>Ga0179593_1299267_pt1 | contig 11413 bp, 13 predicted proteins | sample CZODoug2_1_08_16_FD_185931 | JGI IMG/M metagenome (GOLD analysis project Ga0179593, IMG submission 185931) | Vadose zone soil fungal communities from Angelo Coast Range Reserve, California, USA - CZODoug2_1_08_16fungal (PacBio error correction) | ecosystem: Environmental > Terrestrial > Soil >...
CAACAAGCTGGCGAAAAGAAAGCCCTTCGACTTCTATGCGTGATAAAAGGAGGTACTCTCACACTCTAAGGCAATGGAGGGGAAAGGAGTGACCGCGAAGAAAGTCATCGAAACGCCGAAATAGGCGACGCGGAACCAGGTCGAAGGAGGAATGGAAAACCGCGTAAGGGGGGCGCCTACCCAAAAAAACCCGAAAACAAAAGAGAGAAAAGGGAGAAAATCAACAAATGGGCAGTTTGCAAAGAGTCACTAAGACAAATCTACGCAGCCGGTTGGAGGCACCAAACTGGAGAAGAGGGAGCGGGTAAAAGTGTACCCGGATTCCCAAAACGGAACTTCCTCTCATCTGGAGCTCCTCCGCATGAAGAGAAAAAAAAGAAAAAAACGGGGGTAAAAGGAAAAGGGGGTGAACAAAAGAACGACTCTCAGAGAATCTACCGAGCCTGTCTCAGAAGGACCCCTTGAAGCAATACCAAGATGTTTTTGAAACTGAAATGAAACTCACAGGGTGCTAGAGCAGCCAAGATGTCCATGAAGGGAAAAAAGGGGGAGGAAGGGAGAATTCCGGTGGGGACAGATTCGCTGTCGCCTTTTAGCAATCGGACAAACGGAAATGGTGGAATGGAAGGGGGAGGAAGGAGAGGGGGGCTAGAAACCGTATATGTTGGGGAACCTAGTTAAAGTTGTGAGGACCTCCGGGGCTGACCGAAGGAAGGCGCCCTTGGCGTTGGGTGGCACCGACAAAACGACATGATGGCGTAAAGGAAGCCTACCCACATTGGTGAAACTCGGGAGGACGCGGGGGATTTTGGTTTGGGGCGAGGGGATAGGCTATACAGAGACCTAACGGGGAGATCAAGACTTCAGCCTCCAGGGGGGTGTGGCGTGGAGTCATGATACAGAGATTACTAAAAGGAAAAAAGCGGATGAGCATCACCGACAAGGCACAGAGAAAGGGAGAATAGGGCAGAGGAAAAAATCTTACGGGAGGAAAAAAAACAGAGCTTAGGGAAAGGGACGCCGAGATGAGAGAGACGCGGGGATCAAGGAATGAGACTTGTCATCATCTCGGAGCAAGATCAAGGGAATTTGCGTGTCCGGACCAGCACAGAGTAACTGCCCTAAAAAAAAAAAAGAGGGTACAATATGGAAGGGAAGTTGTTTTCTATCAATAGGAAGGACGGGAATGAATTTGGTGAGCGTGTCTTAAAGCTGAAAAAGGGGTCGAAGGGAGGGTAAAATTATACTCATCCCACTGTACCTCGAAGTTTCGCGGAATTGCCAAACGGAGGATACCCAGAGGAATAGGTTTTAAGACGAGTGAGCAATACCACTGTCAAACAAATAAGTCGTCCGGGCGGGAGATTGCGGGGACGAAGCGAGGAGAGGGAATAAACCATTCACACAGAGAGCGCAAGCGCGGCAAAAAAACATAATATCCTAGGCATGAAATTGGACCTTGGTGAGCAGGAGAGGACATACAAAGAGACAGTAAGAAGATCGAAGCCTACCATCGGGTTGGGGAGAGATGAAAAAAAAAGGGGAAGTCGGGAAGGTCGACTTGGTGGAGCCCGGTATACTTCACTCGCCTCATGGTGATCGACGCGTTGAAAAGAAAAGGGGTGGTTGTAACAAGTTCGACTCTAAGGGGGAGGAGGGGGTTCCGGATGATTTCAATCAGAACTATAAGGAATAGGAAAAAAATGGCCGCCGCGGTGTAAGGGCCCCTCTCCAAAAGAATAAAGGGAGACTTGAAGGGCTCCTGTCCATGTCATTACTTGACAGGGAACAAAGCTCAAGGGAAGGAAAATGGGGGAAGAGGAAAGCTCTTACGTACTAGGACTAAAGAAGAAAGGGAAAAGGGCTTGGCCCCAACCTGATTCCAGAGTTATCTTCTGAGGAAAATTCAGGAGAACAACACACCTTGGGTTGGAGATTACCAGAAGGGTACTTCTCACGGGAGACGAAAGGATAAACCGAGGGGGTCTGGGTGTGCCAAAGGTCAGTGCCGGAAGAGTAGTGGGGGAAATCCAACGTATACTACTCACGTGCTTGTCGAGTTTAGAGCAATTTGGGGACGAAGGACCGACTCTGCGGGTTCGGGAACGGGGGAATGCCATTTGGGGGACAGGGGAAGGGCACGGTGAAACGGTTTTATTTTTCTCTAGTGTCAGGAACGGAGGGCGACCATTGTTTGCCAGATTCAACGGCCCTCCATAGTGATTTGGGAGAGTCAAACTCCAGCTGGACGGCAAAAAAACCCTTCGGCCGGCCTCTCAACCCACACTCAAACACAAAAAAAACAACGGAAGTCCTCCACCACGCTCGATAACAGTGGGAGGCGTGACCATTTGGAGCCCTTAAAAGAGACGACCTGTGCGCCAGGGAGCTCAAGGGGAGTCAAGGACTTTCTCAGGTAGAGAAATGATCACACAAAATCAGGGGCGGGGATAAAGTTCAGGCAGTCCCACACGACTGGAAAGGGGAAGAGCCTGAAAAAATCCGGAACAGTGGCAATGGAAGTGGAAAGTCTTTATTATAGGGGGTGGAGCGCTATATACGCATCAGAGCGTGCCACGGGTAGGAACCTTGGCAATCAGGGGAGCGGCAAGAGAAGCAACCGGAGGTAAGACTCGGGGGGGAGGGGTGCAGATCGGCGAAACTTGGAGGAAGAGGAGGTCAATGGGGCAAAGGCAATCGCGCAGACGGTACGGAAATGGAATAGGACCAAGGGAGGTCCTATCTGACAAACGTGAAGGCGGTTTAACAGGCAAAAGAAGAAGGTATTCAAGTCGGTCTGGAAGTACGAGTCAGCCATTGGATTAAAGGATAGGATCTAGAAAAATCAATCCGCTTTTCCTTAAAAAGGGAGGACTTAAAATATGAAAGAATGAGGGTACAAGACGGTCATATACCATAGATTAGTATAAAAAAAATGGAGGAGGGAGCGAATAGGGTGATTCCTACAGTACAGAGTCGCGAGTGATTGGGGTTAATCGAATAGACCGGGATCGTGCGGAAGCAGTTCGGGGGCGAAGAAAGAGACGAGGTCCGATTTGGAATCTCCTCAGAACGCACGAAACCAAGTATGGGGTCATCTTTGGCCCTCATTCTGAAGAGGGGGGTTGTGGGGGGGGAATGCTCAGGTAACTACTGCAGTGCTCCTTCCTCTGGTCGCCCAAGAGTTTCAGAATCATCATTTATCACCAAAAATCACATGCCCCAGTTGAATGGAACTGGGGAGGAAACCTCATGCTGCCTGGAAGGCAGTTAAATTGCCACCAGAAGAACCAAAAAAGGCGAAGGAAGGGTATCCAGGGGGGGATGTGATAACATTCTAGGGCGGGGTTACAACCCCTAACGTTTTTAGCAAACAGCCTGCAACCCCACAGCTTCCCCAAACTCTTTTTTCCTGCCGACACAGGGGGGCGACGCCTAAGCAATGATTGTAAGAAACCGTTTCAGGTAATTCGGCGCTTGTTGGTCCTCTGTTAAAAACATAACGGTCTTTTGTCTAAAACGGCACGTCGGTTTGTGTCTTTTTGTCACAATCTTTACAAAAACTCCTCGGCGGCGCCAGGTATGTATTTAGATTGGACATGCGAGGATCTCAGGGGTGAAAGAGTCTAGAGGCTCTCTGAGGGGTTCAAAAAAAGGAGTAAACTCGGAAGGGGGTAGCGACCTGGGGCAATTCACTTAAGAGGCGGAAAAAGGGACCAGGGGTGATCACGGGGAGAAAGTTTTAAACGCTCGATATACGGTGCCCGACACACGGCGCGGAGCCGATATTGAATCAGAGGCAAAAAAAAGTGATTGATTCGGCCGCGGAGGAGTCGGTGGGCAGGGTAGGCGAAGTAATCCGGGAAGCGGGGGGGAAGACGCAAAAGGAGCGATCAGGGAGGAAGGGAAGAAGTCTCGGCGGCCGGCGGCTCGGAATGCGACAAATGATAAACGGCTTTAATGGAGTAGACGCACTCAAGCGGGAAGCAGCATTGCGCGCAAAGAAGTGTGTGGGCGTCAGCAACGGAACGAAGACAGGCTCTCCTGTAGGGGAGAAATTTGGCGCGGAGAAGCAAGCTTTGGAGTTAGGATCGGTGGGAAGGCCAAGCCGAAGGGGGGGGAGGGGTGGGAAAAGCGTCCTGAGGAAGTGGCGGCGTCCTGGGGACTCCGAACACACAGCCTGGGTCATGTCAACATCGGTTTGTCGCCTCCAGCCAGTGGCTCGTTGGTGTGGGTACAGTTTGCAATATCTTAGCAAAAAAGGCGCGGAATATGCACTTGGAGGGTGCTAGAGCGGGGCAGGAGATCGACACAAATCCGCTAACTGGAAAAGCCATGACATAAGTGCAACACCCGGTTGAAGGGGATGTGAACAAATCATGCTCTAAACCCACGATCGATTTGGTGAAGAGCCAAGGCGGGCCAGGAGGGGTGTGCAAGGGAATGGGAGGGACAAAGTCGAAAAACACCAAGGTGAAGGTGCCAAAGCGAGTAGGTCGAAACATTATCTCAAATCGGGACATTGAAGGAGGCTTGGATTGGGACCTCGGTTGAACTCTATGTCTAAGGTGTCACCTGGGGAGGCAGATTGACTTTGGGTAAATAGTGGGAAGAAGGCCGGCTCAGTACACGGCTGGGGGTCGGGCTGCTTCAACAACAAAACGAGTATTATTAAAAGATATCATAATTGACGAGTACTTAACATAGTAATCATCACTAAACCTCCCTCGCCCGGGGGGGCGACATGGATGAGAGGGAAATTGGTGAAGTAGCCCGACGCAAAGCCGGAAGGGTAGGAGCCGTAGACTCTGACTCTATTACTGGCACTTCAACCAAGTGAGACGGGCCTAACACAAAAACGGCCAGGCCGGGAAATGCAGAAGTCAAAAAAAAGCGATCAGGTTTGGCCGAAAAATGATAACCGGCTACTACGTGGAAAGCAGGGGGAGTGGCACAGGGGGCGTCCGGCCGGGCGGGGAAAGCGGTGTTCAAGAAAAAAGGGGGAAAATTCTGGCCGAGCTCGCAAAGAAAGTAGGAAATCTCTTGGAGAATTTGCGATCAAAATTACACAGTCCATACTGGCGGAGGCTTCAAAAACAGCGGGAAAGAAATTTGTGTGCCGGGCGACGGGTGACACCCCGGAAGACGCCTAGCTCACACAAACCTTGGCTTGGAATTCAAACAATAAAAAAAAATGTCTACTCAAATTCTAAGGAGGCGAAGTGGCGGCTGGGAGAAAAAACAAGGGACGCGCAAACATGATAAAAGGAGGGCGATATTGAAAATCGAAAGTAAAATAACTACTTCCTCTAGGAAGGAAAAAGTACTCAGCGACGCTAAGGATCAGGGCGGGGGAGCTCTTAAAACCCAAATCGTGCAGAAAAAAAAAATCTGTTTGCAGCCGAGAAACTGACTCATCAGCAACGGAGAACAGGGAAGAAATCAAAAAATACTTTTACCGGAAGGAAATCCTTACGATAAGCTCCAGGTGGCGCGGCAAGTGAAGAGAAGGGAATTCATTTGGACCCATTTCAGGATTGGTTCAACCCCGGAAACGCCCGACTTAAGACCTTATAGCAGCGAACTCCGCAAACAGGGGAATAATAACAACCGAAGGGAAACAGTCGGTTGGTCCACACTCCCGCCGCGACTAGTAAGCTACCTAAAAACGCCAGGCCGCATGAAAATATAAGAAACCGGAAAGCACCGAAAAAAGAGTTGTTTAACTGTTGGAACAAACAGAACCGGGGGTGGCCTCGAGAGAAAAAGCCAGATGGTTCAACTATCCAACAAAAGGCTAATGGGTTGAAATAGTGCCCAGGGGAACGGGGACGGAAAAGCGGGCAGTCGAACCGCACGCTTGAAGAGGGCTGAACGGTCGGTGGCTAGAAAATGGTATTGGGGTCAATAAATATCGAGGGTTCGAATACAGCTCTAACAATAATAGCAAGGTGGGGGATTCTGGAACAGAAGAAAGAAGGAAAAGGAATGAGGCTATCCGAAAAGCCCACAGTGGTGAAAAAGACGAAAAGTCAGTTTTGATCCATCTTTCTGCACATAAGATACCCAATAAAGAGAAAGCTGAACAAAGGGGACAGAAGTTGGGAGTTTGCCTTAATACTTCACTTGCACAGGGCTCCGGCTATCAAAAATAGTCGCATCACCGAAATTGCAGGGTATCAAAGTGGAAAGCTATCAAAATAAACAAGATACGCGGGACTGGGGATCATCACAAGGAAAAGCTTTCAAACTGGAATGAGGAGGGAAGGCTACTACTCGTAGACAAAGGGGGAAGGATCGGGAAGATACGGCCAGAACGACGAAGGCGGACTGAAAAAATTGAAGGAGAAGAAAATATGGAGCTTGAGAGCAATGGGAAAGGTTCATGTGCATAAGCCGGCCGAACTAATTATAGCTTGTCAGGGAGTAAAGAAGTACACCGTGTGCCGATGCGGGGGTGAGGAAAATTCATGACTTAACTAAGCACTGAACTCAACGAGTGGGGCGAGAAATTGGCAAAAGCATGAATACCCATAGTGCAGAAGGGGGAATAGGAGAGGATCTCACTGAAAGTCAAATTCACAAGTCTCTACCAGTGACGGCAGAAAAAAGTGCAAAGCGACCGCCTCGAATTAGAAGACCATTAAAATTGGCGAAGATCTCGAGCAACCTGAGAAAGCCCGTCTTGCAGGTTACAATGGCCCTGGGGGGGGGGGAGACAGTCTTACCATTATCTTAGAGATAACGACAATGACCGTGTTAAGGAGGGAACTGGAAGAGTAAATTTAAAGTGGGGTGGGGGGTGGCAGAAAGTTCGACGACCAATACGTCACATGGGAAATGACCGCACGGGGAAGCAAGCGGGTGACTAAGCGTGTTTTTTGGTAGAGGTGGGAGGACATCCGGGTTACCTAATGGCGAGAATTAACTAGGGAGGGGGGGAAGGAAGCGGCAAAGAGCCGCACGTCGGTTGGCGCAATCGGAGGAAAAAAAAAATAAGGAAACGTCCATTCCCTGTGAAAATGTCAGGCGGTCCAAAGGGGCAAGAAGGAGGAGAGAACAAGTGAGACAGGCGTCAATGAGAAATTGGCGGAAGGAAGGGGTATCGACGATGTTTTGTTTCGCGTCACGCGGATGGAATCACTGTAGGTGTATCGGTCGATTAGTATCTGACAACTAAAAACACAAAAAAGTGGCTTCACTTATGCGACTACGACATACCGAGAGGATAAAAAAGAGAAGGTACGGACCTTCTTGAAGTCGAAAAAGGGGAACTGAAGAACTTACTGTAATAATTACTGACTGCTATGGGAATGTACAAGGGTGGGGCTCCGACCAAGACTCTTGAGTCGGACAAACCGGGTGGACCATTCCAATTGGTAAAAAGATTGAGGTTGGGCCTCGGGCGCACAACAGCGTCGGCCATTGTGAAGGGGAGTAGGACAAAAACTACATTTAGTGTTTGTCGTTCTGGGTCAGCGAGCACCAAAGGTAACGTCTCACCGAGAGGGCAGGGGGGGAATATCACACACGACCAGACCCCACTTCGTCAACAAGTCTATCAACATGGACAGGAATGCATTGACTTAAAAGGTAGGCACCTTCAGCATTCCTACAGCAACTCCATTCATTGTGTGTTCACAGAAGGTAATTCAACAAAAAAAAAAAAGCGGGGAAAACGAGGGTCTGATTTGTAAAGTCCCTCCGGGGGTCCTGGGAAAGGCAGTCGCAGCCCAAGGGACCAATGGAAAAAAAAATGAGAGGGACGGGGAGTTGACTTTGTCGAATCACGAAACTCCGGGGAAGGGGGTCGGCTTGAGATCGCGCGGATAGGGAAAAGGGCCGCCGAGGTCTATATTTTTAACTTGGACAGATCGGCGAAAAGGGGCGGCGGAACTTCTGCATGGGAGACGAAAATTTAAAAAAAGATATCGCGACAAGCAAGGGTCACGAGGAGGAAAATGGGGGAGAGTATCATCCACCTCACGAATGGAAAACAGGGGAAGGCTGTCTCGGGACCACGCAATCATGCAGGCGGGACATGACGGGGCTCGAATTAACGACTGAAAAGGCTTTTCGAGTCTATGAATTTAGATACAACAATGGACAGTGTACGGAAGAACGTCTAGAGGGAATGATTCCCACGAGGTCCCCTGGGGCATCCCCGACGGGCTAGACGCATGAACGTAAATCAAAGGAGATATTAAGAGAGTGCAAAATCGGGAATGATGTTTCCTAACAGTCCAAATCGCTCTTGGAATTTTGGTGATATGGGCGATGCAAAACTTCTCTTGAGGAATCAATTAGGAGAAAGAGAGAGCGAGAAGGATGTGGCACTTCGAGTAAGAGAGCAAAAAAAAAAAACCAACAAATCTTTCAATAGTGGCGTCGTCAGGGGTCTCATATGGGCGCAAATAGCGAGAAAAATCCGCTTCACGGTAACTAGGGGTTAATTCAAGAAGCGTCTGGGTACGATGCAGGATAAGCATAATCATGCCTGTACATTCCTGGTCGTCAGGGCCCACCGAGACCAACTTTCGAAGGAAGTGTCTATCGGATGGTAGGATAACCGAATGCTTCTTCCCCATATAAAAACTGGTTTAAGCAAACCCCCGAAGTCATCTAATTGCCAGATCCTTGGTTGAAATAAGATTGGATAAAAAAAACTGGATTCCGAAATACTACGTAATACCACAGGGCGGTGGCCGGAATTCGTACATAGTTGGTGGCCCAGTCAGTTCGGGGGGTGCGTGTGTGGGCTCGAGAGGAACAAAGGGGGAGGTTTATGGTGCAACAATGTCAAAAAAAATCGGCGACGCTAGTGGCCCTGGGAGGTACTTGGTTGGTGAATGCTAAAGGGGCGCGGGAGTTAGCTGCTGAACGATGGTGTCAAAAAAAGCCAAATGACCAGGGATTAAAAAGGGGGGGGGGGAGCTTGGACTTGGTCCCTGGGGGGCGGGCGATTGCTAAATAGAGTCAACTGGAGCGTAGTTTCAAGTGGGTACAGCCTGGAAAGAGTGGTAACCGGACGACTGAAAAGTTGGGACGCGCCCCTCGCTGGAGACTTAGAGTGAGGACCTCTGAAAAAAAGTGAAGGGGAGGTCAGGGTACACAGCGTGATCTGCGGCCCTGCGACTTCGAAAAGTTTGACAAGGAACACGGGGGGGGCAGCGGCTGTCTCGAGAGGATGGAGTTTCGTGTCGGCTACGCGTGACCGACGATTCATGATGAAGCTGGTATGAAGAGAGGGGCCGCGCAACTGGCTAAGGTTTGCGAGTAGGAAGGTTTGTTGTTCAATCAGATCCAATGTGAGGGAAGGGTTGTAGAAATTGTCAGGAGCAGGTTGGAGCTTTGTTCGTAAACGGAGCGGGGGGGGTAGGCAAAACCGAAGGTTGGGTGCGGGGGGTCGGGGGTGGAATCACGAGGGGGGGATGGAGGTTCCATTGGATCGACTCTTACAAAGGTAAGGCCTCGATGGTCAAGCTAACATGTGGGCTTCGGGGAATGGGGTTCGCCGGGGTTCCATCCACGAAAGAGGGGCATAGAGCATCGGGAAGGTTAAAGTCTGAGTCAATTAAATGGAAATAGGAAACCTCGGTCAGCAGTTAAAAGGCCAATTACAAATGGGAAAGACCCCGGAAGTGCAGGGCCTCGGGGCAGACTTCTTCAAACCGATGAGCGGGTGGGAAGTCTTAAAAAAAGGCGTATTGTTTAGGGGGTAACGGCTCCAGCCTGGGGAGTATTAAACAAGATAAAGTAGAGGGGGAGTGCCCGGAATAGACGAGGGGTTATAAATAGGTGATATCACAAAAGCTGGCAGATAATAAATTAGTCCCCGGGCTAAGAACTGTGGGATCAACCTAGCTACTCAGGTGAACGGGAGAGATAAAAAACAACAACTTAGGGGGAAATATAATTTGTAACGCTTGCAGGGCTGATTGGTATAAAAACTATGCAATTTCCATAGGAGGACACGTGCGAAGGCTTAATGAACGGTGCAAATACCATCGTCCAATGGCCTACAGGGGGAGAGTAGGGAGACGCATAGAAAGATATGCGCTGTTCAGAGGGCACTTCACTGGACCTACGAAAATGAACATGCCTTACTCCCTGTAAGAACCACCAAAGGGTCTTGGAGCACTAATACAGAGCCTATAAAAATGGCAGGGTGGGGGCCTGGATGTTCATGTGGCAGGGAAGGACACGCAAGAGGGGCAGTTTAATATCTTCACGATTCGAAAGTAAGAGTGCCTATGAAGAGCTCTGTGATGACTGGAGAAAGGGGAGAAACAATGCAAATTTGGGGGGGGGGGGTACTGGTGAGGGAAGTTCCACAGGGAAGTAGGCCTGAAAAATAGGGAAGGACTGTCCGGGCTCCTTACACCAACAGACGGCATGAGAAGAGAAACACCGGAACAAAAAAACATCTTGACCAATCAGTAACAAGAGGCTCACGAAGTGGATAAAGTCTGCGAAAGGGAGGCGGTCATAGAAAAACAAAAAAAAGGACTCGTCAAGCCTTAATCACTCGTCATGTATTTCACCCCGATCATCGATCGACGGCAAGGGAGGAAAACAAATGGCTCCGCTATTAGAACCGCGGGCAAATTCCCCCAGTAAGAATGGGGGGAAAGAAAATCCCCGGTCCGAAATCAAGCCGGCGAAATAAAATTCAATGTTTACGAGATGCACGGGAGCCGGGCTAAGGGTGGGAGAAGGGCAAAACCCTTTAATAAGAGCAGTACCCCCTCGGACAACGTAGGGGGGGTGGGACAATGAACACCAGCATGCTATTGAAAAGCTGAACTCGCCGGCTGAAAAAGGTGATAAGCGACCCACTCCCTGCCGATGGGGGGACCCATCCTTAGCTACTGGGCTGAATAGACGAAGAGAATGCCATGAGATAGACCCACCCGGGAATCAGACCATCTAGGAATTGTTGGGAGACTGTTCAAATACCGGGGAATAATAAAAAAGCACCGATGGTATGCGATGCAACCAGCAGAATAAAGTCAGGAGGGGGCCAGCTGGATTAGGTAACAAGGGGGGGCTGGACATAGCTGTCCAAAAAACACGGAGCGGTGTCCGGGGGGCGATTGTATTTTGCGACCTTTATAGTGGGGAGGAAAGATCGATGGGGTTCGAATCAGAAGATCCATCCGCCTCGCTCCCTGGGGGGAGGCGGGGTGGCAACGAAGTAAATCTGAAGGTGAGGGAAGTCAAAAACTCGAACCAAACAATGGGGTGAAAAAATGGAATCATTAGGTTGTGGAGCTGACATAGGACCTATGGCTACAAAGAACCGGCCACCATCTGGTCAAAAGCAATCGATTGTTGGTTGGATGATGATGAAAGGAACAGAAGTAGGGAGCGCTCGAGGCTCATCAAAAAGGGACTTGAGTCCAGCAAAACG
>Ga0179593_1439559_pt1 | contig 11413 bp, 7 predicted proteins | sample CZODoug2_1_08_16_FD_185931 | JGI IMG/M metagenome (GOLD analysis project Ga0179593, IMG submission 185931) | Vadose zone soil fungal communities from Angelo Coast Range Reserve, California, USA - CZODoug2_1_08_16fungal (PacBio error correction) | ecosystem: Environmental > Terrestrial > Soil >...
ATACTACACACCTTTCCGTGTGCATGACGGTTGAATGTTCCCAGACGCTAAAAAAAGCGATGCAAGGATACACCAACCGTCAAGGCGATTTTTTTGAAGTTATGCTGGCCTAAGTGGAAATGCCCTGGCCAGAGCTGAGTTTTCATCCAACAAGGTGGGGGCAAGGCCAAACACAAACAAAGTGTTTTCCTGAGGGCACGGAACCGTGACGTCCTATAGCTCAAATGGCGTGGGGCTGATTGCGACGAAACGCATCAGAAGTTTCACCGTGGCGATTGGGCGTCCACCCAAAAGAACCGCTTGGTTATGCTCTCGATCCGCTGGTGATGAGCAGGAGTGTTCTGGGATGGAAGTGGAAACGTTTAATGGACGTGGCTCGTACATGCAGCCACAGAAACCAATTACCCGCGGGCATCGTCAAGGTGCAAGTATGACTAGAGCGCAATTCGAGAGCGTATAAACGCCGGTTTCCGAAACGTTCGCCGCGCAAAACTTCGCCGATCCTAAGTGAAAGATCGAGATTACCCACGCTTAAACAGAGCAGGGGTTCAAAGTAATCAATCAGCTATTGCATATGGGACACGTTCGGCTAATGGATGGATGCAAGGGAAAAGGGGACGTACGTAAGCCTGACCACTTAGCCGATAGATGATCTTCGCTTCACGAACGCAAAGAAACAATGCGCCGGAAGTTGTAAAGCGTGGAGGAGTGATCGGGAACGGATAGCAGACGGGGTGAGCTCACAGGCAGGAAACATGGTTTACTATCCCCTTGGGTTTCGGTGGGAGCATCTGCCGGTCGAAAAATCCAACCAAAAAAGGAACCGAGGGGCGGGCAAAAATGATTATAATTGACAGTGTGTCCGGGTGCTCAATATGAATCCTCGGCTCCTGGATTTACATGCGCAGTGAAGACACGGCATCTCCGTAGACATGTCGATGGCGCTCAGCTCCCAGGGAGCGAGACAAACAAGCCGGAGGGCGGGGAAAAAGCTCCGCTACGTTTGAAACACCGGGGGCGGGAAAAAACGGCTTAATTCGGTGTACCATTGAAGTTTTGGGCGAACGACAACTGATGGTTTGGGCACACCAAGCTTGGTTTGAAGATTGGTTTAAGGACAGTCGGAGGTAGCTTGGGGACGGCAGAGGTACGGCAAAGGGGAGTAGACCCTGCGAATTTCTTCAAAATCTGAGTTCGGTGCGAACCTTTTGCCTGATAATCGAGGCAAATTCAGAGGTAAATTCTCAGTCGCCGGAGCCCTGGCGTTACAAATGAGATTCAAAACTGAAGGTTCCGATTTCTCAGATTAGTTGAAAGCTCGAGTTGGTATCAATAAACCTTCGAGTCGCTGCCATGAGTGAGGGGGATCAAGTTCAGACCGCCCCCACAATTTTCTACCGATTAATCTCGGGAACAAACAAAATTAATTGAGAGCCTAGGGCAAGACAACAGGGAAAGAACAGATTTACCTACGTTAAGCAATTTTGAATACCGGATGATCTGCGGGAGGGGACAAGAAAAAAAAAAAAAGAAGAACACCTGTCGAGCGCTTCAAATAGTACAGGGTCCGGACCAGAGCGAATTTACAGGGGAAGAAGCACACAAGAGCGAACTGATGCCTGCCGGATCAGTTTTGGATTTTCTATACTCACAAACGGGGGGGAGTAGGTAAAGATAGATACGATCCCGAACTACTGCGGTCGAGCTTTGTGGCCCGGGGCTTAGCGCTTCATCCGAAAGGAACCACCTGTGACCGTTAATTTTGGGAAGCGCTCGAATGCTTCTTCCTTGGGGGTTGTGTTGGTGAATGAGTTATCCCGTATGTCTCAAAATGTTACTTCGTAGGTAAATGTTGTTCATGCAAGGCATGGGACAATAGGCCTTCAAGATTGTCATTTGGTTGAAAATCGGTAAAAAGAAGACAGTGTCGAGGCGCGTAGGACACTTTGGACTTCCAACATCGCACTGTTGAAGTACCAAGGACCGTCAACTGCCACTCTGAGACCCAAACGGACCATAATCATCCTGTAAGCCGCAGTCCCGACGTGTGGCTGCGAGAAGAATGTGCCCTGCATTCAGAGCAAACATGAAGAAAAGTGATTAAGAATTAAAGCCGTGTCAAAACTCCCTGTTTTATCCTCTGCGTCCCCAAGCTAATCCAAAAACTTATCATAGGTACTTAACCCGAATAGATACTACCAAGCTGTGGCATGGCTCTAACATCATCGCGGTCAAAACTGAAATCGGCCGAGTAGCCTTTCCTCTGCCCCAGCAGCGAGTGCTAAAGTAGCGAGAATTTTTCACCGCCTGCCATGGGTCTGCGTCGCCGGCTGAGGCTACGGCCCCTCAGACAAGGCCTCAGAGTGGAGCCGCTGTCCTTTTAAGCGCCATTATATCGCCGAAGAAGTTCATAGCGCGTTTGATAAGGTAGGCCAAAGATACAATTTTGGCCCCGCCTGTGGGCGCGGGGTCCGGTGTCGATAGCGAGAAGCTGAGGTCGTTCGTCCACGACCAAGGTGTTGTAAAACCTGTTTACCACGATTCTGCCTTTGTGCGAATACCCCCGCCCGAGTTTGGCTATTTTCCGAAAAGAATTTTACAAAAACCGTCCGGCGTCTTGTCTGCGTTCAGGTGAGGTTCATCCCATGGAGAAGTGGAAAGCTCGCGTTGTACTCCCAGGGATCGGGTAGAGCGACCCTAAGTTTTCACAGTCCATTCGTCACGTGGACTAGAAGCCGCGTGATTGTATTTGTGAAGGTCATCTGCTCTGCCGACATTCTAAATCTCAGACTTTCGTATCGAACATTCTTCAGAAGGGCGCGAAGTTCGGACAACGAAGCCTAAATACGTGCGCCAAAAGATGCCTCACAATAATCACTGAACCTGAAGATGCGGCCGCGGGGAGTTTGAACTTGGTGCTTTCCTGGGGAATGTTCCTAGCCAACAAAGTTCGACAAAGCACTACGCGTTCCATAAAATTCCTCAGGGCCGTCTTGGCATCAGGACAATGCAGCATGAAACCAAGCGGTCTTTGGGCGAGACGAACGCACAACAAGAAAGAGTCCTTTTTGCGTTCGCAATCAGAGGAAAGAAATGGTCAACGATAGAGAGATCCGGTCGGAATACGTGAAAAAATGCTGCTGTTTTTTTCCGGAACTCAAATCTCGCGTGAGAAAGGTAAGAAAAGACGGGGCTTGAACGCAGGGCAGTGCAGAAATTTCAAAAATCGAACGCTGGATAGCAAAATACTTAGGGGGCTGCTGAATTCACCTTTTTGCGTGTTCAGGCCCTAACACATATTCAAGGTTGTAAGTATTTTAAGGGCCACAACGGAGGTAGAAAAGAGCTGACACACCGCCCCTCAGAGGAGGAAACGGAAAAGGTTGATTCCTAATAACTACGCGATCAAGTATTTTGGCGCCGACACTAGTTGATTCGCTGGCCTGAGGTAAATGCAGGGGCAACATAGCTTTTCTTTCTATCCACGCGCAGAGGGAGTGGGGGCAAGGAGCCAACAGAAAAGCCTCGTTTTCCAGTAAAGGTCGCCGTACGAAGACTTCCTATCGGCTGGCATGTGCGGTTTGGCAATGCAGACGCTAAATCAGCTTAGTTGCACCGTTCAGTGGGTCAAAAGACCGCTTGGTTCATGCTGGCCGCATAGCGCCAACGGCTCAATGTTTGGTAGAAGGTGGAGGCGAGTGCAACGCCGACGGAAAGCCAAGTTCCAAATCCCGGCGGCTGTTGCTTTGATGATTCTAGAGCGCAATTCGCACTGTGGCAAGACAACGAATCGAAACTGCGCAGGGGCTGCAAAATCATGTTGATGAAGGTCGAAAACGAACCGAGTGTACTGCAACTCTACAACGGACGATAGAAGGACATTAGTATCACGAGGAGTCTAAAAGGGACACGTCACAAATGGACTGGATGCTTAAACGGGAATCAACGATCGAGCCTTTTCAACGTATTCCTAACTGGGATGAAAATCAGGCGTAGAAACGCAAAGACAAAGCCTGTAAAAAGTACAGTGATAGGAAAAGGTGCACTCTTGGCAAGACGGGTTGGGACAGAACTGCCACAAATGCAGAAAAAGGAACATGGTTATCACCTGGGTTCGAGACTTAACCTCAGAGGCAGGAAATATATGAAAACAACCCAAAGGATAACTCAGAAAAATGTATTATAAGCTTGAACCATTGGGGCTAACTTATGGCAAAATCCGCGCTAAGAATCCTCTACTAGCATACAGCCTCGCTGTAAGTTCCGCGTAGCGAGGCAGAGCCGAGGTTTCATTTCGACAGCGCCGACAATTTGGAGCGGGGGAAAAATTCTACCGCTATTGAAGCACGCTGCTGTGGGCGCTTATTCGCGATCCCGAATTTTAAGTTTGTAGAAGCATGGTTATGTCAAGCGGTTGTTGAAAAGGGAATCTAGTCGTTGTAGTACCTTCTGCGGGACAGAGGTGACGGCAACAGTGAGGGAGTGTGCCATCATCATATTTCGTAAAATCCTTGGCGCATAATGACGAGGGCAAACGGCGCATCTTAAATCCGCAGACACGTCGCCGAAAAAGCGTCTTACAATGATATTCACGATTTTTCGGGTTCTCAGTTGGGAATCGCTTGGTACTTCAAGAAAAACTGCTAGTCGCAGCCGAAGGAACAAGTGTAACATACGCGCCTTCACGACGTATGTTTCTACCGATTATTCTCGTAATTACTTGAAACCGTGCATCAGTCGAAAGAAGAACTGAACCAGATAAACTGAGTTAAAGTTTGAGACGACCAGGTAAACGTGCGGGAATGGGAACAATCCACCACCAAGGCCATGCGCGCGCTCAGTTTAAACGACATGTCCCCCGCGTGAAGTTCCAATGAAAAACGAAAGCCATAAGCGAAGGCTGAGCAGTTTCGGGGGATTTTCGTGCTCGTCCAACGGGAGGGAGGAGAAAGAGAGAGAATAAGAAACTGCTCAGGACAAAGGCTTATGGCTGCTAGGGGAGCGTTGTAATCATTCCCGCTTCTTCGAATCTCAGCAACACGGTGACGTTAACCGTTTGACTCGATGGCGTTTCTCCTTTGGTGGGGACACGTTTATAACAGGCGCGGCTCAAAATTGAACGAGGGGAAATCGTTTCCCAATGACAGTGATTTCGACTGCTGCCATATGTCAGAATCCTGGGGGTTGAACGAGAGGTAGATCATAGTAATCGATACTTGTCGACTGTAACGTTTATGTATTCCGCGTCATCTGCAGAAGAGAAATGGAAACTTCGTAACTTCCACTCTTGTAGAACCCTAAAAAATCGGAAAAGGTTGAAATCTTCCTTGGCGCAGGGTCGCCGCGACGCTAATTAAGATGCGAAAGTGCCTCGACATTGATACAAAACAGTTGAATGAGGAACCAAATACGTATGTTGAAGAATCCGGTCAGATACGCGGTTCCGTACCTCTTGCTTCCTCCCTAATCCGAACTTTTCTCAGATGTAGCTTACCCACCTCGCAAGAAGAAAAAGCTTGTAGAGCTGCGGCACGAAAACTCGGTTAATTAGACCGTTTCCTCGCCAGCAGAGGCTTCAAGTTTTCCTAAACTAATCCGCTTGGGTCCTGTCGAAAATGTAACCCTCTAGCTGAGGCGCATCGCCCTCAGTGCGTAACGTCAGAGATGGATCCGCGGTCAACTGCGACATATAGTCTATCTTCACATAGAACGGATTTTGCATAGGGTGGCAAAGACATGCCCACCGCCTGTGGGCGCGGGATTCCTTTTGTGTTTGGTCAAATAATAGATTGGACACGCACTGAAGGTCGTTCAATGAGTCTCAATGTGATGGAATGTTTCGGAAACCAGATTCTGCCTTTGGTAAGTCGATACCCGCCAATGAGTGGGCTTAGCGCACCGTTCCGAGCCAAACTTTACTTCCGGCGTCATTGTAAGGTAAGTCGAACCGATGTCATCAAGTCTGAATGGGGATTACGTACGTTGACCCCGTGGTAAGAGCGACATAAGTTTCCAGTCCCGTTACAGTGTCCCTTCGATGAACGCCATTTACTTGTGTGAGTAAAGCTGCTCGTCCGCGGCAGCGGGTAAACTCAGAGCCTTTTTCGACAGCAGAAAATGCTTTGCAAGCGCGCGGCGAACGTTCACGGGAGTCTGAATATCTCAGCATTGCGCTCAACCATCAATGCAACCTTGCCGCAAAAGTTTTGGACTTGCTTTTCCTCGGCGTGCATTGCCGCCACGAAACGATAACGGTGTTAAGCCACTTAATAATTCCAAGAACCCAATTTGAGGTCTCAGTCGCCAAGCGAGCGATGCAGAATGACTCAACGAAGGACCAATCGAACGGTCAACTAGAGAACTGATTCCGTTTGTAGTTCGCAATCCCAAAAGAACAGAGAAATGGAGAGCGAAGAGTCTCAAGGACGGTTTCGACCGACTGAAACTGCTGCTTCACGTGTTGGCCCTTCAAAAAAGGCCGTGGATGAACGGGAGGTAGCCACACAGGGGCTCACAAAGACTTCAGGCAGCGATCGTCAAAAAAAGTCGTGATGGTTTAGCAAAAATACTGAGCCTGTAGCGATTCAGGGCAACCTTGGCGTTTGATGCCCTAAGCAGAGGGCAAGGTGCTTGTCAAGTATATGTAGGAGTCACAACAAAAAAAAGGAGAAAAGATAGAGATTCCAACTGAACACACCTGGGGCATAGAGAGGAAAACCGGAAAAGGTATTTACAGCACACTCGATCAGTATGTGTCGAAACGCCGAGCACGCGTTATGAATCTGGCCTGACCGTGTGCCCGAGCTCTACAGAGGTTTCTGACTACCTCCCATTTGGGATGCCACGAAAACAAGCAAAGTTCGTTCGGCGGAGCTCCTAGATGGACAAATGGCTCTGTGGCTTTTTGGCTGATTGAGAACGCTAAAAACGTCTCTTATGATGCACTCTCGGCACCCCAAGACTCGCCTTGGGGCGGCACCATGAAGAGGCTGCATCAATGGAGGAAGAGAAGTGAGGAAACTTTTCTCGGTGGCGTGGCTCGAAACATGCAGCCACAGAAAGCCAATTGGCAACACCCGCGGCGGCATCGGCAAGGTAAGGGGGAAGGGGGTTGCAAGTTATTGGATCTAAGCCATTCGACTGAGAGCGAAAACTAGGAGCGCGTCATAACGGTCGCCGCCTCTGAATTCTTCCGCATCTAATAGGCTAGATAGATGACTCGCTGCCGACCCCAAAAGAAAAATCATCACTGCTAACGAAGGGACACGTTCACACGAATGGACTTCTCGTCTTAAACGGGAATCAAGCTTACTTAAGCGCGAGCAAATCACTTGGAAACAAGAGGTGCTTCAACGAAAAATGACGCCGGAGGTTTGAAAGGATGATCGACCAGGTCTGCTACGCCAAACTCTTGTGGACAAGACGGGTGTGATCCCACAAAAGGCCGAATCGTGGTTGTTAAACAACGCACCGTGGGTACTGATTAAACTCAGCGCTCGTTAGTATAATTGACAACCCAAAACGGACCGCCGCGCCCCGGAGGGAAATAAGGCTTGAAAAGTTTTGTGGCTACCTTGTCAAAGCCTCGCGATGAAACTCAACTGTGCGCAACGACCAGCTCTGATGTTCGGGGATGTAGGAATGCGTCACGTCATTGCGACCAAATGGGGGCCCAGACCCAAGCCGAATTGGGGCGGGAAAAAACTTCTCCGCACTGAAGCACTCCGGCGGATGGAGGCGTAATGTAGCACCGAATGGAGGCACCGAGAGCCAGGTGTAAGGGCAAGGGGTATGACGAGGATCTAAGTCTTGGTAAGCATCAATCAGTTTCGGATTCTGGTTACGAATAGGTCCGGCACATCAGTATCTGAACGGCTAATTCCAAAATAAGATTTCGGTGAAGACATACGGTGCGAGTAAATGTCGGCAAACTTCGCATCTTACCGGCACGAGACCATCGCTTGCACTGAGATTCAAAATCCGATTTTAGTGTTCGCCAGAGTGTTAAGCGGAGGTGAGAAACCTGCGGCGGGGATGCCATAAATGTGATTCAAGGGGGGTCATGCGCCCTTCACAGTATATTTCACCGATGAATCTAAATCTCGTCCCAAGGAACGGGGCAATGCCTTCGTAAAGTCACTGTCTGGCACAACCCAATTACCTCGTGACTTTAACCATAAAGGGTGGGGTGCGACTCACAAAAAAAAGACACGAGCGCGGGAAAAAGTGGGCCGAACCGGAGGGCTTGCGATTCAGGGGTTTACAATGGGCGTCAGAAAAACAGAAATAGCGGCATCGCTAAGCTGACCGGAGCATTTTGAGGGGAAAGGTTCGTATATCTCAAAGTGGATGAAAAGGAGATACAGAACGACATAGAGAAAGCATGGCTGTGCTGCTGAAAAGTCTTCCATTGTAATTCCGATTGAGCAAGCACGCTGCGACAGAAACCTGGACGTTAACCGGTAATCGCTCGAAAGGGAGTTTTGAAAACTTCTTGGTGGGGGTGAACCACATCAGCGTTTATCAAGGAGTCAATTCAGCAACGAAGCGGGGCCAAGACAGTGACTTTCCGAATGCATTGGGCAGTCTCAGGGTTGAACGCATTTAGAAATCGAAATATACTTGTCTGAGGCCGTATCACTTTGATCACATTCCCATAAGGACGCGACTAGCAGTTTTCTTTGAAGGTACACGACGCGTCCCTTCCCTCCGAGAACCCCTAAAAATAAATCGGACAAGTTTGAAGGGTACGTCAGGGGTCCCGCGAACGTCTGCTAGATTAAGATGAGACCGGAGATCAAAGCAGGAATGGCTCACCATTTAAGAAGTGCCGGGTCCAGAACCCACTCCCCGAACTGTTGCGTCCCTCTGTAAACCAAGCTAATCCGAACTGTCTCAGGTAGCCTTGAAACCTCATTCAATAAGAAAACCACGCTGGGGCAGGGCCATAACCATAAAGGTCGAAAAACTGAACTTCGGGGATGCGGTCAGCGTTTTCCTCGCCCAGCGAAGTGCTTCCAAAGAGCTTCCAAATTTCCCCAGCACAAACCACTCGGGTAAGGTTCCGCAATGTAACCCTGTCCGGAGCTTAGCGCATGCACTCCATGTGCCGGACAAGAGCTGGAGCCGAATGTCGTAAGGACATAGTCCGATCCGAGGTTGCATACGCATGACCATAATTGGGTAGGCCCAACACTTGCAGCGATAATCAATTTTGGCCCCGCCTGAGTCCCGTGGTTGGTGCTATAGGTGGGACAGTCGTTCAAAAGAACCCAAGGGATTTGACCAGGTTTTCCAAAAAATCTTGCCTGTTGTGTAAGTCGATCACCACTTCTGGCCAATGAGTTGGCGTACGCAGACTGGGGGGAAAAATCGAACCCCACGAAACTTTACAAAACGTCACGGAGTCTTTGCGTTTCGTTGAAGCTACTCTAAGTACCAACAAGTCCAGAAGCCAGACGACTTACGGACGTCCCATGAATGAGCGGTAACAGTTTTCCCGTCATTCCGTGTAACGTGCCCTTCGCAAGAAACTCCGTTAATGCTAAGTGCTATAAGGCACTGTCAGAAAGGATGGAAATCTGAAAGAGCTTTGTGCGCTCAAATGCGGTGGACGAGTGGAGCGGTTTAGACACAGTCTTAATACGTGAGTCGCGAATTGCGCTCGATTCAACTGAAAACTTCCGATCCGCCGTTTGGACGGCTGGCTGTCGCGTGCATTTCAAAAGAGCAAAAAGGTCATCACCTCCACTTCTACTCTTCAGAAACTTTCGCATTGAGCAGCATCGCAATCGGATGCGAGGCAAAAGCGGCTTTTGGAGGGCAATCGGGGGAAACGGTGCACGATAAGAAGAGGCCTTGTTATAGCGTTTCGATCAACCAAAAATGGCACAGAACATAAACTAGCGAGGAAAGAGGGAGAGTAAAGGAACCGGTAAAATGGTCGTGTTTGTCAAGTGCACTTCCAAATCTTGCGCGTGTATCTCAAAACGAAAGCTAAAAGGGTATATCCAAAGGTAGAGGGAAACATTCACAACCAGCAAGACTCAAATCGAACGCTGATCGGCGGAGCGGAATTGAGCGTCGTGGGAAGCTTCAAAACCTTGGCGGTTTCAGAAACTCTGATCCTGGGCACGGGTGGTAAGGATATGGGATCTGTATCAACAACGAGGAGGAGAGATTGACAACGCCATAAAGGTTGGAACGGAAAATGTGGATGGCCTCAGACGCTAAGACGACGCGAGATTATTATAAACTCCTAAACACGCTTTCGATTTTGAAGGATCGCTGGGACGGACAGCGGTTAAACAAGTAAGACGGCGAGCCCGGCAAATTTGGAAAAAGTGGCAAGAAACACTAAAAATTTTACTGAAAAGTGTCTGAACCGTCCTGGGAAGACGCGCCGTCGTAAAGCCAAATGAGTGCTTTTTGGCTATTGCGGGAATAAGGCGCACCGTTCGATTGGCGTCCAACCAAATCGCTGTGTGCTTCAGACTCAGTCCGCCTTGGCGAGTCAAGAAGGCTCAATTGAGAAGGAGGAATTGAAACGGTTCTTTGGCTTGGCTAGGGAAGACCCGAAAGGGCCAAGTTATAAAATAACACAGGAAGGTTCAGTGTGGGATTATACGCAACGTGGATAGAGAACGTTTAGACGACGTTTCCGAAACGTTCGCCGCGCAGGGTCCGTTCGATAAAAAAAGCTAAGAGAGTAGGTGACAAGGAACTGAAGATTGCGGATAGAGTACATGAGTACATTCCATGAATCATCACGCGCTAACGACTGGGACACTTTCACACGCCCTGGACTGATCAGGGTCGCTCCTGACGACCTATAGAGTCGAGCCCTTTCATATTCCGATACTTGGATGAAAATCGTTTGCGCTGAACAACTTACTCAAATGACCGTGGTACGGTTTGTAAAAGCTGGAGCGGCAAAGGTGGGACGACAATTGGCAGAAGGCGAAGTCCACAAAAGAAAGACGAGTGGTTTACGGGAAACATTTACTCCCGTTCGAGAAAAGGATTTGAAATAAAAATCATCTGCTCGGTATATAGCCCAAAAAAATAAACCGCGCAAAACAGCGGGGACAAAGATTAGAGTGACATTTGGACAAATCCGAGCTAGAAAATAACTCGGCTCTGGATCTATCTGACGCATGAAGACACGTCTCCTCAGAGGACGGTTACTGCACAATGGGGGCTTCGGCGGCTCTCAGCTCAGCGAGTGTTAACAAGCAGACCCAAGCCGAGAAAATGTGTGATGGAGAGGGAAAAATCCGAGAGGGGGATGGCGGGGGAGAAAACAATTCGCGATCACTCGATTTAGTTGGTTCAGAAGCGAGCCTTATGGTTAGGCCATCACCAAGCTGTTTACTAGGAATTGCTACTATGAGGGAGATTAGCGGGACGCAGG
>Ga0179593_1279141_pt1 | contig 11412 bp, 12 predicted proteins | sample CZODoug2_1_08_16_FD_185931 | JGI IMG/M metagenome (GOLD analysis project Ga0179593, IMG submission 185931) | Vadose zone soil fungal communities from Angelo Coast Range Reserve, California, USA - CZODoug2_1_08_16fungal (PacBio error correction) | ecosystem: Environmental > Terrestrial > Soil >...
AGACGGGAAGAGAAAGCAGAAACCTAACTGAAAGAGCACCGATCGCCCTTTGGGACGAGTGAAAAAGGAGGGAAAGAAAGAACTTCCGATCACCGGAACCCCGAAGCCAGCCTAAGAAAAATCCCAGGGCAAGCCCTTTCAGGCACCGCTTCTTGATTGGAAAGGGAGAAGTGCTACGGGGAACGGGCAGGAAACGGACTTGGGGGAAGAGAAGGGGGCGAAGAAAGGGGACTTTGGGGTCTTGAGCCTAATCCGAGGGGTACTACACCCATCTAACCATAGGGAAGGAGATCAGAGAAAGGAAATAGACACAGAGGACGAACGGGCAAGGGGGGGGGAAATATCATTGCCAGATTCGCTTGGGCAAGCTGACGATTAGAAAGGCAGGTTAACGCGCGAAACAGACCGGGCTCTCGTCTCTGGCCGAAAAATCGAGAGACACAACCAACTTTTAATGTAAATATATCTATCTTGGACAGAGATTCCTTCATCGAGGGAGGGCGAGTAAAGGGGGGCCTTTCTATTAAAGCGTTGATATCATTGAGAGTCACTCCCGCGTTGAAGAACCTAGTTGAAGGTAGGAAGTGAGAGGGGAAAGATCGCTACTCTAGGGGTCTGAGAGGGACTCTTCAAGGGACACTCGAATCCGGACCCGACCCGGCCAAAAACATGAGAGAGGAAAACGTGCGGGAAGAGAGAGCGAGACAAAGGAAAGCCTTATAGGCCCAGGTCGACTGGGGTGACGAGTTCCCATTGGGATGGCGGGAGAGCTGGGGATTTTCCTTAGGGAAATCAAGATGTCTAGACCGGAATATTGCAGAGCCAGGGAAGGAGGGAAGAAGGGCGAAGTCGCCCTGGGCTTAATCAAATTTCTGGGTACCTATCGCAGGGGAGACGCCGCATTTATTTTATCCTCTAATCCCAGGTGGGAAGTAACTGGGGATCCAGGAAAGCGTGGGGAGGGGGGAAGAAAAGGGTAAAGAAGAAGGGCGTTCCCCGGCAAGCTGAGGGATCTTTCCCCCCCACGGGAGGGGCGGCGGATGACGCACAGAGGACGTGGCGGTGGGGGGCCGTCAACGGAGGAACACAACTGCTCATCCGTCAGGGTGGGGGACATCGGAGAAAAAGGACGGACCCAGGGAGGAAAGGGAGGAAACGCAAAAGAGGAGCAAAGGGGGGGGGGCCTGAAAAGGCTCGAGGCCCCTCAAAACAGGGGAAGGGCGATGCGCGCAAAAACTAGAGGCAAACACGCCCCTAACAAGGAAACGTGTAAGACAATCCTCGAATAATAAATGGGGGGAGAAAATAGTCCCATAGTAAAAAAGAAAAGCTATTAATGTAGTTCAAGAATACCACCTTACTCAAAAATTTGAAAGGAAATCGGTGTGTCCCGGACAACAGAGCAATGATCGGTCTAAAGTGGTGGATAAAGAGGATGGGAAGGGAGGAGAGGAAAAGCCATAGGAGAACGAGCGAGGAGGAAAATCTCCCAAGTGCCGACAAGACGATCATAAAAACCGGATTTAGCATGGAAGACTAAACATACCAAAACAAACAAGTGCAATAAGAAAAGGCCGGGGGGAAGCATCAAGATCCGGTTTGCTCAGGTAATTATACGGTGGGGTCTTCCGGGGGTAACCAACCTGGGGGTAAAAAAGAAGGGCCCTTCCGGGATTTCGTAAAGGAGGAACGCAGCCGCGGAGAGAGAAAGGGGGCCTGTGATCTATCAGTTTCCAGCCTGGCCGATATCAAGGGCAACGACCAAAGAGGGGAAGGGAACATCAATTCATCCTCTACGCGCAGGAACTACAGACTCCGTAGAAGGAGGACGAGGAAGAAGGGGAAAAGACGAAGCCAAACGCGCTAGGGAGCCCCACTCCTAAACAAGTCTTTTGGAAAAAAAAGGACTAGGGGACAGGAACATGGCCCTTTTTGTTTAAAGGGTTCAGCGCTGGTCCAAAGGGGATTCAGCGGCTTTCTTACTGCAAGAACTTCAAGAAGCATCCGACGGACGGGCGCCTGTGGAGAAAGGGAGAGTGGAAAATCAACTAAGGGGAAGTCCCTATGCGGGACCGCTCATCGTGCGAATGGGGAAGGGGCGGGGTCAGAAAAGAGGATATAGGTAGTCCGTTTTACACCGTCATTGGGAAAAAAGCCATCCGATAAGAGAAAAAAGAAGGAAACTCGACGGCAGAAAAAGTGAGAGAGGGAAAGAAAAAGGAAAAAAAAGTGTCTAACTAACTAAAAGGAGAGGCAGGCCAGCGCGCCTCAAGTAAACGGAGTGAGTCCTGAAAGACGGAGATTTCCATGCCGATTTGCAAAAGTAGGGCCCTGAGCGGGGATACCCTCCTTGGAAAGTGCAGGAGGAAAGGAAGGGAAGGACCAAACGTACGGAATTCGGGGCGAGTACGCTCACCAAACGTAAAGGGGCGATGGGGTTCGGAGATCCTCGTGCCTCAACTCCACTCCTACGTCACCCCTGGGAAATGGGCAAAAAGGGAGGGGTCCAGAACTGACAGAGGGGGGGGGAGGAAGGTCAACGGCGAAGCTTTCTCCATTCGTGGACTCAAGAGGAGGTAAAGGAACGGCTTCTGGCCTCGCCCAGAAAAACAACTTGGGTCCATCAAAAGGAAACGGAGGGCCGTTGACGGTGGACCAGAAAAGGGTAGGGAGAAAGAACAAGCAATTTCACTTTTTTCTGAGGGGAGGGAAACGTCGGCCAGACGATTTCCCCGCCCCGGGGGGACGCAACTACGGGACCAGGGCCGGTAGAAAGAGGGAGGAAACTGGGAAAGCGAGGGGAGGGGGGAGAGGCCTGGGAGGGGCGTTTCTTGCCACTGTTGCCGGAAAAGGGACCAGGAATTCCCAAACCGGAAGAGAAAAGACGTAGTCCCCCGCCGGCAAAAGGTCGGCATCTTGGAGTCCCTACGAGGATTAAGAGAGAGGAGAAAAATTCAGACAAAGAAAACAGTACGCTCCTCTTCCACTGAAAAACGGAATGAGAGGGGTAAAGCTCCTTGCTTCAACAACATGCAGTCCGAATGAAGATGGAGGTATAGGAGAAATAAAAAATTACTACTGAAAAGGAGAGGTCGGGGCTCCACCCCCACAAAGAAAAAAAAAAAACTAGAAATAGAAAAATGGGAGGGCGAAGAAAGTTGCCGGTCGGAAAGGTAGGAGAGAGAATAAGGGCTGGATCGAAGAGGGAAATGTCTTTTGACAAATTAAAAAGTCGTAGACGGTTCAAGAGTTTGGGGGGGCTAGAAGTTTGAAAGAATAAAAATGTTCATGGTCGAAGGTATCAAGGAGCTTGATACCCCTTACCAGGGTAGGGGAAGACAAAAACAAAGGACCGCGGTTTACGGCATGGGTTCCCTTGCGAAGGGGGTTGGGCATTTTCCGGAGGAGACAGGCATTCACTCGCCCCTGCATCGCTGGAGAGGGAAAGGGAACGGGGGGGATCTTATAACAAACATCAACTCTCATAAAAAGGGATTCGTTTTCACGGGCTGGACCAAAGGTGCGGCCAACGTTTCTATACAAGAGGGGAGAGAGAAAAGAGGGGGCACCGTTCAACGTTAACTCCTAAGCGTCAATAGAACGGAGACTTTTACTCTTTCCTGGCGCCTAACACGGGTACAACTTCCTGAAGAGGTGAAGAATAGGAAAGGAACCGGTCTCCCAATGTTAATGGAATTCACAGAAAACTGTTTTTGGGAGAATGAAAAAGGGGGTAAAGAAGTGGTTCAAACGCGAGTAGACCAAGAGTCGACCGTTTTCATCCTTGCCCCCCTTGGGGGGCGGGAAGAGAAAAGAGGAAAGTAAGGGGGGAAAATGACCCTGGAAAGGGGGGAACATTCACCCTTTTAGTCCCCATCAAGGGGGAAAGTGACGCAAAACAGCCTCATTGTCTCAATGACCTAAAAAGTTGGAGGCAGTTTATACGACGCCTCCCGGAGTAGGCATTGAGGGGAGATAAGGATTGGGAATATCATTCTTTCTAATCCGTTGTTGCCGGGGTAGAAAGAGGAACTCAATCGGCGAAAGGAGGGGCCGTAGGTGATGAATTGCAGGGGGGCGTGGACCGTCTTGATGGGGGTGGAGAAAAAACCGAAATACAATGAGGGCCTTCAAGGATAACCATGGCTCCCACGATTAGCTGCCCGAAAAAGAGGGACGCGCACGAGTTGAGGAAGATAGACCCGCTGATCCGGGCCCGATGTAATCGTGGAAAGATGCCTAAGGACGCGGGGCAAGAGGAAGCAAAGAGGAGAACGAAAAGCGGAAGTTGACCTTGAGGTGGTAACAACGCCGTCTGTAATAAAAGTGGTCGTCCCCAAGAGAAAGCTCCGGCTGGGGTGGAAGCGAAATAGGGTACGCTCGGCCCCGCGTATCGGACTCTCGCCGTCGATGGGAGGTGGAGGGTTAATAGAGGATTCCTGCAGGTCCCTTACCGAGGAAGGGGGGGGGGGGGGGGAAGAACCGCGATCCAAAGGGCATAGCTGCAGGATGTGGGGGAGAACAGGATCAGACAGAGAAACATGACCAGTTCTAGGAGAAACTTTCCTTTACTAACGAAAAAGACGGGAGGACTTCGAGTTATTCCAATCCCGGGACACAGGACCAAAACGGGAAAAAAAAAAGGACGTCTATTGTCGCTAAAAAATACGTTATGAGAAAACAAGAGACGGTTTACTTTCGAGAGGGTTTCATCAGGGGGGGGAGAAGGGGAGCCATTCGGGGGGAGGGGAGGGCCTTCAGAGTTGGGAAGTAGGTGGCAGTTGGGAGTATTGGTGACATGGGCCGTCTCAGCGAAGGGGGCAAAAGGGTTGGCCTCGACAAGGGGGAAAGAATTCCAAGGTCTCCGCTAAAGGGAGGGCAGCGAAAGTTTCGCGGTGGGGAAGGAACCAGCCGAAGGTCAGAACACCAAAATCTAGGGAAGTGTAAAAAAATGGCGCTCAACATCAGAGAAAGAAGTTGCAGTCGGGGTATGTGTATCGTCCACCCTAACGGATAAGAGGGGGGAGGCCGGGGAAAGGGGAGAGGGGCAAGGGGATTCGGCATCGGGGGAGAGAAGCGTCCATAATAGCCTTGGGGCGGTCGGCCGAAAGACTCGAAACTCTGCACGGACGAGAGCGGCGGATACATAAAGGCGTAATCTTTGAGCTGGGTAGAAGACGCGTCCAACGAGAATCCGGAGGCCCGGGGCAGAATCCAGGTGCGAACAAAAACACCCAGAAATCCCTAAAAGTCGAAGTCGCCCGCAAAAAGATGTTAGACGAATAGAGTCCAGGAAGGCAAGCCGTCGGGCGTCAAGAGCAGGGGAATGACAGAACAGAAACGGGCTGCTCTAAAAAAACAAATATTGCAAAAGGAATGGGGGGGAGAGGGAATTGGCTATACAACTGCTCTCAATAGGCTCTAAGGCAAAAACCCCAAGGAGGAAGAAGGGCTCACTCGAAAAAAGGGGGTATAAATAGTAAGAACCGGAGTCACCCTCGAAAGGAAAAAAACTAGACCTCCCCGGAAGAAAGACAGGCATCAAGCCAGCCGAGCCCAGCAACTCAAAGGGCCAGTCACCGCGTCTTAATGGGGGAAGGCGCGGCTCCATCATTCTGCGCGAGCGGTCATCAAAGGGTTGAGAGAGGGGGACGGGGGAGGGTCGGTGTCGGGCTTCGGCAAAGGAGTCCGAACGGGGCTAAAACCAGCATCCGGCCTCTGAGAGGCGCGGGGGTTAGTCGCGAAAGTAACCTAGCAACTACAAAAAGTCGGCGAAAACGAACAGGAGGGGCTATCTCAGAAATGATAGGAAACCAACAGTTTAAATCGCCAGGTTAGGGAGGGAAGGAGAGAGAAGGAACAATTATACTAACTGCTCAAAAAGGGGATGCCTCGGGCCTGAGACACGATCGAAAAGAGAAACAACCAAAAGAACAATGAGATGGGTGAACTATCTGCCAGGAGAGGTCTCTATGAACGAGGAGAAGGCCTCGTGTAGATCGTAGTAACAGGCGTTCTCCGGGGGAGGTGGAAAATCGCGAAGATCAAGCACAACTTTTGGTAGTGTCCTAACCGCTTATCTTGCCGACTACCCGCCGACCGCCGACCTTCGCGCCTAGAACGGGGTCGGAAAGGCTAGCACCAGATGGACATAGCCGGAACTCCCTTCTAACATCGGAGGGGGGAAATGATTTGGGGGGGCAGGGGTTCTGGTGAGGCTTTATCAAGGATCCGGATTTGGTACGATTGTTTTGCAAAGACGGGGGTAAAGGGGATAAGGGAGACGTAGAACTGGGTCCTGTCAAGTGGTGGGTCTTCATGGGCCCCCGCTCAAAAAAATTGGAGTATCACCTCGAGGACATTAAAAGATGGGGGGGTCGAGGAACGAACAATAGTGGCTCCCGAGAGTGGGAAGGCAGTAAGAAGGGGGGCAATACATCTCTCCACTAGGATGTTTCGGAGATTCGAAAGGGGGAGGCGGAGGGGGGGTTGGGACCGAACTGGCGTCCACAACTGAAGAAAGAAGCCTCTCTGTAGTTCTTAGAATGCCGTCTCTAAACCGCGAAGTGAAGGGGAAGGGGAAAGAACGAAGGCTAGCTGAAACTATCGCGCGAAAACAGAAAGCCGCAAAGAAACGAGGCTGGGAGGAGGGACTCGCAAAACATAGGTCTGCTAAACCCTAGGAAAAGTACCGGAAGTAAAGAATCCCCAGTACAAAGGTAAATAGGCACCAAGCGTCCCAGAGGGAGAAGGAGCAGCCAAAGGACGCGAGGGGGTGAGAAAAGGAGGGGGAGGTGTCAAAAGCATCAACGAGAAAAGGATGCTTGGAGCTGCTTAAGAACGTTTCTTTACCTTGTTAGAGGAAAAAATCAGGGGGAGGGTCGCGGCATCTAGGTTCTCATCGACCCGAAGGGCCGCCACACTATTAAAAGACACGACTGGAAAAGTCCTCGTGAACCATACACTCCTGGAAAAGATCCGTTGTAAAGGAAATCGGGGTGTTCCGAGAAAGACCGACGTGTGAAGCGCGGTGCCGGAAAGTATAAGAACCCTAGGACAGGAGGATGAGAGGGACGTGGGGAAAAAGGCAGGGAACTCCTCTCGACCGCTCATGTGTGAACTTTTGGGTCTGGGGCGATCCTGGTAAGCAGCCTGGAATAAAGCTGGTCACGTGAAAAAGAGAGGGGGGGAACGCGGAAGGGGGGAAAGAGAATTCATCAAAAGCTATGGTTGCTGGGGGCCAGCCCTAACCGTCTACGCGGCCTATAATATCCGGGAAGAGGCCGGGGGGGGGAAAAAGCTATCAGTACGCAACACGAACGAAGCACTGGTTACGAACGGGGGGAGAGGCCTAATGAAAGGGGGTTTAAAAGGGGTCAGGACGGAGAGGGAGGATGGAAAACGGGGGGACGGGAACTAGCGACCTTACTCTGCGAGGTATCAGGGAAGGAAAATCGAGAAAGGGGTATATACTAATTTGCCACCGTTCAAGCTTGTAACTCAATAGTGAGGGAAAGGAAGGGGGGGGTCAGGAAAAGGAGGAAGAAGTCTAGGGAGGCGTGTAGACAAAAAAAGCCTTGGGACTCAGAAACAAGAAAAAGAAAAGACGAAAAAGGAACACCTCTAGGAAAAATGACAGGTGAGATGTAGGAGAGTAGGCAACCCTGCACTGTGTTCTAAAGCCCATGCTAAAAGCCTGACGTCCCTCAAATACGGGGCGTGGGGGAGGTCGGAGACTGGGGGAAATAACCTTGACTGAGGGGTCTTTTTCATCTTCTTCCCTCTTCTTGTTCCAAAGCAGGGGGGAAGGGCCACGGTTGGGGAATGAGGGGACCAAGCCTGTCAGTCCGAGGCGGGGGAGGATTGAGAGAAAAAGTGGAAGATGCACGGTAACGAAGAAAAGGGGTGTCAGTACGAACTGGAACTCTTCCACTCTCACAACTCACTACTCTTCAACGGGAGGCGTCAAACCGTTGAGGGGACAGTAAAGGTTTTCATTGACCCGGGACTAGGCTGTAGAACGCCAAGTAAGAAACGTGCGCCAGGACCGGCGTGTACAGACGCGGGTCCCCAAAGAATGTACAACCCAACCCTCGGCCCAAGAGGAAGGTTGGAGAGGTGAACCCAAGAATCCGTCAGCCCGCTCGATTGCTGCAACCCGGTTTTCTCGCGGAGAAGGAAACGGCGGCAAGGGAAAAACGAACGGCAAAAAAACCAAGACTCAAGGAAAATTCGCATTTTCTTAGGGGTCCCAAGGAGTTCACTCTACGTGGGAAGGCTTTCGCACCAGTGAAGGAAACACGAGGAAGGAAAACCCGTTAAAGCCACGGGAAAGGAAGGGCCCCACAAGGGGTGGGTTAAAATTCTCTCTGGGAGTAAGGAAGGAAACAGTCTCCCTCCGCTCAGGTGCTCGTCTTCTTCGTCCTTCGACGACCGTCAACGCCGTGTGAACAGAGTCCGACTAGGGAGAAGTTCAAATAAGAGGAGATAGCCATGAGGGAGGTGGAGGTAAGAACTCGACGACTCAGGGAGAATTAACACTCACACGTTGAGGGGGGGGAGGTCGACAGGAAGGAAATTTCAATGTCGTCTCATTCTTCCTCTACCGATAAGCAGGCGGAGGTGGAACCCTTAGAGAAAGGGGGGGAAAGAGGAGTGGCGTTGAGGAGAAGGTGGTGAGGAGAAAAATAATACCGCAGAGTCTAGTTGTTCACAGGGGGTTCTCTATCTTGGAAGGAAACTGTAAAAGAGGCGCCAGTGCGCAACCCACCAACCACGTGGCCTCGGGGGGCATTGAGAGGGGCGGGGAACTGGGGGGGGGGGAGTGCGTGTTGCACCGAAAAAGGGAAGAACCTCAGAAGCCTATCGAGGAAATGTAAGTCCGCTGGGGAACCGGCCAGGGTAAGGAACTCTAATCAACCCGGTGGTGACGTTTCGTCCCAAGTGGAGTGCGCCAAGAGAAAAAAACGGGGAGATACAGGACGGGGAGAGTCGACCCTAATATTTTTACCGTACGAGCCGAGTGTCCTCGGAGGGAGACACCGGAAGACCGTGCGAAAGGGCTGCGTTCAACTCTGGGGAGGCACGGCTGATCGGGGAGAAAGGCCAGACCGTAGAACAATCTGAAAGTTGGGCAGGTAAACATCAACTTTTGTCGCGGCAACTGGTTACATAGGTGGGAAAGGGGGGGAGGAGGACGATTATCTAAAAGGAAAAACGAAATTTTCAGGCCCCGGTTATCTAACTACCCGACAAATGGGAAGTGGGGAAAAAAGGGAACAGAAAAGTGGCAAATCAAAAACAACAATTTCGGAACCTTGTGTGATCCAGGGCAGCTGTTCACTCTCCTCCAAATCGCATGACAAGGGTGGGGGGGACAGTGTAGGGGGAACGCAGCGTTATTCCTTTATGGAGAAAAACGATGGGGTTGAAAAGGGTTCTTAAGACCCAGGGGTTTGGCCGGAGAAAGAGCAGGATAAAAAGCACAGCCAGGGCAAGCCTATGTATTAGAAGATTTTGCGGGTCCCGTGGGGGAGGAGGTGGTGGGAGGAACCTCCTCAACCCACTTTATATGTCTTCTGACCTGAAAACGCAAAATCTCCACAGGTCTCGAAAAATAGGGGAAGCGCAAGTGGGATTTGGGAAAAAGAGGAAGAGGAGGCCCAAGAAGCCATTCCAGCATAGGCCTCATTGAATGCAGCCGCCATCAGAGAGGGAAGCACGAGGAGAAGAACCTCACTATCACAAAAGGATCGTTGAAAAAGGGGGAAAAAAGGACGTAAAAAAGGACGGGGAGAAAGGTTGTCAAACCAAGAAAAGGCTTGGATCTACAGAGGGAGACTCGGAGTCCAATATTCTCTGCACGACGATGGGAATGGAGGCTGGAAAGTAAGGAAAGGAAGGAGGCTGCACGGCACGGGCACGCTTGGTTTGGAAACAAGGAAACGTGCCTGCACTGAAGGGACCATCATTCAAGAAAAGGGAAAACTTGCGGCGGGACGAGGCTGATTGAAGCCTTGAAAATAACTAAGGGTCAAGCTCGGGGGCGATGCCGATAAAAGGGTCAAAAAGGAATACAGCAACACGAACGTTCGTCGAAAAAACCGGGGATATGAGCGGGCCCCACATTAGACGGTGTGAAAAGGTTCAGGGTTGGCAAAAGCAGGGGAGTAGGTACTTGCACTCCGGGTTGGTGGGCCTCGGGGGGTGAGTAGGGACCTCTCAGGATGGAACTAAAAATTAGCGCGGAGAAAAAGGAGGGCCGGTTTGGCCTAAAGAACCGGGGAAAAATAAAAGAATGGAGTAAAAACTCAGGGCGAAATCGACCGTGAAGCGGTATGCGGGGGAAAAAGCAAGCAGGAAAAAAAAGCGTATTGTCGAATGGCGGAAGAGGCACGAAGGGTAGATTGGGACTCGTCCCACTCGGTAAAGGAGGGTCTGGGGAGGTCCAGAGAGTGGAAAAGGGTAGGCACAGACTCGTGGGGGGAGAACATCGGACATAAAAAAAACGTTCTTTGTCTGCCTCGATCGAATACTGGCAAGAGGCTCTGCTTCTCAAAAGCGTTCGGAGACTCTGCCGTCTAAGGAGCAAAAAGACGCAGCCTTACTTCTGTCCGTGGGAAAAAAGACATGAGGGAACAAAAAAGAATCTGGGCGAATCGCCCCCCGCCCGTGGGAAACGAGAATAGAAGGGAAGCAGCAGAGGAGTAAAGATCGGGAAAACAACAGAAAATTTGGCGGAGACACCAAAAAAAATTCTAAAGCGAGAGAAGGAGAAATCACTTCTTGCTCTCTCTCTCAAATGGGAACATACCCCTCACTGTGTCTGAGAACTAAGGAGAAAAGGGTAGAAATGCTGTAGACATCTTATCCCTCGGGGCAAAAAAAAGTGGATACTTCCCTTCACGTATCAAAGAAGTCGAGAAACGAACCCGCACGGAACAAATCAAAACTAAAAAAACGTACAATCGTCTTGGTAGAGGACTCAGAAACTTCAGACGGGGGGGGAGCGAAGCTGCGGGATAGCAAAGTGTAATCGGGAATTCTTCGGGGACTGTTCTTCAGTTATAGAAAGACTCAGCGGTACTATCACCCATGCCAATCCCCTACGAGAGGAGACGAATCGGAGAGAACGTAAAAGCCCACACAACCAGACGGGAACCTAAGACTCCAGGGATTCCTACTTTCAAATATATCAACGCGTGGCGAGAAGGACCGGAGGGCACCTCACGAACTCTCCTTCTTCCTCAAAAAAAAGACTGAAGAGAGAGACAAAAAAAAAAGGGAGGAGTGAGGAAGATATCTTTAACTATCGAGACCTAATTTTCCAGAGGGTACCACGCTTTCCATTCTAGTCAACGAGGTTTGATACATGGAGAGAGGGGAAATCACCTTGCGGTAGCCGAGGTTAGA
>Ga0179593_1419069_pt1 | contig 11412 bp, 20 predicted proteins | sample CZODoug2_1_08_16_FD_185931 | JGI IMG/M metagenome (GOLD analysis project Ga0179593, IMG submission 185931) | Vadose zone soil fungal communities from Angelo Coast Range Reserve, California, USA - CZODoug2_1_08_16fungal (PacBio error correction) | ecosystem: Environmental > Terrestrial > Soil >...
GAAAGAGGCCTGCGAAAAGACCATGTAAGAAAAACAACGACCCGCCAGAGATCTGGAAATTCCTAACAGAACTAGGGGACCCGACTCCGATCAAACCACGCTTACAGGAGGCAGATCTTGAAAAGATACAGACCTCCTCTAAGGAAAGGGTCAAGGGAGAAAACCTGAATACACAGGGGGGGGTCAGAGCAAAAGCTTGGCAATGAGAAACGCAATTAAAAAGCAAAAGAGGTCATGTGTTTCCTTGGCGCCATCGCCTAACTTTGCAGGGATGAATGAGCCTGCAAAATGCAAAACATAGTTCGATAAAACCGTAAAAAGAAATTTAATTTCTTTTCCAAAGCCAAGGGAAATTAGCGTCGCGAACAACAAAAGAAGCGAAGTCTTCTTCTTGGGGCGCTTCCCAGAAATTATAAAAACCATGGTAGCCAGCCAGGGATGACAGGAAGAAAGATCTTGCCCGTGAGCCTGACCTCATCGAAAAGGATCCTTAGAAGAGGGGTGAACTTCGCCTTGATTACCCAAAGGAGCAGGAAAAAGAGAATCAGGGAGATCCATCCGAGACCGTGATGAACGCTCAAGTTATTCCCGCGAAGTCACACCGGGAGGATTTGGAGAAAACGAAAGAAGAAGGAACCGACATCGTACAAAAGGCGGATTGCATCAGCATGTTAAAAGTCAGGAGCTCCGATGGAGTAAAGGCAAAAGAGGGGACAAATACATAAAAGAATTTCATATGGAGTAATTGTCGTGCAGGTACGCATTAATACCTTGGCAGGGACATTGAAAAAGCGCAGCTTTCGGGGGGGAAAAGGTGGGGAACGTTTGCCGTCCAGGTGTAACTGAAAAAATGCTGATCCGGCTCTCGAGACAGCGGTCAGGAAGCACCACAGAACGCCAGTAATAAAAAGGTGACTGGAGGGGGGGGAGCCATGGACAGGCAAGGCACAGAAGAAAGAAAGCTTCGCCGCCTCCAAAAGCACGTGCAAAGAGCGTTTTGGAGCGATAGGGCTTACGGACTTCGGGGGAAAATAACACCTGCCGTTTTTGGGGGGGGGGGCGCTTTTTTTAAAAAAACGTCTGGAGCAGGGGGGATGGGCTTTGAGGGTTTGGCCGGATCAACTACGAACGATTGCACAAAAGAGGACTTAACCAAGGGGGAGGTTGAAAACGTGAATGGCAGAGGGCAAGATAGGGAGGAAAGCATCGAAAAGGAAGTTGGCAAGACAGCATTCCGCGGGGGGGGAGAGTGCTAAAGGCTTACCATACTTCGCAGCATTGGGGGATAAGGGCCAGGCCGGTGTTTTAAGGTCACAGGGGGGACTGCAGAATCCGGGAGGGGCTCATTTTTCCTCGTCAGGGCAGGGGAAAAGAAAAGGGGGTTATTAGTCGCCCAGTAAAAAAAAGGGTGGTGGGGTTGGCAGTAGAAAAAGGGGGTTGGTTTGAAAATGGATTGGATTAGGTAAAATCAAGGGAGAGCATCTGGGTGGGAAACAGTCCTGACTCAAGGAGGACATTTTCATGGAGGGTTCCAGGCAATCCAAAACGAGCCAGTGAAAAACGAGAAAAAAAAAGAACACCTGCTCAGAGGAAAGAACGAGAGTTAATCAATGGGTCAGAGGAATTTACGTCGAAAGGACAAGGGCCGTGACAGCTCCCTTGAGACAAATGAAGTCTCTATCGGACAAGGACGACAATCCCCAGGTTACAGCCGGGAACATATATCCGCAGATGAGAGGAGTCACTTCTGGGGGTGTAAAATGATAAAAAAAGGTAAACGTAGGAAAGGGAAAGGCTCCTTTGGTGTACATGAATCTTCGACAGGAAAAGAGCACCGTCTCCTCGGAAAAAAACAGCATGGAAGAAGGGAAAAAAAGGGAGTGTCAGCGGAGGGGGGGGGATGGCTGGGACATTGGGCCTCCCTGAACGGTGGGAAACGTCGGGGCATCGGGTCCATCAGGTTTAGAAAAGAACTCAAAAGAGAGGTGAAATGGCAGAAGGGGAAAGATTCGGACTTTTCGTCCGAAGTAGAGTACTGAGAATAGATTTTTGAAAAAAAGACTGTAGAGATTGTCTAAAGGAAGAACAGTCCTTCCACAGGAAGCGAGGGGTGGGGGGGTGTGGGAAGGGAAATAAGGGGGGGTAGTTGTTTTTTTCTTAGGTCTTTACAAGGAGGTGACCGATAGCGGAACGGAACTCAGCTTTGAGAGGGGCGTAAAAGTTTGGGGGGGGGGGGGGGGGATCGTACAGACAGAGATGCAACTACCCACTATAGGCCCATGTTACTGGAAAGGGCCAAAGAATACCTGAAAGACGGGGAAGGGAGAAAAACGAGGCGAAAAAGTATCAATTTTTGAGGGGCTTGTTTTTTTTTTTTGAAAAAAAACGGGGCCATGAATAAGGAAGTGAACGCAGGGAGGAGGAACCTAGAAATTGTCCATTGGTTAGTAGAATGGAAGTCTACGGAAAGCCCCATTTGAAAACATGGGGAAGGAAAGCCAAAATCAATTGCTGGGGGGAAGGTTCAACTAGAAACATAAAGGATTAGACTAAAGAAGAAAAAACACGATCACAAGCATTGGGAAATGAAAAAACCACCCATGTCATGTCGAAAGCAGGTGAGGCCGGTCGAGGGGAAAATCGTACCGAATTCTTGGAACAAGATGGGCTCTGAGGATCAGTTTGAGAGAAGGACTTGAAAATATCCCGAATAGGGAAAATGCAGTGTAAAGAGGGAGGAGTGGTAGTGGGGAAAGTGAGGTCATGTCCGACGTAAAACCTGAAAAAGGTGGCGGGAAAAAGCAACTAGTCCAGGGCAAGACGGACAGTTCATTCCTTCCAAATGGGTCCCTGGGGGAGGGAAAAAAAAAATGACGTTGCATATATCGGCATGGCCGAGATTTCAAAAGACACAAGATTACGTTAATCCCGGACTCTGGACACTCTGGGGTAAGGAGGGAGAAGGGAAAGTACTAGGGGAATATCGGCAGGGAAAGGGAGGAAGTTGAGGGAAAAGGGGTGAAAGGAGGCGATCGCGACCTAGGGTCGCAAGGGAGCCCGAACCTTTCGAGGGAGGACAACTGGAAATGAAGGTCAGGAGGCGACATGATGTAATTTTCTTTGTAGGACGCAAAAAGTGGGGGGGGGGGATTGACCTTAGTTGGGACAAGAAAGGAAAAAGGTCAAAAAATTCGGAGGAAATTGCAAAGCTGAGAGGGGGGGAGGGGACTAGCATACGACATCAATTCAACATAATAATCAGGAAAGACATGGACTTAAGGGCTACTGGCACAGGTGGCAAGAAACAGAAGGGACTCGAAATGCGCGTACGGGGACTTTCAGGGCAAACGCGTCGGGAGGGGCAAGAGAGAAGGTTTGTAGAGCGAGGAATCGGTCGAAATGCTAGAAGATGTAGTGTGATATGGGGGGTGGGGTTTCGGGTGTGGGGGTGAAAGGGGGGGGAGCAAATTTTAAGTTGTGAGGCAACGAACCGCTGAGACCGAATTTCACGGAAAATCAGAAGGGGATCAGGAGACGAGAAAAGTGCAAGCGAGGTTTGTTTGTCCGAAAAGACAGACAGGCAGGTGGGTCACACGAACGAGGAGGTCAGAGGAGCAAAAGAGAGCCTGTGCGCTGGGCTACTACTAGTGGAGATTCGGGATAGCAAGAAAAGAAAAAATACAAAACATAAGAGGGATAAGTCGGGGGGGATGAGGGGATGGTATCCGGACGCTAAATCGCAAATCTAATGGACTAGAAAGAAAAATTCCGACACCTGCGAAAAAAAAGGAACGAAACCGGGGGGGGGCCCAACCGACGAAACTGAGGAGTGTTCAAGCCCCTTCCAAGGAGGAAGGATGAACGGGGTGGACTTGAAGAGAAGGGCTATTTTGAAAATGGGGCGTTGATGCTCTTGGTCGCGGGTAAAAGGCTGGGAGAACCGCGGGAACATGTTGAAATCCAGAAGGGAAGCAATTCACCTTATTCTCGAAGGAATCGCTTAGAATTGAGGCAGGGGAAAAGTGTAAAGTGGTGGGGGAAGATTTAAAGTATTTTATCGGAAGGAGTTCCAGAGGGGACAAGAAAGTTGAGGGGGGGAGAAAGGCGAAGCAAATCTGGGAAGGAGAAGGAGATTAGGGGACTTTGAATTAGAAAAGCGGAAAAAGTGGGTGAAAAAACATGGGAGAATGGGAAGGGCGAGAAGAGCGGGCCGGTGTGGTTCAAGAAATTGGGGGGGAGAGGGGAAGGGAAAAAACGAGGGATGGGGTAGGCGTTTATACTCTCTTTATGATAGGACAGGAACTGACTTGGGTAGCTACAAGTGGGAAGAGCCGCCAAGAAAGTCAAAGGAGAGGTGCAATTGAATAGGAGGAAGAAAAAAGAACGGGCAGAGGAATTGTATAGTCGTTTGGCGGAAAAGAAGGGGAGACTGAAGTCGTGGGGGGTGGCCCGCTAGAGAAGAAGTTGAGGGGGAACGTCTAGGGGCAAGGAAAGTCAAGCGATATGGTGGTGGGGGATTGATACGGGACTTGGGGCGCGAGAGAATTATCTAGAGCAAAAAAAAAGGATGGGGAAGGAGAATAGAATGAAAAGATGTAGGTATCACATACACATGTCGAGAGCCCCCCAAACTCCCATATAGGCTGAAAGCTCGGAAGGACATCTCACGGGGAAAGGAAGACGGCTTATCTACCCTCTTCACGGATTGGACTAGTGATCGTGACACACCACGGGCCAAAGCTAGCACGTATGCCGAAAAACATAGTAGATCTCGGCAAAAGCTGGATCAATATTTCTGAAAACAAAAAGGGGTCATGGGGGGTATGGGAAGAGACAGAAATGTAGATACATTCCATTAGTAGCCTCAGGACAGCAGTCTCACCGTGAGACCGGAAGGTCGGGGTCCGGCGCCAAGAACAAACCAATTGCAGGAATCAGGGCGGAAAACAATTAACGCTCCATCGTCGGCTTCATCCTTGTCACCCAATCACTTGAGGACCGATCTGGGGAAGCTCCTTCCAAGCACACTCTCGACGGACTAAAGGGCAAAATCGTTACTAAAGGTGAAGCCCAAGCAAAAAATTTACAGAGAGGAACATCGCCACCAACCGAGTATAGGAAAACGTTATCAATCAAAAAAAAAATGGAATGAGCCTTGGGCACCAAAGGGGAAACGGAAAAATACGGGAAGAAAATGTTACATTGCTGGATGACAAAGAATGTTAAAGCCGGCGCCAAAACATGAAAGCCATAAAATAGAACCATCAATAAAATAGAGGTTCATAATGGAGGAGGAAGGACTGAATCATGCGAAATGGGGGAAGGGGTGATAGTGAAAGGAAGAATCTGGGGGGCGGACGGTAAAAAAAGGGTGGCTTCCCATGGGGGGGAGAAGGAGAGCGAATGGGGGGGTCAGCATCTATAAAAAAAAGAAAAAAATACATCTAAAAACAGGAGACCCGAATGGAGTTGTAAAAAAAACCAAATGTACATTTCAAAAAAGACCGGGGGCGTCACGAGGGAATACCAGCGCAACGGAGGAGATTTTGCTGATAGAGGTCAAAGAAGTTATCAAGGAAGTTGCGCTTGGGGGGACAAAAGGAATGAAAAAGATGCCTTTTGAGGAAATGCCAGGAATAAACGCACCGAATTTGGAAACTAAAAAGTCCGTCGCGGTGCGTTTGGGCAATATGGCCGAGCCAAGAGTAATAAAAAGAAGGTTTGAAAACCAAGAGTCGAACGGGGGGAAGCTTAGACGGGGGGCTTTACCAGAAGTCGAAGAATTGGGGCAGATCATCGACCATTTCACGTTAAGAGTCAAAAGTCAAAGGGCTCAGCAGAGGAAAAAGCTGGTGGCTGCCAGCGAGGGGAAATTTGCTACTAAGAAGCAAGTTCTTTGGGGGACGAAAAATAGATGTAGGAGGGGGGTTTTTATAGTGACGATCACGTTACGAGGCTTTGGAAAAAGGGTCAGGACAAGGAAGTTCTTACAAGGGGGTCATTGAGGGTTATCAACGGGGAAAGCCCCTAGACTACTGACACAAGAAAAACAACTGCATTCTCAGAATCTTGTAAGAGGGGGTGAGGGAAGGAAAAAAGGGCAAAGACCTATTACAGGGGTCCGTGCAAAAAACGAGACGCCATAAGTCCATAGGAAGAGTACCACCAGTTTCAAAAAAAGGACCTAACGCAGCAGAGAACGCCGAAGAGTAGTGTGAGAAAAAAATAGAAACAGACGGAACGGGAGGGCCGGGAAGGATCTGGGGGTTTTGCATTGAGAAATCGAATTAAGTCTAGATCAAACGGTCGAGCCAAATACCTACGAAGTTTGGGTAAGGAAAGTTCCACTTCGTACGCTTCCGGGAGGTTAGGGTCCGGGGAAACTCCCGAAAACAAAAAGTTTTACCTTAGGAAAGACCCATCTGGAACTCGAAAATAAACCTATTGAGAGGAAAAAGGTAACAAGAGGCGTTGGGGGGAAACAGGAAGGCTTGTCAAAAAAACGTTCGAGGCAGGGGTTCTTTTCCATAGGCGGTTAGATGGGTCTTCACTGGAAAGTGAATTACGGACAACGAGGGAGCCACTTTGGGTGGTTTGAATTCATAAATTGAGTGGGGAGTTGTGGGGGGGGGGGTGCTTACTGGGAGGGTCGAAGACAAGATTTGTCCTCTGAGGGTCGAAACGTCAATTGATGGAAGGGGGCTCTTGAAACAGGTTGGGGGGGGGGGTGATACTTCAGGCGGCTAGAAAAAAAAATCACAAACTCTTGCCATTTAATGGCACGTGAAGATAGCTGGGGAAAAAAGTGAGATCGGCGTCCAAATGTAGGCACAACTTTGAGGGAGGGGATTGGGGGGGTTTTAAACGGCCATAAAACGAGGAAGCCATGCCCGCCTGTACGGGGGCTTAGAAATCAGGGGAAAGGGGAAGGAGTGGGGAAATTGAGAGCAAGGAATTAACCCATGGAAAAAATGGTGAAGGAATTCCCTATAAGAAAGGGGGCAAAGTTTTACGCAAACAAGCGACGGAAGGGAGGGAAAATAAAAAAACACACTAAATAAAAGCTCATGATTCTTAAAAACAAAAAACAAAGTCTTCTTCCTAGTGGAGGATTCGTGGAAAGAGGACAGAAGTGGAGAAAAGGAAAATAGGGGGGGGGGGGGAAGGGGGGAAATACAGTTTATTCGGGACAAGAAAAGATACAGAATCTGCAAAGTCGGGAAGGGGTACCTTCATTGGGAGGGGATTTTGGGCAGAGGCGATGCGGGATGGGAGGACGGGACAAAAAAAGGGGGCAAGTTCAACTCAGAGAACGCAACAAGAAGCACTTTCTTCCAAATTGCCCGAGGTTTTCCAATCTAGACCGGGGTGCTCCAAAACACAGCGGAAGAATTCCGAATGGAAAATGACAAAGGTAGGACTTGGAACCTGTAACTGGAAGAGACGGAGGTGATCATTTACAAAGATATAACGGCTATCGGGGAAGAGGTGGTAAAGGGGGATTGGGGAAAGCGTTCGATCGATACAATATGGTATACAAGGGAGTCTTCACCCCAAGTATTAATTCTAATGTAATGAAAAGTGATAAACTGAGAGGTCGCTAAAGGTGAGGTATTTGTATTAACGCTCTGTAGGGATGGGCTTTAAAATGGGAGAACCTCAAGAACAGTGCAGAAAATTGACGGAGGTCCGGGGACAATAGGAGAGGAAAGTGATAGGCCGAATCAATCAGGGGTAAACCAAGGATACTAAAAAGAAATGGGGTCTTAAATCTATGACCGCAACAAAACGACCTTCAGAAACAAGCGCACGAGGCTGAGGAGATTTGCGGAAGAAAATTTAACGGAAATGGAGGAAAAAATCAAAGGCGTAGAAGTCCTTGTTAGAGCCAGGGCAAAAGGTAGATGCGAGGGAACAAGGATGTAGATGCTTAAAGGAAGGCGACTGGAGCACAGGGAAAAAGCAAGACGCGAAGGAGAGTTAAACGTGCAATAGGGGAGATTTGGGGTCGAGGAAAGCCACGTGGCGAAAGAGCAGGGTGTGGTAACAATAAAAAGCGCAAAGTTGGATTCACTCCAGGTGCACGATCAAGCGGAATCGGCCAGGGGCAAAAGAGGGTACGCGGTGAAAGAGAGACGGTGAGGATGTCAAATGGGGGCATCGTTACAAAACGACGACAGTCACGGGTAAGGGGTAAGGGGTAGAGTGGGGGAAAAGGGCCTAAGGAAAAAGCAAATTGCGCGAAGAAGGGGGAAGAAAAAAACCAGCACTCCGGTACCGAAAAACCGCCCAAAGAGATGCGCGTTTTGCAATGGAAAAGAAGTAAAGGAAAGCAACAGGGGTCCATACGAGGTGTCTGGGAGGGGGAAAGGCGATTGGAGAGGACTAGTTCCCTGGAACAGGAGGGGAATAAAAAAGATCAAGCCAGGGACTCAAAGGAGGGGAAAAAAAAAGAGAAAGAGCGCAGTCATATGTGATGAGGAGATAAGGAGGGGGGGATGAGACTCTGTCGCTGATGGAGCGAAGGGGAGGGACCTCCTTGTTACCAAAGAATTGTGAGGGGGAGCATCTGGTGAGTTCATAGGGTCGATGAGACTTAATGATCGGAAGAAAAGGGGAGATTTAAGGATTGGAAAAAATGGGGCAAGGAGGATGGAATCAAGAAGGGGGGTCAGCAAATTCAATGGAGAGGGGGAACGAAAACTCAATTTGGGAAAAGGGGTACTTGGAGTCTGCTGGATGAATGAGGAAGAAGGTTGGTTAGATTCAAGTGGGCAGAAAAACGGCCAAGAAGACCACAAGGATAGGTTTCCAGTGAGATGGATAGCCACCGAGTTCTATGCAGTGTAGGAGGTTAGCACGGTGAAACTCAATGGATTGGTGGGAAAAAAGAAGAACGTAAGTAGGTGAAGGGGGCGTTTTCAGGGAAAGCAAGTGCGGATCGAATCTGGGAGGGGGGTATTCGCAAAAGGGTCTGGTGTCAGAGGCTTTCAATCAAAAAAAAAAACAGGAGGAGGGAAATAAAAGAGAGGTGAAAAAAAAAACAGAAAAGGCAAATAAACAAAACACGAAAATCGGCAAGCTTCTTTCCCAAAGCGCCGCTGTGCCCATCCGCAGCACATAAAAGAACGCTACGGGGGAAAAAATTCCAAAAAACACAGGATTCAAAGAGAGACAAAACATAACAGGCGGTGGGAAGGAGGGACTCTTTAAATGACAAACGAGGAATGAGTTGGAGGCTTTGTCGGGCAATCCCTAAATACGACCCAAGGACATGGTGAAACGACATCATCCCAGATATTAAAATAAAAAGGTAAAAGGTGTCCCAAGGGAGGGGAAGGGAGAAAGGGCATGCCTTAGGCGCGAAACATCGCCCTTTCTTAGCTTCCCATCCTTTGCCAAAATGGGAGGAAAGGCCATTAAATGCAGAACAGGAAAGGGTAAAGTTCCCGTCACACTGAGGAAATCTCATCCAACCTTCGCCAGTGGGAAAAATCAAAAAGCAAGGATGAAGGGCAAAAAGGAGAAACCCTTTCGACTCACCGCGAAGGGGGGAGTAGAAAAAGAAGCAAGGTATATCATCAAAAAAAGATGAAATGGACCTGGAAGACCGCGAAGAAAAAAAGAAGAGAACCGGAGTAGGACGGGAGAAATCAACAAGTTGAAATAAGGAAGGGAGTCTAACATGCGGAAAAGGCCAAGAAGAAAAACATAAAGAGAGGGGGGGGACAAATAGGGATGTACCTTGCGTGCCGGTACGAATGACATACTATGGGGAAAAAAAAAAAGGCATCATAGAGGGGGGAAACCGTTTGTGCGGGGAAAAGGTCCGGTGAAATGTGGACACTTAATAAAGGGAGCGAATGGAAAGCTGACTATCACAAAGAATAAAACTATAACGTGAAAAGGGAGGTGGAGATGAGGGTACAGGCCTAACCGATAACTCGGAAATCAGGGAACGACGGAAAAAACGGGGCTTTTGCGCGATCGAGGGGGGAACATTTAGGGAATGAAAAAATGAGGAAGGGGGGACTTGATTGGTTAAACAAATCCTATCACCAGGCTGGAGGTGAGGGGGTATGCCGGATAAACTAGGACCATTGCCAAAAAAAGAGGAACTAGGTGGAGGGAAATGGCTCCAAGGAGATAGAACATCTATAGGGGAAAGGAGCAAGGAAAGTCTAAACGGGGGCCGGGAAAAAGGGAACTTATACCAAGAAAAAAAAAAGTTTGGAATATATCCATTGACGGTGAGTACAAAACGTAATACTCGCAAAGGAGTTGGCAACACTCTTGGTGGAAAGGCAAGGGGTGGCGAAGGGCAAGGTAGCCTGTACGGTGGGGCGCATGATTATGGGGTGTAGAGGGAGGGGGAGGGGATGGTGTAGTCTCGCAGCGGGAGTACTGCCGCAAGTGGACGGGCAAAAGTGAGGGAGGTGATCCAACGTGTCAAAAGGGCCCAACAGAATCAAGGGGCGGGTAATACCCAGAAAAGGGAAAAAATAACTCGATAAAAAATAGGAAAAAAAGGGGGAGGGGAAACAGAAATCCGAGTTCCGTGGGACAACTCACCGTGACCATAATGAAGTAGAGGGCGTACTTCAAAAAAGGGGTAAACTAAACGGGAACAAAGGTAACGCAGCATAGCAAGGACTTAAATCTTTCTGGGTAATGAGCCCGAAAGGCCAACGAGTTAAAGTTAAAAGATGAAGGAATCCGGTTGGAAGTGGGAAATCGCGAACCGAAAAGTCGCACCGTCGCGCGCCGCAGGGACAATGAAGGAGTGAAAGGCAGGCTTCATCTTCCTTGAGGGGAGTGTTCAAGAGGCAACAAACTGGAAGAGGGGGGACAGAGGAGGAAAGAAAACCAGACGTTCACTAAAAAAGAAAAAAAAAGGAACTAACGGGAAAAAGAGCTGGGAACAGTTCGTAGATGTCGGCCGACTTCGAACTGAGCGAGCGGTTCTGAAAGAAGGGAAGTCAAAACGAGGGCAGTTCGAACGGGAAAATGGATCCACGAGGGAAGCAAGGTGGTACTAACATAAAGGAAGGGTAGTTTTTTGTGACTTTTCGGGGGTATAAGAAGGAATCTCGCTAGCGAAAACTTGGGGGAAGGAAAATGATTGGCTTGATAAAGGGGGGAAATGGGGAATACGTCATCCTATCAAAGACTCCCAATAGTCCCATGGGAAGCAGGGACAGCCGGGATAGTCCGGGGAACAGTGACAGGACTCGGCCAGAATAAACAACTGAGGCTTGGGGAGTGGGTGGGGGCACAAAAGGAAATGTAACGACTAAGACGCACTGTATTACCGCAGGGACAGGCACCAAGAAGGGCATAGGGGAAGGAAGATTTGAATAGCATGACTTACGAGAAAAAGTTAATGAAAAGCTCAAAGCAATGCGTCCATTG
>Ga0179593_1614791_pt1 | contig 11412 bp, 6 predicted proteins | sample CZODoug2_1_08_16_FD_185931 | JGI IMG/M metagenome (GOLD analysis project Ga0179593, IMG submission 185931) | Vadose zone soil fungal communities from Angelo Coast Range Reserve, California, USA - CZODoug2_1_08_16fungal (PacBio error correction) | ecosystem: Environmental > Terrestrial > Soil >...
TCACCGTTCGATTGCGGAACTAAGAAAGAAGGAGGGGCTTGCGAAACTTGCTCGAATTATGGCCGAGACTGGGCCATTTTACAAAAGTGGCAAAAAAATATTCGGGGCAAGGAATTCCGACAGAAAAAAACAGATTCCTTGATGTGCATCAAAGGAAGGGCCGAGACGCTGAGAGGGAGAAACTAACATGTCTCCTAATGTCATATCTAAAAGGACATCTATGAAAGAAAAGAGGACGAGGATTAACACCGTTCGATTGGACGTACAAGGGGTTAGTTGAGACCGCAGAAAGGGCAAAAGGGGGGACCAAGAAAGGAATTGAAGCCGATCTTTGAAGAAAGTAGCATGTGTAATAGGGAAACTCGGTCATTGGAACTAAGACCCTGGCGCGCCACATCAAAAGGAGGGGGCCGCGAAAAGGGGCTTATATATGTAAATCCTGGGGCTGATGGGACAGAGATGAGGATTGCCGCGAAATCCGTTGAGAAGCGCTAATGGTAGCAAACTACGGGGGGACCAATTCAGGACGCCATGGGAGGAGTTAATATCCTCATGAAGTAAATGAGAGAGATGGGGCGGCCAGAGAACTCACGCCTTTATTGAAAAAGAGAAAAAAAAGAGAAGGATCTAAGTTATGGAATGTGGCCTCTAAAGACATAAAACAAGAAGATAAACATAAAAGAAGAGGAAGGAAGGGTTCTAGCGTACTGGAAGTAGATAACCCAAGAACGTAGACTTTAACCGAAGAGATCAAGGGGGGGTGGGGAGTCCCGAAGCAAAAAATTTATGTTCCGGAAGGCGGAGGAAGCCAGGGGGGCAGAAGGAGAGCGCTCAAATCAGACGAATTCGGCGCGCAATTTGCAACGCTGAAAAAGAGGAAAGGTCATAGCGGAATCAAAACCTACTAGAAACGCGCTTGGTGGGAAGGAGGGGTGTTGATGTGTTGAACCTTCGAGGAGGTAGTGGAGTCTAGCGATGTATCTACGAGCCAGACTTAGAAAAAAAAACTGTAAAAAGGGCTCAACTAGAGGTCTCGTATATATCGAAAGCAGTGGGGATTCGGAGGGTGGAGATTAAGGGAAAGATCGAGGGACTCCGTGATGGGATCGCGTGGGACCTTAACTAAGAGCAAAAGTCAAAGGAGAATCACGAAACGGGCGGGACGTCAAGTCCATATGCAACGGGAAACAGATATGAAAGGGTCAACGCCATCCCTGATTGCTATTAATCAAAAGCGGTGCCCTCGGCCCAAGGCTCGCATGGAACTCAAGAAAATCGGGGACGTCAATACGAATGCTCTTGCTCAAATCCGGGGGTGGGGTGCTCTGGACTGACGTAAACTCTCATGGATTTACGAGGAAACTTATGGGCCGCGTCCAAAGACTGATAAAAAGAGCGGTATGGGGAATCGGACACGTGTCATCTCTAGGGTCGGCCCGGGGACAAGAGGTTCTGTTTCCGGCCATTCGTCACGCCCGGTCGCGACGGGCAAGGGAAAAAAGCAGGGACTCTTGAAGTTCGGAACGTCTTGACCGAGGAGGTCTCATTTAACGAGTCAAACTAGTAGTTTCGAGAAGCGTTAAGGGGTTCTGGAACATCACAGCTATTAGCAAAGGGGGGGAAGGAGGGAGTTCATGGCTCTGCATTCTTTCCTTCACCAGAGTAAAGAACGAGTGATGAAAAAGGGAAAAGGGGAAGGTTCCATCCCATGGCCGATAGTCCGACGCGTCGGTCAAATCTACTTTGAAAGTAAGCAGCGAGAATTTCGTGTTACTCATTCCGCCCGGCGTTGCGATGAGGAGGTAAAGGATCGCAAGGAAGGAAGGCCGTACCCGACATATCTCCAAAACCATGAGGAAAAAGAGGAAAGGACAAAGGACGTGACGTAAGGATTTTTCCGATCGAGAAAGGCCGCAAATCGAGAAGCACCCCTAAAGAAAGATGGATGACGGATGGACTGCGAGAGGCAGCTGAGGTAAAGGGAGGGGGGCAAGAGGGAGGGAACACTGACGGGGCATCACGTTCGTTCTAAAGTCTCAAATGTCAATACGCAGCGGAAGACCTGAACGCTTCTGGCAGACGACGCGCTTGGAGGGGAGAAAACTGTGCGCTAGAGCCAATCCTCACAAGGACGCTGCAGGATGGGACCAGTAAGAGAGGCTTCGAAGGTAATAGATCGTAAAAAAGGAAAACCGGGGAAGTAAGCGGGTACGGGCCGCTGATCGGAATTGCCTGAACGAGTCGATCCAGGGTAAAAAGGACCAGCATCGAGAAACGAGATAAGGTCGAGGAAAGGGTCGACAGCGCTCTCCTCTTAAGACAAGGGAAGGGATTGACGAAAAGGCAACGGGAAGTAAAGGAGGGAGGCAGTTTGGAGGCTAAGGGGGAGGGGGAGGGGTGAAGCGCCGAGTAATTCCCTTCTGGGACTAAAAAAGGTTTATTCAAGGAATTGCCAGGACCTGAGTCACCCTAAGGATGAACTCAGAAAGAGGACAAAATTGGGCGACTATGACGTAAAAGAAAATATAGTTGGGTCCGGCAGAGGAGGGAGTGAAGTTCGTCGACCTCTACTGGAGAAACGGGTCTATCGTCAGTCAGGGATAAGGAACGGCTATCAAAATGAAACGATGAGGGGTCATGATCACCAGGGAATTTCGCAGCACAGTCTTTTGAAAGATGAACAGAACCTCAAGGAGATATCTCTAAGCTGTAATGATGGTTACACCACGAGAAAATTGCCCGAAAATCTCCCCCCAGAGTTGAAGCTAGACTAGATATTCAAGTTCGATCCAATCGCTGGTCGGGTCTAGTTAGGGGGATTTTCAGCCTATGGTACTGCCGGCCCGGCGGAGAAATTGGGCTAGAAAGGGTCGAAGAATGTGGCGATCTACTGGAGAAAGGCCAAACGCGGTTGGGAAAAGCCGAGACATCACCGAGGACAAGAAATGGGGGGGCTGGGGGGAAAAACAAAATTCTTAAACCAAAGAATGGAGGTAGGAAAAGTCGAACAACATATCTAGCGCGGGGAGGACCAGGGCCGTAATACGCCCATGCAGGGGAAAAAACGAGAACGGTGTCGCGGGGGATGATTCAAAAGGGAATTCCAGGAGATCGAGGATTCGAGTTTGGACTCAGCTACAACCGCGGAAAGGGGACAGAATTAAAAGAAGGCACTACCGCGGATGGTCGGCCGCGGGAAACACGCTTTGGGGGTCAAAAGTCAGGACTTCAAAACGGCTCGCAAGCCGCAATGGATTGGCACGAGACGTACTAGAAAGAACCGGAGCAAGGGGGATCACAGAGCTGGGCGGGCGCTCCCCCGGGGTGGATTCTTCAAAACGGAAAAGACGGGCCATTAACCACTGGTGGAAGAAAATGAATCTGCAGGGAGCAAAACCCTGGTAAGTACGGGGGTATTTTTCTTTTATTGGTGCTGGAATCGGTCCAAGAAAGGCGGCAAGTGCAGAACTCTGTCAATCTAACGGGGGGGGATATAAAAAAGATGGGGGAGCGTAACTGGTGAAGCGTCTCGGAATAATCTAAGACAAATGCGAAGGGCAAAAATCTCCTGTCGAAGTTCCAGTCGAGGGCAATAATTCTGAGATGCTGGGAAAAGCACAGGGGCCGGTGGGGGGAAGAAATCTGTAAGGGTTGTCATATATGAGCAAATTCGAGAAGTGGGCGACAATAAGTAAGCGCTGCTTCAGGCAAGAAGCAGGAATCGAAAAGAAAACCACAACAACGGAGGAGAGAAAGAATAGATCTTCAAAGAACTGGCGGAGAAGAAAATCTTAAGGATGGTCGCCCAGTCAGATGTACCGGGCCATCTTAGCGGGAAGGGACCAGTCCAAGACTCTGGTAGGCAAGGGGAAGGGTGTGTAACTAAGCGCAAGTTTCGCCCTTGAGAGGATCGGAGAAGACTGATCGAAGCCGAGAATCGGAACATCATGGTGAGGGGGGAAGAAAGGTCCTTCTATGGTCCCCATAATTCTCGGGTGATACAACGAAAAATTAAGTGTTCCTTCCTTTGCTGCACTTGGGGGGGGGGGGGGGGGGGGGGTGGAAAAGCTACCGAAGAAAGCCCTCAAAAAACCGGGCCCTCTAGACGACAGGGTGCCGCCTAGGGGCACGAATATTAATAACGGTTAATGGATTTAACTCGCGGGGCACGGTTCCAGGAAAAAAGAAGGGGAGGGACTGCGCAAGGAGGAGTGTATGTAACCAGAAGATCGAGATAGAGGCCAATCGGGTCTGATGGTGTAGATTGCGGCGTTCAAGACCGGGTGAAGAAGGATCAGAAAGTCCCTATACAACCTGGGGACTCTGAAATGATCGCGTGCGGCGGGGAAGGATCTCAAACTTCGCGTCAGTCGCTCCGAAAAAACAAAACAGTGAAAAATGGAAAGCTCGAGGGGAATGATTCCAAGGCACAATGCAACTCAGACACAAATAAGGAGGGAATATAAAAGGGAAAGCGCCGGGTATTCGATAAAAGCCCCAAGACGAGACTAGATCTTGCCGTTAAAGAGCCGAATCAGGTTGGGGGGGGAGAAAAGGGTCCAAAGCACAAAGGGCAAAGTGTCAAAAACTTCTCGCGCTGCCTAGTGATAATGAGAATAGCGCATAGGACGAGCTGAGCAAATGGGGGTCGGGGACAAAACCAGCCTGGAAGTCATTAAGGGGACACCGGCATAGCCGAGGCCTGCCAACCTCGTCGAAAATGTAGTTACGCCTTAGAATGCGACGGGGGCATAAAGGGCGTTTTCGGGATTTAGGAGAGGGGTGAGGGACTGAAGCAATGATACAAGAATGATTCAAGTCTCATATTCTTGATGAGGCAAATCTCACCCTGGGCCTGCCTAAAGAAGAGGTGGGGGAGAAGTAATCCATACATTAGTTCGAGTTATTATCGCAGAAAAGATTATTACGGTGAAGAGACGGAAGTGACGTCCTTCCAATAGTCACCACGTAGAAATTCAGTCTCTCCGGAAAAAATGGGGGCGCCTATCGGAAGTAAATAAGGAAAGAAATTTGCCCTCGGAAGGCAAGAAACGGGGGACATAGTAACTGCTGGTCATCTCCTCATACTCCGTCGGTGCCTAAAATAGAGGGCGAGAAACATTGGAAAGAGCTTTAAAAGTGCGGAGCCGGGAATTGAAAAGGTCCGGTGGGAATACTGCGGGAAAGGGAAATAGTCGATCCGACGCAAGATTTCTCATACCAAGGGAATATAATTGCGTTAAAGGGGGAATGGCGGGAGAGCGTGCTTCCCAAGTTCGCGACACACGCTCTTAAGGGAAAAAAGGGACAAAGATATTCTTCCCAGTTCTTAAGGGTTGACGCAGATAAAAATTTCCTCATTCAAGGAGTAAAAGGCAGTAGGAATTCGAAGAGTAAATGGCGGGTTGGAACCAATCCAGAAGGATCGGGCGGAAAAAAAAGGATATCTGGCTGTCTCTTCTGGTCGTGGACCCTCTAGGGGGGAGGTGCAGAAATTATGTACGAGAGGGCATAACCGAGCGGCCATAACGAAGGGGAAAAACTTAGAGTGGAAGGGGGAAGCCAAAGGGGGAAAAAGGTGGTCTTTTGGCGAAAGTCAGAGCTTTGTGGTTGGGAATGAAAAAAAAAGGGGCTGCCTGGATCGAGTCTGGAAAAGTCAAGGGAGTCCTTTCCTCCTCTCTCAAACCAACAAGTAGAGGGGGGGGGGAGAGGGGGTGACGGAAATTCACTACCACTTTAAAAAAAGAAATTTTAGCGGCACTGCCTCTCATCGAACGCCAAGAGAAAAGACCGGGGAGCGCTTGCGTAAGGGTAGAAGCGACCGCGACAGAGGTGAGGCCGGAGAAAGGAGAAAGTTCGTCACCGGGCGGTTCATCACTGTTCCGACACTCGGGGAAAAGAAAAAGCCAAGAACGAGACAGCTAGAAGGAGGAAGAAAGGACAGGTGTGGAAAGATTTTAAGAGGGGGAGCGAATAAAATCTTAAAGAAGTTTTCAAGTGTCCTCGTCTAATCAACCATAGTATGAGTTCAAGGAAAAATAAAAGGAGAGAGAAGAGGATCGACTTGGACATACTGAGAGAATTGTCAATTAACGGCAGATCCGAAAGAATGCGATAGCAGCCATCGGAAAATCTGCTAGGGAGGACCGGGGGGGCGTTAGGGAAGTCGATAAAAGCTACGTCAAGGGCCCCTATTAAGCACGCGGCTTAAGCAGGTTCTCGAAGGGCTTGGTTTAGCAAAGGAGCATGCGGGAGGCCCGTGATGTACGCTTTTCAAAGATGAAGGTTCGGTACTAGGCACCGGCCTCAGGAAATAAGGGCCTGAGAAACAAAAATGGAGGGGGAGAAAAAAGGAAGAGGTTGTGGATTAAAAAGTCGAACGAAAGCCTTTTCTTAAACCTAACAAGGGGAGGTAGCGCGGCTTCTCGGAATTAAGCGATCCAGCACTGACCAACCTATTTCTTCAGATAAAACTAGAATTTCAGGGAGGACGGATAGGGGGTCTATGACGATCAGCCGAACGATCGATGAGATAAGCACGCGGGGGGTCAACGAAGTGGAGGGGGGGGGGAGGAGAGCAGAAAATCTCAAAGTGCCCACGAAACGAACATAGGTTCCTCTTTCACCTAAGAAAAGGGACGAAGAAAATGGGCAGCTGGGGGGGGTCGTAAAATTCTTTCTTCATGGGAACGGGGGGCTGGGGTTTGAGCGAAAAAAGTTTTCAGAGGGAGGGTCTTCAATATGGGGGAAGAGCTCCCAAATTACAATGCCGGGAGGACGGAAAGACATGGGGTTCAGGGGGGGGAGGGGGGGCTGGTCATGCCCCAACAATTCAAGACTAAACAAAACCCAAATATCTATCCGAGGGGGAGGGTGGGGAAAATGACTCCTTATCGGAAAGCATATGATCTGTTTCGACCAGGAGGCGTCTGAGAGAAGAAAGAAAGGGAGAAGAGCAGTTCGCTGTGACGACGACAAATAAATGCTCTTGCGAGAGTCGGTACGACAGCTTCATCGACGGGAAGGCTGACGGGAAGAATAATAGAGGGCAGGCGGCTCAGGCTTAGCGCCCTTCGTCGCGCAACCGGCACCCAGCAAAGATCTTCCTACAGAACAGGAGGGCTCTCTGCAGAGTCGCAGGAACCCCCTTGAGACGCCGACAGGTAGGTGGGAGGGCGGGCCAACTTGCCACCGCGTTCCCTAAGGTGAACAATTGTTAGGCTAACAAAGTGCGGCGGCAAAACATCCCTGAAAGGGAGGTGGGTGAGGGCTGGATACCTTGAGGAAGGGGGAAACAGACGGTAGGGCAAGTCTAATCACAGTCGAGGGAGCAACCGCAGCATGATGGGAACAGAGGGCACTGGAGGATTATTACATTATTGGGGGGGGACACAATGAGGAGAGAAATCTCACCGAAGGCTCCTCGAAGTGCCGAAGTAATTTAGGACTGAGGGTGAGGGCCACCTGCATTCCTACTCTGCGAAAGGGAATGGGTCAATAGATCAGTAGGCTTGAAGTTAAAGAAAGGGAAGGACAGAATAATACTTAGAGGCCTCACTTCGGGACATAACGAGGGTCTCTCTGGAACAAAGGGGGGGGGGAAGAGAGGAAGTGTAAAAACAAGGGGCTGTCTAAGGGGGGAGAAAGTCACTTCGAAAATCTACGGTCCCCAGTAGGGGAAATTGGGGTACGTCTGATCTGAAACCGTAAAGGGTGAAAATTTCGAGAGGCGGAGGGGCAAAATGCCGGGTGAAAAAAAGAAATCCTTGGAAACAAAACAAAATCTGCGACGGTCTTGGCCCGTGCAAAAAAAGGACTTCCATAAAATAAGACCATGTTCCGGAAGACCATCATGGCATCGGAAAAAAGTAAAGGGGAAACGGGGGACTTGTGCCGAACTGCCCAAAAAGGGTTAATGTCCTCTCCGCCAGACAAATCCACAGCCCAGCAGGAAGGCAAGGGGGTTTAAGACGCAGATAAGAGGAGAAAAATGGGAAATTAGACCGAAAGGACGAATACAAGCGCGCAAGGCGTGTGATGAAAGAACGCTTAGAGGGGTCCCTGGGGCTTAGGAGCAAGTGGAGGCTTGCCTTAAGGGGAGCCGCGCGAATTCCTAGAAACGAGTTTCAAAGGGCGCCGCAGGACGAGAAAAAAGCGTGGCGGGGGAAGGGGGAAGATGTCGTAAGCCGAGCAGAGACTTATGTGATCTCAAAAAGCGAGCTTCTAGACTTGAACGAGGGGGTGGCCTCTCATACTGAAATCGAAGCAAAAGGGCAGTTCCGAGTACGTAAAGTGGAAGTCTTTGAAGCGCAAAAATATATGGCTGGACGGGGAGAACAGGGGCCAGATCATTTTGGGGAAATGTAAATCCTCTCAGAACCCAGGTAACACTGACTGGGGGGGGAGAAGGGAGGGCAGGAGGGGACTTTCGAAGAGAGAGAAGTCATTAGAGGGAAAGGTGGGAGGCTCAAAACCTCTTACTCTTAGGGACTTCTGCAGAACAATCCTCTCGACACCTTCTGGTCGAAAAAGTGGTAAGGTAGACAAGCTTCGAAAGAGTGGGATCGTGAGGGGGGGGGGGGAGGGGGAAAGTCGCGATTGATGCGCCGTAAAATCGGCTTCAAGCGCTCTTAGAGGTCTTATCGAGCCTGAAGAAGGATTCCTCTTTAGTCGGCGCATCTATGTCTAGGTATCGCGGAAACGTCCAAACGCTCTCAGCATACTCAGGAAATGGCTTAACGAAAAGAGGGAACGTCAGCGCCAAGAAAGGCACAAAAATTTCCATTCACTTCCGTCCCTCTTGGGCGCCGGAAAAGAATGTATGAAGGTGCAGAGTCAAGGAAAGCGAAAGAGTCATAGGCAGAAAAAAACGGGGGAAAAGAAGAAAGACTTTGACTCAAAAAAAAAAAATCCATTCGCACGAGGAAAAACTGCCTCTCAGGGGGGTCAGGGGGGCCGCTACAAGGAGGCCTTTGAGTCAGGAAGATCGGTCCGAGAGGAAGAAGATGAAATCATCTCTATATCTGAGCAACGGAAGGGGAAGCGGATTTCGCTCTTTTCAGGCCAGAGAATCAAAAACACTGGTAGACAAGAAAGGGCCGAATAGAGGAATCGAAAGAGTAGGTGGATCGAAAGATAGTCAAACATTCAGCACTAAACGTCATCTGGCGTATTATTTCTGCATAGGAAAAGTCGGGACTTTGAAAAGAACTAGAGTCGACGGGAGATTGATAAGGGAGAGGGGGGAAATGGGGGGAGGAGGGAGTGCCTGGAACCCTGATTTCGCTCCCAGAGAGGGGGACGGGACTTGGGGGCCGTAAAAAGATTCGCCATCATCTGCTAGGGGAAGTCTCGGTTTCATAAAAGAAGAGAGAAATGTCGGTGACTAAAAAGGAAAGCGGGGGGAATGCTCAGCATTCTGAAGAGCGCTCACGTCACGGTTAAGGAGCATCTCTCACAAAAAGGAGTAAGAGAGAGTTCGATTGAAAGGGGACTTCGATTTGTCCGGGAAAAAGAACTCTAGACAGCCGCGGAATGGAACAAAAGCCCCACTACATGATAGAGTCTACCTGAACCTATAAGCGACCGCGCAACAGGTATTTCCATCTGCAAGGAAAAAAAAAGACGGCCCCCTGACAACGACTTGTCGGGGCAGGAAAACGAGGGGGGAATCAAGACCTAGAACGGGTCAAACTCATGATCCGCGTTGCCGGCTAAGGAAGCGCTGGCTACTTTACGAAAGAAAAATCCAAAGAGTTCAGGACTCAGTCGAGACCTAAAAAAGACGATTAAAAGGCCCAAAAACGGGGGAAAAAATATTCGGTAAAAAACCGTTTCCTGTAATCGTAACGTGGGGCGATGCCGGAACTGAAGCCATACAGGGCCCATTCCGCAGAGAGTCTGGCGGAGCCATACGGGCAGATCTTATCCTGGGGACGAGACGCGCCGGAATGGGGGGAAGGATCAATGGATACGGAAGAGGGACGCCAATAGGAAGGGGGGAGGAACAGGCGGGTCTTTCATTTGGCAATCTCGGCCCTGGATTTTTTTGGAGCCCTGCGGAGCCCATGAGATCCGGAGTGCAATATCGGAGAGTTACTATGGAAAGAGAAGATGGAAATCGGGAAGCGCAAAACTAAGTCCTGCAAGGGGCTGAAAGCATAGAGGTGGCGATCTGGCAGAGAGGAATTTCGTCGACAGAGACCTGAAGGAGGGGAGGGCGGACTTCTTACAAAGCACCGCTATCCATCCCTCCGACTGAAGGGATGAGGTCCTAGAAAAGGGATTTCGTATCAAGGAAAGGGTAAGATGTAAGAAGAAACGAAACTATCAGGTCTCGATAACCGAAGGGCTGGTCTAATCGAGAAGAAAACGAAGAACGATAAACCATGGGTCCGGGGAAGGTTTCACGGAGATCCCACTTGGAGATAACCGTAACTCTCTGTGGGGGAATTATTAGGAGTCCGTACTGTTACATAAGGACAGGCGGGTTTAGCCCTAACACAATTTTTTAGCCGATTTCGTCTTAGGGAGGAGAAGATCCTAAGAAAAAAAAGAGCCGGCTCCGAAGAGGCCTTAGAAAAAGTTTGGCGAGGAAAGGTAATTCCGCAAACGAGTGGGCTGGAGAAGGGGGGAAGGGCAAAAAAGCTACTCTATGTGTGCGTTATGTCCAGACGAAACGTAACGCCTATTATCTGGTGTGTGGCAGGAGGACGGAGAGAAATTCCCAATGCCCAGTGTAAACGCTTGGCTAACAGTCTATGTAGCGGCCTGAAACCGCTTGACGAAGGCCAACGGAGCATCTCTCCTAGTGGTCGTCAGCAGCGAACAAAACGTGGATAGGCACCGGAGGGGACTAGGGGTTGCTAACCTTCGAGAGGGGAAAGCATTCAGAAAGATGAGCCAGACAGCTTAGCTGACTTGAACGTTCGCTGGCTCACAACGAGAGGGGTGGGTCGGAAGGGGAGAGAAAAACCAATTGTATAGACGTGCAGTCAGGGTTTCCCATTAAAGAACTGTCCATTTAATATCTGTAGGCGGCGGAAAAAAGATGGAAGAGAGGGGGGATTTGGTGTAGGTCTTGGAGGGGAAGGGAGAGGAAAGACGGCTCAAATGAGAAGCGAACAAAGGAGAAAACGGGGTTTATCCCCGAGCATAGGGGTAGGGGGGGGACTGCAAATGGCGGGAAAAGGAAGCATGATGTACATGGAGGGAAGGAAGGGCGGACAATCTCAAGAAGGAGGACGTAGAGGGCTACACCTCTACTTCTTCCGAGAGTCTGTCCCGGGCTGGATACCACAGTGAGGGAAGAAACGTGTGCAAAAACTGTTCACCTTAGGGATGCAAAATGGGTCGTAACAAAATTTTATACATTTTACAAGAAGAGAACAAGGCAATGGCGGAAAGAAAGAG
>Ga0179593_1665301_pt1 | contig 11412 bp, 13 predicted proteins | sample CZODoug2_1_08_16_FD_185931 | JGI IMG/M metagenome (GOLD analysis project Ga0179593, IMG submission 185931) | Vadose zone soil fungal communities from Angelo Coast Range Reserve, California, USA - CZODoug2_1_08_16fungal (PacBio error correction) | ecosystem: Environmental > Terrestrial > Soil >...
ATGCAGATGGCCTGCCGAACCGATGGAGCGGCCCGCAGCCCCACTGGAGGGAGCTGGAACTTGGGAAGGGCCCTTCTCCCCGCTAATTAAGAAGACAAAGACTCCGGGTAGACGAACCCTTGGGGCCGAGTTGAGGATAACAGAGTCAAGAGTTTTCTCAAAGCCCGAGAAAGCTTTGATCAGGCTCAAAGGAAAAAAAATGGCGGTAAGAAGATTTGAGGTGAACTGTGAAGGGATTCATCGGAACATTTTGCGGTTCAGCGAACACTGCGTATTGATGGAGGGGGCGCTTCGGGGCAGAGAACCCTCTTTGTCAGAGGGGGAGAGGATTCGGCTTCAGGGCATTAGAGCGGGAAGGGAGAAAAAAACTCCGTCGTATGATGTGGCGAGCAGGGATCACAGGGGGGTTTTTTTTCGTCAGGGGGAAGAAGAAGTCAAGGCGCCGTGGGATCCGGGGGGGCATGTGAAGCTAAGAGGGGGTAATACGCGTGGCAAAGAAAGGGGGTGTTGACGGGAAAGAGCGCAGCCCCTGGGAAAGGGAAACAGAAAAACGAGAAGAAGGTGTATCCCTGGAAACTATGAAAAGCTGGAAGGGGCGAGGGCATGACATTAATCAGACACTCAAGAGGAAGGCCAGGACAGTCCAAGGGAACGCCAATCAGGGGGTTCTGACAAAAACTGTTCTTTAACTTCTATCGGAAGGGGGTGGAAAAAAACCTAACAAAAAAGGCAGCTGCTTTACTGAAGAAGTTTTTTTCGAATGAGAGAAAGGAAAGCGGAGGGAATACCGAAAAATCCAGGGATTGCGCTTTGGGTCTTGAGTCAGTTGGCCAGCCATGAGGGATTGTTTGTGCAAGGGGAAAAAAAAAGAGGGCGGCACAGAGCCTTTAGAAAACGCGGGGGGAAAGAGAGCTTCCAAGCTGAAGTATCGAAAGACTCCAAAGGACTTCGGAGAAAGAGGCCGTTCTATAATCAGCGGCGGAAAGAAGGGGGGGGGGGGAGGCCGAAGGAAGTGGCGCGCACCCTAGAGGACGCCGCCGAAAAGGGTTTGGCCTGGGGGGAGAAAAAAAAACAGGGGCCGGTGCGTCGAAGATCGCCAAACGGTAAAGAATTGATGCGGCTCGAGGGATCTACCAGGAAAGAACACGAGCAAGAGCGAACAAGAAGAAACCTACCGCGTGGGGATCGTCCTATCGGTTCAAGAAGGGGGGGGGGGGGGGAGAGGGAAACATCACAAAAGAAAAAAAAGGCTTTTCCTCTAGGGGGGGTGGGTGATCATGGAACGGGGGAAAAAGGGTGCCGTGGAAAGGGGCAGCTGGGTCTCAAAAAGAGGGACACCGAGTTTTCTGTTTTCGGAGGGATCCGAGGAATCCAGATAGAAGGGGCCCGAGATCTTTCAAGAAAGGCAGCCAGTTTCAAAAAAGGGGAAAGGCACGCTGGAGCCCCATGTGGTCACATCCATGGAAAAAAGGGAAAAGGAGCTGCATGGACAACAAGAGGACGGTTTCGAGAAAAGCGCAGCCTCAAATCGAAAAAAAGAGGGGAAAGCCAGGCCCTATGAAAGAGAGGGAAAAAGCCGGGAATTGGAAAGGGAGGAACAGTCTAAAAAAGAAATTGAACTCATCACCAGAATCCCGCGCTTATAAAAAAAGAAAAAAACCGCGAACGGGAGTGTGAAGGGGTGGATATTGTGGAAAAGACGCCGACCGTCCGGAGCCAGCCTGAAAAAGGGGAAAAAAAAAACGGGGAAAGGCTTCGCACACATACCCACATGCCCCACAGCCAGCAAGGGAAAAAAACGACCGAATTCGGGGACGTCGATTCGCGCTAAAAAAAACTTAGGAGGAAAAGAATCAGACGGACTACAGGAAGTCTTCTATATCAATTGAAAGGGAGGGGGGGGGGGGGATGTGGGAAAGGGCCTATCATTTCCCTAGGAAGAAGCGTGGCTTCGGGAAGCAGGGACACGGCGAAGACGAAGAGAAACCAACATCCAAAGGCCCTTCAAGACGTTAAACCCTTCTGTAAGGGGGGTGCAGGAGAGAGGAACGAGGCGAGGGGGGACCTTTTCCATAGTGGAAAGAACTGATCCAGGGGAAGGCCCGGGAGTAAGAACAGTGCACAAACCGGGAGAAAGGGGGCATTTATTTATACTCGAGGAGAAAAAGGGGGAATGCAAAAAAACAAAAAAAAAAAAGTCAAAGAGAATGTTTGTCCATGACAGCACAAAGCACATGCTGATGGGGGAAAGAAAGAACCAGAAGGGGAAAGGCGCTGTTTAACTTGCTGGAGTATTGAAAAAAAAAAAGACTCGGAAGGAGAGAGCTCTTCCTCGGCGCGACAGAAAAACATCGGTGGCCAGAAGAAGAATCCACTCCATCACAAAAGAGACCACGGGCCGAAAAGGTCATGATGAAAACATTTAGCGAAAGACCTTTTGGAAAAGAAGGTAGGTATTGGGAGACGTATTGACCAAAAGAGAGGATGAACGAAAGAAAAGGACATTTTTTATATCGGAACACCGTTCTCGTGGTCGTCCGGATGTATTCGCAAAAAGAAGAAACATCAAATCAGTCAGCGCAGGAAAAACCCGTGTTTCGAAGGTTGGGGGGTGGGGAAAAAGAAAAACCATTTCCTCCCAAAGGGACTCCAACGAAAAGCGCACGGAAAAATCGTCGGAAGCTCTCAAGTGGGGTAATTTAACTTCCTCTCATCCAAGGAAATGAGAACCGCGCTGATCAAAAAGCAAAGCCGAACCCAGCGGTAAGAAAAAGTGAAAAGAAAGGCCAAACGTCAGGGGAAAACACTTTCCGAAGGGGGGAAAAAAAAAAAGGTCCGAAAAAAAGGCGCGGGGGCTGTAGCCTCGACAGGGAAAAAAGCCCAGAAGTTCCGGCACGTGCTCCTTGCGCGCTTGAAAAAAAGAAAAAAGGAAAACGTGACAAAAAAAAAGCGTTTTGAAAAACGGGGGGGAAAAAAAGGCGGCCTGCTAAAAGGAAAAAAACACTAGCTCTCCTAAAAAAAAAGGGGAAAAAGAAAAAGAAAGGCAAGATCAAAAAAAAACAGAAAAAAAATAATTAAAAAAAAAACTCTTGAAACAAACCTTGTCCCCTTTCCAAGCTCCCCAACCACAACAAAGAACCCCTTCTAAAAAAGAAAGAGAAAAATATCAGAAGCAAAGGGGAAGGCTAAACTCCCCTCTCAATTATACGAAATTCTTCCCAGGAGGAAGAAAAGAGGGGGTCCAAAAGGGTGGGGGAGGAAAACGCCGTCTCCGGGGGACAAGTTTGTCAGTCCCGGTGGCCCCCGGAACCCCACTTGGGGGCCTGGGAAAGGAACGCCTCCAGGCCTTCATTCACTGCAGAAACGCGGAAAAACCAGGCAGGGCTCCCCAACCAGGAACACAACCCTGGGAGAGGGTCCCCCTGGGGAAGAACTAAATACCCAGGGGCTTCCACGTGGGGAAAGGCAAAACAAGTTGGGTCCTCCCCAAGAGGGAATGGACGTGGCGGTAATAGGTGACTAAACCACGTGAAGCCTTGACTGATAGTAACCGACGAAAAAAAGCCCTCCCAACAGAGGAGCTCCGATCACATCACAATGAGGAGAGAAAGCCCCCCCGGAGAGAAACCAAAGCACTCCTGTGACAGAAGAAGAGAGGGGAAACCAGAGCCGGGGGTTCGCCAGAAGCGCCCCGAAGCCCGAATCAATAACTGAAAAGGGGGGAAAAGAGGGAGCGCACATAAAAAGAACCCCGGCCCCCGATGGGAGCTCAGGGAAGACGAAAGGGCTGGGGAAAACGCCATCCAATTGAAAAAGAGGAAAAATCCATCCTAAATGGGGGAAAAAGGAGATACGGCGGGGAAACTTGCAATGGGGGCTAACGCGGAAGGGGTGCAAAGGTCGGCAGAAATCTTTCCCGGGGGGGGGGGGATCGTGGGGAGATTATCTTCTACTGTTCCACAAATGTGACATCGCTCCAAAAGGTCGAACCCGAAGCCGCCATTCGCGGGGGGGCCCGTGTAATAGGGGGGGACGGCAGTAAAGAATTTATTGGGCGGAAGGAAAGGGCCTCAACAACCAAACAAGAGTAGAAAAGAGAAAAGGAAGGAGACCAGTGAAGGAGGGTCTGCCGAACCGGGAAAAAAACCAGGCGGCGCAAGCAAAGGCTTGGTCCAGGGTTCCATGGTCGGGAAAAAAAAGGAAACCTCCTTACTTTGGGCCAGGAAAACCACCAATATTGGAAAAAAGAAAAAAGGGCGGGAGGCCCGCCTTGAAAAAGGAAAAGTAAGGCCGGAAAGTCATGCAGCGTGGCTAACGGAAGGGGGGGAGCGCCTCCCTCCATTGGAAGGGGATAAGGCAGCGACCTAATGCCGAAAGGGGGGCAAAGCCAACTGCCGGCACGGAAAAAAGCGGGGCGTGACGGTCGTATTTTCATAGATACGATAAAAGTATTTGCGGCGGCGGCGGGATTCGCAGCACGCAAAACCTGGGGGAATGAGCTTTGTCGAGGCTCGAAGAAGGGGGAAGATGGTGAGGGGAAGCATCAGGTAGATGATGGGCGGGGGGGAAGGGGAGACGGGGGGTTTCAGGACTGCCGGATAGTCAAGGCGGCGAGCGGGGGGAAAAAAAAAGGGGGATCACGAGCGAGTCCTAATGGGAAAGAAAAGGGCAAAAGGTGTTGAAAAAAAAAAAAGGGCAGACAGAAGACCGCGCCCCGTCCTGATGCTGGACCGAGAAACGAGACATTTTTTTTGAAGGGGGGAAGGACAAGGAAAAGAAGGAAGAAAAGACATGAAGCCGACACCAAGAAGATCATGGTTCTCCGTTGGAAGTTCGGGATCAAGGGGGAAGATGGGCTGACCTGGAAAGGGGGGGGGGAAAGCAGCGTACGGGGTTCACAAGGAAAAAAAAAAAAAAGAAAAAACTCCCTGGATGCTGACCAGAGACGAAAAGAGTTTGAAGACGTCGCAGCAAAGGAGGGGAAGGGGGGATAGCAAAATCGGGCCGGCAAGTTGATGTTCTTTATCGTGCAGATTGAGGGGTTCGAAAAAGGTCACGAAAAGAGCAAAGGAGCCTGGCGGAAAGAAAAAGTCCCTGGGCCGGGGAGGAGGAGGCTCCAGCGCGGGCGGTATCGGAGTGCCGACTGTTGGGACTCCCGCAGCGAAAAGCCGGAACCCGGAAAAGAAGAACACCGCCGTAAGAAGAGGGGAAAGGGGAAGAATTGCGAGAATCGGAAGTACCAGGGCCCGTAGAAAGCCGGGGGATGGCGGCGTGGGAGGGGGGGGAGAACAGTTGCCATTTCACAAAAAGCAGGAGAAACAAAACTGAATGCGGACTCGAATTGGGGGAGATACGAACACCGGAAAAAGACGGCGGGGGCGCAAAAAGGGGAATACCCCTAACCTCTCTGTGGGGAGAAAAGAGAGCGGTGAAAAGGGTGCTCGTACTCACCCTACATCCAGGGAAAAAAAAAGGCCGTTGACTGTGTTTGATGAAAAAAGGAAAATGTGGGCCGTGGGAGGGGGGAGGACGTGGCTACTGTTCTAAAAAAGGGGGGCAGGAGGTCTGTGGAAAGGAGCGGCTCTCTCAGCAAAAAAAGGCACGAAGATTCTTTCATACCAAAGCGACGGCTTGGGAAAGGTAGAAGGGGGCCCATGATGGTCCCCATAAAAAAAGGGAAAGGGGAAGGGGCGCGAGTTCGTCGAGGCGGGAGAAGCAGAAAAGACGAAGAGGGAAATAATGCGACAGGGGGGGGGGGGGGGGGGCTGCGAAGAAGGGCATGGCGCCTTGGATCGCTTCAGGAGATGAAAAGGTCAGCAAAAAAAAAAAAACCGCGACGAATTTTTTACGAGTAAAGGGGGGGATATGTGGACGAGCGGGGCGGCTGTGCTTCCAAAAGATTCACCAAAGCAGAAGAGGGGAGCCGGGGAAATTCTCGCAAGAAAAAGGAAAAAGGGGAAAAACACAACCGCAAAATTCGGAAAGTAGACTCGGGGAGACTTCTCAACAAAAGAAAAGAGAGATCGAAGAGTGTGAAGGGACGAATCGTCGATATAAGGGGGAAAGGGGGGGCTTGCCTTGTGGGGGGGTTGAAAATGTGTGCGAAGGCACCAATTGCCCCGCTTTCCAAAGGGGGAAAGAGGGGAAGCACAGCCGGTCCGGCGAAGCCGAAGAATCGTTCAACAGAGAACAAAGGGCCTTCCCTCTAAACTCTTAGGGGAGGGGAAAGAAGGAAAGAAAAAAAAGGTCATCATTGTTAGGGGAAGACAACAAGGAGGCCCAAGAAAAAAATTCGGCCACCGTAGCATAGGGGGTTATTTATACCTCAGAAGGGAGGCGGCGAAAAAGAAATCTACGAAGATGTTGGAGCCAGGACCCAAAAGAAAGGAAAAATGCTGATGGGTGTACATCGTGGGACCTTCAAAAGGGGCCTTGTTTAATCCGGGAAGGGGGAAAAAAAGGGGAAGGCCCGGGAAAAAGTCTTCGCCAGTTCGTGTGAGCTCGGGACGGAAAAAAAACAGTGACCAAGCGGGGGTTTCTGAAAAAAAAAAAAAAAACCGAAAAACAGTCCCATAGGGACCACCAGGTAGATGAGGGGGCATCGGAGGGAGTTATGGAAGAGGAACCAGAACCTGATTGACCCGAAAAAGGAGGAGGGAAAAAAAGGAGCCGAGCATGTAGGGTTGTGACGCCAACCGAAGGAGGTGGCCTTGTTAAGGTTGGCGTGGGCTTCGCTTGGGGGGGGAGCCCCCAAAAGAGAACGGCAAGGAAAAAGGGGGCTCTTGGTAAAAAGTTTTTTTCCAGAAGGGAGTTATCTCCATCCCAAAAAATCCTCCAAGGGAATCCTGTAGAAAGTGTTCCCGGGAAAAACCAAGGGGGGCGAGGGTTTTGGTAACTGGTTCCTCTCAAGGGAAACACTAGCGCGCCAATACGTTGCAGGGAGCAGGTCTAAATCTCGATCTCAAGGCCGGCGGGGGGGAGGGAAAGACAGGAACGAGGGGGGAGAAAAAGCCAACATTTCGCACTGAGGAGGGATAAAAAAAAAAAAAAAACTGCATCAGTCTTAATCCCGAAACTCTGAGAAGGCCTCGCCGGGGGGAATCCCCTTCTCATTTGCCAGGGTGGAGGGGAACAAAAAAAAAAAAGAGGGTTTTGAGGGAACTTCATCTGCGGGGGCCAATTCCTGGGGAAATAACATCAACAAAAGGAGCCGCGCCTTGGGGAAAAAATTCCCCTTACAGAAACGCTTCTGGACGAAAGAACTTTCAAAGGCCGCGACCTGACCAGAAAAACTGCCTTCTTTCAAAAAAGGAGGGGGGGGGTTTGAAGAACCGTACGCGCAAAAGCCATTCGCCAACCTTCCTGTCAAAAGGGATCACAACGAAAATGTGGGGACCCAATTTGGAGGGTTACGGGGTCCTGAGGCATTTCCTCCCAAAACAAGTCCCAAAAGGACGCTTCCAGGGGGGGCCTTAACCAACTGGGAGACGTTATTGTGTTAAGGGGGTCAAGAAGAAAGAAAAAAAGGGCCCGCCAGGAAAAAAGGGGGGAAACGGGGCAAGTCGAAAACCAATTGGGGGGGAATTGCACTAAACTACTGCGGTACAGAAAAAGGGGAATTTTAACAAGAAAAAGGTTAGAGGTTATTCCGCGGACGAAAAAACCTGCACCCATAGACCCCGATCACAAAGAAAGGCGAAATCTGGGGGGCTTCCCGAAGAGGCTGGGGAACAATCTGACAAAAAAAGAGGGGGGGGGAGGAAAGGATCATAAGTAACCTATCGGGTTTCGAAAACCGAACACGCCGGCCAAGAAAAAGGGGTTAGTATCTGGACCGGAGGAAAGTACGATTAAGGAGGGACTCTTTCGGCAGCGCCAGGAGAGAAAGAAATCGTCCCATCAAAAAGTTATACCCCAAAAACTCCCATCATTGGAGGAAAAAGTGATCCAGCAGGGGATCTATACGGCGGAAACAAAGCCCTACGCCAGGGAGAAAACTGGGTTACAGGGCAGTTTCTTGCAAAAGACCAGGAAGACGTCAATAGGGGTTACCAATGAGCAGGAGGGGCCCCGCCAAGGAAACAGGAGAGGCCGAAGTTTAAAGCTGGGCCGGGCTCCTAACTTGAAAGGGACGGATTCGGGGAAAAAAAATTCGGATATATCAGACAATCCGGGAATCAACAACAACAACGGGGAGGAAAGAAGATATAGAAAGAAGGGAACGCTTTCCTTCCTACCCCGAGGAGGGGGGGGCGGAAGCCCTCGGAAAGGGGAGGGTCTAGAGCTGTTGGGGGGAAAGGACGGTGCCCCTGAAGGGGGAACGCCTCAACACAAGAAAGTTCTCGGGTCTGAGGGGAGCACTTAACAAAAGAAAAAGGAGAAATTCTGCCCCATCAGGGAGTGGTGGGGGGAGGAAAGCGTATACTCCCCATTGGGAGGGGGGGGGGGGTCATTCTCGACCTGAGGAAATAAAGATGACGGCCGCTCCAGGACATACGGGGAAGGACTCGGTCCACTCCCAAGGAAGAAATAACGCAGGGGATTGCTTAGGACGAGGGTCTCGGGGAAAAAGGAGGGGGGGGGGGGGGGGGGGGGGGGGGGGGGGGGGGGGGGGGGGGGAAGAGCTGTGCCGAGGATCGGCAAGAAAAAAAGTCATGATGTTCAGGGGGGGGAATCGGTCTCCAGGATATAGTTTATAGAGAGTCTGTCAATTTGAAAAGGGGGGGAGTGAGGGAGGAAGGTGCCCTCTAACCGTGGAGAGAACTATTTACGCCTAAAAGATACTCGTGAAAAAGAAAAAAAAATTGGTTGTGGGGGAGAGGCCCCTTCATAAGAGAAGAAAATGTTGTGGGAAAACTATACATTGGGTGGGAATGGGACCCTGCACCCCAGAGAAAGTTTTATCAGGGGGAATGAAGCAGAAAAAACATAAAAATGTGGCAAAAAAAACGGGTGTTCAATCCAAGTTTGTGCGGGGGGGGGATCAAGGCCGACCAACTTGCTGCGCGTAAAACGGGGTTCACCCAGAGAGCAGGGGGAAGAAGCGCTTGAGGAGGGGGCGAAGGCAGGGGGAGGTTAAACTTATGATACGTTTCCCAAAGGGGAAGGTTTTGATGTTCTGAGACATCTTAATTTCCGAAAACTATTGGGGGCACGAAAGCATAGGACAAATGAGAGCGTTGTGCCTGGGGACCAATAACGAGGGGGAAAGCGCTGTCAAAAAAAAAAGGGGGGGATACGAGAACAGTGGAAAAAATCCCGCGCAAGGTTTCTACCGCATAATCCGCGGGGGGAAAAAAAGAAAAAGAACCACGATTCAGGGAGAGGGGGGGGGATCGAATTACCTTTCTCTTCCAAAAGGGAAGGATCGCTCAAGGGGATTTGCTTTCTAACCAAGAAAGTTTCGTCAGGACAGCTCCCCCTGAAAAAAAGGAGGAAGAAGGCTTCCGAGGGGGGGACGATCCTAACCAGCTACCCAAGAGGGAAAAAACGCTGGGTGGGCGAACCCCTACCTTCTCGGTGGGGGGGGAGAAGGAGCGAAGAGGTGCAAAAAAAAATTGCTCGGACAGAACACTACGCCCTAAGGGGGGGAAAAATCTTTCTAAAGTGGGGGGGGGGGTGATCCAGGGAAGCGTTGCCTGTGCTGGGGGGGGGCGAAGGTGATCACCGGGAGTGGCGTGGGGCAACGAGGGGGGGAATCGAATGAAGCGCCGAACACGGGGATCCTTCAATACCGACCAGGGGGAAGAAAAAGGTACACCAGCGACGGGAGGGGGATGGAGGCCCAAAGGGAAAGGGAACATCAGAAGGAAAAGGGGCGGCTGCCAAAAAAGGAAAGTCTTAAAGGAACTGTTGCGCAAGAAAAAAGAAAATACGAAGAGGTCACCTACCGAAATATGCGACGGGTGGCAAAAAGGGAAAAAGCCGGCAGGGAACGCCTGGATCAGCTTTCTTACAATGGGAGTAAAGCAAAAAAAAGAGAAAGGGAGAAAAAACGACGAAGTTTACGAGGGAGGGCAAGGGGGTGGAGAGGGGTTCCGCCCCGACCGGCTTGGGCCAACAAAAAGCCCCAAAAAAGGAACACTCCTTCCCTATCACCGGAGGAAAAAGAGGCGTCCTAAAAAGAACACAGGCCAACCCACGCCCGGGAGAAAATAGAAGATCGGGAATCCGATCTCACCCAAAACAACAAAACTTAGTATTAGAAAAGGAAGGGGAAGGAGGAAGACTTTCAAAGAAAAAGGCTTTTCTGATGGGTGCCAGGTTATGTGGGCAGGTCGGGGGAGGGGTGTGGGGGGGGGGGGGGGGGGGGGGGGGGGGGGGGGGAGGGGGGGGGAAGCTTTCTCGGGAAGGCGGAAGAAAAAAGCCTGTCGTGGAATCACAGGCCAGGAATCGGGGACATCGTCAGAGGTCTATATCCGATGAAAAAGGAAAAGGGGAATCATTGGGAGCCCCAATGGCCCGGGGAGCGGCACCGTCGGAAAGGGCAGAGTAGAAGAAAATTCCTTTATTTGAGAGAGAAAGCATTTAGGGATGTTTTCCAAGACAGGCAGCCCCTTGGAAAGAGAAGGGGGTGAAAAAAATCAGGTGCAAAGAAAAAAAAAAGGGACGTTTAATTCCTTCTCTGGGGGGGGGGAGAAAGGGGGGGGGGTCGGGGAATCTTTCCGGCCGGGAAAAAAAAAAAGGAAAAAGAGAGCCGCTGGTCCCACCAAGGAACGGGAGCAAAAGTCGAAAGAGGAAGCGGTGCCAATCGTGCTTTAGGGAAGAAACGAAAAACGGCTCAAACAGTCATAACCACCCAGGGGGGGAGAAAAAGAACGTGGGGGGGAAAAAAAGGGGGTGTCGTGTGCTTGGTGAAAGAGCAAACACCAGACCGGATTTGAACAGCCTCGATCGAGACAAAAAGTTTAGATCTTGGGTGCGGGACAGAAACACGGGAAAGGGGAGCGGTCTGCTGGGGCGAAAAAAACCCGGGGAGAAGAGGATCAGGCCTCTTTACCCAAGGACCCAGATGACATGGCAATGGGTCGCCAGCCCAAAACTACCATAAGTGCTCTAGTCCGGGGAGGGTGCCGCCCCAAAAAACGACATGTGAATTCATACTCAAAAGAGGGGGGAGTTCATGTCTTTCTAGTCTCGTCCAGAAAGGCCGGTTATACCTAAAGCGAGGGGGGAAGAGCGCAATCCGGCACTGTCTCTATACAAAGAAACCTGCAAAGGCAAGCACATAGCGGCTAGGGCAAATTCCGGAAGGGTTTAGGCCATTTGCCGGCTTCGTGAAAAAAAGAAGAGGGTCAGGGGAAGTTCAGCTTTCCCAATTCTTTCCTAAGACAAGAACAGCAAAAAACTGGGCAGGAAGACAAAAACCCAAACAACCTCCTCTGGAGGATGCGAACCCCGCCTTCGAAACGC
>Ga0179593_1301037_pt1 | contig 11411 bp, 11 predicted proteins | sample CZODoug2_1_08_16_FD_185931 | JGI IMG/M metagenome (GOLD analysis project Ga0179593, IMG submission 185931) | Vadose zone soil fungal communities from Angelo Coast Range Reserve, California, USA - CZODoug2_1_08_16fungal (PacBio error correction) | ecosystem: Environmental > Terrestrial > Soil >...
GAGGGCCACGTTTCCTCGGCTTCCGCGAACGAGAAAGCTCGCTCCAATATCAAAATGTAGCAGGATACAGCCTTCACGCCAAAGGTCGGGAGGAGGGGGCAGTTCGAATTTGCAAGGAAGGGGAAAGAACCGGGAAGTGCCCCGAAACTGGTCGCAGCGCTTCAGAAACGCCGAAACCAAGTAAGTCAGGCGGAAAGGCAGAGGTCCTAACCGAGAGATGTCTCTACTATCGGGTGAGAAAGTCCGGGCAAACTATTACGGGGATCCGGTCATCCCGGGGGAGCCATTTGAATGGACGGGTAAACCGGGCGTCCACTAGAATTCAGGGAGAGGGGAAGGGGGGGGGACGCGAGAAAAAGAACCTATTAAGGACATCCTCTTGGGCGCTTTAAAAACACCAAAGGACTTGTGCGACCGGGGCAAGAGGTCCGCCGAGGAGAAAAGAGCCAGAGGAAGTTGCTTCCGTAAGACTGTTTAGAACGGGACGGAAAGGGTCGTGTAAAAAACTCCAGTTGGACCAGGTAAGCCTAGAGAGAGACTTGGCTCTATATAAGCCTAGTTCAGGCAACTCACATAGCTCACGGTGCCGATCCCGAGGAGGATTCTGAAAAACGGCCAAAACATCAGGGGGATTTACATGGGTGAGGAGGGGTGCGGTGATCTAGCCTTTGAAATTTCTTCTCTAGGAAAGAGGTCTCAAAGGTCGGCCTCTGCAGTCCTTTCGTGGGAGGGCTGCCGCTGTCAAAAACTGGACCAAGACCCCCTGTTCGGGGGGCATTCACGGCCGCCAAGGAATCCCCTGTGCCCAAGAAATGGGAGGAGCTTCCTAGCAGAGATTTCATGGTCTGACCTGCTAGAGGGACCTTCAAGGGGGGCACGGCTAAGCTAATTCTTCCCTTCGAGGAACGCGAGCAGCCCCGTCATAAAGAAGGGGAACTCCCATTTTCAGACACAATCCCTTTTTTCTTGGGGGGGGGATGGCCCGAACCGAGGAAGAAAGAAGGCCTGGGAATGACTGCCCGCTCATGCGGCTGATGGTCCAACGGCATACGACTCTTCTTGTTGTAAGGTAGGGAGTCATAAAAAGCGAATTATCTTTTAACTGAGCACTGTTCTCCTTGTCAAAAAAACGCAACACTAAAAGATACCAGGGGGGAGGGGGAAGTACCTAAAAGGGGGCCAGAGGAAAAAAGTATGTCGGCTCAAAAGGACTGGCGCACTGGAAGGGATCCAACAAAGGAACATCGGGGACATCGCCCCAAAGAAACGCATCAGCACTTTAAGAAGTTAGGAACGGGGTGCGAGTGACGAAGGGCGCCGTTCTAGGTTGGGGGATACCCAAAAAAAAAGTCATGAAGAGAGGGGGGAGGACCCGTTGGAAATGTCCTCAAATCAAGGAAAGGGGGAAAAAGAATTTTGTCAGCTTGCGATTGGATAGCCGATGAACAGCACTCAAAGGTCCCAAGAAAGACCGGAAAAAGGGGGAGAGCGCGGAAAAGGCGGTGCTTAAAAAGGGGGAATGCGCACTAGCTGGGAGTTTCTGCCAAGGGGCGACAGATGCCAACGTGCCACTCGGAGGCTGTCTTTCCCGGGGTGTTTGTGTGGTTATAGCGTTTGCAAAGCAAGGGGTGTTTGTATCCGAAAGCTCCACTGTGGGTCGACCGCGAAAAAAGGGAAGAAGGGGAACACTTAAACACTTGTCAGACGTCTTCCCTGCGGTGCGCGCGAGACAGGTCTAATCAGGTAGCGACAGCCTTCTGAAAACGCGACCGGAGAAACCGGAGAGGAGGGGGGGAGGGGGAAACAGCTCAACAACAAAAAAGGAAAGTATTGAGAAAAAGTCCGCATCTTAATAGAAAGGGGCGGAAGAAGGCTGGTACGACTCGCTCAGAACGCCTTCCTCCGGGAAAAAAAAGGAAGAGGAAAATTTTCGGTGGAGCATGTCAAAGTATGCAACGCTGTAATGGAGAGAACACATTTACAAAAGCCGAAAAATCTGGAGAAAAACTTTCAACAACTTCCTTACCCTCGGACAGAGGGACCGGCTAAGGGGGAGCGGGCAAAATTTTCCTCCAAGATATAGAGAACGCTTTCCCTGGTCCGCGACACACTCGTCAGTTTCGCCTCCTCTCCCAGGTACTTAATTCTTAGAGTCAAGAAAGTGAGAGGCTGAGGTATAGGGACTACATTCTAGAATAATAAGAAAAATCGGGGTCAACTCTGAAATTGTTCGTTCGGAAAATTAAACTTTCAAAAGGAGAAAGGAGAGAAGGGGATGGTTGGGGGTCGACAACAAGACGACGGCGCCGTCGTCACTTAGAAAACCTCCTCGAAATCACCGAAAGGACTTGGGGGTTGCTTTGCCTGGGAATCGATGTAGATTGTTTTGAGAAGCTGGCAGGCGCTTCATGGAAGATCAATCCGGGTGGAAAAAGGCCCATGGGGGAAGAGAAGGATGGAACATTGTTGGAGTTGAAGAGAAACCAGGCGAACTAAAAGATTGCGCCTTGGGGAGGGTTATTTAACAAGAGGAAAGGTCAACTCAGAGCCGAGGGAAAAAAGTTGGCTCTAGTAATGAAAAAAGCGGAAAATCCACCGTATCAGGGAAGTATCTTACGAGTCGCTTACCATCATCCCAAATTATTGCTTCTGGAACCTTTTAAGCACGCGGATTCCCGAGAATGGCTTCGAAGGACACGCACCGGGCATTCTAAGATTTAAGGATTAAGTCTCGAAGACCCATACAGGGGTAATAGTTCGAGGAAGTGACCGAAAGATCAGGTCACCCCTCCGAGGGGGCTTTGGAGAGAAAAGACCATCCCCTTGATGACAGGGGGGATTTTCCTAGGTGAAGTGACCAGCAAAGGCCAGAAGGGCGCATATTTTGACGTAAAAAAAGATCTGTACCTATGGAAAAACAAAAGAAGAAGTCCCAGTGAGATTAAAGCCAAAAACGGCCTCACACGTCCATACACACTCTGTGTTCTAAAGCGCTGCAGCTAATGCAACTGGGTGGATCTTGAGATTGGGTTACTTGGCAGATCCGGAGTGAATTACGAGCCGGCTCACAGGCTCAGCATTAAATCGGGTACCGACCTGGAGTCGGAAACGAACCCTTCTCCACGATGAAATTACCTGAACAGAAGTCTCCTGGAAAACGCCTCTCGGAGAACAGAGGACAGAGGAACAACGGCCACCGTGAAGGGGGTCTTAAAAGGAAAACTAGGAGGACTTCGAGGGGGTGTCTCGAAGGGGGGGGGTACGGCCCTGAAGGGAAAAGACGATTTTCCGTGTCGCCCAAGTAAATTTAAAACTTATAAGGAGGGCCGGGAAGACGCGTTCTCGGAGCGGTGAACCAAGATGATCATAACGCAAGAACTGGATCGGACGACAAGCATCTTCCGCAGGGGACCTTTCGAAAGGGGCCTCGAAGACGAGGCGTCGTGGGTCGCGACATTGGAAAGGGGATTAGCGTGATGAACAGTCTCTTGGCTCAAAGAGACCTCCGAGAACGTCCTCGACCGAGGGCAAAAAGCGGGCGAAAGGAGGCACCCGGCGAAAAATGATTACGGGGGGTGGCTCCGGCCTCGGGCCGCGTCATAGCGAGGACGGGGGGGGGGGGAAGGATGAGCTAGCACACAACAACGTAAGAGGAGAGAGGAGTCACCCACCCGGGGAACTCATTCACGAGACACGCGCACAACAAGGATCCTGTCTCCTTTATAATATGCAGTCAAAAAAGAAAATGAGGGGGGGCATCTAGGGGCGAGGACGTTGCAAAAGGTAGGGGGTGGCATGATTACCGATAACGTGAAACTGAACCCACTTGAGAGGGGGGACGGCGAAAAGGCTAAAGAATCCCTGGGAAAATCACTTCGATCAGAAAAGGGCCAGTTCGCCGAAAAGTACGAGAAGAAGGATGAGCCATTCAATTGGGGTCACCTGCGAAGAAGCCTTCTTGCGGAATCGGAGAAATCCAATTCACCGTAACCAAACTTATATCGGTCCCACCAAAGCGGCTTACCACCTCGTAAAGGCAGGAAAGAGCCGGCCCCCGTACGAACCCATAGTTCTCGTAGAAGAGCGTTAAATCACCATACGGGGAGAAGGAACAACTTGAATAAAAAAAGAAATCGCCAGCGGCGTGACGCGGAAACCGCCGAGGGGGGGTAGTATATAATACTAAGGGGTCTTGACGCGAACTCTTTTTCACAGGGGCAATGGACAGGGGCGGCCTGGTAGATAAACCGAATCAAAGGCCAGACCAAAGAGTGAGAATGTTTCATCTATTAGGAGGAGGGAGGGGGATAAAACGGGTTGGGGCTGTTTTAAGGGTTTGGAGGGATGGCTGGGGAAGGGAACTTCTGCATGTGCTTCTTCGTCAAGAGAACTCGGGTAGAAGAATGGGAAGAAGTCAAACTGCGAAACGGTGCGTGATGGGGCACGCGGTAAAAGCCCAAGCCCAAGTTAATGTTGGTCGGGACAGGACACGGCCACCGAATAAGAGGGCCAATTCGCGTCTCCTGGTATAACCTCGCTACTATGTTTCCTAGGGGACAGGCTCGAACTTGGTCGGGGAGGCTAAAGAGCGCCTTACAGGCGGCGTCATAAACAAACGGGGAACTTAGAGAGCCCCCCACAGGACGTATCTCACTCAGATTGGGGCTTGAGGGGGGCTCACCTCACATAGCGACGGAATCTTTCAGGAACTTTGCACATACCCAGGTGGGACATGGATGCTGTAAAAGACCGCGTAAAATATGCGTTTGGATTTCTCTCAAAAAACAACGCGCAAGCGAGGTGTACTCTGTCGCAGGGGGAGTCCTCCGAAAGCGGTAAAAACTCTTACCAGAAGAATTCCTTACCTGGGACGTCTTGAGCTGGCGCGCACCTTAATGGAGAATACGAGGGAATCAAACATCTCATATCGGCGAGAGACCAGAAAAGAACGGAAAGTCAGTTCTCGGGGAGTCCCAGGGGGCGTTTTGGCAAGGGGAAACGGCGCCGTCCGGTTGAAGACCAAACCACGGAACGGCGATAGTTGGTCACACTGGAGTCGGTCTGTCAAAAGCGCGAACGGCAGAAAATTATAAGGAATGGTCGGAAAGGGTCTTGGGGATCGATGGCTCGAAGGGATTATCCGCCGCACCTAACGGGAGGAACCCGCCAAACTTAACAACGGGGGGTCAATCGGTGAACGAGAAAATTTTGAGGGTGCCAGTCCCGCGAGATTTTTTACCCCAACGGGGTAAACAGAGGACTTTTAATTGGAAGGGGAAGAAGACTGAAGCCTGGGGAAGGGGCGGTAAGCTTTTAAGTCGGGAGCAGGTCGGGGGGTGGGAGCCGAAAGCAGCCGGTTTCGCAGGGAAAGGGAATCACACGAAAATTGGAAGATGCAACGACGGGGGCAGGCGAGGTGCTGGCGGGTCTTGTCGCAAAATCCTTCGCGAGACGAACAGCGGAGGTCCTTCCTAGGACCAAAAAAAAAAAAAGATTAGGGGAAAAAAGAAAAGAAGGGAAAGCCCGACGGCGATAAAGAGACGTCAAACTGGAAGAATGGATATTCCCCAGCAACTGTCAGCGAATCCCAAGGAAGGGAATAGACAAGTGGGGGGAGGTGAAAAACAGTAAAAATCGTTAAAAAACCTCCATGAGGGGGGGCTGGAGGATAACACCTAAATCAATAAAGATTCACCCCGAACCGGGAACAACTCCGGAATCCACTAACCGCGAAACGCACAAGTGTCCTCGGTCACAAAAAGTTCAGCCAAATCCGCCTCGCAAGGAACAATCCCGATACACTCTTGGGACCGGGGACGCCCGTACCCAAGGTCTTAATGCGGAAAACTTCAGAAAAAGGCGCGTGGCGGATATCTGAGAGGCTCAGTCGATCAATACGGAAGGAACACGGAGATGGATCATTGGTCCTACGACTGGAAACAGGGGGGCACCAAATCACCGCCAGTTCGACACGAGAGGGTAGGGTGGTTTTTTTAAGAAAACCTCGCCTCCGGGCTCACTGAAAAGCAAACGCCGCCTATCCTAACCGAAGTATTGGCGGTTCGTTGGGGTTCTTTTGGCTCTGAACCAACTCGGTAGAGTTGTTATTCAGAAGGGGGGACGTGGGCAAAACCGTGGGGGACCGCCGTTGGTCATCCCCGGAACGGGGAATGAACACCGCCGTATCGATTGTTTTGAAATCTTTCAAAGTTGTAGGGGCAGCCTCACCACGGCGAGCTTCCCCTCTTTGTACGGCGGTGTGTGTTTTGGTATCCGCAAATTTAAAACAACGCATATTCCGAGGGGGGGGAAGTTGAAAAAAACAAAGATCCTACAAATAAAAAGAGGGCTTCAGGGAATTGACCCTAACTCCTATTGAAGATCCACGACAAAAGATTGAGTGCGGACCTGGGATAAGAACCGTAGTTGGTTTCTAAAAAGTGAAGTGCTAGGGACTAGGACTGGTAATTATCAGGTAAAAAAATCCCGATGACCGGGTCGCGATCATCGACAAAGGAGCTTATCTTTCCGGCCATTTTCCAACCGGCCTGCTGTGAGGGTGGAGTTACAATAGGGGAACTTCAAACCGGGGAACAACAGGGGGTATGGTTCGGGACCCTACTTCCAAACTCACTCAAGGCCAGTGGTTCATATATGCGTGAACAAGCTGGAAAGAGTGGACTAAGGAGGAAAGGACAGTAACGGTTCACAAAAGCAACTCCTCCACAAACCCATGATGGTGGAGTGAGATAGAGGGGCCTGCGAAAGCAATTTCGTCTGGGTGGACTTTTCAGACCCGAGGGACTATAAAGAGCAAAACTTGTCTCGATATTCCGCAATGGTCCCCGGGGAAAGTAACTCCTCCCTTCCGTAACTCTTAAAGTAATCAAAGAATGTCATGCTTAATTCAACTTACTCTGGCAGCCCTGAAGGCCCTATTTTCACGGAGACAACGTAGGGGTGGGGGCCTGGAAAACGCGAGGGCGAGGAGAGACTATCCCTCGGGTTACTAAGGGGTTAAGTGGCCACGGAACGAAATGACAGCAGGACTCGTGTACTGCGTCGGGGGTTTGGGAATCTAGCTTCAATGAAACTTTCCTACTTGCTTCCTCAAATCCTCTATAAAGTCTTCGACGGGCTTTGAAAAAAACTCATGCGCGTGTCAAGCAAAAAAACGCGGATCCGCAAAGAAAGTCCTCCGAGTCAAGCCTGTGGAGGGATTGAAAGGAGAAAAAAAGTGCAAATTCGGTAATCCTCTCCCTTTTGACCATGCCAGGATCTGGGTCTCTCAACCTTGCCAAGAACTAGCAAGACGGAAGCGTACCTCTTGGCCACTCTCTTCAATGAAGCTACCTTTGACTGATCATTTGGGCTATCGTGGGTCCTAGGTCCTGTTCGACGAGAACAAGGGGGAAGAAGGAAATCTGAAACACGGGGGATGGGGGTTGAACATCGTCGGCAAGTCGATCTGACATCTCTAACCCAAGGTTAAATCAGCAAAAAGCAGGGAAAAGGACTGCCTCATGCCTGGTCCATCTTAGGCACCTTTCTAGGTCCTGAGTTGGGGGTGTGATGTGGACGTGATGTGGCGCAAATTTCCTTTCAAAAACCTGGCACCAAGGTCTCGGAGGCACACTCCTCCTGATCGGAGTGAACGCCGGAGAAACTTCAGATCAGGCGCTAGGCCATTCGCCGTCCAGAGGAGAAGCGAGACTGCTTGCCCTTCACTTTTTCCCCAGAATGCAACATGAGCAGCTTCTGGATACGGAACAGGGTAACATTAGTTCACCATCGGGGTGAGGAACGGAACGCGGGGTAGCACGATGAAGGAAAGGCTGACGTGAGGTCACGTAAAAGGAACCCACGTAACGGGGGGTGGGAGGAGAGAGGGAGAGAGAAGGAGCAATATGAAATGGGGGGTAAAAACAGGATGCTTCGTTGAGGGGTGACACGGCAAAGAGGAAACCACAGGACGAAAGGGAAAGTAACGAAAATGTAGGAGGGATGGGAGAAACGAAGACCGTGGGTGCTTTATGTGGCACGAGTGAATGGACTTCAACTGCCGATAACCGAGGAAGTCCTCCTCGAGATCTAGGTTCATACCCAAAGTGATTGCTCAAGGGACAATTTTTCACAGCGGACGAAGGGAAAAGCGGCCGGGCAGGAAAGTAAGGCAAAAGGGCGTATGACTGAAAAGGGTCTGTACGAGAATCGGGGCAAGAGCGGCAGGAAGAAGGTGAGCTATATCCTCCGTGGAAAGTACCGGAAAATTGACCAGAACGCAAGGGCCAACGGCTCGCATCTCGTAGGGGGGGAACGCTGGGGGTCTTGAAATGGAAAATGTTGGAGGGGAGGGTACCGTTCCTAAGGCTGGGGGCCTTGCTGCGTCTCGACACTCTGGAAAATACGCAGATGACCCCCGAAAGATTAACGTACCGGGGGGAGGGCTGGGGAAATGGCCCGAGTGAAACCCACTTCCCCCGAAAAGGTTCAGCAAAGTTTTTGAACCTAAGAAGACTGCCGTGCCACGGCTAAGGGGTACAGCTTCCCAGGAACTCTATTGCAAGGTCTGCTTTCTCGCACCGGGGGAATCTTCTAAGACCAGAAGGACCAAAGGCGGACATTCAAGACAAGGGACCAGGAAAAAAAAACGAATAACTACAAAGGGCACTAGAAATCCAAGGTGGAGTGGGATGGGGTATGAAAATCTGCAAGCTCGCGGAGGACATTGGCAGGGGAAGGTTGGCTCATTTGGTCCGGTTCTGAAGGATTGCCCACCTCCTCTTCCTACTGCGTGTTTGTTCCCTTGTGCGCATAATCCCCCACACCGCGCAACATCTTGTGAATCCAGTAGCCCGGGCTTTGGGACGGAACGAGAAAACGAAACCACCATGACTGTCGTACCCCGGGTGAAGGGTCTTCCCCTTGGAGCCGCCAACGAAATTGCGCACTGAATCTTCAAACAACATAGGGGAAAATCGAACATAAAGGAAACGAAGTCATACAAGGGACTCGTGAGGTCATGGGCCGGTTTGTTAGGGGGAATTGGACTACTTCTGTCCGTCAGGCGGGGGGGCAGGAAAACAAAAAAAATGTCCCATGGAAAAAGACTGTGTCACCTTGGATGGCGGGGGCCCCTGCAACGACGGCAAGGAAAAGATCCTTAGGGGAGGCAAAAAGGGGGATCAAAAACGACCCTATAGACTCCTCCTCTCAAGGGGGTTACGAGAAACGACGGGAGAAAAAGGGGGCGAGGCGAGGTAACGAGCGTGATTCGTGAGCGGAGCAAGAATGAATATTTGGGGCCGCCAAAACGTGTTAAAAAATGACCTTGCGTGCCGGGCCCGCAGTATTAGGGTCAATGGGAAAGTGAGGGGGGAAACGTTTTCGGCGTCCGGCTGGTGTTGGTATCAGAAAGTTCCTTTTGCTTCAAAAGGGAGGGGCAACAAAAGAAAAATTGCTTCTTCAAGACGTGGGAGAGGAGACGAAAATGGAGTTCGATCGTCTGACACATCCTTAATCAAATACTTACCTAGCCTGGACGGCCGGGGGGGAATACAGAACAAAAAAACGTTTAAAAGAGATATCTTGCCCCGAGAGGAGTAGACGTGGGAAAAAGAATTCTTGGATCCGGGACGAGAAACAGAGAACGTTCTCATCTCCTCTCAGTAGGGGGACAGTGTCAGGTTAAATCAGTCACTTTCCTCCGAAATGATGTAGGTGGTATTATCCAAACACAAAGCTCCGACCGGGAAAAGTACCGAAAACCGTGGTTCGAACCACGGACGGGAAAAGGACATTATTCAAGGCAAGAACAAGGGAAAGGTCACAGTTGGCCAGGCAAAATCACCTCAGAGACTTTCAATGACTGAAAAAAAACCTATAGGGTTAAAAGACTCAAAACCCGTCTAGAAGGGGATGCGCGAAGGACCGGTCACGGATAGCGATCAAGTCTATAAAGGAAAGGCCGACAGAGAGGGAATAACTGCCTGCGGCTTGGAGGACATTCACTTAAGGAAACTTTCCAAGGATAGAATGAGGGGGTTGGGGGGGAACCCGAAGGCAACTAAAGGGCAATGCGCAAACCGGCCTCGAACACCGACAATTGGGGGCTGTGCTCGGGGGAGAAGAAGAAGGGTATATTTTGTGTTTTGAGGAAGAAGGAAAGGCGGCCATGAAGTTGGCGGATCCAGCCTTTTAATCACCATAAGGGGAGTCACAAGGGTAGCGAGTTCGAAGGGGGCGACTCAAAGGCACTTACATCGAGGCTCGGTTTTTTGTGGGAATCTTCGAGAAAAAGAAAGAGGCGAGGAAGGGTTACAGAAAACAAGGCAAAAGGAAAGTAAAAAGAAGGGGTAAAAAACAAGTGTGTCAGGCCGCGCCGAGTCATAAAAGGAAGACCCAAAGGTATTGCCAAAAAGATCTCGAGGAGGCCTTGGGAAAAGTTGCTGAGAAGGGGACCTCGCAGGAGAGCAGGGGGTAGAAAAAAGACTATGAACGTTAGCTAAGGGTAAAAAGGAAGGCTATGGAAAAAAAAAGTCCGGAACTTGGGGCTCCTTTCACCAACGGGCAGAGTAGTCTTTACTAAGTCCGAAACAGAATAAGGTAGGAAATTGGGAACGAGGGCCATCACAACGACAGCCGGACTAATAAAAAGAAGAGGGAAAACAGTCGCGTACCGCGTGACGACCGCAAAGAAAATGAGTTTCCCCCCAAAAAGGGAAGCCATAACAAGACCAGGTGTGGGAATTGGCAGGAACTGCAGCGCAGATCGGAAAAAACGGAGCGTGGTGTGGGCACGATAGAGGAGGATCGAGAGAAACCGCCAGCCGATCGGCTGCGAAAAGGTCACCCAACGAGGAGCAAGGACCGAAAAATGCGTCCGCTTCATGTACATAAAACGAGTCTTACTCAAGCGGAGAGAGCCGAGTATGTATTCCATTGTCCAGGAGACCGGCATGGTGCTGGAACGCGAGTTCCGAGGAATGTCCTTCCAGGGGGATCGTACGGTGGGGTCAAGGCCCGGAAGGGAGACCGCTACGCTTTGACTAAGAGGTGTTGGGGGGGCTCGCAAAGCGGGGAAGATAAGGAAGGGATTCAAAATCCGGAGTGAAAGGAGGGAAGCAAGTAAAAAAATGGATAAAAAATCACGCTTCGGGTTCATACAGGACAGGAGCTCTATCGTAAACCAGGAGCCGGAAGGGGGGGATGAATGCGGGGGGGATTCTAAAAAACGTCAGGCCGGTCAGCGCCAGTGGAAGGGCCCAAAATTCACGGTGGGAGAGAATATCCAGAACTAACGGACTAGGAACCAGCTGGGCAAGGAAAGGCATCGCCGGCAGAAACGGCATGATCCTTGTGGAGCAAAAAATGGGACTTTCCTATACGCTACCCGGGGGCGAGGAATAGGG
>Ga0179593_1375218_pt1 | contig 11411 bp, 14 predicted proteins | sample CZODoug2_1_08_16_FD_185931 | JGI IMG/M metagenome (GOLD analysis project Ga0179593, IMG submission 185931) | Vadose zone soil fungal communities from Angelo Coast Range Reserve, California, USA - CZODoug2_1_08_16fungal (PacBio error correction) | ecosystem: Environmental > Terrestrial > Soil >...
GGCAAGAGTAGGGGGAAATCAAATTAACATCTTGACCATGAAACTCAAAAAGAAGATAGGGTAGAAAGGGGGAGTGGTAAGCACATCGCCAACCTCACTCTTGAGGAAAGAGTCAGTGGGGGGAGTCGGTGAAAGACGTGCCAACACCCGTGGAAAAAAGGCTGCCTGTGTCGATTTCACTTTGATCTCGTAAGAATGGAGTGAAAAAAGACCTCAGGGGGGTATTTGGTGGAGGGCGGGTGGATTGGCAGAAGCGCTAAATCGGGCAAAAGGGGGACCGCCCAAGGGGACGGTAAAGTGCGAGTCGCCGCGTGCCGTCGCCGATTGATAGGGGAGACATATTAAAGGGGCAAAAAGGGGAGGGGAAAAACAGATGGGAGGGCACAAACGCAGACTGTCGCAAGACAGGTACCGTGCAAGATCTCAATTGGGGGGAAGGAAAGGAGGAATGGTAAGGGGGATAGGGGCGGGAAAAGACACAGGAAAAACTTAAGAACACAAAAGGGCAACCTCGGAGCTCAAGGCTGCAGACTGGAGATCGTCAGAAAACATATTAAACTTAGAATCAACAAACACAAATTCCTCCGGGGCGGACGCAACCTCAAAAAAAGTGAAAGGGTGGGAAAGACTCACAAATGGACCTCGGGTGCGAAGATCACGCGTAATTACCGGGACAAGGACAGAAACAATGGATCGGAGTGGTCTTCTCTGTGGTCTCTACATTGGAACCCGGAAGAGGGGATTAATGAACGGCGTCCTGTAGCCCGGCTTCCATTTCGAATTCGGAAAGGGAAACAAAGAAGCATTGGCTCTGGCGAATTGAATCATGAGTCTTAAGGTGCCGCGTGCTCTACCTGATGGTCCGATTGGTCAACAGGAAGTAGGATCCGGGGGGTCGACATACAGCGGACCTCAAAGGGATAAGGCTGCGGGGGACCTTCCAGGGGCGGTAAAGAGGGGCGGGGGAAGGAGGGGGCTAAGGGGTAAGAAGGTTACTTCCTGCATGAATGGGGGGTGACCAGGGGGGTGGACGTCACTGCGTGACAACACAAGTGCTTACGCATACTACAAAATTCCGCACTTGTGAAAATGAGTAACCGACGATGATCTTGTTCTAGTATCCAATCCAGGGGTGACGGTGTAAGTTCCGCTTGCTGGGAACTTGCGGGGGGCTAAAATCTAAAAGGAGGCGATTTAAAACCGCGGTCGCGTGGGAACTCAGAGCCAAACTGCATCAAGCTGACTGTATAAAGAAGAAAAACCGCATGGCGTGATAAATCTTCTAGTAGAAAAGGAAAGTGCTATAGGGTGGATCTCTGGAAAAAAAAACAACTTGGGTAGAAAAAGAGATAGTCTCGGTCAACAGGTTAGTCGCCCCGGGCGAAAAAAGTAGCTCGGAATAAGTTGTTGTCCCGTTTGAGTGATGTGGGAAGCGGAAACGCCAGGGGAAGAGTTGAAGAGGGCCACGCTTACCTTGGAGAAGAACATCTGGGTGGGAGAAAGAACCGCGACGGGGGGAAGCACAGCTAATGGGGGGGGTGAGTAAATGAAAAAGGCCTAGGGATTCTGAGAAGTTAATGAGAAAATTCAACAGGGTCAAGGGGAAAATGACGGTGATCTTCGACTGGCTTGTAGCGGCCCGTACGAGGACGACTTCCAGTCATGGGAGATCCTGGGTTAAGCAACGTCTATTGGCAGAAAAGGGGGGGAAGACGCTCCTGTCCTGTGCGATTAGCAAGGAAGGATCGCCTTCGGTCCAGGAAGTGCTATCCCCGAACGTTCCTTAAGTGTGATATTCCTTCAGCGCCAAGGAAGGTAGAGAGTGGAAGGTGGTATTTCTGGACAGCTCGGGCTAAAGAAAAAAAAAGGCAGGTGATCCTCCGGGCTGCGGAATTCACCATCGCCGCTCTACCTCGGAAGATTGGGTAATTGCGTCATGGAACGTTCTTCGCCGTCCGAGTTCAGGAAAGGGAAGAGAAAGTTTGGCTTCTAAGACAAATGGACCGGCGTAGACGTCATTTTTGGAGCTATCCCAATGTGCAGCCTTGTCGCCAGTTTCTTTGTGGGTAGGTGTCGAGCATGGGTTTTGAAGTGGGCTCCGATTCCAGATAACCATCCAAGCTGTCACCGGAAATAGGGTTTGAATAGTGGCAATGGTTGGGTCGGGAACATCTGAAGGTGGCAAGGGGCACGAACGAACGTGCGAATTTTGCTCTCCCTCATTTTGTCAACGGCATAAAATCGCGAGGTGCGGCGAGATCGCAATATAGCCACATTGGCTTCAAAACCCGGTGTGCAAGAAGGGAGAGAACGGGATTGGAAAACAGGAGCACCAGAAAAGTCTGGGCACGCACAATTCGAATGGGCCGTCAAGTCGCCCACCGTCTTTCTTTGCGCGGTCATCATCCAAGCCCTGGTTGACCATTAGAGTTCGGGGGTGGGGTCTGTGGGAAAGAAAATCGCTAGGCAGACCCCGTCATTAGGGGACGTCGTTTTGGCAACGTTGCGCGCTTGGGGGTCTGGGGGCTGGGCTGCAAACATCTGGCGGTGGTAGAGCCATTTGAAAAGTTCTAAGCATCCAACGACTTCAAGGGAAGAGGTAAGGTAGGTGTCCTCCGGTTTTTCATTGGGTCAAAATAGCGTCCCCAATGTGGGGACGGTGGCGCGTGTCACTACAGGAAGGGATGCACAGAGGCGGGGAAGTCAAAGGCCAGCATAAGGAAGTGGGGTTTGGGGCCGCTAAAGGGAATCGCGCTGGAGAGCGTCACGGTAAAAAAGTGGTGTGGAAAGAGGTGGACAATATTGGTCATGGAGCAAAGCAACCAAGAAGATCAGCATTGCCGCGCGGTGATATCGCCGGCAACATCGGGAAAGTAAACACAAAAAAGGGAGGGAAAACGGAGTAGAAAGTGTCTGTGCGCGTCGGGAGAACAAGCAGGTTATAACGACGTTATGGCGGCTGGCAAGACGACGCGTGACGGACCTCTCAGTGAAAGAACGGAAAAAATAACTCAGGTGACCAACGCCTTGTAGAGTACGAAGCGGGAATGCCGCGCCGATGAATCATCAGTGACCCGGGGGGTGAATGTCGGATAGCGCCATGCTCGTGTCGACTGGTGGGGGGGGAAGACCATGACGGGAGTAAGGATGCGATAAGGTGAATGACTCAGGGCGGACGTACCAAGCCACTACCCAGGATGCATGGAGGGCTCCCACGTAGGTCGGGAAGTGTTTGGCCGAGCTCAGCCGTAGGCTTGGGTGAGGGCTTACTAGCTTTAGAGGATTGGTGCATGTATTGCAAAAAGGGATCTAAGACACGATTGATATCAGCTACACAAAAAATAATTTTGCACAGAAGACGGTGTAGCCCAAATCGCAGGACCTTGAAGGTCCAAGGAGAAAAAGTCACAAACAAATTCCTCACACCGAGTGCAGCGACATCCCCCCTCCTCTTGATTCACAGCGGTCCGGCCGCGAGAATCTTCAGCGCGACAGCCTCACCCCGTTCCCGGATCAGAAGGAAAGGGGCTCAGAACGACCGGCCCGAATCCACTCTATAGAAACTAGTACAAGCAAGCAGCAGGTCGAAAAGGAGAAGGTGACAGCCCTCCAATCTTTCAGGAAAATTATCGATCACATTGGCGCCACGTATCCCGGGGGGAAGACCTTCAAAAGATTACTAGAAAATTGGAGGTTCTCTCGAGACACACCTTCTGGAATGAGGAAAGCTATAAAGATAGGATCTCGAGGATGGGAGAGCCGATGCACGTTGTCGGAATCGTTCTCACGCTCTTCAACAGCGGAGCGGAGTCGAGTCGAAGAGGAAAGGGCTCAGTGTGAAGAAGATAGTCACGGAGGTTGGTGGTACCTACCCGCCAACGGGACGAATCGGGGAAGAGGTTGTAAGGTGCTGGAGCAACTGATTCATAAACACTTTGTGATGCTTCCGTCCCGGGGGGCAGAAGGAAGTGAGGCTGGTCCGCCCGGGGACTTCACCAATAGCCGGTGGTGAAAAAGGCCCCTTTATTCATAGACGGGGACTTGCATGATTATGGGTGTTTGGAGGGTACACGTCATTTAGATTGGACACTGTGGACAATCTTGTGAGGATTTGGTCAAAATCGTACGGGGGGGGGGGGGGAATGGAAAAAAGTGAGTTTCACACCTTCATCAGAAGGTAGAACGATACGAAATGAGGTTAATCTGCGGGGGGGCAGCTCCCGCCAAAAACCGAATGCGCGCAGGGGAAAGGGATGGAAGCAGGGTTTTACTTGGCAGCTTGACAGTAAAATCAATTCGGGAAACAACAATCAAAATGAAAAAACGGGTCCTGCGGGGATGCGGAAACAAATTGGGGGGGGACAATTTGAAGGGTTTCTGCAAAAAACGCCCGGTCCAGCCCGATGGGTCACCGTGTCAGCGTTCCGGTTAGGATCGCCGCCTAAAGGAAGAAAGACAGGGAGAAGACCGAGGAGGAAGGGAAAGGGGGGAAATTCAGTAACGCGGAAGGGGAGGGACCGCAGGGCCAGGGAAAATGGGTCACAGCCGAGGGACGCCAAGGCGACTAAGATAGGATTCCAGGGGAAGGCTACCTGAGGACGACAGAGATGGGGGGAATTAAGCCTGGGGCCAGTATACAGCCTATCCTAGGGTCTCTGGGAGGTGTTTGGGGAAATCCACCGCGGACACTTAACTGGGGGAAAGTGGGCAAGATTAGAACCTCGACCGCATCCAGCCCCCACAAACGAAAAGGACCAAAAAAAAAAAGGATACGGGTGGTGCTGGCAACGCTGGGAAAAAAAGGCAGCGATGACAGGCGCCGGGGGAGGGAAAGCACAGTGGAATAAGTCGAAAAACTACAAACCGAAAGTAGAAGAATGGGGTCTTACGTCTGTGAGTGGTCCCACACCAACACAGGACAACCAACCTGAGGACCCACAGTAAAAAAAACACCCAGGCCCAATTCAGGGATTTCATAATCCGGGTGGGACTGCGGGCTTCTAAGCGTGGGCATAGCCGTTTCCTCGCTTAACCCACAAACGGTTGGGGCTGGGGAAACACGACCAAAATAGAGGACAAGGGGGCGGGAAAAGGAAATCTGGCCGCAGAATTCCTCTGCCGACAAGAACGATCCGAGCTGCTCTTGGCGTGTCCCCCCAAACACACTAGACCAGACTCGACGAAAAGCAAAAGCCTTTATTTTGGGCTATTATAATCGTCCGACGCCGAAAATCTGCGTGAGTCGGAGGGGGGGGTGCAAAGTTGTTCTCGAGTAGGCACCGGAGAAGTTTGAGTTTACCCAAGGATGTTGTTTCTTGTGTTCCTCCTGGTGGTCCTGGAAGGGAGCAAGGGGAGGCTGCAGGAATGAGCGGCTGAGGGTCTGGTACCGAGGAGAGGTCCGGTTTTCCTCAACTAACCCGGTGTGGAAGAAGGAGGAGCCAGGGTCCGGTTATTATCGTTTTCTCTCTATCGGCTGCCTGATGCCGGGTTTAAGAGCCTAGGGGGTTTAGTCGTGGATTGCGCAACTCCCCGTGGTCATTACTTCGGGCTTCGCACCAGATGGACCAAGGGGGAGCGTAATTGACTTGTGGGGGCCGCATTCCTCCGGGGGAAGATATTCCTATTGTTCTCGAGCCTCACTCGAAGAGGTTTATTGGTTGGGCGCGACGGTCGGAGTCCCCCGTTTCCGGCCCGTGAGTGGTTGACGGGGCGGGGGAACTGTGTTTCGTATGACTGGTCACGAGTCTCTCGACGAAGGGAGGGGGCAGCGCAGAAAGATGAACCAAGCCAAGGATCTAAAAATCAAAAAGCAATCGGGCAGTCGCAAAAGGTATAAAGTTATAGTAACACATGGATTTCTACTAGAAAGTCCACCACGTCAATGGGCGGGCGACCTCAACAAAAAAAAAGGGTTCACTCCCTAGACCATTACCTGGCTGACGGCGGCGGCTACATCAGCTTGAGGAGTACTTCCAGAAAAAGTCCCCCGGGGGGGAAAGTTAGCGGCGGATAGTTGGGGCTCCAGTTGCTCGAAGACTGAGACTGGTAATCGTCACTGGGGGAAAAGAGGAGTGGGACAATTTCTACAGAGGGAACGTTGCCAAACAACTGGAAAGGCCGGGCGGGGGGTAAGATAACACGAGGAGGGGACTACAGGGGCTCACTTAGGGCCAGAGGTCCCGTCAAGTGGGGTCAAAGTGTTATCCTTTCGGAACGTTACAAGACACGCGGGGTGTAAAAGCTGGGATGAAAAACATCTGGGTAAAGGTCATGGAGTGAGAAAATAGGGGGGGGGGATTTCCGGAGCGATCGGGAGGTGATAACGAAAGAAGGGGCGGGTAAAAGATGGGTGCTGCTAAGAGAAAGGGGGGCACAGGGGGGGGGGTGGGGAAAAAAGCTGAATTCATCAGGTGAGAGAATCTTCGGCGGCTATCAAACCAACGAGCTGTGGGTGAAGGGACCTTTGGGGGCTTACTGGAGAGAGAAAGGGTTGGTTGCTCAAGCGTTCCGCGTGGGGAAAAGAGGAAGGAGGGCCTATAGTTAGTGTGCCTAGACGAAAAAGCGGGGGTGACTTCGGTTAAGGTGAGATAAAGTATTTGGGTCTATCGAACAAAAACGGGAGTAATAGGTAAGCAACAAAAAAAAAGGAAAAGAAGGGGGATTGTTGACAACAAGGGAACCAGAAAATGAGGCGTCCCAGAAGAACGGGAAGCATAGACCACCAGCCTGGGTTCGGAAGATGAAGAGCAGGGAGGTTTAGGGATCGCTTGATAAACCACGTAGGGGAAAAAAGGAAGTGCACTAACCTCTTTTCGAATGCGAACGCGCATCGAAAGGAGAAGGAAAACTGACGGGAAACTGCTCGAGAGGGGGTTTGAATAATGAGGAGAAACTCCTATATCGGAACAAGTTGAATAGGTAACACATGTAACCGTGTCGGTCATTAGGAAGCAAAGGTTAAGCAGGATGAGGGGGGGCAAAGCCCCCCGGATAAGGGAACCTTAGCTTGCACCCCCGAAGGGGGGGGGGGGGGGGAAAAGACGAGGGGGGGCTCATGGTAAAGAGGCAAGGGAGGTCCGTAGGTAGGGAGTCAAGGGAACGCCGGGGCCACAAAAAAAGCCCAAAAACCCCCCAAAGAAAGCGAAGTAAAAAAACCACAGCATGAGCCAGTCCCGTTATTCGGTGAAGGGGTGTAATAAGGAAGGAAAAGGAGGTCACCGTCCTTATAAGGGGTCATGGGGGAAGGGAAGTCAACGAGGACCGTACAAAATACGAAACTTATAAAAAAGCGCTAAAAGAGAGAACACAAGCAGAAGGAGAACCGCAAATCCGTGGGAGTTTTGTGGGGGGATAAGGGGAGAGTACGCGTAGAGGAAACCCGAAGCCAGTAGCGTGGGGTCAAAGGGAGTGCCAAGGTTGGGGTCTTGGGTCCCATTGGAAGGGGATTCAGAAGAGGAGTTAGCATTAAAGGTTCAGACACTTGCAATGGGGCTTGGTGAGTGGGGGGGGAGAGCATGTTCTTGCTCCATCTAGGGGAGGGGGAAGAAGATCAAAAAAGAACACTGGAAAATGGGACCTGCAATTTGGCTTTGCCAAAATCGGGGGAAAGGGGGGGGTCGACAAAAAGAGAGGGGGGGGAAACCCGCCGGTTAGTTTTCAATTGGTTTGGGGAAAGAAAGCAGTGGGTCAAACAGCAGCAACAATCGGCGACGGGCGCATATCAAAGTTCGGAGAAAAAAAGGGACCTCATTGAGAGAGGCCGGATTACCATGTAAAAATACCCAGGAGGTGACAAAGAAGTAGAAGCGGGACCCTAAAGTAAGGGAAAAGCCTCAACTCAGTGAACTTCAGCTCAAACCAGGGGGGAAAAAAGTCTCGGGGGGAGGTAACGAAGTAGACGGGAAGAGGGGAGGATGAAAAGTAAGTAGTACTCTCTGGTACCGCAGAGGTCGCGGTACGACGAGACAATATCGTTTACGCGAGTGAAAGAGTACATACGGAATCCTCCGGCCTATAGGACCGCCATTAAAAGGCATTTGGGGGGGAAGACCATGGGAGACTCTGGCTATCGCCATGGTTGCGACATGTCGGGCGTAATTCAAAAGCGCTATTGAAAAGCGGGTGACTTAGAAGGCAGAATAAAAGGTGGGAATGCGTATCAGAAAATTCGAGTAGGGAGACAGGAAAAAAAAAACCTTGGGACCAGCCTTTTGCCACTTTGCGCGAACCACGAGAATAGAGGGGAAATGAGAGAAAGAAAGGTTAGGATATTCCTTCATCTGTGGGTGACAGAGAGAGGGGGAGTCGGGGGAAAGTTCTGTTTAGACGAGGGGTCCGTTAGTATTTCGGCGCAATTTGACCGAGGCTACGCGGCTTGTGTTCAAGAAGAGAGGGAAAGTCCTAAGTGGAGAGAATGGAGCGGCCGAGAAAGAGAATAGGGGGGAGGGTATGGCTATGCCTCCATATGATAAAATGTTTTCGCCGGGTGTGCTGGTCTACGCCATCGCAATACCGGGTGTCCGCGACGGAAGAAAGCTCATGGAGGAAAGGGGAAAGAAGGTGGCTGACTAAAAGAGACACTAAAGGAAGAAGAAAGAGATCTGCCGTTTTTGTCAAAAAAGAAGAAGACGGCAGATGCGTTGATCGTCACATGGTGGCTTATGGTCAGAAAAAGGAAAAAGAAAATGGGATAAGAACGGAGGAAGAAGACGACAAATTGGCTGAAAAAGAAAGGGGGGAAGAGGAACAAGGAATCTCGGGAAAGTTTCGGGCGAATCCAGAGTTCCTCGAGGAAAAGTAGCTGGGGACGAAAAAAAATTCTCGGCAAAAGAAAGGGGGAAAGAGAGACGGCTAAAGGAAGCAAAACAAGGTCGGCTCATGCCTTACCAGTGGCCCACAGCCGATCGCGAAAGCAATTGTCCTCAGGAGAAGGAGGGAGCCGAAAACTTGACGGGAATCGCGAAACTATTCGTCCGGCGATGGACATAGGAAACCAGATGGAAAAATGACAGATGTCGACACTTGTATAGGGGGATCCATACTCAACTCAAAAACAGGAGGAAGAGATTTTCGAGAAAAAAGGGGACATCTTAATTGTCTCAATGAAGAAGGGGGAGAAAAAGGGGGTATCGCAAAAGAAAAGAGAAAGAGAGGACTCATCTGTTAAAGGGGCGAAAGAGACCAGAGGGGGAGAGAATAAGGAGGCATAGGACTGATGGCGGGGTTCCGTTGAAGAAAGCGGAAGGTGTAAAAAAATCAAGGAGAAGGAGGGAGGGACGATGGGCAGAGAAGGGAACGCCGAGCCGTTGGTACATGTCCCGCTGGAGAATAGAAGAGAACGGGAGCAGAGGACGCGGATTTTGGTCATCCTCAGGAGGGGAGGGAGGGAAGGATTTTTCAGAAAAGAAGAAGAGTGATCATTAGCGACGTTCCAGTACGTAACCGAAAGAAAAAAGCGACTGAAGGAGACGATCAAAGCCTATACTGCGTCTGTCCTCAAGATTCTCTTTCAAAAGTGGAGGAAGGAAAAAGAAAAAAGTGTGTAGAAAGGAGAGCTTGGTTGGATAACAAGGGCCTCCCGTAATTTGCAGAATCCTTTCTCACAAGGGAAGAGGCGGGGGAAAACCATGACTCCTGGAAGCGTGTGTGCGCGCGATCGACCAGTAAATAGGGAAGATTAGAAAGGGAGGAGGGGGATTCTCCGGGGCGAGAAAGTGGAGGCTATGACCTTAAGGAACTTAGCGGTAGGAGAAGGTAGGAAAAGGTCCTCTTCGGATCCAAGCCGCGCAGGCATCACCTGTCAAAAGGGAAGAACATAGGGAGAGATGAGGAAGAAAAGGCTCTAACAACAAAAAAAAAAGGTAAAGGGGAGGAGACTATACAGTCGATGCGGCTCATATCCGGCTTCGTGTCCAACCCCAAAAAAAAGGGTAGAGGAGTGAGGAGTCTGGGGGGTGGGAGTCCAGCCACACGGGCCTGGGTTTGTCAAATATGGAAGGGGTAATAAGAAAAACTACCTATCCAGCGTATACTGCGGAGGCAGTGATAAAAAGGGGGGGGGAAAGGATTCACGTACTGGCTCCAGTCAATGGAAAGTTGGAATAATATGGCCCACCGCCGCATGTCGCAACAGGAAGCGACGTCTGCGCAAAAGTGGGAGGACCCAATCCGGGGGCGTGAAGCCTGCAGAAGGGGGCTGAGAAGGAGGGGCAAGCCGTGAATCGTACGGGGGAAAAAAGAAAAAGAGAAGGGTGCTGTCGGGAGCGCAAACAATCTACTCGGCTTGCGGCCATGCAGCACGAAAAAGATTTACGAAAGGAAAAAAAAGACAATCCCGTTTCTGGCTTCAAGAGACAGAGGGAACAATTTTCGGGGCGAATTGCCGCGGGCCGCGGCGGTTAACTTATTAAAGGGTATCGAGGGGGCCCCGTCATTGATTAAAAATGGAAGGTATGGGTGAAGCATGTGGAATCCGCGCGAAATGCCCTGAAAGGGAAGACGAAGGGAAGGGGGGGGATATTGAGAGAGAAGCCTAAGGAAACTATGGGCGAAGGCAAGGAGGAGATCAAAAAAATGGAAAAACTAACCTAGGGCGTGCCCCGCCAATCGCTGCAAGAAGTGTGGGGGCAACGATCGCACTTTATCACAGGAGGGGGAAGGGGAAAGGGGGGGGGGGAGGGGAGTTCTGGTCAAAGGCAGAAAAAAAAGGTAGTACCAAAAAGAGGGGAAAAAAACTGGTCCGGAGAAATACGAATGGATCGTCGCCAGTGACGAGGGGAACAGGCATAGCGCGACCGCAACCCGGGAATAAGAAAGAACTCTACTGAGAATAATCAGAGTAGATTCCGGGCCATGGAGCCGACTAAAAGGGAAAGAGGGTTCGGACTCATTTAGGAGAACTCTTGAGGGAGAGCCGTCTTGAGACGCGGGTAAAGGGGGGAGGGAGAACTAAGAGTGGAAGGCGAAGCCTGTTTCCTGAAGAGGAGCCAGATAGCTACGGAAGCTTGTCTACCTCCTGGCCCGCGTGGTCGACCGTCAGGAAAGTGATTCCTTCCCATTAAGGGGAGGGGAGAGGGGGGGGGAAAATCCCCGTTACGAAATCTGCTGTTGCCCTGAGGGGGGATAGGAAAGAAAGGTCCGTTCCTTCGCTCATGTCGAAGCAAGCGTAAGAACAGTTCTGAATTCCACGCAAAGGGTGGGAAGGGACGGATTACCGCGGCTGGCTGCGGTTCCCAAACCACGGCGACGGGGCCCGTTCCAGAAGGGGAGGGGGAAGAAAAAATCGAAGATTGTGATTTGCTAAAAAAGTTGGGAAACGGGGGAAGACTAGGAGAAAGCAAAGAGCTGGCCCCGAACGAACGCGGGTGTGAGGAGGGGCAAGGTTCGAAGGGGGGGGGAAGAATTGAGGGTGA
>Ga0179593_1425342_pt1 | contig 11411 bp, 9 predicted proteins | sample CZODoug2_1_08_16_FD_185931 | JGI IMG/M metagenome (GOLD analysis project Ga0179593, IMG submission 185931) | Vadose zone soil fungal communities from Angelo Coast Range Reserve, California, USA - CZODoug2_1_08_16fungal (PacBio error correction) | ecosystem: Environmental > Terrestrial > Soil >...
CTGAGGGGGAAGGTGATCACCATCGGTGGGCACGAATACAAAAAAAAAACGCCGGTTTGGAAAAAAACAAAAAGAACCTCAACGGGGGAGAGAGTACTTTCTACGTCTATAAAGGGGGGGGGTGGGAAATGGGCTCTCAGCAAGACGCCAACACGAATCTCCACAGGGCGGGGGACGTCCTCGGGCGAAAAAACAACGAGTAACCACACCGGGGTAAAGGGGGAAGAATAAGAAGTTAGCTACGGGAGGAGGACCGTTAGATGCAGGCTGCCACTAAGTCGTGAAATAGGAAAGGGGGGTCGATCAAGAAGTGCGAGCGAGAAAAGAAAAGAAGAAGTTACGAATGAGGAAGGGGAGCAACCAACTCAACCCAATTTGAGACGCCCCTGACCAGAATATGAAAACGAACCGACTATATCCTTAATGGTGAAAGGACGCGAAAAAAGGGGAGACAACTTGGCAATCTGCTCGAACAAATACGTCGGGAAGCCTGAAAGGAGAATGGCCCAATTGAGCAATTAAGGGGGAAAAAAAAAGTATGTCTGCCTCGGGAATTAGGAAAACGAAAAACACACATGGGGGGAAAAAACAGTGGCAGAAAGCCCCACCGAAAAATCACCGGGGGGCTCAACTTTCGGAAGCAAAAGGGAGGAAAAAGAACTCAGAAAAAACCACAGGTAAGAACTCGGCAAGATAGACTAAAGACATAGACCACCACAAAAATAAAGAAAGAATGAAGGGAAAGAATCCTCCTTTAGGACTCCACCTATTCATTTAGAAAGGGTGGGGGGGGGAAGCTCCGGCACCCCCGCACAACAGTATCAGGGGGGAACGGTAGGTTACGCTCTAGACGACTAGGCATTGCTGACTTCATAAAAGGCCTTCATTTTAAAAGCCGCAGAACCCTACAACCATTCACTAGGGGGAAAGAGGAAGTCCGGATAAGAAAACAATTCAGAGACATAAAAGGCAAAAGTCTAAGAGGGAATGAAATAGGCCACGTAGCCCCTACTACGAAACATGTCCATTAAAATACTCAAAGAAGTGGGTATAGGGGGGGCTCATTTCTCTTGGGAACTTGAATGAGGAAAAAACGAAGTTGTACAAAACGCAGCACCAGAAAGACTAGGAATACTCTTTAACCGCCGCACTCAGATAAAAAATCTTCTTTCACCGGGGGGGGGGGGATAAAGGCTACACAAGGAGAGAAAACGGGGAGTCTTCTCCGTCGGGGGGGAAATAAGGGGCCCGTTTATCCCAAAATCCTCACTGATGACGAGGGAGAAAGGAAGGGTAGTCGGGGTTAGCTCCAGTACCAACAAAATCCAGGCTGAGCTAAATCAGGTCACGAACGGACAAAGAGGTCTGCCAGGGTAATCTGTCGCCTTCGAATCAGGAAAGTGGCAAAAAAGGTCAAACAAATTACTAAAAAAGGAAAGGATAGCAATTGCAACCATTGGGGGGATCATAAACAGCGGGGGGAAAAAATACAGGTCACCTTCGAACCGAAAAAGATGGTCAATGAGAAAGGGTTACTGTCCTGGAGGCAGTGCTATACCCCGTGCTGGGCCATGAGTGGGTTGACTAAAGGGACCCGTGCATTGCAGGGGGGTCACAAAAAAGACCGGGGCAGGGGGAGCCAGGTCCCATAGAGCCGAAAAACGCGAAGGGGTTTTTCGATGAGTCCCAGGTCAAAGCAAGCCGGAACGGGGGATCAAAAACCACTAAATCCATATAGAACAAGGGAGCGGTAGGACAATATCCGTATTGGGGTGCGTTTTATAAATGATCGCAGACTCAAGCCGACTTGAGAGAACCTGGGGGACAAAGGTAGCTCATACCAAAAACCAAGGTCCAGGAAGTTCGCGGGACTCGGAGAAGCAGAGGGGGGGGGACGAGGGGGAAAAGGCTTTTCACCCAACTCCGAAAAAAACAGGAAGAAAAGTCGCCCTAAATACACCTCAGCTCAACATTAGATTGAGAAGAGAGGGGGGTGAAGAGTGGAAGGGGAGAACTTGTTGGCCGGTTAATGAAGGGTCTGGGAAATCATTGCAACGTCAAGGAAAGTGATGGGGACTAGACATAAACTTAGGAACGACCGGAAGGGGGGGAAAGGGGGTATCTCAAGGTCGACCAAGGGGTCGTACTTTAACTAAAGCCTACCTTATAGGTACTCAGAAGCAAGTTCTAAAAGATTGGAGAGGGAGAATGGAGGTTTCACTGGAGTGGGGTCCTGGGACACTCTGGATCAGTCAAGGTACGCTATTGGGAGGGAGGGCGGCCATCCGTACGCCGGAAGTCGACAGACGTCAGGAGAGGTGAAGATTGGGGAAGTGCGTATTGAGCCTTGCGGAAGTCGCCGGACTTGGCAACATATAATCTGTAGAGATGGGGATAGCTTGTCCATATTTAGGGGAGAAGTCTTGGCTATTACATGGGGGGGTCCGTAAATGTAGCTCGGAACTTCTTGAAAGACCGAGGAGAAGCATGTAAAGGGAAGGGGGCCTGATAACGTGAACCCAGGGGAAAACCGTCAAAGGAAGGGGCTGCGGAGGGAAGGAGGAAGGGGCGGTTGTGAGCTCCCTCGCATGAGCGGTGAGGAAAACGAGGACGCAAAATGTTAAAAGAGAGGAAGGGGGAAGGACTGGGAAAGGGGAGTACTTGATGTTCATCCGAGCATGCTTCTGAAAGGGACTCGGAGCAAAAGATGAGGACTGAGGGCGGTCTATAAAGTTTTTCCCGAGTTAGCGTGCGTGAGGGAAGCAAAACCGGTCGTCTAGGGGCAAACACGAAAGAAGCCCTGGAAAAGTAAAATACACTCATCTCAACGAAGCGCACAGCTAACGCCTGGGCGGACCCAGGGGGGAAAGCCTGGGGGAGGCGTGTAGGAGGGAGGGAATAACCTCTAGACTCAGAATTGCCGTTATAGTTGTTGAAGAAACAGCTACACCAAGCTGAACACGAAAGAGTGGAAGTTTGGGAGGGGGTGATTGGTGTAAACCTAAAAAGGATCCTGGAGAGGAAAAAAAAAAACAGACTACGATGGGGCTATGTAGGAGAAACGCAGGGAAAAGGTGAGAGGTCTTTTTAATTTTTTTTCAATGGGGGCGCAGGAGGAAAGAAACGCGGTGTCAAATTCGTCATCAAAAGGGGGGGGGGGGGGGGGGGGAAACCAATGGGAGGAAGGGGCACGAAAATTCTAAGTCTGGAAACGAGTAAAAGTTATTTCGGTAGTGGCCGCAGAAGGTTCCGGGGTCAAACCCACTTTGATCAGAATTTGTTGGAAGGGGGGTGTGGGAGGACCGTTTGAAAATGTGTTTTCACCCCAAACCGGGGGGGGGGGGCCCTGCCCGCAAGGTGCACAGATACCTCAGGGGGGAGAAAAGAAGAGAAAAAAGGAAAAACTATCAAGCTCCCGATGGGTGCGGACATACAAGAAACTGTTTCAACTCAGAAAGAAAAAGGGGCAAAAGGGTGAAAGGATGGGAAACTGCTGCTGGATTCAGGTCTGAAAAGGGTTCTAACTGATAATCCTGCAGATGAGTCAGGAGGCTTCAGTTAAGCTGGTGGAGACCAAAAAGCCTAACACGCTTCGTCATTCACGGAACTTCCCGGGGGAAGGAAAGATTCAAAATCATCGGAGAGCGGTCCTACGCCTCATTGGGGGGGGGGGGGATCCAAGAGGAAGGGGGAGAACTAAATTGTTATCTTAATTTTTCCTGGTGGGGGGGGGGGGGGGGGTTGATCGATGGAAAAGCAATTTTAAACCACAGCTAGCCTCACAGGAAGAGAGAAGGGGTATGGGGGATTTTTGCATCTCCAAAAAGAGTAAAGTCCGGCCCCTCGATGGGAAAAAGGCGACTGGAAGGTTGGCTGCGTGGAGAATTCACTGGGGGGGAGGGGGGGACGAATCAGTGGAAATATAGGATGAGTTGAAAAGAAGGTGGACGGATCCTAATCTTACCACCATTGTACGCCGAAAAAAAACCAAACGGTTTGAGGGGGGAGGAATTGTCTGAAAAAGGAGGAAAGGACTGATGTTGGAGAGAGGGGAAGGGTATTCTCTAATGATTACGGAAGAAAAGTAACGACGCCGAAACGAAGAAGTACCTCTAAGAAAACTCGGGGAATATGGTGTTTGCTGGGCATGGGTTAACTATTCCATAAAAAAGGTGGAGGAAAGGACGTAGGTTCTGCGGAAAGGAGATTGACATTGTTACTGGGAGTACAATTCTTTACGGAAGCAGCGTAAAGTGGCTTACTAAAAAAAAATAGCAAAGGAGCAAAACTTTAGGATATATTTCCTACTGAGCGTGCATTACCCGACCTTACCAAGGAAAGAAGAGTCGGAAACAGCTTATTGATCCCATTATGTTGGTTGCTCAGGTGGCAAAACAAGGGTGACTCGGGCTCACAGAAAGGAGGACTCTAGAGAGGGGTGATCCTGACCCGGACCGCCTCTGGACGTAGATTTGCCGAGGCGCCCTTCTAGGATAAAAATTAGGAGGAAAGGGAAGAAAGGGAAGGGGGAGGAAAGGAGATGGATCTCGAAAGGTTCTGAGGGCGTGCTGAAGGGGGCGTCCCAGCTTTTCGGGTCGGGGTTTTATCCAGGGGCGATACCTAGGCCTTAAAAAAAAAAAACATTCCAACCGGTGGGGTAAAAAAAAAACGGAAAAGGTCGTGGATCCATGATTACAGCGACAAGCGACCGTCGTTCATTATTAGAAGCAAGACTTAAGAGAAGAGGGGGAAGTGAACCAAGAAAAAAAAACCAAATCGGGGGAACTCAGACCTAAAATAACATCTATGGAGAATTCTCGAAAGGGTGGGGTAAAGTCAGCACATCTGTACCGTCTATTTGTGTACTTTAAATAGGGATAGGGAGAGAAAAAAGGGGAAAGCTATTCGAGGGGGGGTTGGTCAACTGGAAGGACGATCAACCCGTCGGAAATCGGCAATCGAGGAAGGTGGGGAAGAGACCTTCACTTACATTTATTAAGGGGGAAAAAGGGGAGGGGGAGACTGGTAAATGATCAGAAGGAGAATTTTGAGAGTGTGGGGGGAGACTCTCATCAGTAGTCATACGCAGTGGGATAAGGGTCGCTCGAGGAAGTGCTTCTCCAAAAAAGGATTATCATAGAAGAAAAAATATGGGAGGAAATAGATACTTCTGAGCGAAAGCAGCCACTTTCAAAAATAAGGGAACAGAGCAGGAAACAAAAAATGAAGGATAAAGAATCGCACTCTCCAGATGCCAAGTCGGATGACGGAAAAAAGACTCCGTACAAGGGAGGAGATTCCCCATCCAGGCCGGCCGGAAAGGACCATTAGATGGCAAGATGAGAAGGAGGTTCCCGCTTCCTCCCCGAGAATTAAAGGGGGGTCAGGAACAGAGTCCAGGGAAAGAGCAAAAGCCCTCAGGATATACGATATTGGTTGGGTAAGGAAAAGCTACCATTCGATAAGGAATACTCGACACAAGGGCCGTTTTTGATCTTGGGGAAGGAGGGAGGGATTAAGGGAGAACATTCTTCAGCAATGGTAAACCCCTGAAAGGCCCGCCAGCGTAAGTTATTCTGTGGCCTGGTCCCACTATTCCGAGAAAGGGGGGGCGGTTGGAAAGAATCTGAACGCAGGGTCTTTTCTGGGAGTCGGCATCGTGCCGAAACGCACTGGCTCCTCAACAAAGTTCCCATCTTAGCACAACCGTCACTCACAAAGACTTAGGGAAAACTGGTTGAAATCAACAAGCAGGCCGCAAAACAAAAAGAACACCATACATACGAACGCAACTCTAACGAGGGTAGAGATTACAAAGGGGAATCAAGCAAAAAAAGAGAGAGCGTCGACTGGACGTCACAATCTAGTTCGTAGCTAGAAAGCCAGCCACAAAGTGAAAAGGCCGGGGCCACCGTGCACCCCTCATCTGGGAAGATGGTTTTAAAGAGAAGTCGTTGGGCAGGAGGTTCGGGTCGGGGAAGGCAGAAGCATCGTCCATCTCCCAGTTTATAAGGAGGAAGGATTGGGACTCTGCACGGGGCATCCCCAATGGAGTCATGCCGCCCGCATGAGAAGAGACCGGTCCTCGAAGATGGGAGAAATACAAAGTCAGTTGACAGTGGAGGGAACAGACAAATCCTGGAGCCAGGCGTTCCCACAAGAAAACATCAACACGTTCCGTTTGAGGGGACTGAGTGGAAAAAATACTCTCCCTGAAAATTCTGCTTATGGGGTCAGGCTAAGACTACAAATAATTTTCTGCAGAGACTCAGTCCAGAAGAAAACACTTCAAAGTGTAAAGAAATTCAGGGCACCCGCAAGCCCCGCTCCATCACCGGGCCGGACACTGCAGCTTCTCCAGGGTAGTTTTTGTTCTCTGCAAATCACCAAAGAGCTAACTCTAGAAACGATTCGGGGACCACCAGGAAAACAAGGAAGCTAAAAATCAACCTATTACCTCCGTGCCGGTGGCCGGCACGGCGGCCGTACACCATCTTTTGAGGATCTCGTTGGTAGAAAAAAGTCGCCAAGCCCCACTCACCGATAGTTGTCCCATCTATAAGGGGTTGGTTTGAAGGGGGGAAAACCAAGAGCAAAATCCATTCCAACTAGGAAGCTCAGCCTTCTGGACAACGGGGTAGTCTGAAAGTCAAAAACCGTAGAAAGAATCTACAGGCCCTGAAGGGCGGAAACGTCGGTAGAAGGAAACCGGTTGATCGGGAAGGCGAAAAATAAATAGACAAGCGTTGGCCCAGGGGGAGGGAAAAGACTAAAAAGGAAGCTAAAAAGCCTATCGTCCCAAAAAGGACAGCCCACGGGGAGGGGTCGACGCAGAACAGAAGAAAAGGAAAGGGGGGACTTTACGGAAAACGTTGCCTCGAACACCCACGCATCGTCCGCGAATGCATAGGGGAAAGGTCCTGGATAGTGTGGTAAAAAAGGCTGGTTTCACGCCCTGAGGGGCACGCAGTGTCGCCGGCCGTTTTCTTGACCCTGGAAAAGGCTGCACCAAAAGTTTGCAAGAAAAACCACCGGGAAACAAAAGCACTACCCTTACAAAAACCCGAACTTTCCGGTGACAGGAGAACCAAGCGTCCCCGAACAGAACCGCCAGGGGGGCTACACCGCGACGCTCGTGAACCGTCCTCCAGTTTGACACCAGGGCATTATCCAACAGAAAGAAAGAAAAGGAGCCAAAAGGAGGGTCCCTAATAAACTCACAACCTCTCAAAAAGCTAACAAAGGTAGGGTACAATCGGGGGAGAAGAAGGACCAAAAGGAACGGTAGAATGATAAGGATCCCTGAGGGGGGAAATCACGAATCGAACCACTCCCCCGCCAACGGCAAAGCACCGGGAGATTAAGAGATCTTATGCTCAAAGGAAGGAAGGGAACTCAAAAAAGGAAAGACTGGAGGGAGGAAACTATCCCCAGCTACTAAAAAAGATGAAAGGAAAGGTTCAAACGCTTAGCTGAAAGGGTAGATGAAGGGGGTAACTTGGACAAGAAGGACAATATTGAGGCGCAGAAACTGGGGTGGACCACGAAGAGCCCACACTCACTAATAAACCGGAAAGAAAGAGCAAATCGTTAAACTTGGGAGAAGAGACAAGTCTGAGAACTTTGAACCGCTTATTACAACTGACACATACTGGTAAAGTTGGAGATAATCAAAAAAACCCGGAAAAGAGTACAAATAGGCGTATTCCTCACCGATCAAGATCTTCAGAAAAGGATAAAGAAACACCCAACGGAATGGAGAAACAATTCGCCCGACTACGGTTCTAGAACACAAAAGGGGGGAAGACGAGGAGGGACTTGACTGTAAAGAAGGATTTTATTGCATCAAATTCCCAACCAAAAAAGGTCAAAAATCAAGTAGGACTAGTAAAGTTCCCCCATGGACCGCATCGGTAAGGGGGGGATAAATCCGACGAGAAACATGGCCAAGGATTACACCCGGGCGAGTTAATTTGTGAACGACCGGTTTCTATACGCCCAGGTCATAGATGAGAATTAAGGGGGAGAGAAATCCTCAAAAGGAAAAGGTTAACAAGTTGTAGGGAAGAGGCCGCAGGATCTCTGGGGGGAGAATGAGCAAAAAGGTGGGGGAAGAAACCATTCAACACGGAAAAAAATTTCTAAAAAAGGGGGGCCTCGGGAAGTAGAAGGCCGGGTCACGAGCGTATGGGGGCTTTTATAAAAGAAAGGTACGGAAAAACTAGAAAAAACCAGTTCGATCAGGAAGCAAAATTCCCGTTGTGGCCTCGTCCGTGTCAGAGAGGAAGAGGCTGGGGTCAAAACAGAGAATTCAAACCGCGGCCACGGACCGGTCGTCCAATCCCTTGACCATCGCTCACGGAGGATTGAAGATGGAGGTGTAGGTTTGAAGGGAGGGCAATTTCTGGGAAAAAAGTGAAGGTTGTCTTCTTCGAGGGGAAGCCAAGGGGCAAGAGAAGTTGCAGAACGAAGAAAGTACTTGGGGTGGCTTAAGTAAGGAAACGGGGGAGAAGCGAAAGGCGAAAGCTGAGGGAGGCCTTAAAGGAGACGACTACAACTTTCCGCTACTGGAAAAAATAGGGAAATCGTGAGCAAGGGATTCGAGGGATTAGGGTCTTCTTAAACAACTCTTCTAATACCTCCGGCGAGGGGCGCTGGCGGGTCAAGGAAAAGGGGGTGGCAAAAAAGGTTCCGTCTTCAACTAGGGATCTCGCCCGGAGGGCGGCAGCGTCGGAACGAATCATCAACCCGGGCCGTCAAAAGCCCCAGAAAAATTAAGGTTGACGGCGTTCCAGACACCGTACTCATTTTCAAAATTGTGCAGAGGGGCCTCATGAAAGTAAGGGGTGGGGAACTGGAATAAGATGCCAGTTCACAGGAGTGAGTCCCCTGGGCAGAGTGGGACCTATAAACAAGCGAGGGCGCTTAATTGTTCCGATAAAGGAAAGTCAGGGGTTTTGAGGCTCTTAGAAGATCGGATGGTCTCCAGAGGACGAAGCTGGATCCGAAGAAAACTGGAGCAGGTAAAATTCGTCTGGGTCCGAGTTTAAGCACAAAGTGCTGATAAGACGCGATGCGAGTAACAAATGTCTAAAGTTATCCACAAGGGGGCATGTTTCGAAGGGGAGGAGAGGGAGTGGAGGTTCCTATCTGCACAAGAGAGACGTAAGAAAGCAAAGTTTCCACGAAAAGAAATCCGTGATCCCTCGAAGCTTGCGTCGACCGTTCACCCGGGAATCGTGTCACGGGCGATGACTGCCTACTCATGGAGACTGGCGGAGTGGTAGGGAGTACCTAAAATCAAGAGAGAAAAAGAGCTTCAGAAACGCGAGGGTTGCGGGGTGGCGAGAGGGGGAACAAGGGGAAAGAGATCAATCCGTGTAAAAGGAAAGGGGGGAAGAACTAAGGAAAAAAAGGGGAGTTTGTAATGGTTGATTGGGAATTCGTCTAAAGTGACTCTTTTGCTAGAATCAGAGGGGAGGTCGGGGAAGGCGTCAAGGGAATTCTTGTTGTGGGGAAACGAGGTCGAAGGAAAGGGATTATTCAAGGGAAAAGGGGAATGGTTAACGTTAACCGCGTGGAGGTTTTCCGGGTACGCCTTTGGAGCTTGGGGGGAGTGGTGGGGGGGTACTCCTTTAACGGGGGGAGACCTGGGGTGAACAGGTACAGGAAAATGGTGACCCATCATGGCTAAGATAGTTCAATGAACGGATAAAAGGGAGAAGGTCGCGCGGACGATAAACCGCTGTGTCGTCGTCACGTCCTACTAAAATGCCCTGGATCTGTTAGGCTTTTACTTAGCTTGAGGCAAAGTTGGAAATCTACAGGTGGCGAATCCGTCACAAGGACCTATTTTTATCTCGGGGGGACTTTGAAAAAACCAACAAACACGGGTCAAAGGTTCATCAAATCACGATCCGGGGCAAAGTCTAACCTAAGCTAGGAGTGTTTCAGAAGATGGGGATCTCTTGGGAAAACCGAATCAATGACCCGGGGACTGACGGCGAGAGGGGGGATGGTCTAGATTAAAAATTTTATCAAACAAAAACTAGCCTTTGGGAGAAGATCTCTTTTAATGTGTCTGGGGGTAAAAACGCGGTACGTCCCCCTGGGTATTGTGAAGGGGAAGCCTTGTAAAAGCCACAAAAGTGCCCGAATTTTGGCCAAATGAGGTTGGCGGGAAGGAAGGGGTGGGTTCCGAGAGCTTGTATAGCGGACCTTCCCTTTAGACTACCTGGTAGCAGGGGGAACTACGAAGGAAAAAAAGCGTGGGGAGTCTTGTTTTGAAAACACCTAATCCGTCTATAGGTTGTAGGAATGGAATCTGGACAAGGTGACTTAGTCGGCAGCCTTAACAATAAGAAGCCAGAACAGGAGACCGGTATTCCAAATGAAACCAAACCGCAGGCCCAAGCAGTTTTTAGTATTTAAAAGAAAGGGACGTTGGCGGGATGTGCGAAACACGGCCCGAGGTCTCTACGCCGGAGGGGGAATTGTACCAAGGACCAAAACCGTGCACGGAACCTCGGAAGGGATAGGAAGTCAGACACCTTTAGGTTTAGGTTAAAGGGCTGGAAGAGTGGCGGAGAAACTGTTCTCCACCACCCACGGCCTAAACGGATAACAGCAGTTAATCACCGAAGGTGGGGGGGGGGGAGAGGTGGGGGGAAGGGTTTACGGGGAGGGGGGTAGGGTCTCAGACGAAAGACTCGATATCGGCGGGGATAAGCCATCTTCTTCCGGCCTCGGAAGGAAAGGGGACTGTAATATAACTGCAAAGAAAAAAAAAGAGTAGTCTTACCAGTCTTCTTGTGTTGCGGAACGGATCTGAGCAAAAGGAGGTGGGCGAATTCTTTTCAACGCTCCCTCTTAGAGGATGAAAAGAGAGGGGAGGGAAGAAAGGACTTAAAAAGAAAAGTATCCATTCAGTATATCAAAATCAAAAAATTCAGTCTTAGAGCAGGATTAGAAGGTAGCCCAAAACTGACGAGGGAAAGTGGGAAGCAGGGATCATGTGGTAAAGTTTTATTATGAACAACCGGCTGGAGCGAGCGGACATGAAATAAAGAACTTTCTGATGACGACTATTATCAAAAGAGTAAGTCGAAATGGGGCGCATGGCGTCGTCACAACACATAAAGGAAGCTCAGAGATTTGGGAGGCGATTGCAGGGAGAGAACGCTCCACTTGTTTAGTGAGGGGAGGAGGTGGGCTCTCTGACGAAAGCATAAATTTATCGCAGCGGCAAAGCCTTTTCATGATTAGGTGGGTTCAATGGAGCTGCCGAAACCTGTACGGCAGGGAGTGGGTGATCTAATTCTTTGAAAGAAGCTTAAGGAGCAGTACATAAAAAAGGGGCTGAAACTGAGGGCGTACCGTGGCGGCTGGCAAAGAGGGGAATAGAAGGAATT
>Ga0179593_1475055_pt1 | contig 11411 bp, 18 predicted proteins | sample CZODoug2_1_08_16_FD_185931 | JGI IMG/M metagenome (GOLD analysis project Ga0179593, IMG submission 185931) | Vadose zone soil fungal communities from Angelo Coast Range Reserve, California, USA - CZODoug2_1_08_16fungal (PacBio error correction) | ecosystem: Environmental > Terrestrial > Soil >...
GCTGGGGAACTACAACTCTAAGATGGTTCACGAAACTACTTGTGCTCTGAAAGCAGGGTAAAAGGGGCGGGAAGGAGGACCACGATCATCGACGTAAGAACTATTTTAGAAGGCCGACAGCGTGGAAGGAACGGGGGAGAGGGGTTCTTGCTTGCGGGTGCCATGGCCGGGCCAAAAAACAGGAGACGGGCTTCCTTGCAGGGGGGGGGTCTGGCGCAGCGGCCGTCCTGGAGGGGAAACGGGTAAGACTCAGGAGGAGCTAAGACGATTGGTAGAATTCTTCAGGGGAAGACCAAGACGGAGGGGGGAGACCGCAAAGATAAGGGGGCACGCATCGCGCACATGTCGTACGAAGTTCGGTGAGGGAGAAAGATCATGGCACGACAAAAACTAAACCATAGGAAGGGGGCTCAGACATAAAGGAGGAAAAAGGGAAACGCTAAATTTGAAATAATATTGGATGAGTACCACAGGTGAGGGAGTTCAGGAGTAGATGGGGTCGCGGTGAGGAAGTGCAGAACGCACCGGTGCGGAGGAGGGGGGGAATGGTGACTGCAAGGAGAAAAGGGGAAAAACTTGGCATAAAAGGGTGGGTGGACTGAAAAAGGAACGAAAGGAAGAATAATCCATGAAAGGGGCAGGAATAAGGGGGGTCTTGGAAAGGATGCAACAGGACAGCCTTGGGGGGAATGAGGGTCTCGTGGGGACGGGGGGAAAAAGGTTGGAGGATGTCCGTCAGACATGGTGCCGTAGAAAGAAAAAAAGTTAGGGGCGTAAATTTGAATCCATCCAGAGGAGAAGTCTTTGCTTGGTTGGGGCGGGAAAAGAGAGAGGGGGAGCGATAGCACTCGGAAAAAAGGAATGGGATAGCAGCACATACCTGAGACTGCACGTCTTGCCGATTCCCTGGGAGGAAGAAAAGACGAAAAAAAAAAAAGGGGGGGGGGAGGGAAAAACTGGTCGTAGCAGGTTCTCTACAGCAACAAGGTGCGGATCCTTTTCCTGTCAGCGTGGGAAGGAAGGGAAGGGGGGGGGGGGGGGAAAAGGGGTGGGGGGAAAAAGGGAGGGGGAAAAAATAAGAGTATCTGGTTGTTGGGGGGGGTGGGGTGACTGGGATGGGGGGGGGGGGGGGGGGGGGGAAAAAAGAGTGTTTTTGTCTTCTATTTTTTGTGGGGGGTTAACACAGGGGGGGGGAGGGGGATGATATTTTGGGGTGTCAAAAGGGGGGGGGGGGAACTTTTTTGAGGGGAATGGTGTTGTGGTGGTTGTTTCCCACAAAGTGGGGTGTGGGGTAGGGTCCAAGGGGGGGGGGGGGGGGGGGGGCGATTTATCGTGAAGGAAAGTGGTTCCCCTGCTAGCCCCTTCTTCAATCCTCGTTGTGAGTCTGTGCTAGTCGGGGGGGGAACAAGCCAGTCGCCCAGGGGACGTTATTTGATTTGAAATGAAAAGCGCAGTTTTGGGGTAACAAAGTCGAAAGTTGGATTTGTGGGAGATGTAAGAAAAAGGGATAAAACAGGAGAGTGGGTACAATAAACGAGGGGAGAGGAGACCTATGGAGTTGGAAATGCAAAAGAGCGCCCAGTTCCCGCTCCTAAAGAAACTTCAAAAAAGCAATTAAGGCGGGGGTCCCGGTAAACAGGGGACAACGGAACGATCACCAAGTTTTAAAAGACGGAGATCGTATAGGGGAAAACAAACCTTGGGGATCATCCCTGTCGGGGAGGGAAAGTCATGGGCCAAAGGACGGATAAGGATCCGCCGACCTAAGAGCCGCTGTCAAGGGAGAACGGGAAGAGAAAGGAGCCCCTTAAAAGCGAAAGAAAAGTTGAAAAAAGTGGGTGTAAGTTGTTAGCCTGAAAGATATGGGTTGTTCTTAGACAATGGAAGGGAAAGGAAGAGAATGGATACGGTGAAAACAAAAGAACGAGACGGGCTATGCAACTCACGCGGAGAGATGAAAAAGGAAGATTGTTTGAAAAAAAAGGTCTTTTTGACCAAAATGTCAAAAAAACAGAGGAATAAAAAGAGGAAGAGCGGGGGAAAAAGAAGACAATCAAACACGCCCGCGCACTGGTCGTATGGGATTGCGCATCAAAAAACCTGAAGGACTTTTTCAACAAGGATCGATGGAGGGAACTAAAAGGAACTTCCGAGTGGGGCAGGGAGAAAACAAAACCGGCCAGGGGAGAGAAGGAGGGCTCGTGAAGTCCTCGGCTGGGGAAGTGTCAAAACCTAATGTTGGTCGGATTGGGAACAGGAAAAGGGAGAAAAGAGGACAGGGGCCGGACAGGACTTACGAGCAAAATGTCCGGAAAAACCGAAGACAGTGTCATCCTTATAAGAGGAAAAGGTTAAAGCTATCACAACTAAAAAGAGGGCCGGCCGGGGAAACGGCACTTCTCGATTGAGAAGAAAGGGGGGCCTTGGGGGTAGCCGCGTCGAAAGAAAAAGGGAAAAATGGCTTACGGAAAAGGGAGGACGTCCTCACACCACCTTGTGGGGGCTTCGCGACGGTGGGGGTAGTTGAGCCAACAGATGGACAAAGCGCAGACCTTGGAAAAAGTGGGGGGGGGGAGACACGTCCAAAGCTGGGCGACGGGAAAAAAAACGCAACCACTCTTCCCTAAATAAAGTGTTGTACCAGAGGTTCCTCTCGTAAAACCTAGTGGGCAGGGTGAGGGAGTCTATCGAGGCCTTGGGAAAAGCGGACTAATTTGTGGAAAAGAACTAAAGGAGCCAAGCGCGATCGGGGATTTTGGATAAAAACCTGAATTCAAAACCTGCCGAATGGAGAAGGGGCATGACCTTGGAGGGCGTCCAGGGCAGCTGAGAAGGTACTGGACGTTGAAGGGAAACGAAGGGGGGCGACACGGCTTAATGGGGGGCCATCGTATCGTAGGGAGGGTAATGATTTGGAGGGAACGAGGGACCCGGGAAGAGGCGGATGGGGAGTCGGTTTCTTGGGTTTTTTCAAAAGACTGAACCCCGGATGTGGCAGATGAAAAAAGGGGGGGTATTTCAAGAAAAAATCGGAGGAAAAATTCAATCTTCTGACATTGACCGATGAGACTCTCAAAAAAAAGGAGAGAAAGGAAAAGGATCATCGTCAGTCACGCAGATTTTGAATTACGCTCGGCCCGAGGAAGAAATGGAAAAAACGGTGGTTCTAGAAAGAGGGGAGAAAAAATCCAGAAGACGCCCTACTGGCTTCTCCCGGGGCTAGCGTGAAAGACTAACAGCATAGGAGTGGAAAAGAAGCCCTGGGGAGGGAACCCACAGGATGGATCGGACAACCGGAAAGAAGAGGAGCCGGGTCTCGCACGGAAAAAAGAGTCCCATGTAGGAAATTCATCCAAAAATCCAAAGGAAAGAAGCAGGGTGATCGAGAGGCAGAAAATAAACTACGTTTAACAAGAGAAACGAATAGACGCCTCGAACGGCCAAATAGGGTGCACCTCCTAGGGCGGAAAAAAGTGGGTAACAATGCTGTCTAAGGGGGCGGTGCGTCGAAGGCAAAAAGCTCTGTAGGGTGCTATACTCAAGGGGGTGAAAACGGTAGGAATTGTGGGGAGGGGGGTTGCCGAATAAACAAAAAGTCGCAGGAAGCCCACCAAGGGGTGTATGAATGCTGTCTCGGGAACCGGGGAAGAAGCCAAAGTCTTAAATTCGTGAGAGACTCGCGGAGAAAAAAATTACGTGAGGATAAGGAGAGAAGAGCAGATAAAAAGGGGGGGAGTAAGTCCGTCAGTGTCTCGTATAGGTAGAAAAAAGCAAGACTGGAGGGAAACTGGACGGGGGAGACCTTACACAGGGGGAGGGCAGGCAAGGAAATCTGCACCTATTGTGGGGAAATGCCCATTTGACTGAAAGGGCCGACTACGAACCTTGAGACAAAACTAAATCAAGCCGAGAATTCAAAGACATAAGTCGCTGAGATGGAAATCCTTTAAGGCGTGGGACGTGAAACGACAGTTTCCACAAAAAGGGAAAAGTGGAGGAAGTCCCATCGGGGAGCCACACCCAAGTGCAGGACAATGTGGGGGGGGGGTAGGGGGTCTGAGAAAGACGTACTCCAAAAGAGAAAGAGGACGGGTGATTGGGAGTAGTCCCGCTCGGCTGATCTCGGGGTTTGGGGGGCCGCAAGCATTTCACACACAGAATGCTCGAAGCTCTATCCGCGGGGCAGGAAAGATACGAGTGGCGAAGGGGAGTGGAGGTGGGGTTCGACGTATTCACAGGACGAAGGGAACAATGGACCATGCACTTTAATAGAAGCCCCGATCTCAGAGAAAAAGAGAACCAACTTCATCAATGGATAGGGGAAAAACGGGTAAGGGGAGAAATCCGAAGTCCAAAAAAAATCGGGCCGGAGAAGACACGCGTGCGGGAAAAAGGGGCGAAACGGTGAGGAATAAAAGGATAGAAAGAAAAGGGCGGTCACGTGGTCTACCTCAACGTTAAAACTTCGGGGGGCCCCTTGGGAAAAAGTGTCAAGGTAGGGCAAGGCGGAAATCCGTCCGGGGGTGCTGGAATGGTCTGGGATTAGCGGAAAGCTGTGTCTCGCTGGCGTAACGAAAAAGGAAAAATAGGTGGGAAGGAAAAGGATGTGGATTGATACAACATCAATACCGATTGATATTCTAAATCTAACCCCACCAACTAAAAGTTAAACGGCTCAATGTCAAGCTGAGAACGACCGAGTTCAACGCACGAACGTCCAAAGGGGCAGAATGGGCGTGGGGGAGGACAAAGACCAAAAAAGAGTGGAGGGAAAGAGAGGTCCTGTCGGAGACCGACAACTCTTGTGATCAACTATAGCCGGAAAAACAAAACTAAGTGGGTAAGGAATCGACCCGTGTGTTTCCTAGAGGACCAAATGGGAAAACAACGTTCAAAGGAGGGTGCGGGCTGTCAGACCGGGATAGGGACGAAGATTTTTAGAAAGGGGGTGTGCTGAGCTCCACAGTTAAAAGAAATCCTTAAGGATAGAAACAAGAGACGCAAGACATAGGGATGCCTAACACCAAAAACAAACTTTCAGACTCATTATTGGAGGGAAGGTAAAGCATTAAAAGAGAACAGAAGAAGAGTAACTTACCGGCAAAATTACAGGTTCTTGACGGAATCGACACAAAGTCTTGACCTTGAAGTCGCAAAGAAAAAAAAAAAAAACTAAGGCTTAATGAATACAGGGGGGAAAAAAGGGGGAAAAAACTACATGAAAAGGGGGCGGCAGTAGTAATCAGCTTATAAATTGCCAAAGGGATGACAAGACCCCAGGTGAGGGAATTTACAGCAATGGATTGGGAACGAAAAACGGAGGAAGCGGAACATAGAAAGAGGAAAATAGAGCCTAGAACTACATCACCTTTGTAGATCCTTATTACGAAAAGGTTATGCCTTAAAAAGTGGTGACGACTGAGGGCGCGAAAAAATCTTTGTTAGTTTTGGGGGGGTGGGGAATATGGAGAAAGACGAAAACGGTAGGGGGAAAGCAATGGGAAATGCGTGTGCAATATTTGCGGAGAAGCAAAAAAAGGTAGGGCGAGAGAACTAGATACTTCAACAGGAGTAAAGCCCATCGAGCGGGAAGAAGAAGGAATCACCGGAGAGTGAGAAATAACAGCAGAAGGGAGAAAAAACGTGGATCCAGGGCACCATTCACTAACTAGGACGGCCGGGGTCAATATTAAGGTTTGTAAAAAAAAAAGTGCAGAGTTATTAGGGACTATGATGACGGGTTCCGGAAGGAGAAGCCAAAGTGAATCTCCTTGTGGGGGGGGTAAAAATGGCACAAGGGGGAGGGGACTTTCCCCAGATATAGGGGGGGGGGAACTTCCCAGCCTTGAATCAATCATCAAAAAAAAAGTGGTGGTAAAAAGGAGGGGAAAGAGCGGATGGCAAAACAGAGATCTGTGGGCGAAAACTAAACTTGGACGGAAGGAAAAAGCAAGAACCTTGGGGCTCAGCGACAACGCTCCATATAATAAATCCAAATATTTGATCAAGGAAAAGGGGGAACTCTTGAAAATGAGAGCGGTCGTTACTTAGGTTTCCCTGGATTGCCACAAAAAAGAGTCATTGCTTCTTAGGAGGGCAGAGTCGCCGGATTGGATGATGTCGCTCCTATTGCGTCTTCGACAAAGGGGGGGGAGAGGATCGAAGGACGCCCAAAAACGGGCTTTGAGATCCGAAATAGACCAAAGAGCGGCACAATGCGGAAAGGAAGGACTTAGGGATCCATCATGGGGGAAAAGACAAACTACCCAATGCCTGGTCTCTCCGTCAGGCGGACAGGGGAAGGACGACAAATTTTCGTAAGAGAGGGATTTGAGTAAAAGTGAATGAGTTCGGAAGCGGGGGGAAAGTCGAAGTTTCGAGACGCCAAGTGAGGATCGGGACCTATTGATCAATGGGGGGATAAAAGGGGGGCAAACGGGGAGCACCTTTGCACGACATAGAGGAGAACGAGACAGGACAAGAAGTAGGAGTGGACGGGAATAATTGGGGGGAATTTCCATTGGTATTCAAGGAAAGGGGGGGCTACGTGTCTCGGGGACGAAGAAAAGTCACTGTGTCAGGGGGGCGGCAAGCAAAGAAAAAGTGGGAAAGAGGAAGGGAAGAGTGAGGCTGGGGAAAAAGTTAAATGAGGACGAAACCACGGAAGGCGAAGTCGGTTTGCTTTGTTCGGAACGCGATGAAATGGGGTTGTGTTGAATAGCGTGGGGCGGCAGGGAGAGAAAACGACGGGGTGCCTAAGTTAATTGGGGGAGTGAAAACAGCCACATACCTATATAACAGGCAAGGCAGAGACCGGTCGAAGAAGGAACGGGCAAGAATTGGGGAGGAAGGGCTATCGCAAGGGGGTCGAAAAGCCCGTTCAAACGCGGGTGTCAAGGAATGTGAATGACGAGGGTAGGTCGCGAGGAAGGAGGGGCAAGAATAGGTTTGCGGCGGGGAGGGCGCACAGCCATGAGCCCGTGGACGTTACGGTCTGGGGAAACGAGCAGTTGACAGGCAACGCAGTTGTGAGTGGGACTTTAAGAAGGCACAAGAGGAGGGGGGGGGGGGGGGGGGGGGGAAATCACCGAAAAAGGGAGAAAAACTATGTCAGTGGAAACTGGGAAACGACAACTCGCAAGCGGAAAAGTCAAAGCCATTGCACCATTCCAAAAAACGTCCGAACCTTGAACAGAAATGTAAATAGAAAAGGGCACAGAGAAGTCGCGGCAGAAAAAAAGTGGAAAGCACTGGAAAGAGGGCGATCCCTGGCCCTTAAAAAGAAACAAACGGAAGGGAAACGCAAAAAGAGATCGAGCGAGTATAACGGGGGGGATTGATCCCCCCTGAAACAGCGCTGTCAAAGAAAGAGAGAAATTTGGGGGGAGAGGGGAAGCAAAATTTCTTTGCTGAGAAATTGGGAATGAGGGAAAGTGGCGAGAAGTATTATCGAACACCAGTACGCATCACTGAGAAGGGGATTTCGCCCTGGATTCTTTGACTAGGAGTGTGGGACAACTGTTCGAAAGACAACTGAAAAACCAGAGAAAACGAAGCCAGACGGACGAAGACAAAATAACCCGTCCAAAAGGGGAGAGAGAGAAGTCATTATCATCACTAAATGAAGGAAAGGGGGGCAAGCCTGATCGAGGGGCCCTGAAAAGACAAAGACAATGCCAGAGGGGGCAGGGAGCTAAGACACCCACATCAATCAAGGCGTGATATAAGCGTATGGAGGCATAGGAAAGAGGATTTGAGAGGGGAGGTGGAAGGGGGTTCGGCTGGATTGCAAGTCAAAAGGGGGATAATGGAGTTGGCCTATGGGAAAAAAGTGAGTCAACGAAACTCAGGCCTTATAAGAAACGACTACAAAAAAGGGAGAAAATGGGAAAAGACTGAGTTTGGGAGAAAAAAAAGAGACACTGCCCGGATACCGTCAAGGAAAGGTAGTCGTAGAGACTAGTTATGGGGGACAAGTGAGCCTCCAATTAAAAGAGGGAGTAAAGGGGGATCGAGCGTCAGACAAAAGGGGGGGAATGCGCGACGTGGGGAAAGAAAAACAAAACCGGCGAATACCGTTTTTCAACTTGTGGGGGGGAAAGAAGACCAAGAATAAGTGGCGTCTCTGAAGAACATGAAACAACTCTTACAGAAGAAGGGTGAAAGATTTCACTGCGAGGAAGGGAAAAGAGGGTTAAAGTTGAGGAGAGGGAAAAGTCGAAATTTGTCACGTAGGAAGAATGTGGTGGGGAGAAGACGATCAGCAAGAAAATCTTGATTTTGATAAAGGGGGGAAAAAGGACGAGTCGCACAGGGGGGCATGCCGTGACGAGAACGGAGGTACAGATGGCGACTTGGACATGAGTGAATAAAAAACCTTGTGGGAAAAACAGGGGGAGGGGGTCAACTCTAGTAGGGCGGACGTTCAAGACTTGTTTGAGAACTCACGGAAAACACTTGATAATCAAAGGCGTTGCGGAAGGGGGCAAAAAACCTGTACCAGAGGGGGGAGGAAAACCACGTTTGGGGGGAAGGGGAATTAAAGAAACGACGAAGTCACAGTCTGAGGAGGGAAAGAGCAGAGAGAAAAAAAAAAAAAGATGGTGGAAGAGAGAGATCATCGTAAGGTCAAGGGGGAAGTCGATCTCAAGATGAAGGAAAAAAAAATGGAAAACGTGGTTACATGCCATCTGGGAGAAGGGGACCCCGCAGCCGCCAGACGGGACCTTCTACGGTTCTCGTGTTCAACAAAAGAGAGGGACGCAGGACGATAGAGGGGAAAAACGACCCGGTCTGAAACAAAAAAAAAGGACGAAAGTCACAGTCGGCATGATGCAAAAGTCTCGGGAAGGGCATGAAACGGAAAAAAACATGGAAGGGAAGGCAGTTCAGTCACGCAGATCAAAATTCGGCTATCATCTGGCCGCCAATATGGACGACTTGTGAAACAATAGAATTGAAAAAAAAAGAGCCCACGTAAGTGTCCGCCTCAGCGAAAAGAGTGGTAACAGGCGTGAACAGTGTAAAGGTGGAGTGCGTAAAACAAAGCAGCCAAAGTTAGGGAGGTTGCTAGGAAACATGGTTGGGCACACGGGCCTAGGCGTGGGGGGGGGGGCATCGGGTTGGAGGAAGAAAAAACCACTACGCGAACTAAATTGTTGGATGAAGCTTCTCGCCGTGGACCCCTAAGTAGGATGAAAAACCTGAAAGCACCCAAGGTAACGTGAGGGAGAAGTAGAGAAAGAGCAAGGATAAGTGACGTACCGGAATGGGCTCCATAGAGAGGACCAGCGGGAAGGAGGAAAAGGAGTCCAGGTGAGGACGAAAAGGCAAGGCGGGCGAGTTTGAAAGACGGGGACCAAACAAAGAACCTATTTGATCAACAGTGGACTGCAATCCAAAAAAAAGACGAACCTTCAAGGACACGAAATAAAAAGAAAAAGTCCACTATCGCAAAGGCGCTGAGATCAACGCCTGGAAAGCTGGGGGGGGGAAGGAAAAAGGGAACCACTCTTCAGGGACAGGACAAGAATGCCCGAGAGAGCGAACAATTGAAGGCAGGGATTTGAGAAAACGCCGAGACATCATCCAAGGGCAGAGGGCAAGGATTGGGGCGGGAAAATCCCGCCGGAAGGTGGCAATATGTTGTGAATGGATACGGAAAAGAATGTCCAAAAAGAAAGAAAGAGACTAAGATCGACGTAAAAACACTGCTACTGGGGAGAAAGGGGGTTCGAACGTATTACATTACTGAAGAGACAAGGGAATGAAAGTGACACGAGACATCACGATCTGAATGATAACCTCGACCAAAATGTCGAAAAAGGGAGATGTACACGGAGGGGGGGGGGTGGTCTATGTGGTAATGGTGGAGGAAAAGACGCATTACCACCGGCGCACAGAGAAGCTCAGTCTTGGGAGGCAAGGAACTTGAAGCGGTAAGGGTAAACACATCCTAAGGATGCTCAGACCTGTGTCAACTAACTAGAAGGGAGTATAGATTTTCACCATGGGGGGGTTTATCAGTTACACTTTGAAAGGGAGGGGACGAACGCGGGGGGTAGGGTTAGGAGATGATTTATATCTGGTGAAACAGGTGGGATCTCACTTCGTCAAACAGGGCTAAAAACGCCCGCTGCTGGGGATGAAAACGTTATCTGAGTTTCGGTTCCTACAACGCGCAACGAGGTTAGTCCTTCTAAAGCTCAAAACAAAGGGAACACCTTCGCAAAAATGGGTCAAAAAAATGAAACGGAAGGATTCCCCTGCACAACGGACAGGGAGAATGGCTTGTGCGACAGCAAGAAAAAAACGGATGGGATTTGGACTAATTCCTTCGAGGCCGACACCTATTGTCATTAAAAAGGAAGTGCAAAACGAAAGGACGGGGAAAAAAGGAGGAAACAAAGGGGGTGCAAAGAGACCTTTAGCCGCCTCCCGTGACGGGAAGGTTCATGGCGAACCAGATCGGCAGGCAAGCCGTTGAGTATTTTTATGAGAGACCAAATGACGGGGAATACCCTATGGAGAAACGACCAAGAGCTCGCACAATAAAACGAGGAGAAAGAAAACAGGGACTGTTCAGAACGCGCAGAAGGGTAGAAATTCCAGCCCAGAAGAATCGACATACTAACAAACAGGCAAACAGCAGTGTGAACTGGGGAGAAAAAATAAAGCAAAGACAACGGGGATGAAAAGGGAAAACTCGCAACAAAGAAAAGCCAGAAACGAAGGAGTAAATGGACAGTATAGACAATTATTCAACCACGATTGGCTCTTGTAGACGGATCGGTATTAATCATCGGAATTACGTGCCAAGGGGGGCAAAGAACCAATTCGATCATTGGGGAAACAATATTTCCCTTGACCCCAAAGCCGGTGGGAGCGTACAGAAAAAGAGAACGTACGAGGAATCCAGAAATCAAAACCTGGTACTCAAAAACTCAAAAATAGGCAAAGGGGAAAAAGGTAGCGGGATTGTTCATGAGGATAGGTTTCGAAAAAAGAAGGTCTTGGGGAGTGGGTAGGGCAAATGGGGGTAAAAACGACAATCCAGACTTCACTCTTGGGGGTTCCTCGAGTGAGCAGAATTGAGTATGAAAAAAATCCAAGGCTTAAACTCAGAAAAGATCTTCATAACCAAGGAAGAGAGACGCATAGAGCGACAAAGGGAGTCAATAAGAGATGCGGGCTAATAAGAAAAAAAGCAGAAAGGGAAGGACCGGAGTGCGGTTGGGGACAGCCAGGTAAAACAAGAAAAAGAAAGAGAAAGGAAATTGCAAGTTGCTGATTGGATGACAAACAAAGGATTAAGTCAAGGATTATGAGGGGCCGACTGAGACCACGAAATCAACTGGGGAAGAGAAGTTTTATCCCTTTAGCGTCTTTCACGAGGTTTAGTCCAGACGGGT
>Ga0179593_1488224_pt1 | contig 11411 bp, 5 predicted proteins | sample CZODoug2_1_08_16_FD_185931 | JGI IMG/M metagenome (GOLD analysis project Ga0179593, IMG submission 185931) | Vadose zone soil fungal communities from Angelo Coast Range Reserve, California, USA - CZODoug2_1_08_16fungal (PacBio error correction) | ecosystem: Environmental > Terrestrial > Soil >...
GGGACCGGAGAAATTTTTCTTATCAGGAGGAGAGTTTTTTTCAGCCGAAATATTTGCGTACGCGCGGACTGACAACGAGACGGCTGGACTCCCTGCGAATTTCGAGAGTAGGATGGCTCGTGAGTTCGGGAAAAGGGAAGGGCGGCTGTAAAGGGGAATCTTCAAAAAGGGGCTCTGCTTTGACCGGCGTGATTCAAAAAGAAAGCTGGATCGCGTGGAGGATCTTAAGAAAGTTCGTCGTCCCGACAGCGGTGGATGAGGGGGGCGTATTTCCATTCTAAGACTGCTGTCGATGAAGACGTTAGACAGCTGAGTTCGATTCCTCGGCTGGGGGCGTGAGCGGGCAAGGCGAGGGGGCGAATACTTCCTGGGGTCGGATTCTTCGCCGGGCCTGGAATACCCCCAAACCCCCTAGCCATTTGTAGACGGGGGGGGTGCAGCGACGCGCCCAAGTCTGACTTAGATTTCCTGGGTTGGCACGGTTTTCAGGGGGACCTGGGTGGGGTATTGCGAAAAGAGGAGCCGAGCCCCAAGAAATATTAGGGGGGACAAGGGGGGGGAGTGGGTTAGGAGATCCGATGAGTTCGCGGTAGTAACGCGGTTCAATATCTTTGCTTGGGGAAATCCTAAAATGGCCCGGTGGTGGGTGGATTAAGTGGGGGGGGGGGGAGTACGACAGCCTTTTTGACGCCGGGTGAAAAGGGGTTCCCGGTAGTTCAATGGGTAGGGAGGAAATCGAGGATGGTTGAACCGCTTCGGGTCCTGGTCTCTGTCCGTACGCTTTGCCTGGGGGCCGACTGGGTGCGAAGTGTGGAATTCACTCTAAACTACGCTGGTCAAACGAAAAAGAGGAACAGGGGGAAAAAGTTTAGAGAAAAGGCTAAATCGCCCTGCTGAAAGGGGGGGAAAGTGGTCAGGAGGACCCTTCGTAGGAGAAGCCAAGGGGAGACAATCATGGCTCCAGATATCAGAGAGAAAGCGAGTAAATAGTCTCAGGATAATTCGTAGTCGAGGGGCGGCTAAACACGGGATGCGAGAAACGGCGACCGGGAGGGGAAACCCCCATCAAAACATTCCTTTTCTTGTCGAAGACCATATACCCTGACGTGATCAATTAAATTCTCTTCTCGACCTTCACTAGTGTAGGGGTAGGGAATTGCCCCGCCCCCACCACCTAAAAACACGCAGAATCTGAACTTCGTCAGAGGGGATCAAAAGGGAGAAAGGGAGGAAGAAAATCTCTTCAAAAATTCCAAGAGCGGGCATCAGCTAAAGCGTCAGTCATACTTTCAAGCACGGTAGTAAAGCAAAGAATCCTGAGAAGGGGACATGCTTGATCGCGGAAAGGAAGGAGAAAAATCCGGGGGGGAGTGGGGAAGGCTATCAGAACGCTTACAACAAATCTTTCCCTATTCACCGGTAAAACCGTGTCGCTGAAAGACTAGGTGGGCGAACAAACCATAAGTTGTGGCGTCTCTATAACAATGTGGAGGAAGAAAAAAAGAATAAAGAGCAGACGGTCAGAGGGGGACAGCCAAAAGCATCTTGCGGTGTTATCTCGTTCATAATGCAACAAAAAAACTAAAGGAGTGGATAAAACGGGGGAAAAGTCAAATTAAAGCGGGGAGGGGGAGGAAAGGACCTTGACGTCGTCTGCCCAGGAAGAAACGGCTCCAACATTGCTCGCAGCCCATGGCAGTCAACATTGGGGAACCAACACATAATAACATGGGATGGGCCAGGAAAACACGAAAAAATTGAAGCCTAGGGCGAGGCGAAAGTGGTGAAGGACGACGGAACAGGCTGGCCCAAAAAGACGGGATGCTGCTGTCGTCTTCACGAATTGCAGGCGGAGGGGGAAAACTTTATTCCTGTCTTATAGCCGAATGCCCTCCAAATCGTTCGCAACTCAACCTGAAGAAAAAAAATTTTGCGTAAGGGGGGGCGCAGATGCATGTGAATACCGCCGTTACTATCAGGGACGGGGGACGGGGGCAGAAACGTGAGGACTGAAATAAACAGGAAATCTATAGAATGAATGGAGCTGCCTGGCATTCTCCACCGACAGGGACCACAAAACCTAATTTGAAACGACGTGCGCGCAAGAACGGGGCCGCCGTAAGTTTACCGTTCCGGAGGCACGGCTAAGCGGTTACGTTGAAAGTTGCCGATCAGATGAGGAAGGTCGGCGCGCACTCAATCGATTAACAGACAGGTACCAGCAAATACGATCACCACGGGGCTCCGGCTGAGTGGTCAACAGAAAACGGGGGCAGTGAACGCGGGTTCATTTACCAGAATCTAAACCCATCCTGCAAAGTACGAGCGAACAACTCGGAGTTAAGCGTCCGGAGCCAGGTCTGGGAGTACGGTTGACTTAAGCTCTGGAGAAGTGCACGCACTAGCCAAAAAAAACAAACGAAAAAAACGTCAGGGAAAAATGCATGAAATAGGGAAAAGACCAGAAGTCATAAAAGATCATTCGCAAGCAAGACTATACACATATAAGAGCCGATCGGGGGGCTGAAATTCATGAAGGTGGCGGGGGTTCTTGGATTTCAGACAGGGCGATCCTTATATGATACTGAAGCAGGGGTGGCTACAGTAAGACGATAGTCGCGTGATCGGGGGAGGGGGTCTGCCTTGAGGGGATAGGCCGTGGGAGTGAATGGAATGACTGGGCTTTCAAACACTTGCGGAAGGCCATAGAGAGATCCGGTCATGATTGGGTGGAGGAACTGAGCTATCTCCGCAACGTACCGGTCTGAAACACGGGGGAGGGCTGTCTCAGAGGGTACGAAAACCAAAACTTCAGGAAAACGAGGTCGTCGGCTGGGGGTCAGGGAGTGAGGGAACGGGAGGGCGCCTGTACTCGGCTGATGGCTCCTGGAAAGGCTGCGCCGAAGGAAAAAGACAAGGAAGAACGGGTCTCGGGCGTAACTGGTCTAATGCTGAAATTTTCTCAGGCGAACAGGTACGGCAACAAGATACGCGCGGGCAGCGCTTGATGAGCGAGTTGAAAAAATTCTGCTCGCAAGAATAGCGCCAGGGGGTCAGTCGCGCCAAAAAACCCAAGTCGAACCAACAAGAAGAGGGTCATTAAAAAATGACCAACGTGGGATAGGGGGGGGACGTCTGGCGACGTTTCCGTCACGACCCGGGACACATAAAAAAAACTGTACTGGGGGGTTCAGAAGTCCGGAAAAAAAAAAACCTGTACGAAAATGTGAAGAGGCGTCTGAAAGGCAGTGGCTTACGGGATCGCGATTACCCTGGTTCAGGCCAGGTCCTCCGGGTCACGGAAGTCAGGGATCTAGTCATCCAAAAAAGCCGCCATTCTCGGGTCTCCCACAAGGAAAACTCCATCGTTATCACGCTACATCTGCTACCACGGGAGCTAGTGACAGGCGTAAAGTAGGAAATCAACGGCGGCCTGTGGTCCTATGTTAATACCCCTGTTAGGATTGGTTAAAAAGCGGCGCAAAATAATGCACGGGAGTACTGACTAGCGCCGATTCCTGACCTGGCACAATTTAAAAGACATACTGAGAACATAGAGAAGGGGGCAGATAAGGCCACATAATCAACGGGCCGGGGGGGGAACGTTCAAACGAGAAAAAATCAAGTCGATTCAGCTGGTTCTCATTTAAATGTGTGGGACCTCGTCTGCAGCGAGTGTGGGGAGGGTGAAAGAGTTCATGTTCCGTGCGAATTGTGAGGTACTAGATAGGGGACAACGATGGGAGGAATCACCTTAGTTAGGAGGAAAAAGAAGGAGAGAATGATATGTCTCTACCTCGTCGGACCGGTCGTGTCTACTCAAAAATCGAGCGGGAGAGTGAACTCATAAATAAAAAAAGGGAGAAAAGAATCAGCTGGCGCGGAATGGGAGACAAACGATTTTTGTGACTGGGCTAGGAGGTGCCTCAATGCAAGGCAGCAGGGCTTTTTTAAATGGAAGTTGAGGGAAGAGGACTTGTGGAAAAGTCGCAGAGGAGGAGTCGCCGAGCGCACTCTCATCGGTCAGAACGGGGGGGCGTTGTGGTCACTCTACTCCTCTTTAGACGGAAGCACTGTGGCAAGCACAAGGTGGTTAAGGGTTGTGTGGGACTGTTTTTTTGGGCTGGAAAGTGCGCTGTCGGCAGATGGGTACAGGCGGGGCGGGAGTTAGCTTGAAGAGGCAAGGGAGGGGTAATGGATCGGCAACGGCAAGGCTCAGAACCTTGGGGACTATCGTTCGTGACGGCGGAGGCTGAAAAGTAGCGAGAGAAACTCGTAATCAGCGACGTGGTGGGGGTTTACAGGACGGCGAAGACCGATAAAGGGGAGCGCACAGTGGGGAAGAACCGCGCCTCTCCGACTCGTGCAAAGGCCTCGTCGTGCTGCGTCTGGAGTCGGGAAGAAAAAGTGGAATCGTCAAACTGGAGAGCAGTGACTCAACTGAGGGGTCCTCGAAGCCCTGGCCAAGAGGGGTCTCATTCCTCATGTCTATAACCTGGGGGAGCGGGGAGGGGGAACCTAGACGTGGAAAAGAGGAAGTGGCCTGTTGCATGAGCGTCGCAAGGCGTTGCCGCATGGACATAGCAGAGGGTCTCTTCCAAAGCGTATCACGCAATACAAGCACCTGCTGGGGAGAACTGGCTCGTTGGTCAATAGCAGTAACTCACTACAGCTAATTCCGCCGGGTGAGCATAAGAAAAAAAAAGGACACTCCCTTCCTTTCTTCCTCTCAGAAGGCAGAAGATGTACCCTCGCCGAAGGTGGTCTGAAGTCATTCCAAAACACCGAGGCTTTATGGTCTTTATACAAGGAAGCAGAAACCCAAAGCACGTCGGGAGAGTCACTAGCCCGTCAGTGGAGAAGGCAGAAGGGATCGCCCCTGACGTCTCGGATCAGTCAGAGGCGGGCACCGACCTTCAGGCTGACTGTCCAAAACGAAACACTAAGGGAAGGATGTTGGACGCTGTGGCTTTCGCGAGGGCCCAGGCTGGCGTAATGCGGTTGCTTTTGCGTCGTTTCCAGATAGTTTCATGAAGGAAGTTTGGGTTTTCGGTTTGAAAGAAACGTTGATGAGTTCGAGCTCTATCAAAGAAGAACATCTAAGCGTCTATGAAGAAGACGAGGTACCTGGCCTGCTTTGGGGGGCGTTCCTTGGGTGATTGGTCGTGCAAAAGCCAGAAAATCCCTCCCAGCGTTCGTAAGGGGAAAGGGGCAGAGGCCTGCGAGGGGGTCGAAGGAGCGGGTGCCAGGTCAGATGGTAAAAGAACCGTCAGGAGGGGATTTAAGACTGGCCGCGGCCGTAGACCAGGATGCGGTCACCGTCCTTCAGACCGAGGCTAGAGTGAAATGGGCCGAGGAACGAAAGGTTAGGGACGTTGGGAAGGGGAGAAGGAGGGAGAGCCGGAAAAAGTCCTTTGCAAAAGGGTCAGCAGTTCAGGTGCACAGTGAGCGAGCCGAAGTCTAGGGCCTGGCTGGCGGAGCCGAAAAGGGGAAGGGAAAAGGACCATCTCGAACGTCAAAAACAGTGGAGAGGCACTCTTCTTGGCGATGGCGGCCATCGCAGAAAGTGCGGTTCCCTGCTAACCTAGCACGACGGAGAAAAAAAAAGTCATCAGTGCCTCGGACCGGGAAGCTTCCGGGGGTTACTTAAGTCCTTTTTTCTTATGAATTGACTCTTGACAAGGGGGTGGCGGCGTGGTTGCAAACGGGGACTGGGGAGGGCTGGAATCTCCAGCACAGAAGGGAGGCAGCGCACGAAGGGTCAAAGCCCGGTGGCACAAGTTGCACGGGGCTTAGAAGGTGCATGTGTGGTCCAGTGGGGCAAGTGCAGTTCTAAAACGAACACGCCATTCGTGGCGGAGGCGCAGGGACTACGTAAAGAGTGAGTCAAAAAAAAGTGGGATGGCGAGACCACATATGGTGTGTTGTCGTCTTATGACACCCAATGCGGCGTTGCGCAGGGCGTGAAACGGAGGGTGAGGAGGATTGTATAGGGCCATTGTCCGACTACCGCGCTCGGGTCGCGGAGAGGGAAAGAAGGAAAGGGACGGCGCGGCCCGGCGACTTGCGTCCAGGAAGGCGGGAAGTTCTGGGGCCGCGGGTCGATGCCGTAGAGGGGGTGAAAGGGATTTGGGAGGGGGAGGGGGGGTTTGTGTGTGGGAGATGGTGCGGGGGCTAGTAACGCTCTTCAGTAGATAGCTTTGGTTAGTAAAAGGCCGGGAGAGGAGGGAGAGCAATTCGCTTCGTTAGCGTGACTTAGGAACTGGATGGTGTGAGAATGACGGGCGCGGCGCCTTGCGCCGACGAACTTCCGATTGCGGACTCTTCGCAAAGAAGGGCGAGGAGCATTCAGGTATAGAGGATACGCTTTGACGATCTTGACTCACTTGCCGGCTGAGCTTAAAAAGAGCCGTACAGCTAGGCAGGGGACAGGGGGATTTTCCAACCGCATAGGGAGGCTCAAGGGGCGGATATCGACTAAAGAGGTAAATCACGGAGAGTGTTGGCGAGTGACAAAGAGGAGACGAGAGCGGGATGCTGGAAAAACTAACGACAGGACGGTCCCCAAGCTGTCGTTGCATGCCGGCCAATTGAGATGTCATGAAACGCAGCCTCAGACGCCAATCGGTAAAACGCGGGGACAAACACGAGGTACACTCCTGAACCCGGATCACACTGGACCACTGAAAAAAAAACCAAAAGGAAAATTCAAGGGTCTATCTCGTCCATAAAGAAACAAACCTCGATGGGGAACCTTAGACCAAGGCGGGGACGCAGTCGCCTATCAAGCCAACTGGCACCCTGATGCAACCACCTCGGTCAGGCAGCAATCAAACAGGACACAAGAAAACAGGGAACGTATCAAGCTCTCATGAGAACGCCCTCCGAGCTGGACGTCGTGGGAAAAAACGCACGGGCAAGACCTTGGATCGGCGACAAAGCTGCAAGCAAAAGAAAGACAATTAAGAGATGAGGCCGATGCACCGGTCAAAATCTCTTATCAAGCAATCATCAGGGGTCTCTGATGAAGCATCCACAGCCTCACCATTAAAGTGGCGCCCCCCATGGAGTCACGCGGACGCAAAAAAAAAAAAAAAAAAAAAGAGAGGGGGAATCGCTGAGGAGCTTAAAAGTGGAAGACCAGCTTGTTACCAAAACGGCCCAAAAACGGGAATGTCACGAAACAAAAGCTCTACTCTCGACTCGAGGGCCAAAAGTAAGGCAATTCTCAAGCCCTCAGACTCGAGAGAGTGCAATCCGCTCGACGGCTCTTTGCCACGCAAAGTACCTGTACACCACCAGAGGGAGGGCCAAATCTCTCAGGGACGACCTGCCTGCCAGCAGCTCTCCGGCGGGCAGCTAGCTCTTCATCTGAAAAAAAACAGCATCACTCGGGGTCCCGCTGGGGATCACTGCTGGGACTCCTTATCGTCCAAGCCCTCAACCTCAAAATGGCGCTAGGGGAAGTGGGTAAAGACTGGGCAGAAAGAACAGGGAGTTCATACCGGCGGCTCGCGCCTGCGGCTTCCGAACAGGGGCGGAGTGGGGGAAAATTAAACTTGACGAACAAAAAAAAAAAAAAAAAAAAAAAAAAAAAAAAAAAACAAAAAAAAAAAAAAAAAAAAAAAAAAAAAAAAAAAAAAAAAAAAAAAAAAATAAAAAAAATAAAAAAAAAAAAAAAAAAAAATAAAAAAAAAAAGAAAAAAAAAAAAAAAAAAAAAAAAAAAAAAAAAAAAAAGAATCTTAAAGAAAAAGAAAAAAAAATAAATTAAAAAAAAAAAAAAAGAAAAAAGAAAAAAAAAAAAAAAACACAAAAAAAAAAAAAAAAAAAAAAAAAAAAAAAAAAAAAAAAAAAAACTAAAAAACCAAAAAAAGAAAAAAAAAAAAAAAAAATAACCAAAATAAAAAAAAAAAAAAAAAAAGGAAAGGGAAGTAAAAAAAAAAAAAAAAAAAAAAAAAAAAAAAAGAAAAAGAAAAAAAAAAAAAAAAAAAACACCCCTCAAAAAAAATAAAGAAAAAAACAAAAAAAAAAAAAAAAAAAAAAAATAATAAAATAAAGGAGCTGCTCAGCGCGGGCCGATTCTGAACTAGAGGGAAGAGGGGAGCACGCGATCAGCGCAACGGAAACGGAGGACGTAACACTAAGGCCCCGGGATCGCTGAAGGCGGCGGTCGAGGGAACTCCTGGGAACATGGTGCTGACGGCTTTCTAATTCACGCCTATGCTCTTCATCATCGGCGTGAGGGGGGTCGCGGACAACCGGAGTGCAAAACGTGGGGGCCGGTGATGAGCAGGATCGTCTCAACGAGGACGGGGAGGACTCGGCATTCAATTCAGGCGCAAAGAGCGGGCCTGCATACGCCGCTGGCGTGTGTCGACGGGGGTGTTATAAAGGAGCATTATGAAGAGGGCAGCGGGCAGGGGCAAATCTAATTTCCCGGAGGGTCGTTTCAGAGTCGGTATGGATGCGGCGTTGCGAGGGGAAGAGGTTTTGGGAGCAAGCGGATTCTGATCAGAGGAGGGAATGAAGGGGGGAGCAGCAAGGGAAAAGAGATGGATGCTTCTAAAGGGGGCAAACGACCGTTTCTGTTGGCTGGCCGAGAGAAGGCAATGAGTCAGAGTTCGCTTTCAAAGCTCGGTGGACAGTGATCAGAGAAGCTCTGGCTGGGGAAAAAATAGCGAACTTGGGCGGTCTTTCCACTTAGGGCGAGAGGAATTCAAAGAAGGGGGTTCGCGAAGCAAAGAACCGTTTTGGGGGAGGGCAAGGGGAGTGCCCAGACTTGGCTTTTCCTTTGATGCGGACCTCCAGCGACTGGACTGTTCTGGGTGTGATCAGGGTCTAGTTATGAGTCGGGTGCTGAAAGATATCGTGGTAGAGGGAAAAGACCCTTTGAAGTCCTAACGTGAAAGTGCCGTGCCCCGAGAGATGTCTTTCGTTTGCAGGGGGGAGAAAGGGGTTTCAGGGTTGTTTTGGGACGGTTGGGGTCCCGTGGGCCGGGGGGGGGGAAAGTGATTTAGGGCTTCAAAAAACAAAGATGGAGGGTGCAGGGAGGGCTAAACCCTCGCTTGCGGGAAAAAAAAAGACGTGGCGCGTGGGTGGGTCCGTTAGAGTCCGAGGAGTCTCCGAGCAAAAAAAAAAAAGAGGAGAACAGTCCTAGACTCTCGAGCGACTGCGACAAACTTGGGGAGTCCGAAGACAATCCGGTTGAAGACGAGCAGACCGCTGTACGGCGAGGTGCTGAAGGGGGGGGGACAGCCACGTACCAGAAATCAAGAAAGGAATGGACGCGTACCAAATTCTCTATCGGCCGCCGTCGGGAGGGGGCAAAAACATAACTGGACGAGAATAGAGCCTGAGGGACGACCGTCTTTGAAATAGGCTAAAAACTAATCAGAACCAAAAGATAAAAGGCCGGCGATAAAAAAGCACTGAAGAGAACAGCAAAAACTACGAAACCGAGGGGGAAGGAGCCTGTAAAAAAAAAAAAACAAAAAAAGGGATAGGGGGGTCTCTGTCATACAACCAGAAACATCAAATACACAAGTCTTCAGGACAAAGAGGCACATTCTCACAGCGGCCAGGCAAAGCAGGCTAGGCACCGCCTAGGAACTCGTCCCTCCGGAAACGTCGACGAAAGCTGATTCCCGGGCTTAGTACTCGCACCGGGCATGCCTTCGATCAGACTCTCCGGGTAAACTATCCGGGGGAAAATTTCACACCGGTGGCGCAGCAAAAATAGCGTGTGGAAGGCTGCAAAAAAAAAACTCTATTTGTTGTCCTAAAAGGGTTCGGCATAATAAGAGGGCGGGCTCGTATTCTTCTCTAAGAAAAAACGTTGCGACGTGTGGAGACATGGAAAGGAAAAAACCAAGAGAAGAGAAAAACGTAGAAGAAGGGAAAGGTTAAAAGGGGAGAACAGAGGAGGGGGCCGGCTGGGGGGCGGGAAAAGCCCCAGGCACATTCCAGCTCAAAAAAAAAAAAATCATCGGGCGCAGGACCGGACGACAAACCAAAGCAAAAGAGTCAGAAACGGAAAGATTCCAGGACCAGAGGATGCGATAGCGTCGAAAGGCTGTACCTGCCACCGCGCGCGACCAGGCTGCTGGAGCTGCCTGCGCGCCGCGTCAGCCGGGAGGGGGCAAACTGGGTGCGTGCAGGGGAGTCTGAAAGATCCGCAAAAAAAAAAAGACCAAGCCAGCATCACAAGAAAACAAAAAAAAAAAAAAAAAAAAAAAAGGCGGCGTAAAGACGAGTCACTGGTGTTCAACACGACGATCGAGGCAGAGGGAAAAGCTGCGACAAAAAGCTAAAAAAACGAGATACGCATTCGCCTCCAAAACACGCCTCCTCACAGTCGTAAGTTTCAACGGGAACGGTCAGGCTCGGTGAGGACCGGGTCCGGGGGGAAAAAACTTCACGGGTCACGTGACTGAAATGAACGGAGGGATGGGGGTCCATCCGGGAAAAAGAAAAAGGAAAAGCCCTCTTGTCACATTTCTGTCGTCCGGACACTCTCAAGTCAGCAAATTTCAACTGGAATCGCGCTTGGGCTGCTGGCAAAAGACAAAAAGAGCCGACAGAGCACAACAATCGCCTCGAACATGGCGTGCCCACTCGGGAAGGAGAAACCAAATCAAAGTAGGGACTACGGGTACTGAGCACCAGTTTACGTCTACAAAAATACCTAACCAAAGAAAACAATGAATAAACGGAACTGACGAGATTAAAACGGCGAACTAACCAGAACAGTCAAAGAGTGGGGGGAAGAAAAATGATTAAAAACCGCAAACCAACAGCAGGAAACAATGTATACCCTTGTCTGCGGAAACAACAATGGGAGGGGGGGGTTTGCCTGATGAGGGGCCGAAAGGGCAATACACATGGATGGAGAGGGGGTACTTACCGGCGAAAAAAGGGAAAAAGCCCGGTGAATCGTGTTGCTTTTGAGGACAAGTTAAATTCACTTCTGCCGGACGGGACGGGGCGCGTGGCGGGCAACCGGGGTCGGCGCGGGAACTCGGGAAATGCAGGCCCGGCTGGCGGCTTTTCGGTCGGGATGTGAAACCTGCTACCCCGGATTTCGATGGAACGGGCTGTGCTTCTTCAGAAGGTAAGCCACGAAAGAAAAGGTCCATTCAGACCGGCTGGGGAGGTGGGTCCCGAATTGGGCAAGGGGCGCGACACCCACACCAGCAGGGGTGTACCCTGAAAAAGGCCTTCAGGCGAGCGGGCAAAAACCCCAGGGATGTACTCATCGAAAACAGAACTCCTCCTGAAGAGATGCTCTCAGGGCGGCAAAACAGGAACGCGCCGCGGCTAGGCTACTGATGTTGGATGCCGCCTCACGCAGCATAAAGGACTCAAGACTCGCGCCAACGCGTGAAACAGCAAGGCCTTAAGACACGGTAAA
>Ga0179593_1559734_pt1 | contig 11411 bp, 10 predicted proteins | sample CZODoug2_1_08_16_FD_185931 | JGI IMG/M metagenome (GOLD analysis project Ga0179593, IMG submission 185931) | Vadose zone soil fungal communities from Angelo Coast Range Reserve, California, USA - CZODoug2_1_08_16fungal (PacBio error correction) | ecosystem: Environmental > Terrestrial > Soil >...
CCTGCGAGGAGTTGTGGTGTAAAAAGAAAGCACCGAGAATCAGCGCCTAGAAGCTGAAAAATAGGCCGGGGCGAGGGGGATCACTTCTACCTGCTTTTAGCAATGTGTTTAGTGCCAATAATCATGGCTGTCGTCAAATCGGAAGGGGAGGATGTCGACTGGGAGAGGCCGCATAGGTCCTCGGTAGTAGGGGCAAAAGAGGGGCCGTGGCGGAGAGAAACATGGTGAACTGCAAGGAGCTTGTCAGAACTGGATGTGAAAGGAGGAGCGGTGAGAAAGCCAGGCCGGGGGGTGAAGACTATCAGAGGGGCACCCCTGCACCGGGAATAAAGGAGCTTTCTTAAGCTTTCAGTGCCGCCAAAACTAGGGCAATCAGGAAAACTACCGCGCGGATTCGGGCCCGTTTTAGTTGCGGCGGGGAGTGGAAGCCGTGGGGCAAAGGAGATAACTGTGGAGCGTCTGTGTGTGGGGGGAGTGCGAATGTGCAGCTGAAATAGACTAGGAGCGGCTTGGCTAGGTTTTAAAAGCGACTCGGAAGGGCAAAGCTGAGTAGACAAGAAAGGACCAAGCGAGCGGATTGAAGAGCAGGGCGGGCCTGAGCATGAGAGTAAGTCCATATGGCTGGATTTGGCTCGCATGCGACTACAGAAGCTGAGGAAGTTTGAGGCGGAAGGGATGAGGGTCTTCTGTGGTTTGTTATACGGGTGGGAACCTAAAATCGGTTGCGAGACCGTGCGGGAGCAGAAACAGTAAGCCGAGTTGAAGGAAAATGTCAGAGCACTCTCGGGGGAAGCCTAAAGTGGGGGCGCTTTCACCAGATTTGAAGTTCGAAGGGGTAAGAACTGGCGAAAAGGCGGTGTTTGAGGAGAGATGGTAAGGGGGAAAGTCTCGCTCCTCGTTGGGGGGTTATGGTGGTAGTCTATTGCGCCGGGATAGAAAGTATGTATTTCCAATTCTGAATAAAAGTCGAAGAAAACACCGATAGGGCATGTCGGAGAGGAGAGTTAGTCTTTAGGAGGCGGCTTGGGAGGTGATCGGATTTGTCGGGTCGCGGTTCGTGAATGTGGGAAAAGATGTGTGCACGGGGACACTGAGCAGGAGAAGGCAAGAAAATAAATTTAGTTGCAATGAAATGCAAACCAAGCTAGATCAAGTTTGGGGGGGTGGGTGGAGGGGGATGGGGGGGGAGAGGGTCGGCATTGGAGAAATAAGCGTGTCCAGGCGCCAGAGAGTTAACGAGGCAATGTTTGCAAGAGTTCAACGTGTGATAGTAAAAGAGGGGGAGGCAAAGCGGAACGGGGGGGGGGTTGGGCTCCAATAGAAAAAAAGCGCATGCAAAAATACGCCATGTGAGGTAAGGCTACAATCAGGCGTCAGGTGTTTAAACGAACGACGAACTCTACCAAAACAGCAGAAACAGGCTGCCCGAGAAGTTGACAGACCCCGCCAGGAGAGAGCCTCGGGGGACAACCCAGACTGGGTGACGAAGGGGAAAATGCGAGAGAGCGCCGCCACTGTGCCTTGGCGATAACGGAGGACGGGAGGACAGGGGGTTCGCGATTGGGGAAAAAAGGGACAACAGCAGATTCCACGTCGGTGAGAGTTACGACGGGAGGATTCCCGCTGGAGTGTACGTTTGGAATGACGGTTGTGCGCGGGGTGGAGAAAAAGGTCGAGAAGGCGTCCCGAACGACAGACGTTCCCATATGTGTTGAAAAAGCGAGGAGCAGGTGAAGAAAGGAACGGCTGGGAGCGTTCGGGATGAGTAATCGCGTTGCACCCTTGTTTTCGAATGGGGACAGACAGTGATTTCCGAGGGGGGAATTAGCTCATTGGTGTACGGCTCGGACGCTCGCGTGAAATACGGGTCGGGTTGTGAGGTGCACTAAAGCTCAGGGAAACCAGCCAGCGTGGTTTCTCTTAAGGAAGTAGGAGATGATATCTTGGGGCGGTGAGAAGGATAAAATGAGGTTGTCTCAGGCCAACGCGAGGGAGGTGCGTGATAACTTGGAGTTCAGGGCAAAGACGCAGAGGAATCGCGCTCTAGCAAAAAAACGTGGGGGGGGAAAAGTCTAGAGCTACTTTGTGTTTGGGCCTCTGAGATTTGGCTTCAAAAGGGTCTGGCAGAGTTATTCCAACGTATACGCAGGGGATCATTGGGGTCAGCGCTCTCTAAGCCCTCCTGAAATGACAGATAGAGAAAATCCTCATGGCGGGTTTGTAGGAAGGTGGGGGTAAGCAAGCACGACCGCGTATTTGACCGGGAAGACGGAGTCGTCGAAAAACAGGCGGGCGATTTATTGGCAATCAGGCCCATGGCGAAATGGCCACCAGGTAAGAAAAAAAACTCGAGCATTAATGGGAAGAATTGCAATAAGAAAACGCTCCTGTTAGAAATTAAGCTTTCCCTCCTGGGCTGCGGGAAGGGGGGTTTATGTTGAAACTTGGCTGGGTCCCAAGGCTAGATGCCAGCTAATGTAACATCGCCGCGGGGATGCTAAATCAGGACCTGAACGCTCCGCCGGACTATTATGAAGTACACCGGAACGGATCGGAGAAGGGGGGGATGTGGGGTTGGATGGGCCAGATCAATAAGTTACAAAAAAAGGTGGGACGCCAATAACATCTGGTGAGAGATGGGGCCGGTGGCCTAAAATCTCCCGGGGCGGTTGTGATTGCAAGGATCATTTAAAAGCTGGTTGAGACGTAATGACGGTATTCCAGGTGACCTCGTGTGGGAAGAATGGTGATCGTAGCAGGATTTTCCTGACACGTAAAAGAGGGATTTGCGGAAACGGGAAAAACACATGTAGTATGGGGAGGCGCGGTTGGCAAAAACCCCTTTTCTGAGAGGCTTTCTCAAACCAAAAAGGAAAACATAAAGTTAGAAGGCGGATAAAAAGTTTCGGGGAAAGGTCCCGGTGGGCGAGGAGAAGGACACTATGCGAAGATCCCGAATACGGGCACACCCACTCTAGGGAGATAGCCATCTGAATAAATTTAATGTCAGGCGAAGGGAAGAACCCAAACAGTCAATGTCAAAGGGAACGAAAAAAGAACTCCAGCCCGGAAAGGGTAACAGGGTCGCAGAAACGACGGGCTACTCCAGGGGGGTCAACAGTCTTCGCGTGCGGTCGATGCGTTATGCCGCGGCATTTACCGTGAGCGGCTGTCTCAAGCCCGGCGCAACACTCCCGCCGCCTTCCCAAACCGTCTGCTGGGGTAGCGCGGGAAAAAAACAAGAAGGTGCGAAATCTCAAGGAAACGACATGGGCCAAGAGGAAATGTCATGGTCCCTCTGCAATGCAAAAGATGGTGTCCGGTCACCGCACATTGTACGGCGGGGCCGAGGCTCGTATATGCAATCGGCGGGGGCATGGGGCGTGCTGAAAGGGGGCTCTACAAGTTGCAGGCTGGCGAAGAAAGAGAATCGCACCACACCGGGGGGCCGGAGGCTACGCCCGCTCCGAGAGAGGGACAAATCCGAAAGTTGCCGAGTGCAGCCGTAACATAAAGCTTATATGACTGACGCTCCAATAGATAGCTGCCTATGGGGCAAAAGGGCTCGCCTCTGGGGACGTCTTGCGTCATCTGTCTAATCCCGAAGGGGAAATGGCTCCCTACGGAATCGCCAAAGCTGAACAGGGATTTTCCCCCGTCTACCCGCAACCTGTCGCGGCACGTGAAATCTCAGTAACTTCAACTTTAAGCAAACGTGCCAAAAAACTACCTCCAAAAGGCCGAAACGGTGGGATGAAAGGAGATCCTGAGGATTTACGCGATTGAGACGCAGGTAGCGTCTGGTAACAATTGGAAGATAAGTGGCCAGGGGACTCCGTCAAAGTAGGACACTCCAGTTAACCCACTCCCAAGAGGCCGTCCTTTACTCCGTTCAATCATGCCAGTAAGGTTTAGAGCCGTGGACAACTTTCTGGCCGGCTGGGGGAAATATGAGACATAGCAAGGATGGGGGAACAAAGTAGAAACATGGGAAAACAGCGTTGCTCCCTAGACCCGGGCAGGGCAAGGATAGGAGAGCATGGGGTAAACAGTAATAATTGACTGCAAAAAAAAGGAATCTTGCCACACGAGGAAACTTACATCAAATGGCAGAACTGCAGCAAAGTCCTGGGGCGATGCGATAGGATCGCGCGAGTGCAGGCGGTCCTGAGTGGAAACAAAGGAACCTTGCGCAAGAGACTGTGAAGGGGGCGCAGTGAGCGTCCAGAAAGAGAGGAGGAGGGAAAATAGTAATCTCTTAACACCGCGGAAAAAAATTGGTCTTGGGAAAAAGAAAAGAGAAAACCTTCTACTAGCGGGATGAGAATATCTAGGAAGAAAGTCAGCGGGGGGTCGGAAGTTGCTGGCCATTTGGCCTAGGTGCTCTCATTTGGTGAGTCTTATTTAATGGCGGAGGCCTCATCTTGCGACACCGTGATGGCTTAGTGACAGGGTGGAAAGAGCAAAGCATAGCGGGAAGAAAAAAATAAGGGGAGTTTCCGGGGAAACTGGAAGAAACTACATGGACCCGGATAAGCACGCTCATTGAATGTCGGGGGGAAAAAGAGGAACAAGCGGGAAAAAAAAACAAACTGTGGGTCATGTCGGACGAGGAACGGGAATGAAAACCCTGGCTTTTAGAAAGTCAGGGATCTGCTCTCCGGGAAGCGACGAAAATCGGCGAAGAAAAAGGAGCTGGGGGAAAGCCGCCGGAAGAAGATTCTCTTGATCCGTTTGTGAAGGAGTAGCCTTGGAAACAAGACATCGTCGAGTCTTGGAGGGTGACTGGGGGTCCGGTCCGCGAAGGGGGCTTAACTGGAACTATACGGAGGAAGAACCAAATAACTTTTAGTCTGGGGAGTGGAACAAGGCGGGCCCTCCTTGGAAGCGGATCATAGGTCAACAGACGACAACCGCTCTTTTTCCAGAGAAGGCATGACAATCGCACGTTCTGTCCGCATGGGAGGCTTAGCATCTGGAGAAGTATATGTGGGTCGATGTTAGAAGTTATGCGGGCTTGTCTTCTGAGGCAGGGGGCTGGGAGGGGGTAACGACTAGGGGCGGTGTGTCTGAAAGGGTAGATTCTGGATTAGCCCCTTCTCAAAGTGAGAGGGCCACAGGGGAAAACTAGGGCTGGGTCAGGTACACACCGGTAAAGATTATCGGAAGGAAGTCAGGTGAAGCAGTCGAAGGGGGGTGAAACTGTGGCTCCTGGAGTTTGTAATCGTGGAGAATTGCCCAGAAAAAGGAATACTGGGCAATTAGGAAGACGGGGCTTTGCAAATTTTGGTTGAATCGGGAGAAGATTTGGGCTTTCACAGGGATGGGGGGGATGAATCAGAAAGGTGTGTGAGACGGGATGTCTCCTTTTGACACAGATTTGGGGTGCGTCTATTCATTTTCGCGTAGAGCGCCAGTGTCTACCGGAGGAGGAATTCTTGTGCGTGACAAGGGGGTTGTAGGGTTGCGGGCACCTCTTTCCTTCACTTGGGGGGACAGGAAGTGGGGAGGGGTCGAGCAAAATTTGGGGTTGAATAGTTGGGGGTGGTGCTCGGGCGCACTTCTACCATGGGCACAACCAAACGGCGGGAATTTAAGCAAGGACGTCCAGATAACAAGTGGCTGCAAAGGTAACTCGCGGGGAGGGAAAGAAATGGTGAAAAACAGCCAGCGGTCGCCGGACATATTCAATGTTCAGTACATTCTTCTAGAGGGCTGGGATTATCGGGGGAAGCAAAGAACGAGAGGAAAGTGGTGTTTTGGGGCTTATTAAAACCTAGATTTGCTTGTAACAAAACGCAAGGTTTGGAAAAAGACGACTCTGACATCCCGTGTGACAGCGAACTCGACCTCACCACGGGCAAAGGGAACAGGGCTATCTCTAAAGTGCAGCAGAGGACACCATCACTTTAAGCAGAGGGAGACCACCCAGACCTGGATCACGATCCCGCAAAGTGGCTGAGGAGAACCCAGGGTTTCCGGGGCAAAGATTGCGATAATGAACCAACCATCAAATAGAAGCATCGGGGGATTGGCTAGAGAAGACGGCATAAAACAGGGGGGAGCGGCAGATCAACTCCGGCGAGACACGTGTGCTATGGCGGAATGCGAAGTCAGGACGTCCAACTAAAAGGCAGCCACAGTTGAACATGCCAGGTGGAGGCAACAAAGCTAGGGGATGGGAAAAGGGTGCGGAAAATCCGGCGGGGGAGGGAAGGTAAGGCAATTTCCCTCGATTGAAAAAGTGGGGTGAGGGTTTCGTAGCCTCGTGCAGGATGGCCAGAGGTAGAGAAGTAGTCTGAAGTACCAAAGGCGTCCCGCGGAAAAAAGGGGGCAGTTCTCACTGGGCTGACCAGGACACAGGAAGATGGGAAACCGCCAAAAAGGGTTGGGGGGGGTAGTCCAGGGGAAAGGGCAGAGTTTATTTACAATTCGGGAATGAGTAGGGAGAGGGTGTGTCAGGTGGGCGCCTGCCGAGGGGACAATAAAATCAGGGGGGGGACAGCATGACTCGACCATACGGGATCTCGAAATAAACTAACAGAGGTAGGGGAGGTAGGAAAAGATGGGGCCCAGTTTGGGCAGAGGAGGGCCTGGTTGAGGCTAAGGCACTGTGGCAGGGGGGGCAGGGTAAAGAAAAACGGCTGTGGCGGAACAGGGAGGAAAGCTCAGCATGCCTCGTGAATCACTCGGAAAAATCGCGTGGACGGGTGGCCCGGTATCGGGGGGGAAGGAATCAAAAAAAAACGCCAGGGGGACCCGCCTTGAAAGCTTCGACGCGACAACACCTTAGGCGGGGAAATGAAGGCATGCAAGAAAACTTGAGAAAGATAAACCTGGTCTGCGAGAATTTTCAGGGGGGAAAATAACTATTACAATACCCGGTTGCGGAAAGTTGTGCGAAAATGACCACGCAGACGCAAGGTGGAACAGGCGGAACGTGGGTGATTTTGCTGGGCTGAAAGAAGGGGGTCTGGTAGATTCTCCAATTGCCACGTATGAACATCCCCGCGCGAGTCGGAGACAGAGGACGACCGCGTCGTTGCTGTTTAAAAGAAAAGAACACAGGATTCTGGGAATCCGGGTTTGAAAACGAGAATCGACGAAAGTGACGCCCAAAGCCAAGGGAGCAGCGAGGAAGATGAAGCGAACACCAGTTTGGCGGGGGGGGTGGCGGCAGGGTATTGGGACAGGCTGTAAGGCTGGGTTTGCAAAAGTAGGAGAGTGAGCCAGGGGGTTAAGGGGTATGTCTAACTCGATAGGGTGAGGAGCGTAGAAGTTCGCGAATCACGGACACACAAATATATTGTCTTACAAAAGGGGCATTCCTGAAGGGCGCTGTGTAGGGTACAAACCAAGATTATCGTGGGTGGCCCTTAAACTAGTGTCCACCTGAAAGGAAAGGGGGCCGAGCGACGTGCGGACAGCCTTAACATGGGCGCTTAGGAAACAATGGCATTAATGAGCCAGAAAAATTAACGAAAGGCGAATCGGGTTGGTGCTGGTCGACTAGAACAGGAAAACGTTATTTGCGGGTGTCATGACAGGGAGAAAAACCTTGTGTCAAACAACGACGAAAGAACCGGCCTCAAAGAAAAAGAACAAAACAGATACAGAAAAGACAAAAGAGAAAGGAAATTACGACACATTAAAGCTGCAAGAGGACTCCAGGAAAGGAAGGGGGGGAAAGTCACGACGTGCGCTTCTACACTGAATACGCGGAAGAGATAAACGCCGCCATGACAAGAAAGGAAACGTCTCAACAAATCTTTCGAGGGGCCAGAGCTCAGTCGCGTTACAATGAAAAAAGGGCGTCACCCTTGAACCATGGGGGCCCTTTGGAGCAAGAGCGAAACCGCGGCATTGGCTGACCAGATTCTAGGAAAAAAAATTTTTTAATCGAAAAACTCGGTATGGGGGAAAAACGGTAATGGGGCGACCGCGTATTTGGGGGCCTTGGAGGATTCAGAGTGAACCTACCGGGGAGGGCTTAAATCCAAACACGCGCACTATTGACAGCGAGACAAGGCCAGAAAAGGATAAACATCCCAGGGAACGAAAGGAAAATGAACGGCAAACGAAGGGACTAGCGGCTGAACACACGGCGAGGGACGGGGTCGTCTGGGGGAATGAGCTCGCTTGCAAACAGTCGCTGGGTACGCGGGACAATAAAATGATTGAAAAACAACTGAATTCTTCAGAATTACACGTGGGACAGTATCCGAATCAAGACGCGGGAAGTCCCGGCACGGCCGTAGTAAAGCTCTTATTTGAGGGGGGGAATAATCCTGTTTTATCAGCGTAGTGTCGCCAGAGGCGCGTCGGCAAACGAAAAAGAATCAGGCAGTCAGGGGACCCTTGACATGAACGTTCTATCAAGGGGGGGACACACGACTTGCATGTCTACGTAAGAAGTTCCTCATTTAAGTGACGAGAATGAAGGTTTTAGAAGTGGCGTGCCAGCGGGTGAGACATGCTTCGTCTAAACGAAGGGGGCACAAAAGAATGAAAGATTTCCGCGGAAAGGAACTAAAAAAGGGGCGGAGGGAAGTAGTTAGAGAATGGTGAGGGACATAATACTCATAAGAGCTAGCTTTTCAAAAGAGCCGAATAGAAAACAGAAGAATAATACGGCGCCGCTATAGGAAGGCAGCTGAAGTGGGCTTAGGGGGGCATAACCATCAGAATTGGGAAATCTCCTTCGAGAAGTAAGGAAGCTCAACATAAAACAACGAAGGTAGAGGATGAGAATGCGCCCTGTCGGAGAGAACGAGAAAGAAAAGGAAGAAGCATCAGTACAAAACAAAAAAAGAAGATAGTCAAAGAGGAGGGGCAGAGAGGGTAGGGTGCCTGCATGGGGTTGCAAGATGAGGGGGTAGTTGATTTTCAGGTCAGGGAAAAGATCAGGCAAAATCCTTCGAAAGGAGGGGGGAAAGAGGGACGAAGGAGAGAAGCGGGGGGTATTTTGTGCGTAACAGACATTGGAGTTTCTAGTGAACATGGTAGCACGCCCCTTGACGTAGATAAAAAGTTCCCAATTGAGGGCCGGGAAAGGAGGAAATACGAGGAAAGGAGTAAAGACGATTTTGCCCCACGGAGTAGTCCCCCAGCCAAACTCCTCGACTCGGGGGGACGGGAGAAGGCTAGAACTCTGAGAACACACTAAAAGGTAAAAAGCCCTGGGCAAGGCGGGACTAATTCGGAAGATGTTAGAAGGAAAAAGAGGTGCAGGAGGAAATTGTCCCAGTAAAACGGGGCCAGTGGTCTGGAAAGGTAAAAGGCGGCTACCATAAGCATTCTCTTCGCTCTTTGTCGGGCGATTTAGCATGAAAATTCTTGCAAGAGGAGGATCATCGTAGAAGAAAAAACGAAAAAGGGTGCGCGCGTGGTGCCCACTCCGTGACAATGAGGCCAAGAGAATTAGGAGTACAGTTCCTTAAGGAGTTTGGAATGGAGAAGGCGACTGGGGAGAGTGGGAAAGATAGAAATAAGGTGTGGGCTAGGTAGTCAGGACAGTAAGGTAGGTGGAGATTGAAGAATTGATCAAGCGTCAAAGCGCGTTCAAAGTTGGCCAATAGAGAACCCAACGGTAGCCGAGTTGAGATCTATAAAACATATCTCAGCCCTCGACAGGGAAATCAATGCTTGCAGCCGGGGCTCGTGCCGCAATGGCAATTGGGCAAACGGTCTGGCAGAATTTTAGGTCGTCAGTCTAATATAGACGCAGCTCCAGGTGTGTTTTATGCTGTAGGATTTCGATCCGAAAGGGAAGATGAGGGGCGGGAAGGTCTCGAAGCAGAACCAAGTGCTGACACTGAGAGAGGAGTATGGGAGGTAGTATCTTTTTTCCGTGGCTGGGAAGGTTCGGGGAATAATAATTGTTTTAGGGGGGAGTTGTGGGGGAACCAGGTGGCAACTGGAAAAGAAGGGCAAGGGAGCAAGATGGCGGACAAAAACCAGTGGGCTGTCGGGAGTGGGGAGTACGCATGGGGACGAATAAGAGTGCCAGAGGGAGGGGGCGTCCGCTGAAAATCGGCCGAAGGGGTAGTGAAGGAAGGTACCACAGAAGAAGGTTTTATGGACACATCAGAACACTCCCAGGAAAAATACGTCCTAGGCGACGGAAAAAGCCGAGCGCTCATCCGGGGAAGGATAACTCGACCCAATACGACAGGAACTAGAAAAACAGGACGAAAAGTTGAAACCCACAGAATTGAAAACTGCGCATACCTCAACCCCGAACTTGAAGCTGATCACCCGTACAAGAAGCTTCATCCAAGGGCCGGGAGAGAGTTCTGGTAGATAAACGGAGGCCATCAAATAAACAAGCATCCTGGGGTACAACCCCGCGGAAGAACAGGGCATGAGACAGTCCAAGCGGGTATCGGTGGAGTTGAATTAGTACAATTTCACGCATTCAGAATCCGGAAAAAGGGCCGGGGAATTGATAAGTGCATGAACGAAGGTCGGTGATAGTTGAGGAAAAGGGTCAGGTGTTACAGGTATGCGGAGGGAAGGAAGAATCGGTTCGAACGGTTGAGCGGGCGACATGTGGGGCTTATTGACAGGTACATATCTCTGCATGGCGAAAAACGCCGAATCAGGGCTCGTAAAATGGCTGTGGCTCTCCAATATAGAACTGTTGACGGTTCCAAAAGAACAGGGAGGGCTTTTTCGATGGGATTAGTTATGTGATAAGACGTTTCTGAAATTGATCCTGGGGTAAGCACGCAGCACGTCGGCGGGTGGAAGCAAAGGCGCCAGGTGGCAAATGAAACTCGGATGCAGAATACAACATTCAAAAAAAAGGAGGGGAAGAAGGAGGAATATCGTGTCGATGGACCTTATGTTCTAACTGCACAAAGGAGTGGGAATTCCCCACCAGGTCACCAAATGCGCCAAGCTAAGAGTGACAAATTCCTACGTAACACAATCAAGCGAACCTGCTGGGGGGTGGGTTAGTCAGGGGGAAGTGGGGGAAACAGGACGCCATTTTGGGAAAACGTCTCTGACGTAAACTAAGAGGTTCGAAGGAACCGTAGAGACTCTATGCATCAATGGCGCCCCAGACCTACCATCTTCATGACAGGACCGGATGGAGAAAACAAAAATTATGAGTACAGGGGACACCCTGAACCGGCCTTGGTTGTTAAAAAAGTGTCTTGTAGGGGGTTAAAGGGTTTTCTCGGCGTATGCGAACGGCGACACGGTAAAGGCTCCTTGCGGTCTAGCCGAACACCTTCTCTCTGCGGGAAACCGTGGATCTTTCCTGTGGGGAATGTGAGATCGAAATCGGATCGCCTTCCAACTTATCCGCCTCTCTTGCTGATCAAACCACAGGGAGGTGAAACAGGGGATGCAGGAACTAAAGGGGGAGTGGGTTCTTTACAGAGGTCCCGGGGGTCCGGTGG
>Ga0179593_1592621_pt1 | contig 11411 bp, 13 predicted proteins | sample CZODoug2_1_08_16_FD_185931 | JGI IMG/M metagenome (GOLD analysis project Ga0179593, IMG submission 185931) | Vadose zone soil fungal communities from Angelo Coast Range Reserve, California, USA - CZODoug2_1_08_16fungal (PacBio error correction) | ecosystem: Environmental > Terrestrial > Soil >...
GTAGGCGACGGGGAGCAGGAAGTTAAAGGGGATCTGTCCAAAACCATTCGCTGGCGGCTTGAAAGAGCCTCCTGGGGGGAATATGCGCTTAGAAAGAATGAGAGAGACCGGAAGTCGGGATATCCGGAATTGCAAATAAAAAGAAGAAGATACTTCGCTCACTCGAGGAAGAAGGAGGGGGGTTCGTAGGGGAGACGTCTCACACTTCAAGGAAAAAGCAAAATGTGCGGTGCTTATCCCAGAAGAACCAACGATTCGGGAAAAGGGAGGCGTGGGCAAAGAGAAGCCACCAACGGGAGAGAAGAAAAAAGGGGTCCCTAGTACGTTCAGCCAAACTTTATTGAGGTAGAAAAGGTGGCAGCGAGAAGGAGGATCAGGGAGGAGTTCCTTATCTAAAAGCGTGGGGCGAAAGGGCTCGCAGCAAAGCAGGTGCAAGAAGGATTGAGAAGGCTGAAGAAGAAAGTTCTTCATCTGACTCCGGGAAAAAGAAAACAGGCCAAGAAAAAAAAACCACTTGAAAAAGGGGGAAGACGGAGAACCCAGCAAAAGAGAGGGGCCAGCACGGGGGAAAGGAAAAAGAAAATTGAGAAGGAGGGAGCGAGTATTCCTTCGAATCATAGGAAGGTCTGCGCATGTTAGGCCTTTCACGGGAAGAAGGATATGACCCATAAGGAGAAAGCTTTCTTGATTCTAAACCGCCACCGAGGACACCTTCTTTATTGAGCCCTTGCTAAATGGGAAAGAAAGGGGGGGCGGCAAACACCTGGAAGGGTCATGGCCTGGAAGAAGGTAACGGGGATGGCACAAAGCAATAAAAAAGAGAAGGGGCGCGGGGGCGGATTCATTCCCTACTCCTTTTATCATAAGAGGGGGAAAGAAGCCGCCGAAAGGGGGCTCCTTTCCAGTGAAGAGGATCAAGAAAAGCAGGGGGGGAGGGAGGTCATGGGGAAGGGCACGCGGAAAAGGAGGGGAGGCTTTATCTCTCTCAGGAGTACCCCTTTGGGAAGGCCCACTACCTTGAGAGGAAAAGCAGATTTACGAGGGGAGAGAAAGGCTGCTGTGTACAAATAGAGGGTGATCTGCGGAAGGGGGAAGGGGGGGTCCTCCTCCTTTGCGAACCTCCTGGGGGGAGGTGAGAGCCAGAACGGAAAGTTCCGAAGCCGGCTTATGTTTTAAAAAAAAATACGGTAGGGGGATGGGGGGGAAAAGAATTCTCCTACTGAGGGGATCGCCGCTGGTGCAAGGGAAGGGGTACATCTCGTTGACCTCTAGAGCAAGAGAAGGAGGTCGGGCGCTCCAGCAAAAGAGGTCCATAGTGAGGGAGAGGGAAAAGACCAGCTCCTCATGGGAATCGACGACCTCAAGGGGATTATTTGGCCTTGAGAAAAGGCCGAAATAAAAAGCGAGGGAAGAATCCTCGCCCTTGCGGGCGGGAAAGGGAAATCCACCTTGAAAAGGGAGGGCGTCACCTCCTTCATTGAGTATCCTAAAGAGACCGTTGAGCGCCTAGGAGGAAGAAGACGCGACTGGGTTATGAGGAAAAAAAGAACAGCTCTGGTGGGGAGGGAGGTGTCTCGTCCTTTCTTTATCAGAAAATGAAATCGCGCAGCGCGAAAAAAAACGGCTCTAAGAAGTGGGGAGAGGGGGCAAAATCCAAGCTTCGAGAAACGGAAACCGGTATCACCTCTGTATCTCATGGGGAGAAGGAAAGGCACAACAACGGAATTCCGACTATCGCGGGAAAAAGGGAAACTCCCTAGAGAAAAAAAAGAATAAGTTGTCTGCTTGGGGGGAAGAGTTTGGCAAAGCCGGGAGAAAGATCGATCAGCTCTATCTTCTATTGGGGGGGAAGCGCGATGGCCACCCTGAAAGGGGGGAAAGGTACGTCTCAACTTTCTCACAAAGAGAAAAAAAAAAGGAGGGGAGGTCTGAGTCCTGACTCAAAAGCTCTGAGGAAGAAGGGTGGCCTTTACATCCTCTAGCAAAGCAAGCGCGTGCAGGAGGTGTGGTACGGACTTACCGGCAATGGGCAAGGGGAAAAAAGAGGGGGGACGAAACTTCACCGCCCGCAAGGGGAGGGAAGAAAAGGGCGTGATCGCTGAGAGGAGGCGTTATTTCTCAGGAAAAAGGTCGACCTGGGGGAAGTCCTCCCCAAATTATTTCTCAGGTTCCGCGATGGGAAAGAGTTGCCCGCCGTAAAAGGAAGCCCGAACCGAAAAAAAGAAATTCTTATCGCGTGTCACTCTGCCAAGAAACGAAAAAAAAAGGAAAATCCATAGGAGAATCAATCGCCGTGAGGGAGGTATGAACCGGGGGAAAAAGAAATAAGCGCTGTAGCCTCTTCTTCTTAGGGGAACTTGCGATGGCCAGAGGTCCACTGAGGGAGTAACACAGCCCTAAAAGAAGCCTGCAGTTTACAAAAGAAAGGGAACGCGACTTCCCATCTATAACGTCGATGCAATGTCGACGACAAGGTGAACCCTCAGACATCCCGGCAAACGAAAAAAACTCTGGCAAGAGGGGAAAAAGGGGAACTCACCACCTATCCTGGGGAAAGAACGCTGATGGAACGGGACGGGGTTCAATATTGCTCTGAGTCGAACGGAAACGGCGTCGGACTGGAAAGGAGGAAATTCAGAGGGGGGGAAAGGAAGTTTGCTCAGTGCTTTGGGGAAAACTAACGGAAAGGTCGAAGCCGGGAGAAGAAAAACATGAATGGGGTTAGGAGGGCGTTCGTCAATTTCGCCACAAAAGAGTAACGCGGGGGAGGGGAGATTCTACATGTCGACAGAAATACAAGCCCCCGAAGAGCAGCTCCTATGGGAGGCCCTGAAGTTCACCAAGAAAACCGGATTATGGAATAGAGCCCGCGTGGAGGAAGTGATAAGAAAGAAAGAAAAAAACCGTGCTGGCCAGAAAACCATGGGTTAAGGGGATGACTGCGCAAGAAAGGGGGTTCAATGACCCTGCGACGCAAAGAGAGCTTTTAAGACGCCCTGGACTTCTGCAATGAGAGTGGTCCGAAAACTGCTTCTCTGCACAGGAGAAAAGTCAATGTCACAGGGAAAAAAAGCACGGATCCGAACCTTGCAAAAAAAAGTTATCGCTGGGGAAAAGGATTCGCCAAGGAGGACGCTGATACGATGGGGAAAAACTAAGACTAATTGCCCCACAGGGAGGGGAGGGGGGGAGGGTGTTTCTCGGCTCCGCACCAGAAACCCGCGAAAAAAATAAAACTTCATTTAATGGGGATCGAGGGAGCCGTGAGGTTGGGCGCGGGATCCGAAAGTAAAGAGGACCCAGCAGGAGGAAGAGGAAAGAAGTTCTTATCTTAATGTAGGAGGGACCAATCCGGAAAAGGGGGCCTTCAAGTCCCACGTCTGCAAGACTCATCTAAAGGAAAAAGGACGCTCAGATCCCCTACGCAGGAAAGGAGGTCAGCAGCGGAGAGGGAGAAAGAGAAGCGGCACATTTCTTCTTCTGGAAAAACCCGAGAAAGGAATCTCGGAAGAAAAGGAGGATTAAAAAGAGATAGAATGAGAACCCTGGAAGAAGGAAGTCCGCGACCGGAAAGGCTGAGTGGGAAGAGAAATCCTATCCCTGACTCTGCGCGTATGTCCAAAAATTAGCTTTCAAGAAGGGGGAACTTGAATGCGGGGGCGAATCGCACAGCGCAGAGAAACGCGAGAACGGGGGAGAAGGTCATATTTTCTTACTCTGAGCAAGGAGCAAAAAGTCCGCCGGCGCGAAGGGGGGAAGACCATAGTTCCGGGGGAGCAAAGCCGGCGGTTCGGAGCCGACAAAAGAGTGGTGCCAGAAGGGAGGGAAAAACGCCCCATCCTGATATTCTAGGAAACGAAGAAATTGGAAGGAGGGTGACAATTTCATATCGAGGGGGCTCAGACATGGGAGAGAAACCGCGGTGCAAGAAGGAATTGAAACTCGACCCTTCCCGAAAATGAAAGAGAACCAGGTCTTCATCGAAATCCTGAGGGAAAAAAGGAGTCATTAACATACGAGAGGGGCGGCGCGGGCAAAGTGGGGGGGGGTGGGGGTGGGGAACACCCTTTTTTCTATGTCAAAAAGGAACCTGGCGAAAGGTATCACTTGTAACTCTTGCAGATGAGGAAATCCGGGTAGCGCTTGGAAATCACGGCCGCACTAGAGGATTAATTATATCTTCGAAGATGCCGTAGCGAGTAGAGGAAACGCCACCTCTAGTAGGGCAAGTCTGGGAAAAGGGTGACGAATCTTCAAAAAAACAAGGAGGGTTTCGCAAAGGAGGTAACCGATCCGGTCCGTAGGGAAACAACGGCGACTGGAAAAGAAGAAGAAACGCCTTTTTATCAGCACTCCTGTTGAAAAAGAAATAGGCACCGAGCGGAGAGGGGGTTCCCTCAAATCGGGAGAGGGGGGGGTCATGGGTATCGAAAAGGAAAAAAGAGTTTCAACAGGCGGAATGCCGTCCGTCGTTCGCAGGTAGCAAAAAAAGCAAGGCAGCCTTATAGGGGGACGGCAGGAAGGGGGGACAAAGCTCCGCAAAAGTCTCCGATGCGAAGCCGTGTCAAAAAGACGGGTCGAGTGTGAAGAAACCGCATCCTCTTCGAGCCGCTGAAGTTTTTAAGGAAGCAATATACTGTCCTTTATGAAAGAGGACCTACTGCAGAAGGGGAAGAAGGTGCTTTTCTTGCCAATCAAGGGAAACCGCGACAGAAGAAACGGGCGCTTCCATCGTTCCTTAGTGACCAGCGGTAAACCAAAAAGGACGTTTGACCAGCGCCTCATGGGGGAAAAAAAAAGAACAGTCGAAAGGAAGGGAGGGAGAAAGTCCTCAGCCGTGCGATCAAAAAAGGCAAAGACCGCCATCCTAAAAAAGGGGAAATCGTCGAATGGTCGGGGGGGGAAAATAAACACTCACGGGGAAAAAAGGAACTCAGTCTTCCGTGATCCGGAAAAGGGATGATGTAACGAAAAAAAAGCTGTGTGATGCTTCCGAAAAAAAGACAAGCTAGGGGTTGGGGAGGTGTCCTATTTTCGAAAGGCGGATGGTACCAGGGCCAGCGCGCAGCGGGAGGAGCTGCGCGAAAAAGGGGGAAAGATCCTTCCACTCTTCAGCATCAACAGAGGGAAAAGCGGAAACACCGGAACGGTAATGTCACTGGCCTCTCGAATGACTGACATTAAGAAAAAAAGGGGGTATGAGGCAAAATAGAGAGAAAGGAAAGGAAAGAACCATTGAACCTAAGGAAGGAAGAGGTCCGCTTCCGGTAGCTTTCTTGGGAGTCAAGGGGGGGCATATTCGCTAACCTCTTCGAAACGGATATGGCGGAGGGAAGAGTGCGCGTTGCAAAAAAACGAACGTCAGAAAGACACAACGAAGAAAAACCGCTATCTTTAGGGGGAACGTCGGACCATCAAAAAGCGCGTAGGAAGCGTGGACTTTTTCCGAGCTAAAAGGGGGGAGGATCGCGGGGCAAAGAACTGACGAGGAAGCCGCAGTGCAAGTTGGAGACACGGAGCGACGCTGAAAAAAAAAGCGGTCGAATCGTTAAGAGGCTGAGCGGGGCTGAAGAAAAGGAATACAGCCAAAAATCTCAAGGTCGAAGAGAACCCCATGAGGGGAAAGGAAAAGCGCTGGCCATGATTTCGCCTTTATGACGGAAAAGAGGCAATCTGGAAAACTCATACCCAGAGCCAAGAACAACCGGGAGATGGATTAGGGAAACGATCACCGACAGGGGAGAAGATCAATCTCCTTCATAGTCGGGAAGTAAAAGAACGGCTAGAAGCCGCGGGAGGTACGGGGGGAGGGGCAACTCGACAGCGGCTTGAACACTCTCCGAAAGGACCCTCTCCATTTCCGGAGAAAGGAAAAAAAGCGGGCGGGGGGGGGAAGGATGCCCTTTTCCTGATGACAGGGTGAGGTGGCTGGGGAAAAGACGTCCGGCAAAAAAACGCCAGGAGTAATGGGGAAGGAGGGGTCACATCGATCCCCCATTATCCTAACGAAAAACCGATCAATAAAGGCCTGCCGTCGTGAAAATGTAAAGGCGCTCGACAGGTAAACGGCGTGCTTATCAAAAGAGGAAGGCGAAAAAGAAGAAACTCTCCTTTTTCGAGGGAGTACGGACTGATTCAAAAAGCGTTCTAAACCACCGAATTGTTTTGTTAGCAAAGGATGAGAGGAGAAAACCAGTCCTCCTACAAGAAAGGTGACAGGCGAGCTCGAATAAAGGAAAAACGATAAGATCTCTTCCTATTTTCAAAGCGGGACCTGTGAAAAGAAGAACCCGGAATTAATTTCGAAAAGGGGGGACTGAACTGGAACCGCAGGAGGGGGGGACTGGGACTCAGCACGACGAGGAAAGGCCCTCAGAAAAAAGGAAAAAAGCTGCGCCTCTCACAGTTTCAAGAAAGACGTGCAGTGACAAGGAAACGGCGGAGCTGACTCCCTGGGAGAGGAATGCCGGAAAGGTGTTCAATCCCGCTAAGCTGGAAAAGGCGAGCAGAGGGAGAAAGGGAGAGAAAAGACCAGGTCTACTGCTATCAAAGGGAAACGCCCCTTAATCGCTTCAAGTAAAAAAATTACCGAAGATCAAAAAAGAGGGAGGAGGCGAGGTTTCGAAAAGGGGAATATGGCGAGGGCTGTATCGCGGGGGGTGTGTGCTCAGGACTCGAATGCAGGAAAAAAAAAATCGAACCCGGGGGAAGAGAGGCCTGTGTATTTGCTCAGGAACACAATTTTTGAAAGACGTCCGCAAATAGGGAACCCGGATGGGGGGGGAGGAAACGAGGGGCGGGATTCGGGAAAGTAAGGAACAACACACCTCCTGGAAAAAAAAGAAGGGAAACATGTAGGAACTAACACAGAAAAAGGATAATTGAAAAGAAGTTCAGAAACGAATTGTCTAATTCGAGGAAAAGACGGGAAAAAAAACACATACAGATCAAAGAGTCTCTCTCCAAAGGAGGAGGAAAAGAAGAGAAGGGGAGACGAACGCCTTTATCGTTTAAAAAGCGACGCGACGAATTCTGCCCATGATCTGCTACCTGAGGGGGGAGTAGGTGCTCGAATGTGCTCAAGAGATAGCTTTGCGCCGTGGGAAGCGGGATATCCGGGCCATCAGCTCCGAGACTTCGCGAAAGCAACCTTGGGGAAGGGAAACCCCCCCGCAATAATTTGAAAAAAATTCGGGAGAAAAGAAAAAGGCGTGTATGGGGGGCCGCCGGCTCAAAAAGGTTTTTGGTCGCTGTGAAACGGGTAGCCGAAAAAAACCATCCGCCGGTGGGGAGAAGGCGTCACGCATCCTCGCCTTATACTCCAAAAGGACGGTCATGCCGTTGGAGAAGAGAGTAAGTTTTTGTCAATGTTCTGATCGGAGGGTCGACCCGGGGGGAAGAAAAGGGATCGCCGCTCGTCGCAAGTCAAGCAGCAGGGGGAAATTAAACGCGCCTTTTCAAAAGAGGAAATTCCTAGAGCGTCTCGAAGACGAAAGGAGAAAGCAGGCAGAAGGGCCAACTTACCTGTGCTCCGAACATGGTGTCTGAAAAAGGGGGGGAAGGGCTGCAGGCCAGTGCCCATTGAGATAAAGGAGGGACAGGCCGTCGGAAAGCTGCGCCATGGTTAGGCCTACTGAGCCCGAAAGGTAGATCTTTCCCCGGGGGGCCGTAGGCGCGCTCGAGAACCAGAAAAAAGGGGAGTACCGCACCTTCTTGTAGAGACAGTGGGGGACGAAAGAGGACACCTGCGTGGTTAGCCCGCTTCTACGCATGAAGGAAGTACGTAGGTCCAAAGCCCGAAAAAGAAGGGCGCGGCCGGGGGAGAAAAGCCTTTGATCATCAAAACCGCCCGAAAACGAGGTCCGTTAAATTTTCGACGGGGTCACGGGGGGGGGGACGTTAGATCATGGGGAAGCACGCGGAAAAAAAGACGGGCGATTCGGCCTCGGAAAGGAACGTTTCGGAACTTGCAGCTACCAAGGGCATCCTGCGGATTGAACCCAGGGCTGCGGGGTGGAAAGGGGAGGCGATCGGCGGAGAAGGGGGGAGGGGGGAAGACCGCCTCCGTTTCTAAAGGGAGGGGGGAAAGAGACAGGCACGAAAAGGGCTCGCGCCGTCCTTATGTTTAAAGTCATCTTGGGCCCGATAAAAAAAAAGAAATTGTTCGCCTAAGGGTGGTGACGGGTTGGCCATATCCATCTCGGTGAAAAGATAAAGGGCGTCGGTCGGGAAGGTCACGGGCTCGGTCCAAAAAATTTAAGAGAAAGGGTACTACATCAGGGCCACGTCGTGGAAAAAAAGGGACTTCGAAAAAAAAGAAACAGTGATATTAATTTTGCTTTAGAAAAAACAGCGAGAGCAGCGGCTGAAAAAGGGAAATAGCCTTGCTGGCTGTGAAGAGTCGATGAGGAAAAAAGATCCAAAAGGGGACGTCCAACGACGTCAGTTCTTCCTTGGTGGCCTTTGAACGAGGGAAAGGAAAAGAGAGCATTCCTCCTCTATCTGGGAAAAAGGAAAAAAACGCAGAATAAGTTTTTTCCTCGGGTGGGCAAAAGGGCGAAGTATTGAGAGAAAAAAATCGAGACAGCGCGTCGTCCACCATCTCCAGGAGGGAAGCATCTGCCCACGCAGGGAAGAGAAAAAGGAAAGGCAGAGTTAAACACCGTTAATCAAGAAGAAAAGGATAGTTCTGCATTAGGGAGAAACAACAACAACGGAGAGGAGGAAAGATCTTCCGAGCAATTAAAAGAATGAAACCGGACCAAGAGGTGATACCTTTGTAAAGGGAGCGTGTTTCTGGGGGAGGAGAGCTTGGGTCATATGAAGAAAGTCCGAGCAAGCTAGAGGAAAAAACGAGCTTGCACGATGGGAAACGCTTATATATCCATAAAGGACAGTCGCACAACGAGAAAAGGAACGCTTGCGTCGGAAAGAGGAAAAAAAAGGAGGCCTGCTAGTCCTTTACAAAGAAAGAAAAAGCGAAGAAAACTGACGGCGGTGAAGCAGACGCCCAATTGGGGGAACTAAAATCGCCGACCGGGGGCGAGGGGAAGGAGGGGGGAGACGCTTATCGTACGGGGAAAAATTCGCAAGAAAAAGGGGTATTGAGGTCGGGGTAAAAAAAAAGGCTCTGGTCAACGCTCGGGAAAAAGATCCTATGGCCAGAAGGGAAAAGGGGGCATTCTTTAATCGGTAAAAAAAACCAGCGCCGGGAGTGATCGCTTTCAACGAGAGGAGCGGCAAAGAGAAAAAAGCCGGCGATCCACCGAAGAAAAAAAGCTCCTTCATAAAGGGAAAGGACCTATGACTTTTAAACCTAAGTCCGGGAGGAGGGAAAAAAAAGGGGCTGCAAGGGGACTGGCGATGTCCACCTCGAAAAGAGGGATTGAAAGAGGAAGAAAACAACGCCCCCACAGAGGAAATACGACCTCCCAGTTTTCTTATTCTTTTTCAAAAAAAAACGATACGCTTCCCTGTTCAGGAAAGGTAGGGGGGTCAGGGGGGGACCGACGCCAGAAAATTCCTTCTGAAAAGGGGAAGTCGTATGCCCCATTATCCTAAAAAAAAAAACAGATCCGCTAGGGAGGATGCAATGAACCCTCTCTGCATAAATCTCAGGGGAAAGGGCTGTATCACCTTGCGGGAAAAAGAAGAGCCCTGCAGGGGAAAGGGGAGTTGTCTCAGTTCTTTGTTGAAAAAAGGAGAGAGTCGAAGCCGTGTCGAAAAACAGCAAACCAACGAATTGAAGAGAAATATCTTACAGACAAGAATGAAAAAGTGAAGCAGAGTAGGGACTACATATCGGTGATAAGGAAGAAAGCCATAAGGAATCTACCATGGGAAAGAGCCGGGACGTCAAAGAACAGGGGAGCAGCGCTAGTTCGACTGCAAGAATTCTTCTCAAGGAAAAAAAATTGATAGGAAGCACCGCCGGAAAAAAACTGTGAGGGGCGAAGGACGCTTGATGCGGGAGGGAAGGGAAAATCAAGCTGTTTTGTGACGCAGGGGAGGCTACGTCTCAGACTGCGTAGAACAACCGGTCGGGAAAGGGGGACAAGGCGCGGTTGAAAAAACGCGACGCGGAGAGGGAAAAGTCTCTATCGTCTGGGGGGATAAGAGAAAGCCCGGAGAACTTGAACTCCCCTTATCGCGGCCTTTCGAGATCGCCAGGCAATGCAAGTACTCCCGGACAGGAGAGGAAAGATGGCCAACTTCGCTGTGAGCGCGGGGGAAAAAGAACACGGGGGGGAAGCGACCCTAAACGGCTCTGTTATGAAAAAAAGAAAGACATTTTGCGCCAGGGGGGAGAAAAAATATGGAAAAGGTCAAGGCTCGCTGTAGGGGGGAGGAGATGATTGGGGGGACGACCGGAATCAGGATCTCACCGGAAAAAAAATCATCATTCGGGGGAGAAAAAGACTTACGCGCATATCCCTAAGAGAGAGATGAAACAAGCTAATGGGCGAAAGGGGCGGAAGTCTGGAGAAGGAGCGCTCCCGTCTGAAGGAAAAAAGGGAAGGATGAGGAAGAGAGGTTAGGGCCTTTATCTTTATAAAGCAAAATCGAGGGGGGTCCCTTCGACAATTGACGATGCGGAAGATCCGATCCCGGGGGGCGCGGAGGAAAAATGACTACCGAATTATTAGCTTGCAAGAGGGAAATACCTGATGGGAATCACAGACAAGATCCGGGGGTAACGGAAAACAAATGAAATCCGCTGGGTCAGGACGTCGAAATTAGGGGAGAAAATAAATGTCTGGATTCCGCCGGAAAAAAGGGAAATGCAGGGGAAAAAGCGGTGGCGGAGAAGGACCAAACGGTCTTCAAAAGAGACGTCGCCAGCCTCGCCGGAAAAAAAGGTCCTTCCTGTTGGGGGGAAAAAGGGAGGGAAAAGCTATAATTTTCTTGGGAGGTCGCGGACGACAGGGCTCATACATTTGATGACCGGGACGGAAAAGGAAAAGGCGTCGCGGGATTGAACCAGGGGGGAAGGATTCTCCGAGAGGGGGGAGGACGACGCCTTCCTTCTCGTCGTCCTGGGGAAACACGGGGGAACAGCAGCCTCACCATGGGATAGGAAAAATCAAAGGGAAAATTTATCCGGGAACGTCGGGAGATTCGAATCATAAGGGGTAAGAAAATGCGCCATGTTTAGTCCTTCAAAAAAAAAATTAATGAGGGGGCCGTAGTCGCGCTCGAATACAAAGCAAAGAGGACACCGAGGGGCCTTCTTGTATGTGGGGGGGGGAGTGATACCTGGCTAAAGGGAGTCAGAGGTGGAGGCAAACACACGAGATTCGACTCATGTCCTTAATGCGTTACGGGAAAAAGCCCTGCGCCAACAAGAAGTGTTCTGCAGAGGAAGAAAGACCTTTTTATCCAGCAAGAAAAAAACATATTGCAAAAAATGC
>Ga0179593_1637067_pt1 | contig 11411 bp, 16 predicted proteins | sample CZODoug2_1_08_16_FD_185931 | JGI IMG/M metagenome (GOLD analysis project Ga0179593, IMG submission 185931) | Vadose zone soil fungal communities from Angelo Coast Range Reserve, California, USA - CZODoug2_1_08_16fungal (PacBio error correction) | ecosystem: Environmental > Terrestrial > Soil >...
AAGGAAGGGCTGCAATATGAAGGAGTCCTCTGACACGCGATATCGCCAACCTTGCTGGCCTCTGTATTTAGGGGGGGGGCCGGATTTCCATCAAAGAAAAGGGGGGGGGGAGGAGGGAGTTGCTTTCTCTCGTAAATTCGGGCTTGATGCCATCGGGCCCTCGTCGCCGGGACACTTCTCCGTATGGGGGGGAGAGGAGGAAGGAGAAATCGTTTAGCAATGACGGAACAGTGTGTGCGACAAAAGCAGGCGCAGAAAGAAGGTGACCTGCCCGCAAGCTTCCATAAGAAGAGGGTCTCCCTTTGTCATGGAAAAAATGGCCGTCTGGCGGTGTTTGAAAAGCGCCTGCCGGATTGGGAAAAGGGAAAAAGATGCCTGTTGAACTGAACGCAAACGTGCGGCGGACGGTTTAGAGGCACTTCGATTGTTCGGGGGGCGAGGAAAAAAAGGGGGGGAAAACCGTGACGCCAGAAATGGGGGCAAGAAAACCTTGGGCGTTTTTAGTTTTCTGGTAGGTGGAAAGAGGCGCTGGCGGTGCCGAAAAAAGCACAGCGGACATCCGCGGTCTGCAGGGGAGATGGGACGAACCCCACATTGGGCACAAGGAGTGAAAAAGATTACCAGACTTTTCCCGTAGGGAGGAAGAAGGGAGGAGGAAAGGAGAGGAATCATCGACTTATTGCGGGGAGGGCTTCATTCCGATCCGTGAAAATAATAAATCAAAAAGCCGTTTTTGAGAAGTGCGGAAAGAGGGAGGGGGTTACTTCTTAGGTAGGGCGACAAAATGGAATTCCCCAGGCCAGGGGGGGGGAAAAGGGGAGGACATGAAAAATTACTCTTCAGGGCCCCTAACACAAGGAAAAAGTTGGGGGACAGCTTCAATGGTGAAACGACGAGAGGGCTACTGGCCTTGATTGATACAGCCAGAGAGGGGAAAAGAAAAAGAAAAGGGGGAAGTCTTGTTTTTTTGGCGGATCTATAGCTCAACTAGACAAAGTGCAAGGTGAAGGGGGCAGTGCCGTCGTAGCCTAACAAAAAGAGAGAAGGGGGACGTCCGCGTCTTCGTGAGAAAAAGGTGAGCAAAGCTGCGCTCACCCCGGGAGAAACATTGAACGTACAGCAGGAGAGGGAGGTTAAATCATAAGCAGGTTCGGAGCGGAGAAGAATCGGCCCAAGTGAAAAAAGGGATGACGACACGCGCGGCTTAAAGGGAAAAAGAACTTATAGCCCTTGCACAGGAAGAAGAAAAAAATTCAGGTGCCCGCCGCAAACGACAGGCGACGGCGGAAGCAGCGCGGGACCATCGCAGGACTCTGCAGTCTGCGGCACCTAGGGAGGAGGGAAAAACTGAGTTGCCGTCGTAGACGTTGATGCTGGCGCACTTTAAAGGGGAGGGCGATCGTCAGTTCCAAGGGCCGGAAAAAAAAAAAAAAAAAAGGAGGGGGGAGGGGGTCCTAAAACTCCATTGAGGAAAAGGGAGAACGGGACTTCCTCTAAAAAGCTCACGATTTTTGCATGCAAGCTGACCCCTTCGCTCGAGACTGAGAGAAAAGGGGGGAAAAAGAGGGCAAAAATTGACAAGAAGCGCGATCGCCAGAGAACCAACTGCGAAAAGGGAAGAATCTGACACGGGTCAAAAAGCACTGCGGCACAATCCCAGGTAAAAAAAAAAGGGTTGCTCGCTGCAGGAGAAGAAGAGGGGGGAGATCTCTGTACTTTTGTGGGGGCAAAGAAGCACGGCACCGCATAAAGCTACTAACTTCGGAAAGAGACTTGCTGAAAAAATGACATGAGGGGACCAAGGGTAATTGAGGGAGAAGAGGAAAGGCTCATCTTGACCAAAATTCCGCAAAAGAATCAGAGAAAAAAGAGTGTCCAGTTCCAAGGAAAAAAGTGAAGACGAATTGGGAAAGAGACAATTGTTGGAAGAAAAAGGGAGGGTTCGGTTTCGGGATGAAAAAAAGATTGGAAGCGCGATGGACGCTGAAAAAGAGGAAAGCACTATCGACTTCAATTTTTCATGGAGAAGAAGAGGAGGAAAAGGGGAGAAAAAGCTAAATATCGGTTGGTGCGTGATACAAGAAGCTGCTTAATAATCTTTATCTTCGTGTTGTTTTTGGGTTTTTTTTTTGTTTTTGTTTTTTTGTGGTTTTTTTTTTGGGGGGGGTGTTTTGTTGGTTTGGGGGGGGGGGGGGGGGGTTTTTTTTTGTTTTTGTTTGTGGGTGTTTGGGGGTTTTTTTTTTTTTTTGTTGTGTTGTTTGGGTGGGGTGCCCCACAAAAAAAAACCCCCCCCCCCCCCCCCCCCCCCCCCCAACCCCCAAAAAAAAAAGGACAAAAACCAACAAAACCCCCCCCCCCCCCCCCCCCCCCCCCCCCAACACCCCAAACCCCCCCCCCCCCCCCCCCCCCCCCCCCCCCCCCCCCCCACCCCCCCCCCCCCCCAAACAGTGACCCCCCCCCCCCCCGCCCCCCCCCGCCCCCCCCCCCCCCACCCCCCCCCCCCCAAACAAAAAAAAAAACAAAAAATAAAAAAAAACCAAACACGCCCCCCCCCCCCCCCCCCCCCCCCCCCCCCCCGCCCCAACAAAGACCACCCCAAAAACCCCCCCCCCCACCCACCCCCCCCCCGACCCCACCCCCCCCCTTTTTTTTTTTTTGTGTTTTCTTTTTTTTTGTTTTTTTTTTTTTTTTTTTTTTTTTTTTAACTGTTTTGTTTTTTTTTTTTTTTTTTTTTTTTTTTTTTTTTTTTTCGGTTTGAGGTGTGTTTTTTTTTTTTTTTTTGTTTTTTTTTCCCCCAACACCCCCCCCCCCCCCCACCCCCCCCCCCCCGCCCCCCCCCCCCCCCCAACCCCCGCCCCACCCCCCCCCCCCCCCCCCCCCCCCCCACAAAAATTTTTTTGTGGGGGGGGGTTTTTGTTTTGGTATCTTTTTTTTGTGGGGTGGTACTTATTTTTTTTCTTTGGGTGGGGGGGTATTTATTTTTTTTTTTGTGTGGGGGACGTTTTTTTTTTATTTGTGATTTTTTTTTGGGGGGGGGGGGGCTGTTATTCCTCCCGCCCCCCCCCCCCCCCACCCCAACCCCCACCCCGCCCCCCTCCCCCCCCCACCCCCCCCCCCCACCCCCCCCCCCCCCCCCAAGGGGTCTTTATATGAGAACAATTTTTTACGAGAAAGTTTGTGTATTTTTTGTTGTTTTTCTAAGAGTATTTTGTTTTTTTTTTGTGTGGTGGTTTTGGGTATTTGGGGGGGGGTGTTGCGGGGAGGAGCCCCCCCCCAGGCGCGGGCCGGCGCGTCCGCCCCACACCGCGCCCCGCCGCACCACACACCCACCCCGCTCCAACCACCCCCCACCCGACCAAGGACAAGGCATAGCCCCGGTGGAGCCAACCCACAACCCCCCCCCAGCGGGCGAGGGGCTCCCTCAAAGACCCAGCCGCCGCCCCCCCACCCCCACGCGCCCGCGCCCACGCCGGCACCAGCGAGCCCCCCGCCCGCGCCCCCCGCCCCCCACAGCCCCTCCCACCCCCCCGGCTCACTCCCCCCCCACAACGGGCACCCCACCGGCACCCCACCGCACCCCCCCGAGAGCACCACCTCGCAGGACCACCATGCACGCCCACGCAACAGAAAGGCCGCCAACTCCCCCCCGCCGCCCCAGCGCCCCTGCCCACAAGGAGCACGGAGGACTCCAGGAGAACCACCCCCATCCCCCCCACCGCCCGCGCGGGGGCAAGCCCAGAGAGCCCAGCGCGGGCCCGAGACCCCCGCACCCAGCCCCCCAACGCCCACCCCCGCCGCCGCCCTGGGAGTTGAAAAAATGTAAGCAAAGTCTACACCGAAAGGCCCGGGCAAACACTGGCCTTCTTCGAGCAGTTGTAAGGAGTGTCACTTTTGTTCCCTCAACCGCAAGTCTTTGGGTAAAGGAGTGGCGGGGAGGAGGGAAGACGGGCCTCCTTAGAGGCCAGAGGTTCGGAAAAGCGAGGCGCAAGCGGCGGTGAAGCTCTTCCGTTGGCAAAGGGGGGGAAAAAAAGGGGGGGGCTTATAACGCGCCTCGGGAAAACTCGCCATCAACCTAGAGAAAGTCCCTCACATCATCTTGGAGGAAAGAAGAAAAAAGGGAAAGGGAGTATTAAAATAGAGAGATTAGGAGGGCCGTCCCATAACGCGAATCTAGGTAGTCTCAGCTTACTGGAGGAGGGGGGGGGGGAAAGGAAGATGTGATCTACATAACATCAAGGGGGGAAGCTCAACATTTGCGAAAGAGGGCTCAGGGGGGTGGTCTTGTCCAAAGAACAAATCAGAACTTAAATCCGGTTTGGGGGAGAAAAGGGGAATGCATTCCACTAAGATAAAGGGGCTGGAATTCTCCGAGCCTGCAATTCGCCCGCACCAACAGGAGAAAGAAAAAAAACCTAGAGGAAGAGTCCTGCACCTGGATCTATATTTCGTTCATCGGTAAAGGCGGTTGGAAAGGAGGACGCGTATCAATTATCTCGAAAGGCCAATTCGGGACGATGCCCTCCACATGTAGTCGGGTAAACCGGCGGAGAAATTTGAACTGAACATAGGAGGGGGGGGAAAGAAGGGGGAGCGTCAATTTTGGTCACTAGAAAGGAGAGCCTACCGTCTGAAATACCGGCTCCGCTCAGGGAAGGAAAAAAGAAAAGAGGGATCTTTTACGGACGTGAGGGGCTGGGGCTTCTTCGGTGCCGTGCTTCCCGAAAGACAGCTAGCCCACCTCGACGAAAGAGAAGGAAAGAAAACCCGGGACGACGGAAGGAAGGGGACGGCCATAAAAGTGAACGGGCGCAGTTGGGTCGGATTCTCAATAGCGGGGAAGGGGGAGAGGGGAAAAAGGAAGGTTTCCATCTTGTGGGCGCGAATAATAAACGGAGTAATTACTCGAGGCGCAGGGGGGAAGGCGGGCGGAAAAAAAGAGTCGCTTTTTCTGAGGAGCGCTGTTAGGGGCAGAGGAAGGAGGGAAGAAAGGGATTTTTCGTAGAAACGGGGCCTTGGCACTGCACGAAGGGGCCGCGTAAAGTTGCGAAAAAAGAAAAAAAAAAAGGCAACTCCGTGCCCAAAGAAACGACTGTCAGCGTCCGGCGATCGTAGAGAATCCGCCGTCGCTTTAACGAAGGGGGGGGGGAGGGGGAAGGGGTTTCGGGTTGGCGAGGAAGTGATCTACGTTAGTGGATTAAATAAGAAAAAAAAAAAAAATCCTCTTTTCGGGGTAGTCAATGTCGGAATTGGCCGGAGCGAGCGAGCCTGTGTGAGGGAAACTATTACGGGGATGGTCCGGGAGGGGAAGAGGTAATCTGCAGACAAAAGGAACGGTGTGAGCTTCAAGCTTTGAAAAAAATTACGGGCAACGAAGACCGCCCCGCGAAAAAAGAAATTCGCTCAGAACTCGTTTGTTAGGTAAAAAGGCTTTAAACCACTTCTCATGAAAGGAAGGGGAGAGCTAGAATAAAACCAACCAAGACGCCCCACTAGGAAGCTGGACCTCTCTGCTGTATCATCAATGCCATTAGCAAGAAAGGAGGAAAAAGGGGAAAAATTTAATCTGTCAACCACCTTCGAGATGAAAGGTGAAATGAAGCTTATGCGATTGAATTTAGAAAGAGGTCATGGCCTTGGATCCAGCGAGGGGAGCAAAGGGGGGGGGGAGTAAACATAACCTTAAAAAACACAAACTTAACGGCGGACGCGACTGGTGAGTTATTCAAAGAAGACACGACTTCATCAACCCTAAAGAAAAGGGGGGGAGGATCTCATTAGAGCAACCCTATCGAGGGAAAGATCTTTGGTCATGACTTTTGCCTCAGGGGAAAAAAAAACGGCATAAGCTTTACCGTCAGACCTGCGAGGGAAGAGGAAAAAAAAAAGAGAAACGGTGTTTGGCCTGAATCAGGAACAAAGGGTTGGGGCGTGTCCTTCCACTATACAGGGCAAAAGGGTAGTGTACCATTTCCGGGGAGGGGAAAAAAAAAGACGAAGTCACCAAAAAAACAGGCCGCCGCACGTTGACCCGAGCCACATGCAGCAAGGAAAGGGAAAAGACGACAATCGTGCATTCGAGGATAATAACCCAAACCTGCAACATGAAGAGAAACATCTAGCTGGGCGAAGATTGGGAATGTAGAAACCCGACGCGGGGCCTCTTTCGGGAAGGGGAAAAGTGAAGGGATCTTTCAATGTGTCGAAACGGTTCCGTGAGGGGAAAAAAACGAGGAAGAACCCCAAGAGGACACGACGAGGCCGATGGCTGGAATTTCAATATCGATTTGGCAAGAGAAGACTATCTCAAAAAGAGAAAATCAAAAACCCATCATTATCCAAGAAGAGGTCCATCATGGGGGGGAAAGAAAGGAAAGAAAGGCGTTGCTCAAGTACAAGAAAGCCCCTTCGGACAGCCAGCGAGAAGGGGAGGAGTGTATGTAAAAGAGATAGATGGGAGGAGGGTAGGAGGGTTGGAGCAACGATATTATAGTTGGTGTCCTCGAGGGGATTTAGTTCCGACCTGTTGTGGATAGAAAGGGGGGGGGAGGGAAAGAAAGAAGGAGTCCCTCGTTTTGATAGAGGAAGAAAAACGTCATAACAATCACAAATATCCTATATTTGAACAAGAAACCAAAAACCCCCCAGGAAAAGAAGAGAAAAAGGCAGCTTACAGTACTCTTGTGGCACTCCGCGGGAAAGCGCGAAAGTTTAGGCAAGGGCGTGCAGGGTAGAAAGCAAAAGCATTCGCAGCCAGGGAAGAGAAAAAACATTTGACTGAAAAAAGAGCTAACCCGCGTCGGGTTTTCTCCCTTTGGACCAGCTAGCTGTTTCCGTGCTTGGGGGGGGCGGGGGGGGAGGAAAAAGGAAAAAAGAAAGCCGCTGCCTGAAAACGAACAACACAACACATATGCCACAATATCACTTTTGCTCGACAAAAAAACAAAAAAAAAAAAAAAAAAAAAACGTGCGGCGTACGGGGAAAAAGAAGGGAAAGGTCTGTGCCTTCGATTGGGATCAAACAAGAATGGTACACCGACGCAATCAATGGGGCCCGGTATAGTGGAAAAAAAACGTGGGTCGTTTTTAGTTTAGAGGGGGGGGAAAAGAAAGGAAAAAAAAAGGTGCCTACACAATTGCCGCAAAAAAACGGGGGTAAAGAAAGCCAGGTGTTTGGCGACCCACAGTGGCACAAGGATCATTGACCAAGATCTTCGTCACAGCGAAAAAAAGAAGGGAGGATAACTCCTAGATAGGGGGAAAAACATCGCCATTTAAAATTGCTTTAGGGGGGTGCTGAAAAAAGAAAAAAAAAGACAATGAATAAGAAAAGATTTGTTAAAGTGTCGTCGTGGAAAGATTTTTGGGATTCTTTCTCTCGGAGGAATAACTTTCTCCCCCGAGGCCAGAGGGAAGTTCTCGCATTGGCTAATTTGGGGAAAAGGAAAAAACTCGTCATATCTGAAGGTGTTTGACAGCTTCAATGGTAAACGAAGGAGCGTGCTAATTTCCCTTGATGGAAGAAAAAAAGGGGGGAAAAAAAATTCTTCTGACGGGGGCAGGGGGATGTGGTCCGGATATACGATAGGAAAAAGAGTGGTTAAAGCCTTGAAAAGGAAGAGAAAAGAAAAAGGGGGCGGGAGAGAATTCGCGGTACGCAGAAAAAAGAAACAACAAAAAAAGAAAGGAGTGGCCCAATTAATCTCGATTTCTCAGGTGGTGCCCTCTCACCAAAAGGGGGGGCCTTACATTCTAAATCGGAACGGGGTCCCTCAAAGAAGGTCTTAGCGGAGAATCGGAAGAAAAATGTTCCCCTCCATTGACGGCAGGAAAAGCCCGATGAGGAATCGCGGGGGAGGGGGGCCGATATCCCGTCATTGCCGAGAAAAGAGAACGCCCGCAAACTCGTACAGCGAAGGAGGAAGGAAAGGGGGAAGCATCTTACTCATCGAAGAGGAGGTTAGTGATGCCCCTTAGCGGCCGGAGGTGGAGGCTCCTCTCACTGTGGATGAGGGAGGGAAAGGGGAGAGGAGGGGTCGTTCGATCGTTCGGGAAAGGGGTGGTCTTTCCTAAAACAAAGGAATCACACGTTTTCAAAGGTCGGAAAGGAAAGGGGAGGAAGAAAAAAGAGGGGGGACATGCTAATGAGGGGGGGGACCAACTTCAGGAGGAGTACTCCTCAGGCATCTCAGTGGGAGGCCACCGCATACTCCAATCTAATCGAGGAGGGAAAAAAAAAAGATTCGCCCGGGTTCTAAGTAAGGGTAAAGCCCTGTCGCACATCCAGTCACGTCGTAACCGGGTGGGAAGAATAGCGTATCGATCGTCTCGGTGGAGACTAAGGGGGAAGGGGGGGGGTCCGTCTGAAGCACGTGACCGGGGACCAAACGAACGTCGTGTCAACGCGACGTTCGGGAAGGAAGACATTATCGAGAAGAAGGAAAAACGGAAAAGGGCGGAGGATATTCTCTGATCTATGAAAGGCACATTAATCAGAAGGGAAAGAAGAGTGAAAGACGTTCTGTGAAGACGATTGGGATTTGGGGCAGCGTCGAAGTTGGGGGATCGGTTGAAAGCTCATTGATACTCGCGATGAAAAAAAAAAAAGAGAACTATGACCGCAATATCGGGGGGAATCAGAAGTGCAGACGAGATCGCTGCCAGGCCTCGTTCGGAATAGCGTTTGAGGGGAGGGGAGTCTCGGCTAATTCAAATTCCGCTGCCGGGAAGAAGGCATCGATCTCAAAAAAAAAAGAAAAGGAATCTATCAGCCTGCGGATTTGTTCCAGAAACCGCAGGGGGTCCAAATCTGCTAGCCATGTGAGGTTTGCCCAGGGGGGGGTAAGGAAGGGAAAAGAGCCCTTCAGTCTGCGAAGAAATGCAGAGGGCCGGCCGAAAAAGTCATCTTGTCTCCTGAGAAAAAAAAAAGGAAAAAGGAGAGGACTGACAGTTAGGGAAGGACCGGGGTGTGCGAGCTTCGCAGCTGCCGGGGCATAGCCCACTTTTGTGCGAAGAAGGAAGAATATCTTCAACTTGGAGCGCCGCGACCTGGCGAACTGCGGGTCCCAAAAAAATGCTGGAACAAAAGAAAAGAGAGAAGAAAAAGTGGTTTTGCGGATCGATGAAGAAGTAGACAGCGGCATGTCTCGTGGGGAGGGGAGGGGGATTAAGAAGAAAAAATTCTCCCGCCCACCGCTATTGAGAAAGAGGTAAAGGGCCTTCACTTGAATGCGTCGTCGATATTGCGGTCATGGGGAAAGAACACGCGAGATCATGAGCAGGAAAGGGAGAAGGGAAAAAAAGGGCGAACTCTGGCCTCCACAAGAGCGCGCCCCAATCGTCTCACATACGTCGCGCCTTTGGAAGGGGGGGGGCTTATTACCTTTATGCTGCGGGGAGGGGAAAAAAATGAAAGAGAGAAAGCTCCTCCCCCAGAGACGTGTTCCTTCTGAAGAGTCCCTTAAAGAAGAGAGGGGTTTATCGGCGTATAGCAGTCGGTTGTCGGGTCTGCGGTGCACGGGGGGAAAGGGAAACCTCCCAAGAGCGATCTGACCACCGCGTACGATATCGAGGGAAGAAGGAAAAAACGGGCGTATTTTCCCTCTTTGCTTTAGCACCAAAAGAACCTTAGGGACCACTTGCGTCCTTGTGAGAAGCTCTCTGAGGAGGGGGCTTATTCTTAAATTGACCTTTTTCCTCGAAAGACCACTGATTAAGTACTAGGGTTCCTTCTGCGCAAAATCACACTTCCAAACTCGGAACGGCTTCCACGAGGAAGGGAAGAACTTTTTATTCACGAAAGGCGTTTCCTCCCGAACGTCCTTTTGCACTGGGGGGACGAAACCGAAAGATAGTCTTCCTCCGGTTTCTCCCTCTCCTCTCGTGCAGCAGGATCCCAAAAAGAAAGTCCGTGCCGCTCAACTACTCACCACTTCAAGACGGAAGGGGAGAGGATGAACACACGGGCGACGCCTTCTCTGGGTCGCTTTTTGGCGGGAGGAACTGAATTGGCTGGTTTGGCTCGTCCCGGAAAATTCCCTTGCTCTAAAGGTGTCCCCCTTTAGAAAAAGAGCCTCAGAAAAGGGGGCGCCCTTGGGAGGGGCAATTCGTCAATTTAGCAAGGAGACAGCTTCCTCCTCCTCAGAAAACGGGCTCCCTGTGGAATACCCGTTGGGAAAAGGGGTCCTCATGAATTTGGTCCCCTCTCCCAACTTTTCCTTTTGGGTGAAATTCGTTTTCGGGCATCGACTGAAATCTCTTCCTTTTGTGCTCAAGACCCAGCGGTCTCCCAGCCGAAAGAGGGGAGAGGCTCAAGGGGCTTCACTGGCAGGCTGGAGTCTCATTCACTTGCAAGGGGGGAAAAAAGAGAAGTCCGGAAAACAAACTCAACCAACAAAGGAAGCAGCCGGACGCAATTTGGGGAAAAAAGAAAAAAAAAAAAAAAGAGGGGGGAAGGAAGAAGAAAGTTATCACTGCGAATACGTCCAAAGAGATCACCATTGAAGCTGTCCACCACCTTCGATATGAAACGGGTGCCTGAATGCGGTAAAGGAGGAGGAAAAAGGAAAAGGGAAAAAAGAATCTTAGTTGGACGCGGGTATCCCCTTTTGGTCGGGAAGGAAGTAAAACCTCAGGGGGGAGGAAAAAGTGAAACAGGTGACGCGACGGGTGATTGGAAAACGGCTCGTCATTAAGCAGCGAAAGGAAGAAAAGAGATTACGCGCAGGTAGAAAAGGAAACGAACGTCGTGTAGCGCAAAGGACAATTCTTGGGGAGAAAAAGGGGAGCCCAACACCTGGCATAGAGGAGGAGTGGAGAGGTTGCGGCAATTGTTTCTGTCACCGCCAGCGAAAAACGAATCCGGTCTGTCCACCTACCAAGAAAAGAAAAAAAAAAGTGTTTGGCGTGTTTCCCTATAAAGGGAAGGGGACAGCCTTTGGAGGTACCGAATAGCGAACAATCGAAGCAACAGAAACAGTCCCGCCGCACCTTTGGCGAGGAGAAAGAAAAAAGAAAGGGGGAAACCAACGAGAAGAAGGGTGGGAAACCCAAACCGCAACAACCGCCAAGAACGGAAAGAAATACAGGGAGAAACCCGACGCGTAGTTGAAGCAAGGAAGAGGAGGGGGGAAGGGGGGGTCAATTGGATGCGCATGGAACAAACGTTTCCGTGAGGCACCCTGCCCGTAAAGGAGGGGCCCCCTTATCGCTGAATCCCCAAAGAGAGGGGAAAAGAAAGCGGCGAGCCGATGCGAAAGCGGGAACAAAGCGGTTCCGATTTAAGAAATCAAAGCCGATATCAAACGAGGAAGAAAGGAAAAACATAGATCCACACCCAGGTCGACTAAATAAAAAAGAAGAAGAAAAAAAGAAATATCGTTCTCAGAGTACATAACCAACCACCTTAGACAACC
>Ga0179593_1288709_pt1 | contig 11410 bp, 13 predicted proteins | sample CZODoug2_1_08_16_FD_185931 | JGI IMG/M metagenome (GOLD analysis project Ga0179593, IMG submission 185931) | Vadose zone soil fungal communities from Angelo Coast Range Reserve, California, USA - CZODoug2_1_08_16fungal (PacBio error correction) | ecosystem: Environmental > Terrestrial > Soil >...
GGAACCTTAAAAAAAAGGCTCAGCGAGGACTGGTAGTAATGACCTTAGGGGAAGAGGGGGTTAGGGCTTTTGAAGCCGCCGCGGTTCTTTGTCATCTCGCCGCCCTGAAAGGAAATATGGTGGCAAAAGTGGTTGCGCAAGCCTGGGGAGGAATGAAAAGAAGTGGGCCGAGCTCCTTGTGAGAAGGACGGGGGGAGGAAACTCAAACGCAAGAAGGGTTGGGGGGAGCTGCCTTCCCCAACCCTTAGCCATTCCATACAGGACATGAGTCCCGATCAATCAGCCAGGACTCGTTGCCAAAGAAAAACAGTAACTGAGAACGATGTGAGGAGCGGCAACAGTAAAATGCAAAAAAAATAGGGGAACCTCGAGAGCGCGCGATACTGTTTTCATCACTAACGCTAACGTACATTTTGGGGGAGAAGAAGAGGAGTTCAAAAAGGATGGGAGGATCAAAAAATCCGGCTGGGCACCGGGCGTCATGGAGACGGGGCAGGAGTGGAGCAACGCACCGCTTTCCACAGAAAATCACCACACTCGTCAAGAGGAGTAAAAGGGAAGAGACTTCCAAGGCAGGGGGAGACATGCGGTATCGGGTGCGAACGTGACGAGGGGCGGTAGTTGTAGATGAAAAATCCGTGTGAAACTGGTCTGGTTGGCGAGACAGAGAGGATTACTGAAAAAGGTAAGACCGATGGGGCAAAAAAGGGCGATAAGTGGAAAAACGTTTTTCATAGACATAGTCGTTACGGGCGGCGAAGAAGAGCGGGGGGGTGGAGCGACGAACTTCAAAATAGACCTGACGAATACTTTCAGATAAGGTCTGGGGTAAAGGAGGAACAAGTTGATAGGGGCGCGTGAAACAAAATAGGGGGTCGTTTGTTTTTGCAGCTAATCGTGTCAGACGGAAGGACAATGTGGGGAAAGAAGATAAAATAATCGAGACCAGGCTAAACTGGCTTCTCAGGGTAACACAAATAATTAGGGACCAAGACCATAGCTATCAAGATCGAGGCAGGGTGAAATCATGGCAAAAAAGAGTTGCAAGGAAAAAAGGAAGGCTCTATGTATGAGTGGTGAAAGAAAGAATAACAAACAGAGTGGCAGGTCCACGGGGGGTTGGGGATAGTGATATAGAGGGAGAGAGTTTAACACGGGTTCCTGAGGACAAGCGAGACACAGGGGGCAGAGGGGAACGGGAAGGGGAGAACCCACCACATGTTTCAGGTTGAGAAAATGGGGATAGACGTTATCTGGAAGAAATGATCTGTCTGGGGATCCATCACACCATCAGCGAATGCAGGAAACAACAAAAGGTATTGGCAGCCGTATGTTTTGTGGATGGAAAAATGAAGTTCAGCGCAAACTTTCCGTTGACAAATTTGGAATCGGACCCGACCATCTCACTCAGGGGAGGGTGTACGCTCGAAAAACTGAATGCGAAGCAGGCTCTAGTAAATCACGTAAGAAACTCGAGAGGAGAAATTCTGATGCAAAAATCGGTCAAAGCAAAATGTACTGTAGGGAAATAAAGAGATTTAAAACGGCGTAAGTAGGAGGGGATCGTGGGGTGTCAAAGAAACGAGGGGGACAGCCTAGGCCGAAGATAGTGACCAAAAACGAAGGGGCCCGTAGAGGCGTCCGTGCAAATGAATATTGGGGGGAGGTCGACCGTCTTGGCAGATCGAAGAAAACGCCATGTGGTTTAGGAAAAAACCTATGGGGGCAGGGGAGTGGGGTCGGCGAAGCGAGTAGCGAGAGGAAGATACGCGGATCCTGACAAGATATTTTGGACTTCCAACGTGGGAGAATCAAGGGCCTGTTAAATGAATTACGTTCCTCAGTAGGAAAAATGAAACAGTACAATTGAAAACCCTAAGGGGAAGAAGGCGGAACTCGGAAAAAGGAAAAAAGGAAAAATCACAAGGAAAGGTATCTCTGGCGTCGGCAGTACGGGGCTCTATCGATCTGCCTGAGGAGGAGAATGGAAAGGAAGAAAAGAAGTACTTACCTGGGGGGGGAGGGGAGAGCCCGAGACGTTGAAATAGAGATCATCGCCGAAAGGATGGGCCAAGGGGACGAAAAGAAAAAGAAACTTGGAAGGGGAGAGGGCATGACCTTCCGTTGCAACTATAAGGACACGTTCATCACAACTTGGCCGAAAGAAAGAAAAGAGGAAAAAGTCTCGATGGGGCCATGGCACTAAGAAGGGAAGCGTTCGACACTCGTAGCAGGAACTGGGGGGACGGAGGGAGGAAGAGAGCCTTGTAAGTTTGAAATGCGTCGCGGAACGCAAAGAGAAATCGTCTGGTAAAATCAAGTTTCGACTAACGTTTGACCCAGAGAAGCATAAGGCGAAACGCTGTGGCTGAAAGGTCCCCGACTGGGAGGGACGCCAAGGGGCAGAGGTCCAGATAGACGACAGGGTAATCGGAGGGGGGGTAGTGCTCACCGACCACGCGCAGGAAAGAAAACTTTTCTTAGGGTTAAGCACGGTTCCCACCGGGTTTAAGAAAGGGAGACGAAATCAATCGAAGGTGCTGGATAGAAACGAGAAGTGAACATGTTCGACGTCGACGTCAAAGAAATTGTGAATGAACGACAATAAGGCGGGCTTAAAGACAGTAGTACGGGCGTCCAGAAAATGCGAGGGTGAGGCTGATTTGGCTCAAAAATGGAGAAAAGCTCAGAGGAATCGAAGGAGATTAATCGGAGTGGACCAAGTCAAGACAGACAAAGGGTTCACTCTCCATCGCGAATACTGAGAAGGGGGGGGGATAAGGACGCCACGAGAAAAAGAAATCCTCTTAACGCCTATCTAGGATTTATGTATGCACCAAAAATGCGTGTTAGGGAGGGAAATGAGCGTGCATTCCGGAGGTCAGAGACAATAGATTTGCGGTTAACGTACCTCGATAAGAAAAAAGCCTAATAGTCATTTAGATGGACTTCGAGCAAACCGACTATTCTTACAACTCAGAGATTGGGAACAAGAAAAATAGAGGTCAGTGCGACCTTGTTTAGGCCATCAAGGGATTTAAAATTGTCTGACTCGAGTTTAACCGCAGGATTTCAATCCTCGACTATGGAGGTAGTCTCTGCGAAAGAGTTGAAAACAAAAGAAGATCAAAAAAAAACTGAGGGGAGAAAGAAGAAGCGGCAATAGAGTGAGACTAGATTAAAGAGTGGTCAGGGGACGAGTCGATCAATTAAGAATCTGAAAGAGGGTGGGCAGGCCGAAGGGCTCAGGAAAAGGGCTGGAAGTTTACTAGACGCTTGGCCGCATCGGGATCGGGTGCGCCGTTACAAAGGGGAAGGATGTCTAAACTTCCTCTTCGGCGCAGGGTGTCCAGTAATGGTCGAAAAGATAAGCAGCGTCTTTGAATTCAGGGGAGGGGGCGAGCGACGTCATAAGTTGAGGACGTACATCATTGAATTGTTGGTGCAGAGCGCCACATCAATAATAGATAGCGAAAGGCGGGCGGCGACTGATGGGCGAAGCGGGCGGCCCAACGCGATCATGGGGAGCCGAACGCGAAGCAAAGAGAAGAACGAACAAAGCACATCACGGCGATGTACAGAGAAAGGGGGGGGGGGGGCAGGATCGAAAAAAGAAGAGTGGGAAAGCACTCGATTGGGAGGTCAGAGTCATCGAGTCTGTTGCTGGTTAATAAATCACAGGGGGGGCCAAGGACGACGAAATGTGACGTCGAGACACGAGAAGGCAGTAAGCAACGAGAGGACACTTTCGGGACAAAAAATGGGAAAAGGGCCCGGGTCACCGCAAGGTGAGAAAAGACCGTGCAGGGTAAAAGAAAAGCGAGAAAACTAGGGTTAGTCGATTAAAGCGGCCCGGTGACGTAAACAGGGCGGGAGCAGAACAAGGGAGAGGGGCTCTCAAAGAGGGTCAACGGGAATTAGAATTTGGAAGGCTACCGCATACTCGCGGGGGGACCAGGATGCGACTTCGCCTAGGAAAATCCGGGGAAATCTCCCGGGAGCCGAAGGGACGTAGCGTTACCTGCATCAGCATTCAATTCGAAACTCGTTACAGGGGGAAAAGGAGGGAACATGCAACCAGAGGAGTAAGTGATAGCCTTCGTGCGGAAATTGGGTAGGGAAAAACGTTCAGTCATAGGAAAACGCGAGAAAAGCAGTTAAATTTTTATCGTCCAGCGGCAACTGACCGGCTTCGAATGAATGCGTCAACGTCAGACGTTATACCAGGAGGAAACGAAGTCTTCGATTTCTTGAGGCGTAGTTTAGATCGAATGCTGATCGGGGGCTAGGCAGGAAAGATACAATTAAAACGGAAAAGAGAGACCAGGGACGCTGCTGTTTATCATCAGCGTCTCAGGGGAAATTGGGAGTCGTCAGAGTTGGGTTGCGTGAACCAGATTGGAGAGGTCGACACGGGTGGTCCAAAATATCCGGGTGTCGATGTACCTTACCTGAGGCGTCACATATTCGCTTAACGTAACGGAAAACGCAATCGCCTTGGTCTTCAAAGGGCTCAACATTTAAGATTGGGAACAAGCTCGGCCTCTCAATACGGCAGGTTAAGATAAACAGGATCACCTCCGAACCTCGGTCAAGAATAAGGCCGAGACGGAATCTGGTCGTTGGACACTATTAGGCCGAAAAAACCGAAGTGTAGGTTGCGAAAAGGGGAAAGAGGGGTACAGGGGGATTCTTTGATCTAGAAAAATCGTGGGACCTTCAGCATCGACGACGATTTCTGCGCTCATCGTCCAGGACTTGCGTGCAAGGGGCGAGAAGACTCCGAAGGTTTCGAGGAAAAAACAAATTTGACCCTCTACGTTGCATCCGGGATAGAAAGGGGTCCTTTCCATCAACAATAATCAAATGGAGGTCCTAAGATGATTATGCCAGATAGTAAGGCGTGTCTATCCGTAGGGCAAGGGGCCTAAGAAAGTCAGTGCGCCCAAGGGGGGGAAGACTTTTCAGATACAATAAAAATAGGGGTCGGTTAGGGAATCGGAAGCCAAATTGGGAAATAGGGGAGTTTGAAGCAAGGCATTAAAAGAGGAACTCCCCACTCCTTTCATATCTGATCAAGAGAAACCGTGGACCTGAAATCAAGGTTGGTGAGTTAGGCTTGATGCCACTTAACGGAGATTAAATGCTCAGTAAAAGACTGTGAATTGGGATCAAGGGGGCCAGGAAGAGAATTTGAATCGATTGGTCCTTGGGACAAGAATAAGTCAAAAATGGGAGGGGGGATGTCTCATGACTGGGGGGAGCAAGAGTGGGGGACGACGGTGTCGATATTGTGGACGGAGGAGACACACATTTCAGGAAGAACACGAATAGCGTATGCAAAAAAACCACCGAATCAAAACTTAAAAGGGGGGGGGGGAAAGAGAGACACATAAATCCTTGCTCCGAAAATTCGATTAAGTGGGAAAGTATCATAGGGTAGGTCGATGTTGGGACTGTCTGGGAAGAAGGACAAACGCTCTGTAAGATGATCGGGAACGTGAATATCGGAGGGGGAGATGGGCAAGGGAGTAACCTCTCTGGGGACAGGGAAAAGCTACCGGAAAGAGCAGTCATTTTCATTCATCAGCTGCAAAATGCGCGATCAAACCAGAAATCTAAAAAAAAGCGGGGGGAAAAACAACTTAAAAACCGTCACGTCGCAACACGACGTGGCACATGGATAATTTCATGGGGAAAAAAGTCTCCCACGGGTGATTTGGAATGGGGTAATTCGCGAACTTCGAAACAAGAACGGCACTTGAAGCTTAAAAACTTACTTGCCTCAAGAATTTGAATCCATAATAATGGATAGTACATATCTTGAAGTTGACATGGGGGACGCCTCAGAGTGTTACATCTTCCGGCAATTGATTGTTGACTGGTGCAAGAGAAAGCAGAGGGGGATAGTTTTTCTCAGGTATTGAAAGAGGGCAGAGTGAAATCAAACTCAATGATAGGCCGCGGTATTGAGAGACGTGGGTGCCGGAGGAAAAAACAAAAGTAGCGACGGTCATAACGGTAAGGGTTCAGGGAGAACGCGCGCGGTCAAGGCGAAGCCACCGCTGCAAAAAAAAGGGTGGGAAGGGGAGTCTTCCATTAACTTCTAAAGCGAGATGAGAAACAGAACAGCACGGAGCAAAGGGCGTCGCGCAATCAGCCAGTAAAAGGGGGCAGATCTCTACGCAACAACAATTCAGGCCAATATAGAGATGGGGAACGGGAAAGCCAAGAGCGCGCAAGACGAAAGGAAGGGGGGAGAGGTTTACAGCTGCCTAGGCGTTGCATCCGCCCATCAGTCCCACGAAGCCGTGCAAATGTTTGCGCTCCGGGGAGTCAACTCCGGGGGGAACGACGACGGATACCGTCAATAAAAAGTATGACCGTCGCTCTGGTGTTGGGCTCCGACTTCAACAAAAAACCCGAACATAAAGAGACAATAAGCACAATTGGCGCGCCCGAGCAATCATTACTCGTTAAAAAAGCTCAGAACATTACCAGGGGGGCGTCACGCTCACAGTCGCAGCAACAAGAAGTGAACAGACTGCACGAAATTCTACCCTTGGGTTCAAAAAGAAAGAAGAGACATTTTGTCAGCTGTCGATCTTCGTAGTGGAAGGCGGCAAAGAAAGGATTGTCAAACCAGGAATCTTTCTATTGAGTGGGGGGTAGCCAGTGGCCCTATCCCAGACAAAAAATACAAGCCGGTCCAATCGCGCGCGCTTAACGTCCGCAGGTCATAAACTGGAGGCCACGAGTTTGCGAAAGTGACTCGGCGGTACGATGAGGGGCTCGCCCGCATTGGAGTAAGGATGGTTTGCGCAACGAAGGGGGGAGGTGAGGCGCGGGAAGAGGGGTAGATGAACATAGAGGCGATAAGCCATCACTTTTTTAGAGAACATAATAAAAAGATGGAGATACAAAGGAACTTACTACTAAAGGAACGATCAGAACGACGAAGTAACTCGAACTTACGCGGAAAGGAAGTGATGTGAGAATGGTACCAAGTGATTAAGGCGTTTCCCCAACACGGTAGGGGGGAGGGGTTTTGAGACATAGAGAAGGAAGACAACAACAGGGGGGTATCTCACAACAGAAGCGCGACCAAAAGAAAACTGGATTCGAACTAAGAATGAAGAATTGAAGATAAAGGAGTCTGGGATACAAAGAAATCGGCTAAAGAGGAAAGGGCCATTTCCGACCCCAAGATTTTCAGAAAAAGCAGGGATTATAGGATTGCAATGAAAAGCCACAAGTAAGTTGACACTTCAGGTGGGACGTCGACGATATGAGAAAGAAGGGGGGGGGGGAGGAAGTCGGGAAAAAAAAAGAAAAAAAAAAAAAACGGGTGTGAACACTCGTACAACGAGGGCAAACCACTGGTGTGGAGTGTGTGGAACGGGTCCGATGGGGGACAACAGACACGAGTTTCAGATGGAAATAAGTGGATCGCACAGGAAATTGGAAAAGCAAGAATGTGAGGGGAAAGGGGAGAAAAAGAATCGCAGAGCATAATGGCAAGCTTAAAACACATGGGAGGAGTCTGGGGGAAATTTGTTTGGAAAGGAAGAAGGGGCCAGCTGGAAAGTTCCTGTTGGGCAATGGCTCGAAAGGCCAAAAGATCAAGGCGTTACTACTTCTCGGGACTGACTGCGAAGAGTCTGAGAACGCAAGCAACTAAAGGCAGAGAACAGCGATGCTAAGCCCCTATTCTCTCCGATTGAAGCATCCCAAGGCGGAATCTAACACGGGAGGGCCCTTGAGGACATCTGCCTGTTTTGGGGACAAGACGAAGTGACGAGCTATCAAAGGGATGGGAAAAACACGAAGGGGGCCTTAGTAATGCGTTGCCGTGAAAAAACACGGGAAAGAAGAGGGAAGAGTCGGAAATTGGTTGGGGCAAGATCTAAAAAGACCCATGTTGGGTGGGTGCCCGATCAACAGTGCTTGCAGTGAATAAGCGTAAGCGAAAGACTGGTCGGTGGCGACATATGACTAGAAACACGGAAGATTGGGACCTTCGCCGTTGCGAAACGTTCTTGCCAGAGTGGAAAAAGTGCCTCAGTATGAAAATTAAGGTCACAATTGATCACAACCAAGAGGATGATATACAGAAGCGCCCGAAAGAGAGATCTGGGAGGGGGCATGGTCTGCATGACAGTCGCGCGGGATTTCTATAAAAAGACTTCAGCAGCGAAGAAGAGAAATGAGCACGGACAGTTTGTTTTTTTTAGAAAAAGACGGAATATCGGATCATCGCCTGAATCAAGGGTGTTGACCGGGGGGGCCTAGAAAGAATGGTTAGTGCTTAGAACGACATCTTAACCAGCCATCCCAAGGGTCCTCATCCGAAGGAGAAAGGAGCTTCGCGCAGTTAGCAGAATGTACGCGTGCTACAAGAACAGGAGGAACTCAAGGGAGTCTAGCACGGATCAGGACTCCGGGGGAAGGGAAATGCGGTACGCCGAACGCCAGAAAGAAAGGGGCTAGTGAAGGTCCTTCAATTCAAATTACCTTTTAACGATCGTCTCCATCAGAGGGGGGATAGACCCAGAGGATTCCTGGAGGGGAGGGAGCACCAAACTGTAAATATCGACTAACCAGGAGGGGATCGTAGGGGAGGCTCAAGGAAAACTCTCGCGTCATCATACACCTTGTCTTAGTGTAGGGGGAACCAAATTTCTGGGGCCTCTAGAGCAAGGCGCTGAGCTTTAGTGGGAATCTACTGAGCCGTTTGAAAAATTTACGAGAGAGAAAGGGACCAAGTGGATGTGATGTAAAAAAGCCATTGAAACATAAACTGAAAAGCTGAAAAGAAATCGAAGGCTTGCGACCTACTAGGTAAGGGTTGAGAGGGTGAGGGGTCAAAAAGTTAAAAAAAAGGGAAGAGTGAATCTCAGCTCGGTCGCAGCAGGGTGATAGCTCGTAAAACCAGGTTCGGGAGTCTACAATTTCCGTGGATGGGAGGGGGGGGAGCAGTCAAGAAACCGGCAAACCAGACAGGAACAGGTACCGTAGCGCTTGATGTGATCATGTGAAGGAGCTTGAAAAGAAGGAAGGAAGGGGCGGGAGGAAGGAGAGGGTGCGGCTCCTACCTCGCCCAAGCACTAATTTGGCAGGTTTAGCGGCCGCGACGGTCGGGACTAATATTCCTAGTCACGTTGATAAGGGTAGCACACGAGGAGAATTGCCAAGCTCAAGGGAGGGAAAAGGAAAAACGTCTATTTCATGAGACTTGTACTGCCATGAAATTGATTGAAATTTCGAAACGCGCGATCCGTTAAGCTGAAAGGCGTAGTCCTTCGCAGAGGTGGAACGATCGCGCAACCCCTTAGAGGGAGGAAAGAGAGATCGGGCACCGCTCACTAGCAGACAATAGGAAGATAGTTCTGGCTGTTCAAAATAGGGGGAGTCATTTCAATCAACGAAATCGGTTGGGGGGCATGGCTAAAAAGTCAGCTGAGGGGAGGGGGGAAGGTGGGGAATCTCTCTGAGCCTTTTAGAAAGCGAAGGAGGGATCAAGGATTAGTGAAAAGGATCGGGAGGGCCGCCAAGTTGAATTCGACTCGGACTGAAAAAAAGCCCAGGGTAGGGTGGAGATCGACTTCATCAGTGAACAAGGAACGAACAATAATTGACATGGATCGATCAAGGAGATAGAGTAGAGTCTTCTCTGGGGAGTGGGTGAATCTGTAACATAAAAAAAATGTCAACGATAGGAGCAGTTGGGAGCACCGAACTCTGCTTGATATAAGAAGAACAAGGAGACTGAAAAGTCAATCATTTCTACAAGGTGGTGGGGGGAACCAGGAGGGGACCAGAGGAATCTGGGGCCAATCTCGACTTCATTAATCATCGCTGACTACATTGCATGGTTCCGGGTAGCAGTGGTCACGGTCAAAAGAAGGAAAAGGAAAAAGTCTACAGATGGGGAACGAGCCTTCCTTAAATCAAAGCAAGAAGAGGGGCTCTTCTTACACTTGGAGCCAAGACATTAAGGGGACCTTAACTAGAACAGAGAAAAAACGCGTGTCATTTAAACCTACGCTAACCTGCTATTTCCAGGGAGGCGGCTGGGCCCTTGCGTACTAAATTGTCAAGAGGTGTAGCCGGACAACTCTTTTGAAAGGAGGAACAATTGGTCAACAGGAGAATGGAATGACGCAAGAAAGCAATAGACCGCGTTAATGTCACCAAGGTCGACGGGGGGACGGATTACCTCCGGTGAAAGCTCCACGGGATCCTACGAACGTACTGTGAAGATACAGCAAGACAGGCTTGAAGACTGATTACGGGTACGAAAGTGGAGGGTGCAAACAGGCACATAGGGGAAAGAGTAGTCTCGTCAAGCTCGGAGAGGTGGTGTATTACGTGGGCATGGTCCATAGGTGAACGGAGCATCCGAACTAAAAGGGTTTAATTTTTGTAGTCAGGGGAAACCTTACCTGAGCGGAATGATAAATTTTGAACAAATATCGGGGAAGAAAGCAGGAGCCGATCTTCAAGATTTCTTCACTTCTTAAGTTCATACTGAATCATGCGAGGGGAGAAGAAGACTGCAGCGACAGACGTGCCGTTCTGCGGGTGGGTCATCAGAGGCGAAGTAGGGGGGGGGGGCAGGGGACTTTCTAAAATGTTTGATAAACTTAGAGGAAAAACAATAATTGGGAGGAAAAAATAACCAGAGAAGTTCAAGGGCCGTGTTGGGGCGATGGGACAATAGATGGTCACACACGCGAACCTGAGGAGAGGACATTGATCCGGGCAAAGGGAGAAGACTAGAAAAAAACGCTGGGGAGTTCTAGATATACACAAGACCTAACATATATAGAGGATAGCAAAGGGAGAACTCCAGGGCCATCTGGCCCAGATGAAATACTCGTCACAGTCGGAACGAACAATTAGGCAACCGCACATGCGGTCCAGGGAAGAGGGCATGAGGGTTGACATCGAGAATAAACGTGTCCTTCGCAGCTGAGGAGAAATAAGGGGACATAAGCGAGAGGAAGAAAAGCAAGGTCCTTCGGACTCATTAAAGAATGAGATGGGATAAAGTGAAGTTGTGCCGCTGGGAAGAGAAGTGAGGGACATCCAACAATTTCCAAAAGAAAAATCACATGTGATGTAATAGTATTAATAGAGTCTGATTCTTGTACGAAGCACAAAGACAGATTACAGTCGCGCAATGGGAAATCTTACAGCAAGAAGTGGGTCGGGTTCGCCACATATCAAAGGAGCCCATTTTGGAAGAGGGCGTTGAAGACAAGAAAACAATGGGAAAAGCTAAAAAAAAGAAGAGTAAGGAGGGACGTAACGCAAGAGCCAAAGCCGTGGAACTGAACGGGTGGTGAGTAGGATGGGATTTAACGTTCTCATTCAAATCAGGTGGAAGGTTTCACTGGGAGGGGGG
>Ga0179593_1374418_pt1 | contig 11410 bp, 8 predicted proteins | sample CZODoug2_1_08_16_FD_185931 | JGI IMG/M metagenome (GOLD analysis project Ga0179593, IMG submission 185931) | Vadose zone soil fungal communities from Angelo Coast Range Reserve, California, USA - CZODoug2_1_08_16fungal (PacBio error correction) | ecosystem: Environmental > Terrestrial > Soil >...
TGCCGTGGCGCAAAGAAAGGGTGCCAAGATAGGGCAAGCACGTCGTACCGAAGGCGATGAAAAGAGAGGTCCGACTCACAGTAAAACTACAAGGCATATAAAACGGGGCTGGACGATCAAGAATGAGGAGTTAACAGGCCAGGAAAACGACGGGGTGGAGTGTATTTGAAACAGGGCGACTCGATTGGAGAAACAACTAGGAACTTGAGTGTGGATCACGAGAGAACCCACAGACGGATCGGGAAAGAAAAAAATAATGGGGGAGAAAACATTTAAAGGCTATGTCGGAAACATCCCGCAATTTGGGGGAACCAGCAATCTAGGGTAACAATCAATAAGGAAAGAAAAAAAAACAGCAGGGAGAAAAAATATAAAAGTGGGGGATAACGGAATGTAAGGCAGCAAGGTGAGTCACTCTTTCGTAAGCCCAGGAATGGATGGACAGGAAGAAGGACAATGGGGGATATACGTTTTAGCGTTTCTTCAAAAATTCAGGTTGAAACGTGAGTTTCCGCCGGCCTCGGAGAGACAAACAGGAAAAGGAGGCGGTGGCATTCAGCGCAAGCAAGCAGTGGGGCTCTTTTGGTATGCGAACAGGAGCTCAAATCCCGCCTGCAGTCAAAGAAGAGGTAAATCAAAATACAGGGTCGACAGACAAGAACTAAGGTCTAACCGATCACGAAAAAAAAAAAGGAGACAGGAGGTGGGAAAATCGCCATGGAGCGGCTGGGAATAGAGCCGCAATGACTGTTCAACCAGCATAAGCGGTTCGGCAGGACTGGATGTTCGCATGACGACGGGCCGTCATAAAAGGAAAAAAAGGGACCGTGGAAAGATAAAAAACGTACGTACATCCGGTTCCGAGCTGGCGGGGTCCAGCGTCCGCCGAGGCAACAGAGGGGTGAAAATGAGGATACCAAGGGAAGGAAGCCTTGAGAGCTGGGGAGGACCAGGCAGCCATCGAAGGGCGCTTCTATTAGCCAGAGGAGCGTCAGAGATAGGATACGGTGTACACAGGCAAAACTTGACCACGCCATCGTTAGGAAGGGTTGATTGAGAAAAAAAAAAATGAAAACGGCGGGACCATAAACAGACGATAAAAGCCATCGAGACGAGGAGAACGCGCTCAGTAAGGCTGACCACACAAACAGAAAACAACGATTGAGCAACAAACGATTAAGGAGAAGAATAAGGAAAAACGCTAGTCATGAAGGTCTTGCGACATGGGGGGCCAAAAGGCAGATCGGCAACCTGCAGAGAACTGAGCAGGGGGGGGGTGGGGGGGGGGGGGGTTGGGGGGAAGGTGTGGGGGGAGGGTTTTTTTTTGGGGGGGGGTGGGGGGCAGGTGTTTTGGGGTGGGGGGGGGGGTTGGGGGGGGGGGGTGTTGGGGGGGGGGGTTGGGGGGGTTTGGTCTTTGGGGGTTGGGTTTTTGTTGGGTGGCTTGGGGGGGGTTGGGGTTGGGGGGGGGGGTATGTTTGGGGGGTTTGTGGGGTTGGGGGGGGTTGGGGTGGGGGGGTGTTTGGGTTTGGGTTTGAACTTTTCTGGTGGGGGTTCTGGGGTTTGGTGGCACAGACTGTTTTGGGGGGGGGGGGGGGGTGGAGGGGTGGGGGTTTTTTGGGGGGGGGAACCCAGTTCCCTCGGGGACAAGCAACAAGCAAAGTAACATAAGGTGGGGAAAGGGAAAAGACGGTAGGATCAAGGAATGATCTTGATTCAGAGCCGAACGAAAAGAGGAGAAGTTTCAACAAATTGAAGACGTGACAACGCGAGGAGGGAGGGGTCATTGTCCCCAGCCAGAGCAGTTACCTAATCTGAGTTTCAAAAAATTAGGGGTAGACGACTCGGAAAACCATAAATGCGAGGGATCGCAAGGTCAAGCAGGGGAAAGGACCAGGACGATCCATCGGAAAAGACAGAGAGGGGAGGCAACCAGGCTGGAGGGGATGGGTGTGGACCAATCTTTTTTCAGGAAATCGACAGGAGGAGGTCATCAAGCTGGATTGAAACGAGCCAGGGAAGGAAGGAGGAAGCACGTACGGCAACAATAGAGAAGGTTTAAGCCAGCGAACCTGAACGCCCGAGGCAATACTTCAAACACCCATCAATCCGAGTGGGGGGGGCGGCCATAAAGGAAGGGGACGGTAGCAAAAGGAAGGGGAATGGGGGGTGCGGGGAAGGGAGGTTTCCCGTCGACGGGGGGACCGGGCTGGATGAAAAGGAACCCGCGCCGAGGGGGGGTCGGAGGGAAAGAACTTGGTTCGACACGATCGCCATCCGAAACGCGATAGGGAAGATGAACGAGAAGGCGTTGACTATCAAGTGTTCCAAAAAACGTGATGTAAAAACCGTCGAGTGATTCTCGGCGAGCAAAATTTCGGCAATAGACGGCATTCTTATCTTGGCCGGTAATACAAAAGAGAAGCGAAACACTGCCAAAACGAAGTAGAAGAAGGACGGAGACCAGGGAGGCTGGGGAAAAAAGGGAGGCGAAACGCAGCCTCGGCTTCCGGGATAGACGAGAGACTGAAATTTTCATCTCTCTCAACAAGGAAGGCTTATTAACAGATCAGAGATTACAGGTCCAAGTTAGAGGGAAAATCAGAGAAAAAGACTGAGCGACGCCTACATGATGCGCAACACTCGCGGAGAAGAGTGGGGGACTATTCGAAAGTGGCAATGAAAATGGAGAAAATGACGAAAGACCTCTAAGAGAGAAATTTTCCTAGGACTCCAGCCACTGATGTCTCGAGAAGTTTACACGGGGGTGGACAAGGTCGAAACGAAAAATCATGAAAAATTCCGAGAGAGAGACGTTCGCTCACGCAGTCGTCAAAGAACCTATTAAGCCTGCAAAATCTTCGGGGGAAATCCATCCCGGGAGCCCACTGAAGACTGGAACTTCAAGCGGGCAAAGGAAAAAAAAACCAGAAGAAAAGAGGCGACCAACCTGCGCAGTGTCACCTTGAGAAGGGGGTTATGACAAGGAAGGGGAAGGAGTGGAAAACCAACATGAGCGCCGGCGTTTAGACGTGCATGAACGGGACCGCGCTTTCTGTCATTAAAAAAGGGAGAGACAAAAAGAAAGTGCCCGCACATTCCGTCGGGAGGAAAAAATTTACACCAAAAAAAAAAAAAGGGTGCTCAAAAGAGCAGAGAGGGAGAAGTGAAAGGGCACGCGGACAGGGCTGTTGTCGATCAGGCAGGTGTTGCTGACATCGGCTAGGTAAATAGGCTATGGGGAACTCAATAGGAACGGGACAAGAGTGAAGGAATGGCTGGGGGGGATGGAGAGAAAACAGAAGCGATGAAGGGAACCTGCAATCTTGACCGCAGGATAAGGAGTGTCGACGGAATCTATATCATTCAATGAGAAGACGGACGAGTTCCCGCAAGCACGAAAAGGCAAATGATGGGGCTTAGCGGAAGGGTCAAACAGAGGCAAGGGGGAAGGGGAGGACGACAGGACAGGGGTAGGTAAACCTGTGATCAGCAAGGGGGGGGTGACACTTCAAGACGAAAGGAACATAACCTTTTCAAAAGTCTTTTCACGGAACCGAAACGGGGAATCAAGGTTGGCATTAATGCCCTGGAAGCGGAAGCAGAATTTAGGAGAGGGGGGGGGTCGCTAGGAGGGGATGAAAAAAGGGAAAAAAGTCCGACGAGGTCACCGTGGAGGAATCACTCTCCAGGAAACAATGTCGAATCTTAGGGTGAAATTAATCCGTTACAACGAACGGGTGGAGGCAAAGCGGGTAGATCTAAAGCGCACGGGGAGGAGGAAAAAAATGGCTTAAAAAGAAAAGTACGAATTGAGATGAGAGGGAAAAATCATTTTCAGAACGCCTGGAACCGCGGCTCGTATTGGAAACGTCTGGACCCCATAACGAAGCGTAAGATGGAAAGGCGGGGTGATCTTAAAGGGAAAAATAAGAAGTAAGGGATTCTAGAGGAAAGAACATTTGCCAGGTGAAACCGCGACTAGGAACTCCACTTTCTATCTAGGTTCAGCCATCGAAAAAGGGAGCAGTGAAGTGATCAGGGGAGGCCCTGTAGTCGCTGGCTTTCGAACAAAAGGCTGAATGCAAGCTGGCGAAGAAGGTATTTGAGAAGGAAAAAAAAACGCTTGGAAAAAGAGCCAACCTTCTCTTGCAGCTTCGATTGCAATGCAGAACAGACGAGGTTGCGGGGTCCACGCGGCGAAAAACGAACGCAAGAGAGAGGAAGGAAAACTACCATCCGAAAGGGATAAGGAAGTGTCCACAAAGGAAATTGCAAAGTCTTTCCCACATCCGGCAAAGCACCGAGTGGTATACGTCAAGTGGCTGAAAGGGAGAAAAACCAAATCAGAACGGGGCGGGAACAGGGGTGAGTGGGATTGTGTCGACAAAAGTCATTGTAGTTTCTGTTCTCATCCAAGGAGATTCAAAAATAAAAGTGGCGGGTAGACGGCCTTGGAAAAACAAGGGGGAAGGCAAACCAGGAAAAACAACGGGGGAAACCTGTAAAGGACGAGGGGGTTCGATCTCGATTGAAAAAATAGAAATGGATCGCCTGAGGTCCCGAAAAAAATAGAAAGTCGGCAGCCTCACCCCATAAGTCTCGGCCACCTGAAGCGAAATGGGAAAAAGCATGTCGTAGGAAGGGAACATTCTGCCTTCCTGAGGTGACTTTCGAAAAAAAGGGCAAGGAGCTAGAGTCAGCGAATGACCGGAGACGGGACATCTTTGGGCAAAAGGGGCGTACCAGATAGGAAAAAACAAAACGGAGGAGGAAAAGGGGAGATTCTTTCGGGTAGAGGCAGAAACTGATACCCAAATGAGAAACACGTCGTCCGGAAGGACGAACATAGAAGAGAAGCGGGGGGACGAGGGAAAGAAGGGGTGATTCAATCGCGTAAAAGAAAGACTGCGAATTTTCGAGAAGAAAGTTTGGGGGGGGGGGGGTGTGGGGTGGTGGGGGGGGGTTGTTTGGGGGGGGGGGGGGTGGACGAACGAAATGAAGGGTTGCCTAACATGTACGAGATATCTTGAGGCTCATCCTGAAACTTTATGGATGGAAAAGAACGAGATCAACCGAGAAGGAGAAGGAGAGAATACCATCGGGGGGCATGGCAGGAAGACTGAGTAAAAAAGCATTAAGCAATTCGCAGGGGAACTAACAGACGAAGAACAAAAACCAGTCTAGGAAAACCCTAAAAAGGGGTATGCTTATCTGGAAGATTGGGAAGCCACATTACGGGGAAAGATAAGATCAATTTTTTGGCACAAAAGGGGAATTGTAACTAACCGAGGAACTTTGCTTATGAGGGGGGGTCAAAGATTCCTCATCGAGTTGCGGGGTTAGTTGTACTACGTGAAAGTATCGAAAAAAAGAAAAAAACGGAGCTGGGAGAGACAAGACCAGAGTAAGGTGGAAGACATCGGTATCAGCAAAGAGCAATTCTTATCCATCTCATTCCATAAGAAGGGTGGCGAAAGCCCCTCGACTCAAGAGGAAAGAAAGGAAAGGGGGATTTGAAAGACCGCGCCGGAAGGAGGCTGTAAAGAAGAAAAAAAGTTTCAGTCAACCAGGGACTAAGGAACTGGGAGGCCTCCATAGCCAGAATCCAGTGACAGTCGTAGGGGGATGAAAAGGTAAGCAAGGCCCGAAAACGGTACGCTCGTGCGGGGGGCGAGGACCACAGAGGGACACAGGAGTGGGGGGTCAAGTGATGTTATCAAAAATCCTAAAGGCATCTAGCCTTTTTCTCCCAAAACCTGAGCATCGAAAGTGACGCTTTAGATCTTAAAGAATGAGTTAAGAGAAAGGAAAATCAAGAATACTCAAGGGAGCGACGAACACGGGCGGAACCCACAGCGATCAAGAAGAGGGAAAGAGGGGGGTATCAGAAGAGTAGAAATCCCGAAAAGAATAAGATATTCAAAAGCTCCGTCTCATACTAATTTGAAAACTGCTATGATGGCTGGGGCCTGTCTGCTCAAAAACATTGCCGATCCGGAAAGAAAAAACCAAAGCAAGGACGGGTAAAAGTTGGCAAAAGAGGGACAGACTCCAACGAAGGGAAAGAGGGGTCGAGGATGGATGTACAAAGAACTGTAAAGAAGGAAGTCTTACTTCTCTGACCCACAAGAACACATGGACGACTGTTGCCGAAAAGGAATCTTGCTTGAGCGAGAAAGTCGTCGGCGGGTCCCAAAAAAAGAAGAAATAAAGATGGGGAACGAAGAGGGCACAATCTCTGGGTTAAGGAGATCGCGACCGAAGCGGAAAGAGGAGGGAAGAAACGGGCAATTGTCCCCTCGAACAAGGAGCAACTTCAGACCACGAGCAAAAGGCTTGTTGGAGGGGCCAATCTTTTGTGAAAAAGAAGCGAAAAACCAGTAGTCATAGTAGAACATTTTATACATGAGGCAGCTCGAAGAGAGGAAGGGAACAGAGAAGAGTAGGCATGTTGGCGCACACACAGGAAAGAAACTGATAAGGGCCCACACAGCAGCCTAACGGAGTCAACGGCGCGGCACGTTTCGGGGCTAAGGAAGAACGGAAATTAAAAATGGGGGGGAAAACGGGTCACGACCCGATGCAGGACAAGGACTGGAGGGAGTACCGCGCCGTCGATGTTGCAGGAGGGAACCGGTGCATTGTTCGACACGAGACTAGCCGAAAGAAGGAGGAAAGTCGTCGAATTGAAATGAAAAGTGCGTTTTAATGGTCCACGCTGAAAGGAACGTCGATGGGAAAAGGACGGCGGACAATACTTCGAAGGCACCGGGAAATGGGAAGGGCCGAGAATAGAGGCGAAATCCGGGGGAAAAAGGTCCTTTCTCATTCGGGAAATCGGGGGGCATTCTATAAGAGTGCAGGGCTCTCATCATGTGTAGCAACGCAACAGCGGCTTCGAGATGGGAAACAGCTCAGACGCCTCAGGGAGGAAATTAAGAGAGAAGAAAAACAAAAAACTAGGAAGGGGAAAAAAAGAGAGGAAAATGTCCGAAAAGAGTACTCATTCGTGTCAGTTTCATATCTAATCCGAATCTTGAAACGGCAGGGGTCGAAAAATTGACGCGAAACAACTCGGATAACCGAATTGTCAGGTGTCGAATTGGAAAAGGGAAGGGGTGGACAAGAGGGAAAACGACCTATGTGGCAATAAAATGGACCGGTATTCTCGGGTTTGCCGAAAGTTTCGCAACTATGTAAAGCGAACGTAACATCACGGTGGAAGGGTCTAAAGCATAACGATCGGAATCATTCGGAAGACACATCTGAGTTAGTCGCAGGAGATCGTGTCACAAAAACCACCACCCCCCCCCCCAAAAAAAAACCAAAAAACTCCAAACAAAAAAGAGAAAAAGAAAAAACGCGGGAGGGGGTCCTGCGGGGAATCAAGGAGGACAGGGTTCCAGCATCCAGCCAAGTCATCAAAACGGTCACTCGTGACGGCAAAGCGTGAAAACCACGAAGAGAATCGCGACAAAAGACAATTGGAGGCCGGCCGGTGGGGGGAAGGAAAGTCTGAACAGGGTCGTGGAGAACAACTGAGACTAATTCCGGTTCGGAAGTAAGACTGATCTCTCCGAGCAGGGCAAGAGACGAAAAATTTCAGATGTGGGACGACGAGATCCAGGGCCCCATATCGGTGAGCGAAAAAAAAGACTTGGACACCAACTAAAAAAACCTGTTTCTCGGGGGGGAGATCGGGCGGCGATGCGACTGGCGAAGGACAATTGCAAGCGGAACCGGTGGAAATCGGGGGAAGGGGGGGGAGAGCGCGGCTAGGAAGTCGCTTGAGTCGGTTCCCCAAGAAATGAATGGGGCTTGTCTTTTGACACGCCCGGAAAACGCGAGGCAGGACAAGACAAGTTGCATAAGAAAATCAGGGAAGAAAAGCTTTCTGTGCTGTAGGATCTAATAGCCATTCACCTAAAAAAAAAAAGGCTTTTTCACGCTCGCGAAACAACAGGAGGGTGACCGCTCAAAACTTGAGGTGGTTAGTAGTCAGTCGGACCCAAGGGGGAAACTAGGGGGTCGGACGATCAACAAGGGTGGGTCATTAGTTGGAAAATTGGGGGGGGCCCTGATGCAAAAAAAAAAGTCCATTGTCATATAAGTTCAAAAAGGCGGGTCCGGAGCGGGAGATCGAAATCATCGGGGATTTGTAGTGGCTGGGAATCTGAATGAAGACTTGAGAGGATCTGCGCTCGTGGTGGAGTTCCTGCTCAGAGTGAAGTGTGACGGAGAAAGAACCCTGGAAGCAACCCAAATGCGATTTGGCAGGATTTTTCCGTGCCAGTGGAACCAAAGGTTTTGGGGGGACACGATCATGATAACGCATGCTTAATAGAAAGACGCACGTTCGAGGGAGAACAAAATGCAGACGACCGAGCTCAGAAGACATCATGATCTCGTCTCCTTTTCAAAAATCATTGTGGCCCGCGCCAAATACACGCGGGACCCCGCAAAGAGCGACCGCGTCGCTGGTGAAGATTGCCACGACAGACAGATCTGGAGAATTTGCAGGAAGAAGAAGAAAATTCTGGTGACGGCCCGGAGGATGGTGTCCAAAAGACGTAGAACGGGCTCGACGGGACTCCAGCCAGGACGGGTCTGAACTCCAGGTCGTCGAGGATGGGACCAAGAAGTGGGGGGCTGTAAGGTCGATTGAGCACCAGGCGGGAGGGGCAGGAGTACAGTTTCCGAAAACAAAAGCGGCAAACTCTGAGCAGGAGTCAGAGCTGGAAGAGGGGGAGTGGACGAAGAGGAAAGTTCAGAAACCACGCAAATCGATAGAACCGGAAAAACATAAGAACCGAAAAGGTTAGAAGTGGAGAAGGCAAAGGAGAAACAAAAAAAAGTCGTAGGACCGCTGGAAGGAAGGCTGATCCCGAACATCAATTTTAGGGGAAAAACATGTGGATGGGGTTAAGTTGGTTTCGTCCTTGTTGGCAAAAAGATAAAAGGGTCTTTAAAACGGCCCGGTTACGACATCGCATTGGCAATGGCTCAGCCCATGGTAACGGAAAAGGAGAAAGGAGAAGCGCGGGTGGAGGCAGAGGGATGGAAAACAATATCATTTCCAATGAGTGTCTCCTCACACGAGTCTCGGGCGGAATACAGGAAAACAGTCGATCCAAATGGCCTGAGATGAAAAGCGATTTTTCTGATCATCCGAATCATGCCTTCCCGTCGTACCGTCAAAAAGGAGGGAGACGAGGTCAGCCAGAAGGGGACAACGTGGCTTCGTCTTTGGGGGGCAGCTAGGTGCACATAAGGGCTATCAAAAAGGAGGAAGGATAAGAAAGATATATCTTTCGGTATCGCAGACTGATGTCCCAGCCTAGGATCCAAAGCAGCCGTGCCGCTAATTCTCTGACTAGAGCATGAAGACGCCTGGGGCGCGACCCAAGGAGGGAAATAAGCTGTCAGCGATCGAAAAAAAAAAGGGAGAGAGGCCAGGGCGAAGACGATGCGGGTCAGGGATTGTACCGACTGTGAGGAGGGGTAGGCGCATCCCGCGAGAATGGGTGAACTCAGGATCGCCGCACCCGCTCCGGCTGGTCGAAGACAGGGTACCAGCGGGGTTGGAAGGGAGGGAAGGCAAGGATAAACCGGAAACTATGTCAAAAATCCGGGAAAAAAACAAGGAACGCAAACAATCCCAAGACGAAGGGTTCTTTTCCCGCTAAAGTCTACGGGAAATAGCAGCCCATGAGCGGTCGCGCGAGCCGGAGGTGATCCTTTGAAGGAAAGCAAATCGCCCTGGGAGAAATGAGGTTTAACGGGGGAGGAAGAATCGAGTGAGTGAGTTCGGAAAAGAAGAAGGGGGAGACTGACCCGCAACAGCCCACGAGCGGACAAAAGCAGCCAAGGGAAGGAGCGTGAATAGGAAAAGGAGTAGTCGTAAGATGCAGTGAAGAAAGAGGGTCCTGCCGAACGGCGGCGAAATTAAAGAGGACTCAGGCGAACGAATAACAAAAGAAAGGCGGCTTTTTGGTCCCGGAGCCCGGTCAAAGAAAGACAACGTGGAAAACGTAAAAAGAATCGTCTGGCTTCCTCAATTAAAAGACTGACAAGGAGAAGAGTGGAAAAGAGAAAAATCCTACCTAAATCTCCGCATTGCTCTTAAGACTAATCTTCAAATTTCCAAAGATGCTTGCAAGGAGGGATAAAAGAGAGTCCTTAGAATGCAGTTCAAAGAAATTTGCTCCCAACCCGAACGGCGCGGTCAGTATAGAAAAAAAGGAGAAAAAGTCGGGAAGGTTGGAAAAAAGGAAGAAAAAAGAAGCCGGAAAACATCGAACAAAAGGGGGTATCATGGGAAGGAGACGAACCGAAAAGAGGCTGTACTCCCTCCCTTAAACAAGCGATCAGGCGGGAGAAAAAGTGAGTGATTCCAGAACAAAGCAACTATGATAAAGAGAAAAGAAGAGGCTCAGCGTTTGTAAAAAAAGAGAAATGCAGGGAGGGCCGTAGAGAAAGGCCCAAAAAGGAAAAAGGACCAAAGAAGTATCGACATTACCCCGTGAGCGGGCCCCTTTTTTGGAACGAAAGCAAAAACTAAAAAAAAATACTGTTGGCGAGAGCGAAAGCTGTTCGGCAAGGGCCGAAGAACAGAGGATGAAAAGGAGAGGGGAGGAAAGAGGAAGGGCTTGGGAAAGGGAATTGCGTCTGGGACCAAACCAAAGAAGAATGCAGAGGGGAAAAGAGAGTTTCAAACCAAGAGATAATTTGTAAGAGGAGAGCCAACCATCGCGAGGTACAGGACTGAGAGGGGAACATTGTCACAGAGTCCAAAGGAAAAGAAGGCGAGCAGACGGAGGTTTGTCCAAGTTTTTTCAGGCTCAGTGGGACGGCACTCCGTCTGCAAAGGAGGAAATGAATTTTCTTAAAGACAGCGTCGAGCGGATGCTGATGCAGGAGAAAACCGATTGGTAAGCGAAAAAACAAAGGAACGTCCTGGAGACTGCCCACACATGACCGAAGACATAAAGGGAACCGGCCTTTCTTGCAGGGGGGATTAATGGAATTGAACGGTGTAGCAAACTGCAGACAGAGGCAGGTGGGATTAAACGCTGGATCGAACCCCGAAGCTAGTTTTGACAGGATGAGCAAGGCAGGGGTGGACGGGGGCTCACAGAAGCGAGGGATCAGGTCGAAGGGAAGAACGAGCAGGCGGTGCTAGACAGGTCCAACACAACCGTTGCTGTCAAAGTCGAGGGAGACGGCGCGCAATTTGGAGCAAAATAAGAACGGGCCAGGGCTTTAAGTCAGACAGTAGCGAACTCCTTGGCCAAAAGAGGCCACGCGATCGGACAAAGGACGGAGAGTGGGAAGAGCGTTGTGCGTCAGGTAGGCGACATCGACTCCTCGGCTTTTCGAGATAAGAGAACCTCATCATGCGAAATTTCAC
>Ga0179593_1460123_pt1 | contig 11410 bp, 19 predicted proteins | sample CZODoug2_1_08_16_FD_185931 | JGI IMG/M metagenome (GOLD analysis project Ga0179593, IMG submission 185931) | Vadose zone soil fungal communities from Angelo Coast Range Reserve, California, USA - CZODoug2_1_08_16fungal (PacBio error correction) | ecosystem: Environmental > Terrestrial > Soil >...
TGTCTCGACGGTTCAAACTCCTAGAACCCTACGGTGAGCGACTTATTGTAGCTGGGCTGGAGAGGAAGAAAAGGAAGAAGGCCAAACGGAAGTGAGAGTAAGGTGAGCCTCAATTCAGAAAGAATAAAAGTCTTATGACGGGGGAAAACCCACGTACGGAGGGGGGAAATAAGACAGACAGTTGGGACGGAAGTGGGAAAATTTCCGAATGGGAACGGCTCAGTTTCTTTAACCGACAGGGGGACCAAAAAGAATCGCCCACAGGATGACAGCCCAAGGGGGAGGAAAAGCACAGGGGGGCGGCCTGCTGATGGGGGGAATGGTCTGGATGATATCCTTGACAAAAAAAAACAGCCCGGGGGAAACCAAGGCCGGAAAGGAAGCCTGGAAAAAGTAACCAGAAAAATGGAAAAAGGGCGGGCATGTTGACCAATTTAGAGACAGGTAAGGGGGAAATCCTAATCCTGATACGATAAAGAAAAGGAAAACAGAAGGGAAAGAGATGTGGAGGATTGTGGGCGGTTATGGAAGAAGGAAATACGACATGATAAAAGTGCCAGGTTTGGGAGGAGGATAGTGTACGTTCCCAACAGCGGAATCCCAGAGGGGAAAAGTGAGGCCCTAGGTTTCGGAAAAGTATCTGTCGCAAGAACGAGGTTTTCAGTAAAGTCACCAACCCAAGAAACAAAAAATAGAGAAGGTTCGTATAGCGACTGAATTAACGGAGAAGACCGCAGATGGTTGAAAAAGACATTGACCTACAACGACAGGGATAGAAATTAAAACAGGTGGTTGCGCCCCCACAGAAAAAAAATAGTACGGGAAAGGCCCAAGGTTGCCGTTTAAAAAACGGGGGGGGGGGAGAAAACAAGATATGAGGAAGAGCGAGCAAAAGGAGAGCGCCAAAAGGCAGTTGGAAAAAACCCATAAGGGACGGGTGCAGGAATGGTCGAGTCGGACTAGGAGGGGGAAAAACCGCGATGGCCCATGAAGAAAAAAGAGCAGGAGACACTGGAACAAACCCAAACCAAGAGCGGAGTGGTAAAAGGAGGGCAATCCTTCGGTTTTACTGGGAGGACAAATAAAGGGAGGTGGTCGGGGTTCTTAAAGCAGCCCAAGAAATTCAGAAAAACAAACCCCAAATAGCCCAAGGGCCGACGCCAACTTCAAGACAGATTGGTCTCACACTTCAAAAGCGATACTATCTAGCAGAGGAGGACCCGAATAGAAGAGAGGGGTACTAAGAGATTTTAAGGTTAAAGGGAAAGGGGACCGAATAAGAAAAGTGCCCTTCTGAGCAACGGTGCAAAAGGGCAACGGGGGCCCTATCTAGTATCAAGATGGGAAAAGCAACTCAGGGGAAAGAGGCTGGTTGGGGGGCCGGACAAGCCTCAGGGGGGAACCCCCACAGAGTCCAGTCAAAATTTGGGGTAGGGGGACCGGGGGGGAGGTCCGCTGGCGGAAACAGAATGTCCGGAACAAAAGCGTGGGAGGCAAGGAACAAACGTGGAGGGGAAGGGGAATTGCCCCGGTTGTGACCCACAGAGGCACCCCCACTACATTTCACGGCCAGACCAGGGGGGGGGTGGGTGGAGAACAAATACGGGAAGGAACCGTGAGGGAAGAAGTTTTCGGAGTGGCAGAACAAAGTAAAAGAAAGGACGTTCTCGACTGGAAAAAACCAGGGGGGACAACAAGTGGGGGGGCCAGTGTCCAACCCAGTACAAGGAGGGGGAGTCTAAAAAAAGGGGGGGGGATCAAATCATCGAAAAAAAATCCACTCAGGGAGAGCGGCCCCTCTGGCGAATAATTGTTGTTCCAATGGTAACGATGCCCGTGACATGGTGAGCTCACCGTTGGGGGACGCTTGGGGTGGGATAAAAAACGAAGGAGCTGATCTCGTCCCCTCTAATAAGGAGAAAGGACGCTTCTTGGGACCAGCTGGAAAATGTTTCCGACGGGAGGAACACGATCGTCCTAATGAAGGGAAAAAAAAAATGACGCCTTGGGAAAAAAAACACATCACGATAAAAACAAGCGTGTGGTCAGATGGGGGGGTGAGGGACTTCTAGGGAGGAAAAGGAAGGGGGACCCAATGTGTTGGCCTTGTAGATAAAAAAAAAAGCGTGGTTTGTCAGAAAATGCTTTGGGGGGACAGAAGCTGATGAGACTTGCTAAAAAAGTCAAAATCCGGCTCAAACAGGGGGAGGGAAGGCACTGTTGAGAAGCGTAGTTGGGGACGGGTCCTCGAGTGGGAGAAAGGGACTATGAACGGTCAATATCTGGGAGAAAAACTAGCGGGAGGAGAGCCACTGACGAGGGTGTTATAAAAACAGAAAAATCCACCGCTTTTGTGCCCGGAGAAAAAAGACCGGAGCTCTTCGGGTCCATCACCAAGAGTCGTTGTCAGGCCCAAAAAAAAAAAAAAAAGGAAGACCACAAAACAAAACTAAAAGAGGGAATCAGGGGAAAAAAGAATGCTTTTGTAAGGGCTAATGTAAGAAGATGCGAAAGTGGGGTGGGGTTTCTCTGGAATCGAAGGCCTCCCTGGACAAAGGAAGTAAACGCCATTGAAGGAAGGGGAGGACTTGGGGAAGGAGAATGAGGGTTTTTGGGGAATCAAAAAAACACCCTGGAAGGGATTGGTGGTCAGGAACATTGACAAAAAAAAACGTGGGAAACCCCGTATGTGGCAAAACCTGGGGGGGTTGTGGGGTATCAAAAAACCTATGTCAGATCTCCAAACAACAACGAGGAAAGTAAAAAGAGTCGGGAAAAAAGATCAGAAGAAAAGGAGGGGGGGGGGGGACGACTGATTTCCTGAACGGTGTCCAGTGGGGGGGGGAAAGAACATAGTGGAGACTGCCAAAGGTTCAGAGAAGGGAGTAAGAGGTGGCGGGAGGAAGTGGGAAAAGGAAGGAGAGAACACTACAACAAAACTTTAAAAAAACTGATGAAAGGTCACTCTGATATCAGCGGAAAATTTCCCACAGCGGCCCAGAAAAAATTTGAAAGGGGGGACAGAAAACAGTGGCGCAGGAAAAGGAGGTGGGAGGCACGAATTTCCTCCAGTTCGGGTCGCTTTCCTTAAGTGTTTCGTTAGAAAAGGGGAACATCTTGGGGGCGCCAGCAAAAAAAAGAAAAGGCAAATCCATCAAAAAAATATTGAAGGGGGGGAAATGAAAGGGGCTAAAACCTCTAGAAAAAAACGACAAGAATCAATGCGGCTAAACAGAGAGGAAAAGGGGGATCAGTTGAGTATTGGAGAAAGGTGGGACTCATATTGATGTGAAAAACAAAAATGGTTTAACTGACAAACGGCGTTCGTATCCAAGTAACCGGAAAAGAAACAGTTTCCGTGTAAGGAAGCGTCCCCACCGGGAACCTACGGGACAAAGTGAGCCTGGGGGATGATGTGCTGCGAAGCGGAAGGGGGGGTGCAGACAATTAAAGGAGGGGACAAGACCTAAAACGCCCTGAAAATTGGGTGAAAAATAGAATTCCGGGAAAAACTAAACGAATAGCATAGTTCTCTTGGGGCAGGGAAAGGAAAAAGTTGCAACGCAAGCGACTGCAAGGAGAAGAAAGAAAAAGGGGGGAGACCGGGGGGGGTCCTGCCAGCACAAATGGAAACACCCGCCCTTTTGAAGAGCACGATCTCAGGGGGGGCTGGGGGGTGGGTGGAGATAAAGGCACCTCAATGTTATAAGAAAGGAGAGGGTGGAAAGGGGTAACTGTGTTGTCACACTTTTGGGGGGGGAGCAAGAACTTAGGGACGAGCCAAAAGGCAAGGTTGATAAAAAAATGAGCGTTTGTTGGGAAAAAGAAAACAGGTCCAAGAAGGAAAACGGGGGGAAAAAGAGAAGCGGGGGGGTCACCACAGAGAAAATTCGCGAAAGGGGGGGGGGACATTTGAACACTCTTTCCGGCGGGGACTTGCAGTTCGAAAAGATTCCAAGAAAAAAAGGCGAAAAAAAATGGGGGACAGTTGGGAAGGGGTGGGGAGTTGTGAGCAGGTAGGATTACTGATCCAAAAGAGCCTCAGGACACAACCGGCTTGGGGGGGGGGGATCGGAAAAGAACCCTACAGAGAGAGGAAAGACGAGGTGAAATAGCAATAAAAAGTACATTTAAAAATTCCAAACAGACGAGGATAGAATCTGGCGATGGCGAGTCAAGATATCGTTGGGGGGGGGGGGGGGGAAAGGGGACGAAAATTGCGTAAGCGGGGGCCAAAGGAAACCGGGAAAGTGGGGAAAAAGTTGATTCCCCATCTGTCCGGAAAAAGAAAAAAAGGAGTCAAGCCGCCAAGTCTAAAAAGAACAAGGAAGAAATGTCTCAGGGCCAGAAGAGCACTGTAGGGGGGGGGAGTCCGGACTTTTGGGGTGTGAACTGATAGAAACGGAAAATTCTGGCTCCAAGAATCTTGGGGTCACATGCGTAAATATTTTAAAGGAACTAGGAAATAAAGGATCAAAGGAACGGGGCCACAGGAGGGGTGTTTGAAAAGAAATGGGACTCAGAAAGGCAAAGATATGTGGTGGTACAAACACAAGGGAAAAGGGGCAAATTTGAGCCGAGTTAAAACGTTATCGAGGGGTTGGGTGGGGAGGAAAAAAAGGAAGTTAGAGACGTTTCATTACAGACTCGGGGAATACTTCACACAACTGGAGGTCCTTTCCGTAAGGGGGATCAGCACCAAAGCGGGACTGGAAGAACATGGGTCACAGGTGGGGGATGGATAGGAGGGGAAAAAAAAGAGGAGCAAAATTGAAAAATAACGTACTGAAACCGACCTAGACGTACTAAAACGTGGGGAGGATCCGGAAACTACGCATGGTAAACAAGACTTATTCAAACGGAGACAAAAAGTACGTTAGAAAAAATGGGGGAGGGAGCGGTATAAAAGAGCCAACTCCTCATAAACCAATTCCGGACATTTTACAGACCAAAAAAAAAAGTACTCTGAAAGCTAGGGGAAAAGGGGAAGAATGAATGTCCCCAAAAATTTCATTCAGCACAAACCTGGGGAAATAGGTAAAAGAAATGTGGGCCCGCCATTCAAAAAAATAGGAGGGGCATGGCGCACTCATCAATTTGAAAAGTCCCAAAAACTAAAGAAGATAAGGTGGAGGGATTTGAGGCAAATGAACATCGGTGGAAATGATTGAAGTACCCGACCCCCATGAGCTTGGAAAAACCCAGTCACGGGAGAAAAGAGTACAAGACAATCGAGAAAAATGACGAAGGAAGGAGTCCTGAATAGGAACAGGAGGGGAGTCGCCATGGTGAACGCCAGCCACAAAGGTCTGCACAATACGTTGTTTTCCGCGAAGGACCTTGGGGGGAGCAAAGACCATCAGAATCCATAATGAAGACTTCACACGAAAAGGGGGGACATCAAGGCGCAAAAAGGAGTTAACTCGACGATAAGGAAGTGAGAACCAGGTCAACGAAAGAGGTATTTCGTTGTAATCTCTGAAACTAAAACGCAACTGAGGGGGAGAAAGGAAAAAAAAGGGGGAAGAAAGAGAAAAGAAAATTAAGAAACAAGGGATTTTGAAATTGGAGGAAAAAAAGAAGACTCCACTTTTGTCCTGCGGTCGCCAAAAGAAAAACAACTGCGTGAGAACCTTATTTGGAGGAAGGGAAAGGCTCAAAAAGCTTAATTCAAAGGGTGAGCATGTAAGGGAATTCACCGCCAAGGGGAAAGAACAGGGAAAGGGGGCGTCGTCAGCAGGAAGAGACTATGGGGCAATTTTCAAACCAGGGTTGTAAAAAAAAACGAGTGTTAAAACATTCAAGGGGAGGACAGATGGACAAACCACCGGCTTATCCCAAAAGGATTCGCATGCTCTTTGGGCCCCTATAAAAGTACAAAATACCTTACTATGACTGAGGTTTGGGGAAAAAAGGAGGGAAAGATCCAGGACTGGGCTCCAGCCCCAGGAATAGTAATATAGGAAGGGGTGGGGAAAATCTTCAAAACACCAGGAGGAAAGGGGGAGTGGAAAGGATTCACTTTTGGGAAATATGAAAGAAAACAAAAATACTAAATCCGAAGGCGAAGGACGAAAGAGACAAGTCCGCGGATTGTTATAAAGTTTCCTGAGGTGAAGGAAGGACGAGAGATCCTGAATGATTAACCGAACGTGTTTTCCCCAGAGGGAAGAAGGAGATTAGAAGCTGACCACAGAAACAGACTCGATCCCACTTTAGCCCACGTATCCATCAAAGGAGTTGCGGAAGGTCCAAAGCTCCGAGACAAAAAAAGCCGAAGGTGTAAAACCAAGGAACAGGGGGGGGAAAGAACAAAAAAGGGAATGTGCTTATAATCGTTTGTGCGCGAACTGAGAAAGGGGGTGGGGGGGGGCAACGAATACGCAGGGTAACAAGACTAAAAACAGGGAAAAGATCTTCATGGGGGGGGGTAAGCACAACCGCATAATAAAAAAACGGTGGTACGAAGAAGACGGCTCCCATGTTGAAAGGTGAAATGGTGTCTGACCAATCTAAGCAACTTCCGAAACGTAGAGCGCCTGGACTTTTCACCCCAAAGGGGACATTAGAAGACAACGGGGTTTGGACGTAAATGGTAAAATCAAAGATGGGGATGAAACTATTAAACGAGTGTTAACCGAATTTCTCAAAAAAGAATGCACTTAATAATCAAGGTCGACAACCAACGCAAGCAAGAAAACCGGGAAGAGGAGTTGGTGATGGGAGACCTTGGAGAAAAAGTCTGGGTATCCGGCTTCCCAGGGGAGAAATGGGGAATGTAATGCGTGTTTCTGGCATGGAAAACAAAAGGACTTCCACGTTTCCAAAATACAGACCAGGGGGCGACAGAGCAATTCCAATGACGGTTGTCTTTATGTGACCACAACATTAGGAAAAAGCAAGATGGAAGGAAGAAGGCCGAACCAGAAATGAGGGAAGTTGAATGGGGAGGGGGGATGGGGAACCGGGAAACTGAAACTTAAAGCTGTGAGGGGGGGGTCAACTAAAAAAAATACCACGATGTAGCCGGGAAACTGAGGCCCGGGCACGAAGGGGGGTCCAAACGGCCTCGGGGATGAGGCAACTGGGGGGGTCTAGAGACCGCCAAAAAAGAGCATGAACGAACACCGAAACCGGGGAAAACTGGACCGGTTGCAAAAAAAAAAATGGGGGTCTGGAGAGGTTTCGAACTGAAGAATGTAAAACAAAAAAACAGGTCTGAAAGCCAATCTCCAGAGAATTTCAAAAAGGGGGAAAAGGGCCGATATGCCCGTCGGGGGGGACTGTTCCTCTTAAAGGGGACTGGGGGGGAAAAAGGGGCAGACTTTGAATCCAAACGTTGCACAAAGATAACTCAGCACAGAAGGAGACTTCAAGGGCTACTGGAAAAAAAAAAGGGAAAACAGTTTTTCCATGACCACCAAAGGACGGGACTCGGAAAACCTGGTTTGAGCAGCAAACAGCTCAAAAAACAAAGACAAATTTAAGGAAAAAAGAGCCGCCAAGGCGAGTTTTTACAGTACCAAAGGCTGTGGCCGGCTCGTGGGGGGGAAAAAAAAAAAAAAGGGGGGTCGGGTGATCCGGCCAAGGAAAAAACGGGAAAAAGCCAAAGTTCCTACGGAGGATAAAGAAGGATATGCCTTCGTGGGTCGGAAATGTTGTCTGTCCGACGGACGCCGCAGGAAAGCTGGCCTACTTGCATTGGGGGTGACTAATGGAGAAACAGTAACACGAGACAGCAAGGGGACCTTTGTAACACGGGTTGCCAGAGGAAGGGTCCGTTACCGGTCCGGCGCCAAGGGGGCCTGGAAAATGGGAAAGGAAAGCACCCGGGGGGTTTCAGATCTCATTTGGGGGGGGGGGGATCTCTGGGAACAGGACCACTAAATGCAAACATCCCTTAAGTGGGGGGCGAACCGGTGGGGGTTTTGGGCAAAACGCCCCGCACGGCTGGGTTTAGGGGGCCGAGAGTATCAAGGAAAAAGAAGTGAAAGATTCCGGAGAGCAAAGACGCATGCAACCAAAAAGCGGAAACGCATGTTTCTTAAAACTAAAAAATAAAACAAACCAAAAAGAACGGCTTGTTCCTTAGAAGAGTAACGAACTGACACGGTCCCTCACACAGGGGGACTCTCAAAAAAGACAAGGGGCAATGGCCGCTTTGGTAATAAGAATGGTAGAGCGAGTTAGGGCGACGATCCAGGGGGGTTGGTTGGCAACCTGGTTAAACCCGTCACCATTAAGTAAACAAGGGCCATTTAACGCAAAAGGGGGCATAAACGTGTCAGGAAGTATGGCGTCGATATTCAAACGGAAAAGTGAAAGGGGGATGTTTCAAGGGCAAGGAAAAAAGGAAGCAATCTAAGGGACCCGAGTGAAAAAAAAAAGGTGGAGGTATCGCCCCAGGCGGGGGGGGAAAGGCTCCGTCTCAAAAAAAACAACTTGGAATTATTATATATATAGAACTAAGGAGGGAAGAATTAAAAACGGAAGGACTTGACCTTTCCTGATGACCAGCACAGACATAAAAATGGGTAAAGGACTGGTGGGTGGGTCTACGCCCATAGTGGGGAAAAGTCAACTTGGGGTAAACGTTAAGGGGAGGGGGGTATTGAAACTGCGACGGATTCACAGCCATAGCACCAGAAAAAAGGACGACATTCCCAAAAAAAAAAGCAACTCACCCAACAAGCAGAAAACAAACTGATTCCAAAAAAGGGATCTGAGGGGTGGGGGCGGTGCGCCTAAAAGAACGCGGTGAGTTAACCGAAGCAAGGGGGGGGGGGCTCAAAAAAAAAAAAAAAGACAGGGCTGGACTTGGAAAAAGACTATCTGGTAGAAAAGTTGAACGAGTCAAGCACCCTCCGAAAGGAGAACCATCATAGATCCGGCATTCCGTGCCACAAAAAGACCGCAAAGAAAAAGGGCATCGGCAAAAACAGCACCTCAGGGGAGCGGGGTGAAGTAAGCAGTTAAAGGGGAATATTCGCCCAAAGAGATGTTTGACACAACGGGGGAAATAAAGGTACCAGAAAAGGTGGAGCCGGAAAAAGGGTACTGAAAAGCAAAAAGGGGAAAAAAAAAATAAGGGAAAAGTGAAGACACTACTTAATTGGACTCAATCCATGGGTGTGGGAGCATCGGCCGAACCAAACTGGCGCGGGGGACCTTGTTCAGGGAGAGAGTCTGAAGCGAATATCAGTCTTAACAGACTAGAAGGAAAGGGGGTTTGCCGAACGGAAGTAGGGATCCCGATCACCCAAGGTTTCCCAAGCCACAGCATGTAAGAATAGCAGGGGGGGACAAAAACACCGAGTCTTTCAAGGGATTCTTTGGTTTTTGAGGAGGAACGAAAAGCTCAAAAAACAGTCCTAACCGGCGTGGAAAAGGTGTGAACTTGGGGAGTCCTTGTACTCCATCGTAATTTGGCAGAAAAGGAAAAGAAGGCCAACGGGGGAGAAACAGCGAGGGAAATTTGTTGAGGAAAAAAGGGCCCGGAACAAAAGGGAGGAGATCGCCAGAAGGGGGGGGTAAAAAAAATCATACAGGGGGCCGAAGTTGGGCATGTGGGGGCAGAACGCGGGGGCCAAGGGAAAAAAAGGGACAAAAAAAAAAAAAAAAAAAAAGAAGAAAGAAAAAAGAAAGAAAAAAAAAAAAAAAAAAAAAGAAAAAAGAAAAATAACAACCAAAAACACAGAAAAAAACAAACAAAAACAAATTCCAAGAAAGAAAAAAAAAAAAGAAAAACAAAAACATAAAAAAAGAAAAAAAAAAAAAAAAACAAAAAAAAGAACAAAACATTTTACGAAAAATCATTGACAGAAAAACCACCGGCCGGGACAACAACTTTAGTTAAACTTCGGGAGGGGTCTGATCGTTTGGAAGCCTAGAAAAATAACACCCTTGAAGGAGAAAAAAAAAAGGGTGCTTGAAGAGTAGAATCAAGGAGTATTACAGAAATGAGGAATGGAAATTGGGGGAAAAAACTCGCTCAAAGCCTTGAAGTTCAAGGTTTACACGCCAGAATACAGAAAAAGGAAATTTTTGAAGAAAGGAGACGTCTATAATCTGGAAGGGGGGGGGTGGGGACAGTACGAAAAATCTGGGCAAAAAAAAAGAAACGAAGCCCCTGTAGTTGGCACGGGGAATGCAGAAAAAAAAGGGGCGCCTGAAAAAAAGGAAAAGAAAAGCACAAGAAGGGGGGGGTACAAGAAAAAACGGAACTTAAATAAACCAAGTGCCATCCAAAATCTTCAGGGTTTTTGGCTTCCTTTGCAGTTTGAGGACCGGAGCTGCAGACTGAAGACTGGGGAAACATCCTTGGTAAACAAAAGCTTAATAGTGGGAAACTGACTCGTCACAGGGTTGAACTCACCGGCACCTGTGGGAAAACAAAGGAGGTTGTGAGGGCCAATCGAAACCGTCAAGTCTAAGAGAGTATTGGTGGAAAGGGTGAAAGAAAACAATGGAGAAAAAGGAAACGGAATCGCGTTTGTTGGGGGGGGGGGGGGGGGGGGAACCAAAAACATGAGGTGAATATCCTTAGGGCTGGGGGTTAGAAAAAGGGTGCCTCGTCAACAGGTCGGGAGCCAGGTAGGGAACCTCGCTGAAACATCCGGATGAGTGGTACGGGTTAAACCTTGTTGGGAATTGGGGATGAAAAAAAGAGGAAGTGAATCTTAACCAGGGGGGAAACTTACGAAAGTGCCCTCGCCGGCATGCGTAACTTGTGTCCTTGGAGGGCGCGAAAAGTTCTACAAATAAAAATCCCAAGAAAGAACCACACGGGGGAAAAAAGGGTAATGTCAGTAATCTCTAAGGAGAATACCGCACAAAAGTAATCATAACAATCGGAACCGTCGCGTGGGCCGTCGTTGGGGTCAAAGGCGGATATCGATTAAAGGAATGTGAGGCAAGGAGGGGAAAGAACAAAAAGGCATTTGAACGGTAAACGAGTAATCAGGGGAGGAAGAATGAATTGGTCCCCCCTTGGTCCGAAAAAGAAGCCAGCTTCTTGATGGAGAAACAGATCAACAGAAAAAAAATTGGAAGTCCCAACGAATTCAGGAAGGTGAAATTTTTAACGGGGCAAAAATGCAGGCGCAAGAGGGGGGGGGAATGAGATGGGGAAGAAAAAAGGGGTGGAAATCCCGCATGCAGCCTGCTTACTAAGAATCGAACAAGTGGGAATTGCCCCTATATAGACAGGAAAGATGAGTCTAGGCAACAGGGTTTTGTAGTCATCCCTTGGGGAGGGGGGGGGAAGGAAACCAATCCAAAGAAGGGGGGAATGTCATGGAGACTCTCACACAAATCAAGGGGCGCCTCACCAGGTGTCTCCGGGCGAAAAAAAAAAGGCTCCCAAGCGGAGTAGTGACCCGGGGGCAAAAAAGGCGTCGATTTCAGGGGG
>Ga0179593_1483761_pt1 | contig 11410 bp, 13 predicted proteins | sample CZODoug2_1_08_16_FD_185931 | JGI IMG/M metagenome (GOLD analysis project Ga0179593, IMG submission 185931) | Vadose zone soil fungal communities from Angelo Coast Range Reserve, California, USA - CZODoug2_1_08_16fungal (PacBio error correction) | ecosystem: Environmental > Terrestrial > Soil >...
TGATGTTCATGTGGAAGCCCAGCTTGGAAAGGTCGCAAGGGGGAGAGTGAACCTAGCGGCGAGCGGGCGAGCGGAAATCACACCCGTCTGGATTTGAGGGTGGGTGCCTCTGATCTAGCCAGCTTCCGCAGTACGGCTGCAAGAATCCCTTCTTCCACCGAGGGCGGGCCCGAGGAGTTCGAGGGAGGCATACGTCGAACGAGGCGTGGGGCCGGCAACCCCATCGAGACGTGGGGGAAATTTTAGGCAGTGCGGGGGTTAGACGGAAGGCGGGGAAGAGAAAAAATGTTCCTTTTCACACAAGAAAGTCTTTCTGCAGGCAAGGCGTTAGAATCCCTCCGAGGTACGGGACAGCTCCACCAGAGCGCCACAGACCCAACAAATAAAATGGCGCAACAATTGGTGGATTGGGGCCTCGGAAAAAAGTACTCTTTCTTGACGGACTCGGTGGGGGGGAACGGGAAAAAGCCGAGAAAAAGCCCGTCTCATTCCAGTAAGAAAGGCCCATCTCCTTACGAACCACCTGCGGAGGACTCGAATCTCCCTCCCTTCAGCTCGAACGTCGTCATCATCTCTCAAAAAAAACAACTTCGTTATTATTAAGAAATAGAAAGACGAACTACGCTAGCGCCCTGATCGCGGGCTCAACTGGGTGAGAGTGAAGAAAAAAAAAAACAAAAAAAAAAAAAAACCCAAAAGCCTCTGTTCGAGAGATATTGTCCTTGGAGAGACGCCGCCTGAAAGGGATTCGTCAAGGGATTTCCCCCTCACCACCCAAACAAGTGGAGCGCTAAAGACAAAGGGGCAGCGGCAAAACCATCCACAATCGAATGTGCGCCGGGGAGGATGGGGGAGGTGGGCTTGGGGAGCGGGGTGGACCGGAATGGTAACCGATACCTGTCCCGGGAGAGGAAACGCTTGGCTGCGAAAGAACGTTCTTTAGACACAGGACCTGGAGTTCAACCATCCTGGGAAGACCCGCAATGAACCTTACCCCGCTGAGGTTGGGTCTGACCACGACTTCGCAACGAAAAATTTCTTCATCGAAGGCAGAGGGCACGAAGGGGGGCCGCAGTGTGATCCACGCCCCGGTCCATGATGAAGGTGGCACGCGAAGATGGAGCTGCCTGAGGGGAACATTTCCTCATCGAAGCAGACGTGGGGTGGCGGCCGCAGAAAAGCGTCCGATAGACTGCATCTCACCGGGGCTCAAATGGGTCCCCTGGCAGGAAAAAGACATCACCCCCTTTATCTATACGTAAGGGACACATCCCGAAAAACTGGGGAAACGGAAAGTGAAAGTTAACCGATCGGGAAAAAAGGGGGGGAGGAGAAAGAAGGGGGAAAAGGAGATTGCTGGGCGCGTCCTCGCACACTCCGCATTTACGAAGGTCTCGGTGTGAAAAAAACTTTTTACCATATCTTCCAGCGCTAGGGGGGGACAGCTTTGATGCGAGACGAAGTGGCGCAAACTCTTGGTTCAAGGGGACTCGATTCAAATCAAGGACACTAGTGAGGGATGGAGCTCTCGTCGCTGGGAACGTAGGGAGGACGGGAAAGACTAGCACTGTCCAATCTTCGTTTGGGGTGCATTCGACAAACGTCGGGACGAAAAGAACTTGCGATAGGGTGCCGACTGAACAAAAATACAAGGACTGACGTCTCTCCAGGAGAAAGGAAAGAACGGAAGAGACGGGAAAGCGGTGGTACCTGCACAGAGAAGGTTCCTAACCTGGTTTAATTAGAACAAATTTCACTAGAGGGGCACGACAAAAGGGGGGTTCAGAGTTCGTCAAAAGAAACGAAGAGGCGGTTGCGAAAAGTGAGGGGGAGGGTGTCCCGCACCTCGGGGAAAGCTTACGGAGGCACTTCGCCTGAAACGTACACACCAGTAGCTGAAAATGGGGACGTGAGAGGGGAAGGTGAAGTGCTACAATGGGCAGGGCTAAGGAGGCAAGGGGACTTGGGAAGGATGATCGGAAGCGGCACAACACTACGAAATCAACATTGCAGAGGAAAGGAGGGCCTCAACGCGCCCAGGGGGGGGGGGGAGAAGGAAGGGGAGGTGAACGTTCGAAGGAGGGGAAAAACACTTTAACAAAAAACGGCTGTCTAGGGGAGTATGGGTCCGAGACGGTGTCCCAATCTCAAAGGGAGATAGAAGGGGACCCCGCTCCGAACTATTGGGGGTCAAATGGTCGAATTTCACCCACTGACCGAGGGGGGGGGACACAGCGCATCTGCGGTGGGAAAGGGTTCTCTGAGGAAAGGGACAGCGGTGGATAGAGAGGGGCGACATTAGCGATGAATGAGTCACCGGGGGGAGGATAACCACCGCTGTCGCCCCTTTTCAAACTCACGTCAGAGGATGGAGGGTCAGGTGTTATCGAAACGTGGAAGAAATCACCCATGACAAGAGGAGGATGGCTGACATTAAAATACCAAAGGAAATCACCAAATAAAGTTGCAAAAAGGAAAAAGAATTGCCTCTGTCAGAAGTGACAGGTGAGAGGGGGCAGGAGAGAGAGGGGATTCAAATAGATCACCGAGCAGATAAAGGAAAGGGGATGGGGGTAGGGCTAGGTGAAGGAGTGCTACGGAATGTATTCCTATGTCGGGAAGAAGAAGTTACCCGACAAACCCGTCCGGGCGGGGAGGATAGAGGGTCTGTGGCTGGTAATGCATCTTCTGGCAGGGAACGAACTCGCCACAAGCATCCATCTACTGTGCCTATACAAAAATGAAACAATCTCGCTGCCGAGAACAAACGAAAATAAGAAAGGGAACGGGCGCAATGCACAATGGGGGTCACGAAAAATAGGCTTCCCATTCAGGTTACTTTCGCCAGGGGGGGATCAAGCTACGGCAATGACGGGAGAGCGCAAGTGGACGAGTGACTCGGGGATGGTCAGCAGCCAACCTTCCTTCCCGCTCAGGAAGGACTGCCGGGACGACAAGACGAAGCAGAGAGAAAGCCGAGAAAAGGGGGGGGGCTCACTTTAGATTGATGTTTCATGGTTCTATCATGGGGAGGGGTAAATGGAAGTAGATGAGGAATGGGAGGGGTGAAACGTTATCCATGAAAAAGTCCAGCAGCAAGTACTACATCTCTATCAACACATGCTCTACACAGTATACTTCATTCGTTGCAAGGTTGAACGGAGGGTCACCGTGGTTCGCCACGGAGACCGTGGGAAAAAGAAAAAGTTCATAGACCGCTCTTCTCCCAAAAAAACGGAAAGTATGAACGAAAAAGAGATGCGACGAACACCGGGGGAGGCGGAAAGGTCGCAGTGGAGACCCCGGTCACACCTCCTGCCGGACCCTTCCACACCCCCGGCCACACCCACCCAGAAACGAAGGAGGAGGCCTAAGTCATCGCTCTTGTCTTTCGAGGGCCGGCTGGGTATGGCCTTGCCGGGCGCTGTTGTGGTGAGAACGTGGGGGACCAGCACTGAGGGGCCTCACTCCCAGCAACCAAAAAAGAATCAGCCCCCACAATCCATAGGAAGTTGGAGCAACCTCAGACGGAGAAGTAAAGGTCTTGTAGTTGTAGCAGACGGGGCGGTCCTGGAAAAGCTAGTCCCATGATTCTGCATGGCAAATTGCACTAACGAAAGGAGAGCATCTGGGAGCGAGCGAAGGGTCCAGGGAAGTGTGAGCCACCAAGGCCGAACGCAACTTGCGGGAATGGGCCTAAAGATTTCGAAAAAGTCGAATTCACTCCCGGGGGAAGAGGAAGGCTCTCGTGGGTGGAATGGGTTCTCGCAGGAGTCCAGTTCAGTAAGGTTCTCCGCGCTGTCGAGGGGGATGGCGATTCAAGGCACTCTATCGGTGACATTAACAAAAAAAGAAAGAGAGACCCGCCAAGACCGCGGGGGGGTCAAGGGAATCGGGGCTGCGCGACGGCCTCCAGAAAATGGAAAGGAGTTGATCAATAAGGCAGAACTCAAATGCTTCGTGATCTTCTGTGCCAAATTCTGGAGTGTACCACAAGAGGAGGAGCACAGGCAAGGAAAATAAAGCCCGGGTTAAAACGGTCGGGTGCCAGTTGGAACCGTGAAGGCATTCGGGGGAGAGAACGAAGCAGACACTACCCTCGAGGTGTGAGGTAGCAATAGGGAATAACAAGACCTAAAAAGAAACTGTGGACGGATCACAATGGGCCGCAGGGGTGGCGGAGAAGTGCAGCACCCCTGCTCTCGCTATCATTAAGATGAACCGGAGAATCACGCGCCGAGCCCAGAAAACAAACAACCCAGAAGCTGGGAGAAACGGCAATCGTCAGGGGTAGTGCAAGGGGAGGAACAAAGGAAAATCGCGGGCTTTTTCCAAAAAGTTTAAACGGGGGGGGGAAAAAAAGGGGGGGGAAAAAGGGCTCGCGGCAGATCACATCGAAGCCGTTGGGGGTGAAAGGGGCAGAGGGGAGAAAAGGGGACCGCCCAACATTCACTCCCCAGGCCCCTTGCGCAGGGAAAATCTCCTCCTCGCAAGGTGACAGGAAGGGGGTGGGAATTTGCCACCCGACATTGGAAAGGGAACCTTCATATGCACGACCTTTAGCCTCTAAAGAAGTAACCTGTCCGGAAATGACCACGTGAAAAAGGGGGGGGGGAAGGGAGGTCGCAATGTGACAATCATACGCTCGTCCAGAGTTGGACGGGGAAAAAGCGACCCCCACCCCCCCAGCCACAACCCCGCCGCGTCGGGGAGCGGATCGAAACAGAAGAACCCCGGTTGCGGACGACTCTGGAAATCGATGTAAACCACTCTGTTCAACTGGGGGAGGGCCGGTTTCAGAGCGTAACAGTCAGAAACGTAAGTAATGGAACAGATCGGGCCGTCAGGACCTCGGGGGGGTGGGGGGAGGGAAAAACTGCGACAGCCCTTTTCTTCCATAAAGGGGGGGAGGAATTCCAACACGCAGAAAGGAAAGGGGGGGGGCAGCAAGACCGAAGAGACACGAAGTCCAGAGTTATAGAGGAACGAACAAGAGTAGATTCCGAGGGGGCAGTCAAAAAGGTTCTCCTGCTGAATCGCATCCCACAAGAAAGACGAGAGGGAGAGGTCCCCAGTTCGGGTAACCCGAGCAGCGGATGGAAGAGCGTCGACATTAATACAATAATGGCGCACCTGTGCGTCCGCGAACTTAAAAGAGGTGAAAGGTTCCTCACAGGTCAGGGCACAAGGGGGAAATTTAACAAGGAAGGGAGATAAGTAGCGGTGATGTTTGGGCATTGCGGCCAGTGGAAGGGAGTACCCTTTTAGCTATACGAGAGAGGAGAGACTGGCGACACCTCTACCTTGGGACAAGTTCCTCTTGAGACAGCCGGAGCAAATTCCGCATGACGGCAATGAAAAGACCAGACCGAGGGGGAAACAAGGGGGAGTGAACGATTCGCGGAGGGATCTTCTCAGTGAGCATCCACCACCAGAGAGCAGTGGTCAGGTTCGAAAGAGGAAAAGCATGTGAAAAAGAAAAAAGGTCCTTTTCAACGCACAGGGCTTTTCAGCAGAAAGAATTGGATACTATACATGGGACGGACTGCCAACTCAGGAGCCCGAGCAAAACCAAGAGGGGGAACAGGAGAACAGTGCAGTGAGTTGGGGGGGTGAAGAGGGAAACAATCTCTTGCGTTCACGATTAAAAAGAGTGGGTGGGGGGGAAAAGGGCCGCGACGAAGAAGAAGACAGGCCTGCGGAGAGAAGGGGCAAATCTCCTTTCAGCCAAAGGAGGTGTGCTGGGAGCGCAACCGTGCCTCCAGCAGAAAGTTCGAGGGAGACGCGCCTCTCTCTCAACCAAAAAGGAGTAGTATAAAATTCTATTAAACGAGGGAGAGATCGCCCTGAAGGCGCAGGGAGAAGGGTAGAGGGGGAATAAACGAAAGATTGGAGAAAGGAATGAAACTTCGCTACGTCGAGTACCTGCCTATAGGGTCAGTCGGAGAGGCTTTCCCCGACCCCCCAAAAGAAGTTCCTCGGAACGCCTAGACTTTTGTTGACGCGAAAAACAAAAGACACAGCTGGAAGAAGTGAAAGGGAAAGGGTTGAGGGTGGGCGGGGAGCAAGGGAAGAACCTGTCCGACCGGGATCTTATCGAAACGATTTCCTTCCAGAAATGAATTGAGGAGAACGGACCTTGCTGATGTCACCGTCCGGACGGAAGAAAAGCAACCGGACGAAACCTGACCCAATCTCTGATGGTGCTTCCCCCTTCTTGGAATAAGAAAACTCACTAGGGCCCGAACCGCGGGAAGAAAGGAGGGCCGCCGTCACTGCAGAAATGTGACGACGGCTTCGTACCTCAAGAAGTTTCCCTCCCGGACTCCTTGTTAGGGCAACTCGCACGCACAAGAGCGAAGAGAGAAGGTAGAAGACACCGTGCTCGACAAGGGGACCCATTTCCTTCCCCAGGCAGCCCTTAAGAAGATGCTAGGGGTAATCCACCTTGTGGGGCACCAGAGGGGGGGGATGAGGAACTGACTCTTTGAAGGGGGGTTCAGCGGACCGCCGGACCCGGGGGGGGTTGAAAATGCTTTTCGTGGCGTACCTGACGCACGCGGGGAGCATCCGCCGGCCTAGGTTGCGACTGGGGGGACCGCTCCGCGAGACATTTCCAAGGGGGGTGAGGAATGACGAAGGAGGGAAAAGCGTGGGGAGAAGAGAGGCATAGACCGCGGGGGGCTAACGGGACGAACTAATCTTGTTCGTCGGAAGATTGAGGAGCGAGCACTGGGCCATCTGCGGGGGGGGACAGTCGACCGGGAGGGACGACAATTACTGGGCAGAGTTGGCAGAAGAAAAAAGGGCTGTGCCTTAAGTGCCTCGTGGCTAAATTACTGCATGAGATGACGACAAGCGGGATAGGAACGGAAGACTCTCCGTTGGAAGGACTCCAGATTGGTTTTTTAATGCATCGGGGGGGGAAGGAAAGAGTAGGGCAAAGAGGGGTTTGGCTTATTGCGGCCGCTCCCCTCACTCTTATTGGGAGAAGGTGACTGGAGTGCAAGCAACATCGGGAAGGCGTACGAAAAATGGAGGGAAAAATCACATAACCAGTCGGGAGACCGTTGGGGAAGGGAGTTCTTTCAGTGAACGCTCAATTTTCTGCTAACTGGGGGGAAGGTTCTTTGGACAGTCGGCTCGCAAAGCGCAAACAAAAAGTGAAGAAAAAACCGGGAAGGAGGAGAGTTCACGCGCAGGGGTGGGGAATAGCCTGGGGGAGGGTGAACGGTGTCCAGATCACCGGACAAAGCTTGTACTATTTTATTCGCGAGCAAATGTGAAAAGATCCCAGGGGAGACTAGGCGGCACAGCAAGGAACGATGGGGGGTAAAAAATGGGACGGGGCAACTACCAAAGGAACGATTGCAAACGCGAAGAGCTGGTGTGGGGAAATTGTGTCTCTTAAGAGTAAGCGCCGAGCGAATGAGAAGGCGCACAGTAGCGAGGGCGAAGGAGTCACCGCGGCGGACACCAAAAAAAGTGGGGAAAAGTACAGGATTATTCTTAGGAGTTATCTAACTATTGTAAGAAAAAAAAATCGGAAGGCTGTCCATTCACGACCGAATAAGCAAAGGTTTCCCAAAAAGGGGCCGCCGAACGAAGTACGTTCGACAAAGGGGGGGAAGTGACTAGCCGAATCGTGGGGTATTCAGAGGGGGGAACAATGGTCATAGAAGACTAATTGAGTTCCGCGGGAAGAGGGAGAAAGACAAGTGGGGAGGCAAAGGAGGGGGAAAAAAAAAAAGAAGTGAAACGGAAAACCCTACGTTGAAATGGGACTCCTGTCTGTCAGGTACATGGCACTTCGAGAGCAGTGGGCCACAGATAAAAAAACACGGCGAAAACTACGCACGGGGCAAGTCAAAGACGGACTCCTAACAGAAATCTCACAACTCTCAAAAGTATTAAAAAGCTCATGCGAACTGAAACTCGGAACCATCCACAAAGTTCAGGCAGAAGGGTGGCCCACTAAAACCTTGCGCGCCGGCAAGGTAAAATCTACGGGGAGGTAAGAGGGCATCCAGGAGACCTTGTCGGGGAAGGATTCAGACGAACCCGGAGAAACGACGCATCCGATCACAGAAGGAGACGCATCCAAAAGGTTTGGGGAGTGACTCTGGTGGCAGGGGGGAAGTGAGGCGAAGGGCAGGACAACCGTATCCCAGAAACAAGCGCCAAGGAATAATACAGAGTAGAGAAAGGAAACACGGGAGAAAGGGGGAGGTGACGTGGATGCGGTTTGCCTTGGAAGAGAGTGCGCAAGGGGGGGAAAAAAAACGAAATAGAAATTGCAGCCGGAAGGGGGAGGCTCGAAAGGAAAACAAAAAGGAGGAGGAAGAGAGCGAAAAAAAGCCCACGGTGAGGCATGCAAGGGGCTCCGGTGAAAACCCGGCCAACTAATGGGGCCGAACAAGTCTCAAACTGAATCTCAGGGGCCTCCTCGCTCTATTGAGGGGCTCCGACTGGGTAGGAGGCTGGGAGGGGGGGGGAAGGGGAAAAGAATACAGAACCAGTAAAAAGAAAAAAGAGATACCCCCAACCTCCTCATACGTGAGGGCCGCGAACTGAAAGTGAGGGAGGGGGAAGGGGGGAGGGGATCACGATAATGATCGCGTAGGCCAGGATCGAGGGGCTCGATCCTCTATACTAAAACTCTGTGAAAGAAGAAGATGGCAAAGAAAGGGGGCAGCCACAGAAGGGACTAATTCCCTGCGAAGTTCCTAGGGAAGCGGAACGTTGAGTTGGCACAGTTCCTGAGGCCTTGAGCGAGGTGGTGAGATTGGGTCTGGCATTAGGGCACGTGAAAAATTTTTCTGGGCTGTATTGGAATGAGTGAGGGGTGGGGGGGGGGGGGTAGGGGGAAAGTCTAATCAGAAGAGCCTGTGGAAAAAAACCGATCAGAAAACCTCCCGAAAAAGAATGGTTTGCATCGGGATCTTAAGGATATATGGGAAAGCACCACTACTCGGGGAAAAAAAGTCCGAAGAAAAAAAAGTCTGAGAATATGGGAAAAAGGAAAGACAACGCTTGAAGGGTCCAATGCTCGAGGCGAAACGGGAACCTGCACTTTCGGTAATGAAGTGTGGGGGACAGGCCGCCTTCGTAGAGGAGAGGGGAAAGGGGACCACTCAGAATCGAAGGGTAGGTAGCCAGTAATAACAATACATAGGTACGATGCAAGCCAATGTGGGGCGCAGGTGGGGGAAGACGTACCACCTGCAAACTAAGAAAATGTGGCGGAGCGCTAACCGGGGACGAATACATACTCAAAAAAAGGTAAAAACCCCTGTCTAAATAACGATAGTTTATATGCGAAGCTCAGAAGTGTTCCCCTAATTTCCGGAACCTGTGAGGTGGGAAAGAAGCTCCGAGATAAGATAAAGGCCGGGTGGTCGCTGTTAAAGGCAGAACCTGGGTTAAAACGAAAACATCTACCACCCCTGCTCTTATCCTCTGAGCATCTACGTCCTTTTTTAAGTCGTGGGGAGGGGTCCGACAAAAGGATGACCCCGGCATCATTGTAGCGGCTACTTTTAATGAACACACCGCCGAACTGGAAGACTCATCCGCTTGGGACTTGTGTAGTAGAAGGGGGGTTGTCGCTGGACGTACGCAAATCGAAAAGGAAGGGAAAGAAAGAAAAAGCGCAAAACGCCGCGTGTCAGGTGTTAAATAAGCGAAACGTGTCGTGAAACTCAACGTGAGAAATCCAAGTACCAATCGAAGAACGGAGAGTAGACCAGGGACTTAGAAGAGGGAAGAAGATCCGAGTCCTGTGGCCAAAATAGAAGAGGAGCTATTTGGTAAAAAGTCGACTCCTACGCTCAAAGGGGAGAAACAGAAGGCGACAAAAAAGGGAACTTGGCCAAGGTAGAGCTCCGAGACGAAGTCCCGAATCGAACCTCGAGTCCAGAACGGGACCCAACGAAGGGAGAGGTAGTGAGCATCCACAGGACCAACGCAGCGGTCCCCGGAAACTACTTCGATGGGTGAAAAAGCGATCTTCCAAAGGGACGAAAAAAAGACTGGGCAACCGGTAAAGGAGGTCACCGGAAAGGGGACGCGAATTGTATTTAAGCAGCAACAGTTGGATTTGAGCGCTGACCGGGCGAGGTGAGGAAAAAAGCCGAACACCAAGGGAAAAGGCGTCGGAAAGGCTAGCTTGAGGCAGGTCCGCAAACCTGACGGTCCCTGTGATCGAATTCAAATACATGACAACGCAAATTCCCAAGCTAAAGAATGCCCGTGAGACCCCGCTTGAAAGCTTAGTTCTCTTAGGAACGTTCAGCAGTAGGGGAAGCAAAAAAAAACGATCGAGCGGGTCAGGGGCGGTAAAGGGACGGGAGAAAAAGAGGTTAAATCAATAAATTTACTGTACAAGAGGCTGGAGGAAGGCAAATCTTGGGAAACTATAAGGGCGAAAAGTGGAGAAGCGGCCACCGCAGGCGAACAAGCAAAGAAAAATCTTGACCGGCAATAAATTTGATGGTGTTCCTCTAAAAAAATCCTGGAGTTCTGCGATAACTCGGGGGGGGGGGTGGGCGCTGGGAAAAGAAGCGAAGAATCACAAAGTATGAAAGAAAAGGCACAAAGGGGGGAAAGGGGCTGGGAACGCCAACAAGAAAAAACAGCCTGGAGGGCAGACAGAAACAACAACAACTATGGAGGATTAAAAGAAAAGGGATGAAAGACGACTAGAAAAAGCCCGAGGAGTGCGGGAAAGAAAAAGGTTTGTTCAAAAAAGGAAAAAACTCGGGTCATAATCATTCTTAAGTCCGACCTGAAAGGGAGAGGAGAAGGATAAAAAGAGAAAAACCGAGTCAGATCGAACGAAGAGCTTTTTTTCGCGGCCCAAAAGACCCAATCATGGGGGGACACAGGCTTTTTATTTCGGGGGAAGAGGGGGAAGCATGTAAAGTCCCATTCGAGCGACGCTTTTGGAAGGAAGAAAAAGGGGGAGGGGGGCGACACTGACAGTGAAAAACAAGCCTTCCTTTCCTAACCCAGACGAACCTTACCACAGGGGGGGCGAACACGCGAAGGCGGCGACGAATCTCAAGAACGCCTAGGCCTAAAAATAAAAAAATCAAGGGGGGCTGGGAAACGGTCCCTGCGGAAGTTACGCCACGACATGGACGAAGGAAGGGTGCGAATCAGAAAGAAAAGCATCAGCCGCAGGAGGCCGGATCTAAACAAATGGAAAAATGAAGTCCCACATCCACCTGACGAAACTAATCGGGAATGGGAAGATCAACCTGGGGAGACTGGAAATGAAAGCTGGAACTTGGGAGAGGAACACCGGTGCGAGTGGGAGGGAGGTCTCCTTCGCACAGAACCGTCGGGGGGGTGTCCGAAAAAGGAAAAGGGATGGGAGAGCTAGAGGTCAGATGTGGTGGTTAAAGGA
>Ga0179593_1506767_pt1 | contig 11410 bp, 9 predicted proteins | sample CZODoug2_1_08_16_FD_185931 | JGI IMG/M metagenome (GOLD analysis project Ga0179593, IMG submission 185931) | Vadose zone soil fungal communities from Angelo Coast Range Reserve, California, USA - CZODoug2_1_08_16fungal (PacBio error correction) | ecosystem: Environmental > Terrestrial > Soil >...
AAGACGCCGGGAGGGGAAGACGACCTGTTCGAGAAGTAGCCTAAAGCTGGGGCTCAGGGAATAGGGACGTGAAAAACCACCACGTCCCGGAGTTCCGCGCCGTACGACACCGCACAAGGCGAATCACTCAAAAGTCAATGGCCAAAAACGGAATAAAAGCTAGAAAAGGAGAGATCGCCAATTCCAGCGCTTCAAGAGCGGCGGAGGAGGTTCATGAGCAAGTGAGACGACTATGCAAACGCGCGCCGGACAAGGGGAAAGCGCTCAAAAAAAACCAAGACCAAGAAGCGTGGAGGCGAAGGAGGGGAATGGACAAGGGCCAAACTGGATTTCTTGCCTTCGAAACCGATAGACCTTAGGGGAACCCAATAAGAAGACATCACCATGGGGCATGAACGACAGAAAAAGTTTTAGCTGCAGAAGCCAAGAGAGAGGATCGCGAAGGGAAAAACAAAGACCGGAAAAGGAGGGTAACTGGAAGACCTGCACAAAATTCCTACCTTCATATGGGGCGGGGGACGCGCCTACCGCGCCACAACAAAGACGGAGACACCCTTTAGGAGATGGTGGGGGGCGATTGAGGAGACTCGGGACAAAACAGACAAGAGAGCTAAGGATACCAAAGCCCGGCGCAGTACTCTCTTCTGAAAGGGACAGAAAGCGCCTGCGATCTAGAAAAAAGAAGAAGGCATGACGCCGCCCAGCAGAAAGCCACGACACACTTGTTCGAACGCGCGATGGTAAAGAAAAGAGAAGGTCGGGCACCCGCGAAAGTCGAAGGGCGCGCTGAGTTCCGCTCAACCTTGCAGAAATCGTGGGTAAAGTTGTGAAGAAAGTAATCGCCAGGGACGGGGAACAGGGCCAGCGGGATGATCAATGACCTCAGCAGGGGCACGAACTCAAAATTGGTAGGTCCATCAGCGATAGAGGATGGAGATAAGTCTCCCCCAAACTCGGAGCGAAGCGCAGATTTCAAGGAAGTCTGCCGAGAGGAAAACAGGGAAAACAACAAAGAAAGAACGCCCCAACAATATTCGCATGTAGCTTCATTCAACGTTTTACGACAACAGAAAGCGTGTACCCGGAAATCAGGGGAGGCAACGAATCGGGAAAAGACAGTCAGCGAAGGGAGAGAAGACGGCAGAAAAACCAAGAGCCGAGGTAAGAGAACAAATCGTCGCGACGCAGACAAGTGCCGCTACGAGCTGCAATCACAGAAGAAGGACCAAACAGATTCGGGCATCATGAAAAAAAACCAGCAAATAGGGGAAACTGGCCTAGAATCAAGGTCGGACCAGCTAAAAAGTGATTCTCAGCCCCAACCTTCACATCCCGAACACACAAGGGGGGCCGGATTTCTATAACTGCCATGGGAAACCTAGCGGAAGAGGATAACCGACCAGATAACCAAAAAGACGGACAACCTGTTGCCGGTGGTACCGCTTGAGAAGGAACCAAAACTTGGGAGGGTCAAAGAGTGTGGGGTGTGAGTACTTCCTAACGCAAACCGCGAAAATACCTACATCCCCGAAGCCATCAGGCATGCCCAGGCGATACGGTTGGGGGGGGGGGATCGGGAAATCAAGAAAGGGGATTATCGGGAAATGGTGGGGGCTCGCCCAAATCCCTTCCTGCTTTCTAAACAGTATCCAGGGACTCTTAAGGGAGGTCCGTTCAAAAAATGAGGCGTTGAGGAAGGAAAAAACCCTAAAAGGTGGCGTAGATGTTCAACCAAGCTGGTCCGTACCACATCCCAAACGCAGCTGGTCCGCTCGTATGCAAAGGGTCGAGCAAAAGCAAGGGGGGGTCCGTGTCTCAAAGGTATCTATGAAAAAAATCGATAGAACTTGGTGACGTTCTTCGTTTAGAAATAGAGCCGGGATAGGGGAAACTGAAGTTGTTGGAAAAAGGAAATTCGAGGTTGAAGTCGGAAAAGGCAAACCTCCAAGAGTTAAGAGCATGTCCCCTCTAATTCTCTGCCCGGGAGGAGCGGAAAATTTCCTGGCCTTGCTGGCGCACGCACGGAGAAGAAAGGAATACACCACCACGATGTGGTCAGATACAGGGTAAGGGGTGCGTTATTGACTTAAAAAGGCCAACGGAACCTCCTCATACGCAACGGTCGCCCTTGAATGAGCAGACAAATGTTGGAAGGTTTAGCTTGGCATAAGCCATTCAAGGCCATGCGGAGGGGGGAAGACGTCAGACCAGCTGCTCGATCAAGAATGGGAGCGGAAGCGGTTCCCAAAACTGGCGACACACTGGAAGAACAGATCGCAGAGAAAAAAAGAGTTCGGGAGAAAAGATCAAAAAGGGGGAAAAAAGAGAGAGACTCGAATGGTGATCTCGAAAGAAGCTATTTGTCCAACCTGGGTTGCCAACGGTGGTTTGACCTAACGCGTTCCTGCCGGCCTGATCGGGCCGAGATCAGTCGTGACCGAAAAAGGGAAGAATCTGGCTTCTGCCGGTAACGGCATATAAATGACTGGCCATTCACAAGCGGCATTTAGACCCCGTGCTGTGGGGGAAGGGTCCGGGGAGTCCCTAGACCTGATCTGCATAACCGTGGGGGGGGGAAAAAGCCAGGACTAACCGCGCCAGAAAAGGAAATTGGAGCCTACTTTTCAATAGCCCGCTGCCGCGAAGGGTAGGCGAAGGAGAAGAGCCCGCTGAAATGGAACGGTCTGGGACCCGGGAGACGTCAAAAATATTACCTCAACACTTCCGTGAAAACCTGATGAGAGGCGATGCAGAAAAAACGCCGACCGAAAAGACACCCCGAGGGGGCTCACTGCCGCTCGGGCAAAGAACAAAAGCTGGCGCTTGTCAGCGGTAAGAATCTTAAAAGCCAAAGATGAGAAATTTAATGACATCGGGGGCTACAGATAAGGAACCGGACACGTTGATGGTACGCTCAACGCAGGGGAGGTGTCCCCAGGAACAGAGGAAGAAGAGAAACGGCTGACTGCAAGCAGGAACGCGTTAGCCGAGGAGGTTGCGATGAATACCAAAAGTAAAGAATCAACACACTGATTGTACTGAACCAACAAGACGAAAAGCATGTGCAAGGTATTGAAGTGCGGTAAGTCGGGTCCCGGTGTTTGTGGATTTAAATAAAAACCAAACATACGGGGGAAAAGGGGGGTAAGAGCATCGGTAAAAACATGAAGCCAAGGAGGGTGTTTAATCATGTGATTGGACTGTAGAACCTGGGCACATGGCGCTTAAGAAAAGCGAGAAAAGCAAACAGAAGATGGGTCGGGGAGGGAAAAAGGGGGCGGGGGAGGGGGAACGAAAGAAAGGATCGAATTGATAAGGGACCAGGGTTTTGAAGCCTGTTGCACAGGGGGAGGGGCAAAAGCGCCGGGCAAAAAGTCGATGTCTGAAAGAATAAAAGATCCACGAAGTGAGGGAAAGGGCCGGAGACGCTGAAGTCGCGAATTCAAGGGTGGCATCTCGGGGAACGTCGCCTATCGATCCCCTCTGAATACCAAGTGGTCTGGGAAAGTCCGGCGATACCCGCTGAAGGAACGTAAGAAAAAAAAGAAGGCGCCAAAGCGAACGGCAAGGGAACGCAATCGTTGGTAGACTTTCGTGTGGTTGACGTGGAATCTAACGGCCGTCGCTGCGTCGCGTAACGGGGCGGAAGAAAGGGGAAAATGGAGATCCACAAGCAAAACAAGCAACGCGAAGGAAGCGGGCCTGCCGTTCTCGGCGCTTCCGACCGCCAGAAGTTAGGGCCGACCTTTCTATAATCGCGATCAAATAACAGTCGGCTGCAGAAGGATTATAGGAATCAGCGCGCAACCCGAACGATTCCGCGCTGTCTCGACACGGTGCATCGCGCGACCCTTGCTTGAAGGGGGGCTGGAAGATAAAAACCTAGGCCTCGGAGGAGAGAGAAAAGAGCTTCTGCCGCCAGAGAAAAGGACTGCTCATCTGGTATCGAGTTGATCGCCATTGGAAGTGAACCAAAAAAGCGCGCAAAACCCAAGAGAAAAATGAGGCTCAGCAACGGCCTGAGGTCGGCTCTGGAGAAGGGGGAACAAGGGAAGAAAACCGATCGTACTTGACCTTGCAGGGGGAGGGTCTCCCAGTCACCGGAGTTAATCAATTCCTGTAAGTTCTGCGGGTCGCAAACCAGCCTTTCTGAAGCCATAAATGTGGGAGTGCCGCATGCCCCATTTGCAGTATAGGAGGTGAAAACGTAAGGAACAGGAAGAACCAGAATGCCGGAGGGCCATCGGGGAACTTGAACGACGGCTTAACATCGCTGGAAGACAAATTGCGAAAGAACTGGCATAGAAAAGAGGAAAGAAACAAAACAGGGGAAACGCAAGACGATTCCGGGGAAAAAGTCAGGAATGTTGTCTACTAAACTACTCCTAATTCACAAGGCATTGAAGGCAGGAAAAGGAGACTGAACAGGGATCGCCGGAGAACGAATCGAACACAATTTTGACGAGCGGACGGTCAAATCAAAAAAGAGAGAGATTGTCTACGCGAACGTTCTAGCTTCGTTTCAAGAAGAAAAAGAGGCGGGACCACGAAACAGTGCGGCCGACAAAAAGAAAGGCTACAGATTCGCCGATTCTTGTGACGGCTTCGAGCCGAGAAAACTGCGCGCAAGGCTTCAGAAAGGCATAATCCCATAATTCCTGACAATACAGGGAGGGAGGGAGAGAACGTCAGGGATAGTCTATAGGGGCAAGCAGCAGACGCAGGGGTTGCGCGGAACAGAGAAAAAAGCACACAGAGGTAACGCTTCGCCAAGCCATCGATGCATATCAGGCCGCAATATCAGAATTTCCTTGAAAAGGTGGGGCCATTGCAGTTTTCTTTAGGGATTGGGTGAAGAGGGAAAACAGAAGGGGAACCTAGCAGGAGAGAGATGGGTCAGGACCCGGCCTGGAAAAAGGGAAGCGTACGTCCTATGCCGTCTCAGTCACGCGTAAAATAACTGGGGCAAAATGGCCGGAAACCAAAAAAAAACCGGAACCTTGGAGTCTCTTCAGACGTTAGGAAAGAATCAGATAACGCGCGACCAGAAGAAAAAGTGTCCGAGCTGCGAGTGGGGTTTAGGGTGGACTAGTAGTAACGAGTACCAGAAAATATACCGGGGCGTGGGGACGGTTCTGTCCGCATAGAGATTGTCAACGCCTGAAAGAGAGAAAAAATCAGAAAAGCGCAATTATGTCTTGGGACAGCCACGCTGAAGTGGGGGTGGGTGATTTTTATAACCACAGGCCTCGGGCATCGGAAGGGGAAAAGAAGACAACGAAGGGATAGGAACTGACCGAAAAAAGAGACAAAGGGACTAGATCAACCCGAAAACCCTCAAGTAGATGACACAAAAGACATATCACCGCCATCACAGAGATTTACGAAAAGTCCAGACATAAAATGACTAGAAAACGACCAAAGAGATAAGAAATTAGTCAAACTGTTAGAAAAAGTAGACCGGGTGGGGGGGGGGCCGCCATGCCAACGCAAACAGAACTTCCGCAAATGGAGGTGTTCAACTTTAAAGGGTCATGGGGAAGAAAACCCCGATTTAGGCTCAAAGTCGGGGAAAAGCAAGGAATCGGCGCACAATTTGAAAAGGGAGCGACTGTGATCGATCTGGAAATAAAGGACCCGTTACATGGGTCGAGAGCGGGGAAAACGCACCGGCGTCCATGAACTGAAACCCGAATTCAGCTACATTGCAAATAAAAAAAAACAATACATATAAGAGGGGGAAAGAAAGTAGAGAGAGTCAAAGAAGAATGCTGGGACTTACTTATACCGAGGGGGAGAGAAGAGCCGAGTGCAGCGGCAACTCGCTCGCGGCCTCTAAAATATCAGCAAGGAAAGAAAACCCACAAGATGGCGAGGCAGGAATTCTGGAAAGGAGAAAGCGAATGCGGCGCGAATGGGAGGTCGGCAAAAAGCGGCGGAACGCTGATACAACAAGAACAACTGCTCTTACGCGGTCGAATCGGAAATTCGTTTATTGTGACATAACGCTCTGGCTGCAGTCAAAAATCTAGACAGGGTCGAACAGAGAATCTTGTTGAAAAGACGGTGCAATCTGGGAGTGAAAGAACCAACAAGGTGCTCGCAATGGGCGGGTTAAAAACTAGCAAAAAGCAATGTAAACTTGTACAATCAAGACACTATTCTGGAAGGAACCCGGAGGAGAGAGCCAAATTCGAAGTCACGAAGGAAAGAGGCGTCGGAGTCAACCGGCTAAGCCGAAGCCGCGCACTCATTAGAACTTCCTCAACCGCAAACCAAAGACCAGAATAACGACGGAGACGCTCGGAAAAACGAATAACTGGAATTTACAAAAACTGCATTCACGGCCGGTGACCTGGACATGCAGGGAATCCCAGAGATACTGAACAAACCAGGGAGCAAGGCACGCAACTGGAGAAAACCTGCTATCTCAAAAAAACTCGGATAGACACAAAAAGAATAAAAGAATTGATGGAAACGGAGGAAGGTATACCTAACTTCACGGCAAGAATAGTCTCCAGAATACATGGGGGCGCATGAGGGTACTAAAAAAACCGCTAACTCAGCCTGTAGAGCCCTTTAAGGCGATGACGAAGAGGGAACACAGGTCCAAATGAGCACCAATCAAGACGATCAGCGCAACGAGCAGTACAGCAATACAATGATTGCAAACTAAAATAGAGACCAAAGGCCATCTACAAAGGAAATCAGAAAGCCAAACAACAAGCCGCGTAGGATGAAGAAGCGCGCTGGAAAAGAGTACAGTCAGACTCACTAAATAAGCTTTCGGAAAACCTGCATACTTACGAAAGATCAGGGGAAGTTCGGCTTGGGTAGACGCGCTCAGACCAGGGCGGGCAAAGTCCGGCAGGAAGGAGGGGGGGAGACCACCTCTGAATTAAAGAGAAAGTCCTCTGGATTTGGCGGGAAAATGGGGGGTCTCACTCCATGCGACGTGTAAGGACCACCGAGCGGGGACGAAGAAAGCCCATTCATCTAGTCAGTTGCAAAAACAAACCAACACCCGCCAAAAAGCCCCGTACCACGAAAACTGAGCTCAAGTTCGCTCTTGTGATAAGGGGGTTAAGGGGACACAAAAGCCAGAAGCGGGGATCGCCGGAGAAGACCGAAAAACTCAATACCACATCTCCCTTACAGCTACGGGAATCAAGGCAACAAGAAGAGAAACTTGAATGTAAGGAAATCCAGCGCGCGATCAAAGAGAAAAAGGCAAAGGAAAGGAAAGGAGTCTTTAGCTTGCAGACAACTCCATTCCACGGAAAAGGAGGGTGACTCCTTCAAAAAACACCACTTCCCAATAGGAACTGGGGCCGCGGATCAATTCTATTGCAAAAGAAAAAGGTGTACGCCCCAAGGCACAGTCCCCTCAAAAGAAAACACACTGTTGGACTCACTTAGGGAGAAAAGAAGCGCCAATGCAAAAGAGAAAGAACGCGATAACCAGAGAGCGCATAAAACAAAAACGAAGCCTGGGAAGGTACAAAGGCTCCAGAAACAAAACCTGGGGTTTCTGGTGTTGCTGGGGTGTGAAAAGAGAAAAGCCAAAGAAGAACCCTAAAAAGCAAAGCCAATCAGGCCAACAAGGGCCCATGCCGTTTGGCGAGCGGGGGGGGGGAGCGAAAGAAAAGAAATTGAGAGGATCGGTAACTGGTTAGAAAACACAGCAGAGTCCGCGTTCTGAGTCGGGACATTAGCCGCCGAGGCAAAGGTGCCTGGTTGTCCACCCCTGAGCGTTGAGCGCGAACAGAACCGACAAAAGGGCCGTATGTCCTACCCCAGGGCCGTACCATCCGACAGGGTACCAGAGGAAGAAAATGAGGCCGCAAGAGACTAGACTGTGTTGTGGGGAGGGTCAGGAAAATGAAAAGCCAGTCCAGAGGAGGTTAAGGGGATTCGGCGGTTCTAGCATCAAACTTTGGGAAAATTCGAGTAAAGGGAAGTTTGTTGGGGGAAGGTAATAATTCGAGATGGGAAACTAAGGACGGCCACCTCCACAAACATACATGCCAGAGAATGAGGGGCGGGATCGAAAACGTCGTATCCTTCTGTCTTGGCATGGAGCCCAAGTGAGAGGAAAAAGGGCAGACAAACACGGCGGGTTCGTCAAGAGATCAGGGGATGAGGCGGGGGGGAAAGAAAAGTAAAAGAAAGACTTTTCATCCGAAGGCAACGCTCAAGGAAACCTACCTCCACACCTCTCAGCGAAAAGGAAAATGATGATGCGGTAACAGGTCGACACCCTGCCTAGAGAAAAAAGCGGGAAAGAGGGAGGGGGAAACGACCCGAACAAAAAGGGAGGTAAAGAATTAAGGGGCTCGTCCGATCAAACTGTCGAGGATAGACTCGAAAAACGTATGAAAGAGAGAAATCCTCGACCAGGAAGATGGTGATTCGGACTCAAACCTATAAGACCCTTTGTATCAGGTGTGGAAAAGTAAGGAGCGGGAGAGGGAAGGCCGTGGCGAGGAGGACGTTTTGTAAAGAAGACAGCAAGGGGAAGGAAGAAGGACCAACAGGGTTGCTTGATATAAATTTCGACTGAAAATAGTCCGGAGTTTTCGCCACCTTAGCTAAAGGAAATTAAGACGCCTATTAAAAGCGAACTACACCGCAGGGGGGGAGGGCGGAAGGGAAAACTCCATACAAAAAGAAAGGGAGATAGTCCCCGGCGAATGGGGAGAGGAGGCCAAGATCTCCTGGCGAACAAACAGCTCAGGAGAAATCACAAAACCGATTTCTAAGGATCACGGGAGAAGAAGAGAAAACCGAAGGGGAAAGAAAGACAAGATGCACTCGATGCTGGAGAGTTCGGAATACTAGGCGCTTTCTGAGCTGTCGAAGAGGGCCACCCGAGGCGGATGAAAGGTACTGGAAGCTGGTGAGGAAAGAGAGACGTGCCAAGTAGGTCTGGGTGAGGCCTCCTGCAGGGGTGGGAGACAGGAAAAAAAAGGATCAGGGATACTGTCGATCCAGAACGCGGACGGCGAAGGGGGCAAAAAAAAAAGGGTACCGATAGAAGCCAAGATGTTGGGAGTAGGAGATCAAAACACCACCGCCAGAAGTATTGCTTTGCCTAGAGAGAGGGAGCATGGGAAGGGGAATGGCATTACTAAAAAGCACACAGAAAGGTTGTTGGACGAAAGAGAAAAAGGCGTGCAGGGAGGGGGGAAGACGCAGAAGGGAGAAGGGATTGAAAAGCTGGCAGGTGGAGAGGTGATAAGAACAACAAGGGTTCTGGATGTGAGTGCGGGCTAAACCGTTCCGAGAGCAGGTCCGACGGCCCAGTCCTTATTTGAAAAAGATGGGCAGAGAAAGCATAGAAAGGAAAGGAAGATCGGGAGGACCTAGAAAAGTAGTCAAAGGGAGAGGCTGCTCGACGGGATTCACGAATGAGGGGTGACATATTCGGCTTCGCAGGAGGTTGCGACGATCAGTAGAGTATCCGAGAAGGGGGTCGTGGGGGAGGGACAGTAGTCTTGTGAACTCTAAAAGCGCTTTCGGCCTGTTCTTGCACTCAAGATAATGATGTCCAGCGCCGCCCTGCCAAACCGAAGCCGAGAGGGGGACAGGGCGTGAAAGGGGGGGGGGGAGGGGGGGGTGGAAAAACGGTTGATCCGGCGGAAAAAAAAGGACGGCAAAAACAATTCGCTCCCAGAGAAGGGACCGAAAGAGCAACATAGCAGCCGACTCCTCGCAGAAGCGGGAACTGAAGGTGAGAGAATGCACCGAGGAAGAAACTATCCAAACATAAGGGTCGTTGGCCCGCCCAGTGATAGCCTTAACGCTTGTCGAAAGTTATAATCGTCGCGCGCAACCCGAGACGCTGAGAGGCGCGGGGAGAGACGGAAGTAAGGCAATCGGACGAGGCACCAGCCTGTCTTAGTGTGGTGCATCACTTGGAAAATAAAGTCGCGCAGATGAAGCGCTTCTGAACTTCCGACCTGAGAAGAATTTACGCACAAAAAGGAGAGGGGGGTATCGGAGATGGGAGAGGATCCATTTGACCTTTTCCCGCCGCAAGAGAAATCAGACACCCACAGAGCATGCAAAGGAAGGGCTAGGGAGGGAGTTGCAAGGGAGCTCAGGAAAAATTCCGCCATTCAGGAAGCACACACGATACTTGAACGGGGAGTAGTTAACCATCCGTCGTTTCCATCATTCCTTGAAGTAGTGGGTACCTTAGAAGAACAGAGAGGCAGGGCTTCCCACGGGAAAAAGGGAGGGAAAACATTCACCATAAAGTAGTTCGGGAACAAGAAAGCCAGAAAAAAGGAAGAATGAATTGCCAGTTCTTGCAAAGCCGAAGAAACGTCGGAGGGAACGCTGAGGAGGGAGGGGTTGGTGGGAAGGGAGAAGGAAGCTCGGAAATCAGATATTCGTAGCAAGAACTGCGTAATCAACCTACGCACTAGTTCCTTCTGAAAGTGGCTAGAATTGGCGATCTCCTCCAAGGCGTGCCGTAAAGATCGTGAGGACGGGGTGGGAAACGGGGGCCCTGCGACTTCTAATGGATCTCCGAGGAGGGCGATCGTGAAAACCAACAAATAACTTGTAGGGGGTGTCTGGGACAAACCGGACCAAATGAAGAAGAACAAAATTGAGAAAGGGCGAAAAAATAGAAGTTAGGTTCCAACAAGAGGGTTAGTGCACAAACACAAAGAGTAAAAAAATCCCACCAGACCGACATTGGAGGCAATGCCCTGGGGATCAGCGGCTCGAAGCCGGATAGGCACAATCGGACGCAAAAGGAGTCGGCAGAATACAAAAGGGCAATGAAAAGACAGGCTGCAATGGATGATTCGTCGTGAGTCCGATGGCCGCAGAATACGCAGGCTGCGAAGAACAGCGAAAAAAACAAGAAACACCAGCGACGCATGAAAAAAGCAACTTCTCTGGCAGAAAGCGGGGAAGGAGGTAAAAAGGGGAAAAAAAAGGGGGGGATGGGAAATGAGGTGTCGTCTGGAAGGAGGGAGAAGTGGAGTCGAAACCTAAAGTCAGTGTCAATGAATTCGATTTTAAGCATGACTACAACAAAAAGGGTCAATACGACTCAGATCCTTCGGGAGTCAGGAGAAAAAAAATCTGGCGCAGGGAAAGAGGGAATCCAGCAAGGGGCGCCCTTCAGCCAAAGCAGGGTTCATCGCTTGAAATCAGATACCGCCGTTGCGATGAAGGCAAATGGGGAGGTGAGTTGAACTATTGGAGCCCAAACCACCAGGTAACGCACAAGCTTGAACTAAAGGGAAAGAAGAAGAGGGGAGGGAGATAAGCAGATAAAAGTGAAGGACTGGCCTTGAATATATGGAAAAATGCTGAATTGCGGCAATTATCGGGGTGTAGAAATGTTCAGGGTAAAGTCCACAGGGTGGCAGCCAAGCGGCATTTCCTA
>Ga0179593_1447302_pt1 | contig 11409 bp, 14 predicted proteins | sample CZODoug2_1_08_16_FD_185931 | JGI IMG/M metagenome (GOLD analysis project Ga0179593, IMG submission 185931) | Vadose zone soil fungal communities from Angelo Coast Range Reserve, California, USA - CZODoug2_1_08_16fungal (PacBio error correction) | ecosystem: Environmental > Terrestrial > Soil >...
CTGTGGAGTGGTGGGAAGCCGGGGCAAAAAGGGACCAATGGTAAACTAACAAATGCCGTAGATGAGCGTGCCCGCCGCACATTTTGTGGCGGGAAATCAGTTTTCGCGCACTGGAAAGACATGCTCTCCCATGGGGGGGGCCCGGGTTTCGAAGAAAAATTACTTGTGGGGAAGAGCCAAGATTAGAGGGGTTCCATTCACGGGTACAGAAGGCCCAGACGAGGATATAAACATATCATAAACTCTCGGAAAAAGGAATGTGGGCGCAAGAAAACTAAAATCGGGCATATTCAGCCTAATCCCGGCAAAAAGCGCCGTTGACAGAGAAGGGTCTAAATTTTGGCGGTCGTAAATCGTCAAGGGAAGTGGCGGAAGAGGATCTAAGAAAAACTGATCTTTATTAGAGGGGGAATCAAAGACTCACAAATATGGGGGTTCGGAAAGACTCGGAGGGGGAGCTGGGGAGTAGGTGCCTATGCAGTGTGTGGATCTGGTCTCAGAGAACAAGGATCAAAAAACTGTTAAAAGAAGGAAAAACAGAAAAAAGCTATATGAAAAAGCAAAGAAGGCGCGTCCGGATGCACCCTTGACGACAATATTCCTTCTAGATCATTCGGGAAAAAGGAGTTTATTGGTACGTCATATGAGCAGACAGACTGGGAGGGGACGGGGGGTGTAAGGCCCGGAAGGAATAACCGAACCGATCAAAAATATGAAAGCGCTGATCGGGGGCCGAAAAGAACGGGGTGGAAGGATGGCAAGCTGAGGATGTTCAGGAACACGCACTAAGAAGGAGGAGATGGAAACGTTGTAATGTTAGCGCAAAACTTAAACGTGAGCATAGATCGGGAGGGATTCAAAAAGGGGAACTAAGATTAGAGCTCCAGGTACAGCGAAAAGCGAATGTATGGAAATCCAAGGGGGTAAATGCAGAAAGGAAATCGAAAGCCCGATTCAAAATCCCAGAAAAATAATTGCAAAAGGACTCCTCTCAAGATTATACTACATTAGAGGAAGAACAAACAAGCGGAAAAAGAACTTAAATGACAGCTCCTAGACAAGGCCCAAGTGGGGACTAAAAAAAGGACGGGGGCTTCTTATTGAGAGATTGGACCTCTGGAAAAGGGCGAGAGTCGAGACTTCAGAGGTGTCCAAAAAAATCTGTAGCGCTGGAAAAGAACGAAGAGGAGAAGGCAGGGGAGGAAAAAGGTGAGCCGGGGAAAAGAAACCAATAAAATGAGATAAGGAAAAAAAGATCGGGGGGAGAGAGCCTCTTTAGAGGGGACGGGTCCAGCTTTGGGGTGGGGAAAGCAACAACGCAGAAGTCGGGGAAACTCGGCGCCCTCACCAATCTCGCCAGACGAATCTCACTTTAACGAGACTTCTTGATCGCCTGCCAGAACGAGAGGGGCATTAAATGTTGGGCTAAGACGGTGAGTCAGGAATTTAGATACAAGGAAAAGATAAAAGAAACAGCTTGTCCAATAGGAAAAATGGATTATCACAGGTCGAGATCTCATCCAAACCCTCCCGGGCTAAGATACTTTGTGAAACGGGGGGGGTTGGCTTTCTGGAGGACGCAAGGCTTACCCTCGCCCTTGGTACGTGACAGAAACAAAGTTCCCAGGGGGGGGGTGAGTGCGGTTCCGTGGAGAGAAACAAAAAATGAAGGGAGGCGTCCTCTAGACCTCTCAGATTTATGTACCCACGGTCAAAAAAAAGTGGGGCCGTAAAGGCAAGAATAGAACGACATCGGCCACCGGGACTCACCCTAGGTACTTCACTTGGCCTCATGGAAATACAAAGAGGGCACAATGTGAGAAGCATGAGTGAGATTGACGCTGCAAACACATTGGCTTACAGGACCCGTAGTGTCCAGGAGGAACAAAAAAATTACCAAAGATTTGCAGTCGCGCGTGAAGAAATGTGCTCAGAGGCCGGGTAAAACATGATTTAACTGTTATAAAGGAAGATACGAAGACATCAGGGGACAGCGATAGCGGCTAGTATTAAAGGTGAAGACTAGAGATCACCTAAAGGAAGGAACAGCTCGAGATAAATGAAAGCGGCACCCGTTGCTCAGGTGTGACTCCGGGTCCTCCCAACACCAAACGAAAGGGGACAGATAAAAAAAAAACTGAGTAACGAAAAATGAGGGGGGCAGGATTCTCGGGCAGGATTGAAGAAAAAAGAGTCGATCAATTACGCTTGATTACCGGAGGGTCTGCGGTGGGGGGAAAAGCCTTCAATAAAGAGAAAGAACTGACAACGTCCATAAAGGACAGAAACAACAAAAAAAGGTTGGAAATCCAGACTGTATTTATCAACTGGAGTACTTGGACAAAAACACCCAAGTTTAGGGGGACTAACTTCCGCCCGAAAAAAGGGGAAACGTTGCACAGGGTGAGGGCATAAACGGGCCCCAGGTTTCGCTCTGGCGACACGTTGGGGAAAATGTACAAAAGAGAAGTTCACAACGAGCAAAATTTCCTAAAAAGGATGAGGAAAAAGAGATAGGTGACTCTCGGGGGAATGAATACAAATGAGACCAGGGGCGTTTTTGATGCGCCCTCATGGGACAAAGTTCCGCGATTAAAAGTGTAGAAGTGGGGAAAAAGGCTAGATGAACGAAGCAGAGAAAAAGACTGTTTGGAGGCCTGCTGACGTTATCAGGAGGGAGGAGGAGGTGATTCCCCGGCAGGGGACTGCCCCGACCACAAAAAAACCGCCGTGACCAGAAAGGAGCTTGTGAAAGATCATGGTCCCAAAAGAAATAAATTCCTGCAGTTGGGTAACCGCGTTGTTTTAGACCGGGCCCATGGGAAGGAAAAAAGAGAAGCGCAGTTGCGCGGCTTTAATCTAGAGGGGGGAGACCAAGTTCATTGATGAGCCGAAAAAGCAGATATTACTTCCAGATATCCGGATGAACATGAGGGGAAGGGAAAAGGCCATATTTGGCACCAAGCATAGGCAGGAACGTGCAACGCGCAAATGCGTTTGCCGTAGCAACAGTGAGCCGACCAGGTTCAGCAATGTTTTAAATGACTAAGCTTAAAGTTTCAAAGGGGGGGGGAGTACCAGAGCCCACAAACATGTAACCTAGGAATCCTGGAAAGAATTGGGAACGGCCATGTAGGGAACCGGGGGTAAAGAAAGCGAAGGGCCTTTTGTGGTGGGGAGGCCGCGCAATGGAACCGTTTCTGAACTGTCACGAAGGAGCATGAATAGAAACCAATCTCACTCACTCAAGTAATGAGACGGAGCCCGGGAGGCTGGGAAGCCGGGTCCCTGGGAAGGTGCTATGGAAAGGGGGGGGGGGATTCGATCCGGGGAGCTGGTAAGCCGACTGCAACCGGATCACACACTGGGAAAGGCGTTCGTCACAGGGCGAGAAGATATTGCGTCGGGACCTTATTCGCGGTGACACCCGTCGCTGGTTTTGTCTTTTCCCCAATGCGCCGACCCAAAAGGAATCCGAGTTTCCGGCGCAATGGTTAAATTGCACCCGACATGGGGGAGCCCCGCCTCAGTAGGTCGTAAGAGCAGAGATATTCGAACTCTTCGCCGCCTACGGGAAGGAATCGACAAGATGGGCAAGAGGCACAATAGAAAGGATTGGGTTGCCGTTCAAGGATTCGTTCGAACGGGAAAAATAGGCGTATCGTATTTTAGCATCGGAGAGGAGATGCGCGCGAAAGGGAATCGTCTCGGGGAAGGGGGAAAAAGAGGGTACGCTGGGTACTTAAGCTTTCACGCCGATTCATCATGGGGGGCGCCTTTAGATGTCGCGCTAGGGCGAGGGCAACCGCCGACTAGGATTGTTCCGGCGGGGCAAATGGTACATACAGTTATTGATGATGTTCCCGTCTTCCAGATTGAAAAAAAATAGGCGGGGGAGTGCTGAGCCGCCGCTCGAGTACGCTACTTCAAGGGGCGGATTTCCTTGCAAAAGGAAAGCCCGGCAAATTCCAGGAAGTGCTGCGAAGGAGAAGGACGACGAAAAACGAAGCAATGAAGGGGACTCTTTGGTCGAACGCTGGGCACGACCGAGGATAAGGGGGGCGGAAATAATGCTTACGTATATTTTCTCAGTGGAGCAAGTGATTAAAAACCTGGTTGTGATCAATAAAATTAAACAAATCCTAGCGCACCAACCAACGTCTCTGCAACCGGACATTCAAGCGCGCAACAGCCTATCTATTCCCTGCTCGGGGGACAGTAGAGTAAATTGTCTAAGGACCAGTCGCTCTCGTCATATCAAGAGGGGGAGAGGGACACTTAGCCCATGGTCCAGTAGGTGTAGGCTAAGTGCCGCATAGATTCGTGAGCGGCTGGATACTTTGATTAATCGCATAGGGTAATTCCAAGCAAATGGGGAGAGACAAAATGAGCTGTACAAAGTCAGTAAAAAAACCGGACTTGTTCTTATAGTCGTGCCTGCATCCCTAAGGTCCTAGCGGAGGCCACATAAAATGGGAAGGGAAGGCCGAGCGTAACGATGGAGCTTTGGTGCATCCAGAGAACGAGTGGTGAGGGCCTGAGTGACGGTCAGACTGAAAAAGCAAGGCAGTATCCGCCTACCAGCTCAATTGAGGGAAGAACCAAGTCAGCCCAAGGTTAGCCTTGGGGCACAAATACGCGAGACGCTAAAACTGAGTTCCAAGGGGAACAAAAAAGGTATGCGCGGGAAACACCGGCGAAACTCAATCTTTTCATTAACCTGGGGCAACGTTGGTGATCTTGGGAAAAGAAACTCAGCAAAGCTTGGAGGAAGAAGGGGGTCCGAGTCGTTGGCGGAACAAACCTCGAGAATCACTTGTTTTCAAATGGGGGGAGAGAACGGGGTCGAGTGCCCCCGATAATCCAAGTGAGGCCAACGCGGGCGATGACTAAGTCTCGTCAGGCCATACGACGAATGCCCACCTTCCGAGCGTCTCAGAACCGCGTAGGGCGCTAATAAAACGGACGGCTAAAAAACTCCGTCAGACCTAAACAAACGAATCGGACGCTTGGCAAGACGGGACTATGGAAGTCGCTTTTGAGAACTGCTAAAGCGACCAAAAAAAGAAAAGAGGCTGTTCGTCAGAGGGGGAATAGTCATCCCCTCTGCATAGCTTCCCCATTGCGGGATGTACTTCGAAACGCCCGTCCGCTTGTAGGCAGGTGGTCGGAGTTAGAGCATGAGGTGGGAAAGATAGCAAACTCAACACCAGAGTCGGAAAAGAGGAGATAATGAAGAAAAGAACTGAGATCGCCGGGAATAAGGGCAGGGCTCGAACGGAAAAGTATTTTTCGACGGGTCAAATGGGAAGAGAAAAGTGAGGTATAACGATTTTGCCCAAAGAAAGAACAAACGGAACGTGCGTTGGGTGAGAGAGGGGGGTGACAGCACGGCCACCCTTGAAAAGAGGAAATAACCTTCTGGGGACGACAAGCGAAACGAAGGGGGTCGTGGAGGGAGTACTGCCTAAACTGTGAGCCAAAAGAAGTGGTATGGCCACGCCATAAGACGGGTTGAATAAGAGGGTGCGGCATTCTAGAGGTATGGATGAAAACAGAATCCAGGTCAAAACTATCTATCGACGAAGCGGCTTGATGAGGTTGCACGGAAGGCTTCCGATAGACACAATGGCAAAGGAAGAGTGCTTGGATAGCCGGTCCGGCGAAATCCAAACGAGAGGCATTGTTGAGAAGGTGGGGATTGAAACCGACTCACCGGGGGAAACCCACGTTGGGGAAACACCTCTCTTAGCTGAACGTGTGGGGGACCCGCCTCAACAATTTGAGGGAAAAAGGGGACAGAAGTTTGTCTAGAAACACGTACGACAGTGCAGGGTCCTAAACAGGGCGTACGTTGGGTGGAAAGCACGCAATGAGTCTTGGGGCCGACGGATGTTACCACTGAAAGTGTCACACTTACAAAAACAAGGAACGAAAACGCCCGATAAGGAAGGGGATGCAACAAAGATACAGCGGGTAGACGCCGTATAGGTACCTGTTTATCAAGGAACGCACCAAATAGGGGGGCTGCATTGGCAGAGACTAGCAGCAACAACAGCAGGCGAAAGAAGTGGTACAGCGTCAAGGGTATCCGCTTATTTTGGGGGCGGGTCGGCCGTCATCGCGAAGTTGCCCAGACACTAAAGACAGACAGTCCGGTAGATTTCGAGCTACGACGGGAGGACCGCGATCTGGGAAACGGGCGAGAGGAAGAGCCGACTGTGGGGTTCATCATTACGGTCGGTTTCAATATGGGAGGGGGTAATCGGCAGCTGTCAGATAGAAAAAAACGTGAGAATGAAGCAAAAAACGAAAAAATCGAAAACGTCATGAGGCCCTCAAACCGCGCATCCGGGAACCGAGTAATGGACAACGTGGGAAGAAAGGTGATTACAGGATTTCAATCTTTCCGTCAGTCTCAGGGCAAGAAGAAAATTGGAAGTTGCGAAATGGGGAGGAAACCCGGAGAGTTATGAAAAGAGTCCGAAGACCTAGAGATAAGGCACGCGGTCCGACGGGATTGTTGAAAGACACCAACCTATGGGTTGTGGCCAAAAATGCAAAACCAATCGGGAAGAAGCATCGAAAGAAGATCCCGTTATACTGATGAAAACTGGGACCTGATCGCCCCACCGGAAACGTGTTCGCACAGAAGGCAGTGGCTTCAAGAAAACTCAAGAGGGAGGGGGAAGAGGGGGGGTTGCGCCGATACCTGAAAAGGCGAAGGAACAAGGAAAAAAAGAGTAAAATGGCAAGAAACCAATCGACATCCAAAGTCATCCCAGAACCGATCCCAAGTTCTTTCCGGCACTGAACAGGCTTGGCAGAGATGGGAAAAGAAAGAGATGAGATCCTTCCAATTGCGCACGGAAAAAAGACAGAAAAACTTTGAAACGCACCATTGAGGGGCAGTCTGCGATGTTGATTGAAAGATGGGGATTAGACCGCTTCAGAGGAAGAACGGATCGGGGGAGTGCAGAAGACAGACTTACAGCGGGGGCTAAACAATGGTGCACTTGTTCAGAATAAAAAAGAATAAATTGTCGAAAGTACAGACTCTCGCAGACTTTATGGAGGGGATCATCTTGCAAAAGAAAAAAACGCGCCCGCGTTAAAAGATAAACCTCTCAGAGGAAAACGAAGCGATCTCTTGAACTGGAGGATCGACTAAGCCAGAACGCTAAGGCCGCCGTTGTTGGGGCATAAGCGGTGAAAAAAAAAAACAGGAATTCTAGAACAAACCGGGTATCGGGTATCAAACAAAACTTCCAGAGTCACACATAGGTCAGGAGAAGCTCATAAGAACCTGCCATACCGGAGCATAATGAAAGAAAGGATTGATGGGAGTGAGGAGCCAGGGCTTACCCCCTTTCCGTGAGAGCAAAAAGTTCCAAAGGTTAGTGTTCACGGGGGGGCGCCTCCCAAAAACAAAAGGCTGATAGAAAGCCTCGGAGGGGAGGTAAACCACGGTTCCCTAAGGCACGAAAGTAACAAGAGATAACGAACTCTGGCCAAAAATCCACCTAAAACATGATTGAATAGGATACATAGGCAAAAGTGCCATCTTACGAGTTAATGCAAACATATTGAAAGGGGGTCAACACACGAGGAGAAAAAACTAGGGTGAGGTTGAAACTCCTGTGGGGAAAAGGAGGTGGGCATATTGCAACGGGATGAAAATGACGATGAACAGGTAGAAAAGAACGTGCGTGGAGGAGGTATAGTTTGAGCATAGGGGAAAAATGTGTGATAGGAAATCGACGAGATAAGCAAAAGGGGTCTTTAAGGGTGGGAAAGCCGGTAAAAAAGGACATATAAAAAAAAGGTAACGAAAAAGGCATGGGCATTGTATCTTTACAGTGCAGGTACTCCCCTGATCTGATTACTACTGGAAGAAAAAGGTAGGAGTTTGGTTCGGGGCAGAAATAGAACTATGATCAATCCCGACGACCAGGGAAGGGAAGTCAGTCAGAAGACCGGCAGCAAACAGAGGGTTAGTCTCTGGCGAAATTTCGGATCTGGGGGACAACTTTACTTTAATCCAATAATCCGCGAGAGACGGGGAAAACGTGGGAGTCGCAAAAAAAACGCCACAAGTTGGTCAGAACTCAACTGGAAAGCGTGAAAAACGGAGAATGTCACCACGAAGAAAGAGAGATACAAACAAAAAAACTAGGAGGAAGGAAAAGAGGGGAATGATGGGATAGAGGTTGAAACGGCAACCTTTTTCAAGAAAGGGAAAAAGGTGGACCAGAAAAAAGGGAAAGATGTGGGCTTTGTTTCTCAAAAAGGTAAAAAAGTTGACACCGTTCGCGATTAGTGTTCAGAAGGGAAGGGGGGCAACGAATACGAACGGGCGAGAAAGAGCGTAAACGTCTTTGTTGCGTGCCGGACTGAGAAAAAAGTAGGCGGCGGGGGTTGAATTCCACAAGGCTTGCTGAAAAGACCGAGAAAAAGCAAGAAAAGTATCCATGCGTAATCAGGATCAGACCGTGTGGGAAGAGGCATTGGCCAGAGAAGCAAAGTGCAACGTCTTTTCGTTCGAAGGCGTGGGGTTTATCTGAAAGGGTCCCAGACGGCCGAGAAAGCGCAACCGGGTGGAAGCGGAGCTCGAGAGTGGGTGAATAGACACAATTTCATGAGTGAGAGGGCGCCAACGAGAAAACCGTCATAGGTTCATTGCTTTAACTCATACGATGAGCCCAGGGAAATATGGGCACCCCGCATGAATACATGATGACGACGAACAACAACCGTGTTGCCGGGAAGGGGGGTCACGACTGACAAAGCGGGGAATACAAGGTTGAATGGATCCGCCGATATGAGAAAGTGTCCATAAGGTATTAGTCCAGAAACCGGAATGTACTGAAGTCCAGTGGGACAAAAGTTAAAAAATTGATAAATGCGGTCTTTAGCCATGGTGGTAAAAGTTGGTACATCTCCAGAAGAAGGTTAATAGCAGGACTGGTTGGTTTTGTGGGTTAGCGCCACTGAAAAGAAATCCAAAAGGTAACTTGGCTTCGGGAAAGAAAAAGGGGAGGTTGTAGTCAATGGAGAAGAACTGCCACTCCACTCAAGTAGAAAAGTATGACTTCTGGCATTAGAAAATCGACCTGGAAAAGGGAGTTCAGGGGAGCGGGGTTGATAAGGGCTCCTTTTAGAACAAATTAGCCTACGACAACAGAGAAAAGAAAAAAAGGAAGTCCGTCGTTTGGAGAGGAAGGCAAGAAGATTTGCAGGTAGATTCAGTCGGGAAGGGGAAGAGGTGAGAGACTGTTCAAGACGGCTCGTTGGGGCTTTGGACCAAAAACCAAGTTAAAAAAAATGTCTAAGAGCCGCTTTGAAAGTATCTACATTGGGAGGGTCTAGAGGAACCAATACGAAACATTGGTTAACACCGGCATAAAAAAAGTCTGAAAGAGGCTTAAGCAACATGATGCTTCTGATGAACCCGCCTGACGAAGTCAAGAGGGAAAAAAAGATGGACAAAGAGGCACTCTATCGCAGAAAAAAAAAGGGAACTTGGGTGAAGGGAAAGGTAATTTAATTACCGTTATAAAGGGGTCATTTGAAGTCGTCCCGAACTTGGGGGAAGGTCGAGAAAGATGACATCTAAGCTGCGAAAATTTGGATCAGGGTGAGGGGGATTTTGGGAAGCGGGACGGTCGAAGACCCGGAAGTCTTTAAAAATCGGCCAAGTTCGACTTTCGGGGGAAAGAGACTTTAATGTCCGGCGCTCAACTCCGTGAGGGTCGGGGGAAAACCGCATAGAGGGGAGACTTTGGGGCCGGCGGGACGCAAATGGACAAACCTCGTTTTCATCGAGAAGCACTTGAAGAGATAGTGAGGAAATTCCCTTTGCCTTCCAAATGGCCCAGGAAAAATGAAAATAAGCGGGCTGGATGACGGACAAAAGACTCGCGGAGAGAAGTATTCGCGAGTCTACGGGAGCATTTAAAGGAAGGTAAGGAAGCCCTGGAAACTCCAAGGGGTCTGCAAGGGAGAATATAAGGGAAAGACGAAAAACAAAAGATAAAAAAAGAGAAAAGTAGACACTCGGGGACTGTCGCCAACTTTTGCATCCGAAAAGGGACGGTGAGAGAGGGAGGAAAGGCGGGGATTTTGCTCTTTTTGAAAACAATTGATGGACCTTGTGAGAGAAGATTGAACATAGAGCCCGAGCAAAACAAACCCGCATTCACACGACGGCAAAATGGGGGAAGCAACAAACAAGAAGAGGAAAGCGGAGACGACACCAAGTTACTTTATCCGCCGAGAGTAGGCACGCTAAATACCAGATATGATGAGGAAAGACGAAGGATACGGGGGGGGGGGGGGCGGGGGGGGGGGGGTGGCGAACTACGGAGCTGCTCAACACTGAAGTATCCGCCGCAGCTGAGGGGAAGAAAGAAAATGTGAAGCGAAACACGGGGACGCTGGGACAATTCGGCAGTCGCAGCGGCTAGGAAGAAGAAGCCATAACCAAAGGGTCGTCAGGACGGGCACGCCACTGATCAACGGAAAACGCTCGCTATGAACAGTTATTTGGTGCATACAACGATTCGGGAGAAGGGGACGTTGCCAAGAAGTTGGGGGAAGGGGGGAAATGTGACAAAGGAAGAGTAATAGAAGGAGGCCTAACCAGCTCAAAAGGGAGGGGAGGTCGGAAAACAAAAGGCAACAACCGGGTAAAAAATGGAGACTTGCACTTTCGAAACTCGCGCGGAAGAAGAAGGGAGGGACTGAAAGGAACAAAAAAAATTGGGGGGATGCGTGACACACTACTCAGGGAGACGAATCATTGTTCATGGAAAAAAATTTGAAAAGGGGGAAAAGGGAGGGTTTCCCTTAAACCACGAGAAACCGCATTCCTTTCAGCCGGCGTGATGGAAGCTTCCAGGGCAGGGAGAAGACAACAAATCGATCATCCTCTTGGTATGGTCGCAGGGTCTCTCGAACAGCCCGGTTGTAGGGGGGCCCCACGAGAAAAAAGCGATTCTGACATCGAGGAGATGACAGAGGGATTTTGGGGGATATTCATTCCAGCTCATACTCGGACGCCAAGCAGAGAAGTGCGCAGTGAACCGCGGAAGGGGCCGGGACAGAAGCACTCTGCCGGCAAGAAAAAACGGCAGAAGAAAATCGGGGAAAACGAATCGGCAGCGGGGCGCAACGACCTTAGTGGCTTCGCTTGAAACGGGGCGCTGGACCAAATAAAACACAAAAGAGAAAGAAATCAAAGGAGTTCACCGGAGTCAGAGGGGGGACTAGGGGGCTATCATCCCGAGGAGGGACGCTTTCAAAGGGAGGCTGTACACGAGAACACAGTAAGCACGGCAGCTTGGAAGGTTTACTCGCTGGGCGTTGATGCGAGCGTCCGTTTCGGCAGATAGGGATTTGGGAGCGCTG
>Ga0179593_1457341_pt1 | contig 11409 bp, 16 predicted proteins | sample CZODoug2_1_08_16_FD_185931 | JGI IMG/M metagenome (GOLD analysis project Ga0179593, IMG submission 185931) | Vadose zone soil fungal communities from Angelo Coast Range Reserve, California, USA - CZODoug2_1_08_16fungal (PacBio error correction) | ecosystem: Environmental > Terrestrial > Soil >...
TGAATGAGTGTGGGGGGACAGAAAGAAAAGTGGGGAAGGGCGGAAGGGGCCAAACAATTGTGTGGTAACATAATGCGCAACACGAAAGTGAAAAAGCGGATAGAGGTAGGAAACCTGGACTGAGGGAAAGGTCGGGTTCAAAGATCTTGAAAAGGGGAAAAAAGGGACCCAAGACAAACAAAACGGGCAGGGGAACTGTCAAAAATTTAACCCTCATGTTGTCTTGAGTCTGCGCTAAAAAAGGAAAAACAGCAGAAATGAAAAGGAAAAAAAAAACACAAACTTCGAAGGCAGGAAAACCCGAAACTTTTAAGCCACATCGCAAGGTTGGAGAAGAAGGCTGGAATAAGGAAAAAGCCATCCACGTGGTAAAAAAAGGAAAAGGGAAAAGGGGGGGTGGGGGGAAACAGGGAGACTGCAGAGAGGGTCGGGTAAAGGTAGGGACCAAACTATACTAATTTTCCCACAAGCGTGGGGCAAAGTGAGTGATGGGGTAAGGAAAAGAAACAAACAAAAGGGACAAAAAGAAATCAGGAGGGAGGGTGGGGGCAATACAGTCATGGTGGGGAGTGGCGCATGAAATCAGTGAAAAAAGAGAATGCCAAAGGAAAAAACCCATTAGAGGGAGAAAAAAAGAGGAAAAAGAGCGGCGATCGTGCTTTCCAACCTCCACTTGAGGGAGGGAAAACAAAAAAAGAACTCCAGGAAGGGAGGGTGAAAAACAATGGGGCGGGACTTCGACAAACTAGGGGCAAGATTGGACTGCCTTTCAGGGGGGGGTAAAATGAATTTTGCTACAGTGGGGAAAAACAGGGGGTGAAAACGACGGCCTAGATGCAAAAAAAAAAACAGGTCTTAAAAAAAGAATTTCGGTAAAACAGTGGACTGGACTTGAAGAAAAAAAAAAAGGGATAAAACCGCGCAGGCTGGAAAAGTTGTAATGCGGGGGAAGCGAGAAGCTTGAATGGGGTGTGCCGGGGAAGGGCGGCTGGGCAGGGGACCGAAACATAAGGGGAGGGAAAACAAAACAACGGGGTGGATACCCCGGCCGCCAGGGGGGGGGTGGGTCTTAATCACCGTACCAGGCAAAAAATGGGTGGAAAGCTAGGGTGCAATCCGCCAAGCCGAAGAAAAAAATACGAAAAATGGCATCGGGGGAAGAATGATTGCAGTTTTTTCGAAAATTGGGGCAAAAATTGAAGGTGCTGGGGGGTCAAAAAAAAAACCAAGGAAACGGGATGGGCCTGAACGCAGGAAAGGCACAGTCGCCTGGGGGAGGGGGGATTCGGTTAAGAACAGCTCAAGAAGACCGGGTACAGTACAAACTTAAAGACGCAGTTGGGGGGGGCGCCCGGCGAAGAAAATCAGAAGCTGTAGCATACGAATATCATAACTGGGAAAAAGGCTGGTCCGTCAAAGGGGGTCAAATTTTTGGGCGGGGGGAGATTGGTAAAATGTTTCCCGCCGGACCGGAGCTGGAAATATTCGCTAACAGCGGGGGGGAAACGATCCCCAGGAGGGGGTCAGCCATGGGGGTACCGACGGCCCCCTTACTGTCGCAGAAAAGAACAAGTCCCTCACTGTTGTACACTTTGGCTGGGGAAAAAGGATTGAAACTCTAGCCCCAAAAACCGGAAAAAGAAAAATACCGAAGGGAAAACGATTGTGTCGGCAGAGGGAAAGGTACTCAATTCCTTGGAAACATCCCGATATCGGGGGGGAGGGTAAGGGAGGGGGGGGGGGGGGATTTTTAAACCCGATTGACACCTTTGTCATAAAAGGAAAGTAGGGGGGGGGAAACAACTGCTTCCAGAAAAAAAGGGGGTCTGTTGTCGAAAACTGGCAAGAGGGGCCGGGAGGGTGCCCCGAAAAAAAATCGCCGGCCGACTTGGGAAAAATACAACCTTCAACAACTACCCAGGAAAAACAAAATAACTATCTGCCACGTAAAGGTAGGAGGAGGGGGAAAAATTCACCAAGGTGAATGAGCAGTCGGACCAAGAGCAGCGACTTATACAAAGAAAAATATAATCCTATCGTGAAAAAAGAGGAAAAACGCAGAAGGAGGGACCAGTTCAGCAATGCTAGCAACGGGGACCAGGGCATCCCAAATAAGGGGGGTGGGCCGAAAAAAGAGAGGTGCAAGATCAAACATCGGGAAAAAATGGAAAAGAAGGATTGCGGCCAAAAGGGGCAAAAAACTCCCCGAGGTCAGGGGTACACTATAAATCAGGAAAAAAAGGTCCACTAGTCAAAACTACTGAGGGATCGACGAATTCGTGAAATCACCTTCGGGCTTCTCATGAAAAAAAAGGGACGAGATCAAAGAGGACTCAGGGGGGAAAAGAAGGAGGGATGAGATCAAGTCGAAAGAAAAGGTTGGGGGTTATAAATCTCCGGCAAAACCCCTAAGGGGGGAAGGGGGGGTCCCGATCGCCTGCCGGGAGCTGTCAACTAGGGGGAACTGGGGAACACGTATGGAAGGGGGGACTGACCCGATACATCCAGAAAAAAGCAAAAAAAACCAGGAGGGGGGGAGAAGAACACGGAAATCAGCGACAAAAAAGGAAAGCGCCACACAAAGCAGACAAGGGATGAACAAACGAAAGTGGCAATCACAACACCGGCGGGGCGACGCTAAGGTTTCATCATAGATCTGTTCAAAAGAAAACGGGTAAAAGGTCGAGAAAACAACCAACGGCTGATTTGGGAGAAAGAGATTACAGGTCAGCGGAACCAGAAGACCGTAGGGAGATTCGATAAAAAGGGTAGGCAGGGGGGAAAAAAAACCGAGGGGGGCTGATAAGGGCTTGGGGGGGTGGAAAACCTGGAACGCAAGGGGGGAAGCAATCCCAAAGTCCGGGAGGGGAGAATAGGAAAAAATACAAGTCTCCACATGGCGGAAAGCAGGTATGGAAATACTCAGGGGAACAGTTCAGCTGGGGTGAAAGGGGGCCAAGCAGAGCAGCGCGGTAGAAGGGAAAATGCCGACGATGTGTAGAAAAGGTCGGGACGGAAGTGATGGAAAAATTGTCAAAGTAGGTGTAATGGCGGCTCCACCACGAATCGTCCGTTAAATCGGACGGGGGGGAAGTTGTTTGGGAACCTGGAAGAGGTTCCGACTGGGCAGGAAAGGGCTCGAGACAGAGGAAGGTTCTCTGGCTAAGACAGGTACCCTGAACCGAAAAGGGGGGAAGCGTGGACGACTTGGATAATAGTTGTAAAAGGGGGTGAAGCTGCCAGGAAAGGGGGTCAGGTACAAAAACACCATCGAAGGGTGGGAATGTCTACCCATATAGAAAAGATGAAAAACAACCCATCAAAGGATGATGAAAAAGAAATGTAGCATTGGATGAAAAAGCACCGGGGCGCACCAGGAGGAAAAAGAAACACAAGCCGGAAAAGCGATAAGGGGGGGGGGGGATTGACCCTGTGGTATACGTACAAAGGTTTAAAGGGAGGCGAAAGAAGACAAGAACATTTTGGGGTTGGGTGTACGAGGGGGACATGATCGAAAAAAGGGTTGGACGTGAAAGGGAAGCGGGGAAAATGGGGTATTTTGAGAAAGGGTGGATGCAAATCAACTGGGAAGGGAGAGGAACAGGGGTTGGTACAAAACCACGGGGGGGGAAAGGAAAAGTGTTTGTCACCTCCACACCCACTGCTTCACCCCACACCACCACCGACCCTCTTGGGGGGACCCAATACGAGTTACAAAGCGGCAGGGAAAGAACCCCCCAGAATAAAACAAGACAGGGGTGGGGCAACAACCGATGGGAAGAAAAAAAGGAGTTAGCCCAAAAAAAAACAGGTGACGATATCAAAAAAGAGGTCCTCCACCCAATGAGAGGGGGCATGTGGTTAAGGTGATGGGGGGGTGTGGGCCGGATTTATGAAAAGGGACATCCGACAAACCTACGGGGCATGCAACCAAAAGTGGCAAAACCAATTCGTTCACGGCACGCGGGTCGGGGAAAGACTGGACGGATGGAAAGAAAGACTTCGAAAAGGTCAAGGGGATTGAAGGTCCCAACCTGGGGCGAAAAAAAAAAAAAGGGGCCGGAAAAAGACCAATGTATAAGGTAAAAAACGTTTGACAGAAGAACATAGACACAGCGGGGGGGCAAAGAAAGAAATTTGTATACACGAAAAGGGAAGTAGTCGCATATTGGGAAATGCTAGAAAGGTGTTGGGGGGGGGGGAACTTCGGTCACCTCATTTGGGTAAAGGGGGGGGCAGGGAAGCCCGAAAAAAAGAGCTGTTCGTGGCAAGAGCAAGGCCAATCTATAAAAAAACAAGATTTGTGTCGGGGGTGGATGACCACAGGGGGGGACAAACCATGGTCGAAAACAGAAGAAAAGGAACGTACCCCCAAGAAGTGAAAACGCGGGGGGGAGAGTCAGAGGAACTTGGGAAAATGGAGGAAGATTGCTGTAAGAAAAGAGCAAAAATGGGACTGGGTCTTCAAGACAAAACAAACAGAAGGGGGGCCTTTAAAACCGCTTAGGACGAATTAGGGGAGAAGAAAAAACAAGACTAAGCAGAAGACATCAAAGAAAATTGCGGGGCAAAAGTAAACCCGCAGAAAAACTGGGGGGCAGAAAAAAAATCGACAGGGGTAAGGAAGTAGCTCGAAAAGGCAGAAAACTGTGTAACGTGAGAAAACCGGGTGAATGAGAAGGAGATCAAGTGCAGAAAAAGGTGATGGGAAAAGTGACCGAGGACAAAAAAGAAAAACGGAAAAAAACTGGGTTGGTCAAATATTGGAATATCCCGAGGGCTTCTCTAGAGTGAATGAGGGAATGTTGTTTTTCCACGAGCCAATACGTGGAGTGGGCAAAGAGGGAAAGACGGATCGTAACGAGAGATCAACTCAAAAAAAAAAAAAAAAAGGATTATGAAAAATTATAGAGATCGCTTACCAGCCCACCTTAAGGACCAAAAAGCCGCAATAAAGAAAGGATATCCATTGGCAGGTTCCTGGGACAAGAAAAAAATACCTAAGTGGTAAGGCCGCAAAGTGATTGGGGGTAAACTGGAATTTTGAACAAAGGACCTTACCGAAAGTTCACAAGTGGGGAAGAAGGACAGAGAAACCGGATAACGTTCGGGGTAAATTGATTGAAAAAGGAGTATCCAAAAAGCAAAGATGAAAAAAAAATGAACGAGGCTGAAAATGGTTGTAAGTGACGGTTTAAAGTACAGCACGAGGGGTTCGGGAAAAGGGAATTCTTTCTGGCTTGAAGGGGACTCACGCAAATGCAGAAGGACGGGGAAAAAGCGCCCGGGTTTGTATGGGCAACCGAACCCAGGCCCCTGTTCAAACAAAAGGATGATTGTTTGAAAAAAATCGCCAAAGACCAGGGGGAAAACCAAAACCGCATCCTCGTTTTTCTTCAGTGTGGGAGGGTATTCAGTTTTGCGGGGGGGGACCTGACGTCTGGGTAGAAAACGACCAAAATCGGTGGATAGAGGGCCAAGTCTCGAACACATCCGTGGCGAAGTTAAAAAAAAAAGCAATAAAAATAAAGGAAAACCGTGCACCAAAGGATTACGCCATGGGTGAAGGGAACAAAACGGCGAGACTCCTTAAGGGACGGTAGCAAAAAATTGTACGTAAGAAAGAAAGATGCAGATCGGGGAGGGTTTCACGTGTTTTCCGGAAAAGGCAAGGGGTCAAATTGTTTTGACCAGGGGGGGGAAAAGCCTCGAACGACGCGAACGCCGGGTTCTTTTTAGAAGGGAACAAGGTTTCATCAAAGTGCCGGAAAAAAAAAGAAGCGGGAGGAACAAACAACTTGTGGGGCAGGGCAAGAAGAAAAAGCACGAAGGGGGTCCCGATGGATCAAAGAAAAACAAAAAAGACAAAAAATCACCAAACCCAGGGGCCCTGCGCCGGAAAATGAGGGTGGGAGCAGATCAGGGGAAGCTCACCCTGCCGAAAAAGGGAGACGAGTTTTTAAAACAGTCTGGAATATGGGGGTTTTCCTGAATTTAATAAAGTGGCGGATTCAAGGCGTCTCGAGCCCTGGGGTTTCAGGTGGAGCTCAAAAACGGACAAGGTGGGGTGGAAAAAACAAAAGCATAGGACAACCAGGCGGTGGAAAAACAAAAAATCAACAACTACGCCAGCAATCTTTAGACAAGAGAAGGGGAAAGACGCAACAAAGTGAAACTCAGGAAACAAAAAAAGCACCGAGACGGAGTACAAAAAAGACCTGGGCGCCTATTAACAGGTACCGTCCACAGAAGAAAAAGGAGGGCAAGAAGGGGTAGGGTTCATCAATTTACGGGCGGCATCCATAAGAAGATGGGTGATTTAACTAGTCGGGGGGTGGGACGCCCACTCAAAACAGTAAAGGAACAATCGACGTTTCGTCATTGCTTCAAAAGAGGCTAACCCGCTGCCCTCGAATTTCCAAAAAACTGCACTCGACATGGAGGGGGCAAAACCAAAAAACAGGAAAAAAAAAATCTCATCCATAATAAAAGCGATTGTCTCAAGGAAAGATTTCCTGAATCGCAAAAGAAAACTGCCAGGGGGCAGAACGATCGAAAAAGAACGGGAGTGGGGCGTCGAACATGGTAGGGGCACAAGCCATTCACAGGACGAAAAAAATGGAAAGGTTTGGGAGGATAGTCCGAGAGTTATGGACATCGTCAAAAACAGCCTAAACAGGGGGAGGTCAAACACGTTTCTTGGCGTGGGTGGGGGGGGGTGGGGGGGGGGGGGGGGGGCGGGGGGGGGGGGGGGGGGGGGGGGGGGGGGGGGGGGTGGTGGGGTGGGGGGGGGGGTTGGTGGGGGGGGTTGGTGTTTTTTTTTTGTGGGGGGGTGTTTGGTGGGTGGGGGGGCGGGGGGGGGGGGTGGGGTTGGGGTGTGGTGGGGGGGTGGGGGGAAGAGAAGCATCAATATGGTAGCAGGGGAAAAACTATGAAGGCCCTGAAAAAGGATGCATAGATAACAGGATCAGGGGGAAAAACAAGGAGGATCCAGCCTTAAAAAAAAAAAAAACTAGGGGGGGGGACTCGCGCCTTATGAAAAGAATTCAATGAACGCAGGTCAGCAATTCAATCAAACAATGTACGGTCAATTCAGAAAAGCCGGAGGTCAGGAGGGCGAAGGGGGTAATAAGTAACTCACAAACACAACGGGGAACAATAGATAGATTACGGGGGCCGGAAACGGAAGAGTAGTCGGGGGATTGGGGAAAAAGAAGAGCGGCGGATGGGGGAACGGGTTGGGGGGAAAGCATTTGTAGGACTCCAAAGAGGCGCATAACGGGCATCGGGGGGTTGATAAGCTGGGGAAGAAAATGACCAGATGGAGAGACCACCTCAAAGGAAAGGTAAAACTGTCAGTCGGGGGGAAAAAGCAGAAGATGAAACCCGAATCCGGGGAAAAGCCCCCGAGGGAGAAAGGAGATGGCCCGATAAAACTTACGGAAAAAGGCAAAAGGAAAACGAAGAAACTTGATGGGTCACCTTTCACAAAAAAAAAAGAGTCGTAGGGGCGGTGCTCACGGTAATAGTCAACGTGGGTCCAATCCCGTAGGGAATGGTTGTCCTTGCGAAAGGTGGAGTGTAAATGCGGCCGAGAAAACTGCTTTGCTAGTCAGGACCGAAATTCAGGCAGAGGGGTTGGACGTGCACGAGGAAAGCAAGCTGTGAAGAACAGCGTCAGGGAAGGGCGGGAGGGGCCATGGACGTCAAAGGAAGAGGGAGAGAAATCAGAAAAAAAACAAGAGCGGAGATCCAAAGGACCGTAGCATTTGGGGGGGGGGGGAGCGAAAACGACCACGGCGACCCCTTCAAAGGCGGGCGAAAGACAAGACAGAGATGGGGCACGATGAAGGGGGTTGAAAATGTTGGTAGAAAGTCCTAGGGGTGTGAAACTGGGAGTTCCAGTTTGGGGGCGGTCAAATAGCGAACGAGGTGTCACCTATCACGTGGGGGGAACGCGGGAAAGGGGGGCAGAGGGGGGGGCGGTGCAAAGGTCCAGGGGGGGACGAGGGGGGGAACGGGGGTGTAAAAACCCAGTTACCGGCCAAAGGAACGGTCATGAGCAGGGGGTGAGACAGAAACCGGCGCCAGGAACAAGTGGAAATCAGGAGGGGGGTAAAAAAGCTAATGGAAAAAGAAAAACACCAAACGAAACCCACGAGGGGTGAAAGGACAGGCTAGGTTTCGCATGAGCCGGCGAGGCGTAAAAGGAGTAAAGGCAACATGTCCGCAACAGGGGGGGTGTAGAGGTTGCCCTGGATAAGCCAGGCCAACCGAAGGTGAAGGGAAGTGAAAAAAGGGGCCTGCCAACAAAGTCAGAGGGAAAAGTAGAGACTGGGCAAGAAACAAGGATGATCAACATAGTTAAAATGGGGATCTTGGAGGACGCAGAGGAACACCGAAAAATTACACAATGGTTAGGACGAAAAGGAAAAAAAGCCCAAGCGGGAGCAAATCAGGTTCGGGGAAGTATTAGAAATTTGTCTACCCACCGGAGGAAACCTGTCGCGGAAGGGGAAACGGAGTACGGGACGTAAAAGAATTGCTGCAAATGTGAAAAAAAAAGACCTAGGAGAGCATGGGAGGTCATCGAAGTGTGATAAATCCGCCACACGTGGGGGGAAAACGGTTTCGAGCAGGCGCCAGTCACCAAGGCGAGACAACCAAATTTGGTCGGGTTCCTGACCAAAGATCAAGTCAAGCCAAATCGAAAACAAAAAAATACATTCGTAGGGGGCAAAAACGTGGGAAAACAGACAATCAAGTGGCATGGAAAAAAAGAAAGTGTAGGGGTATCACCCCTAGTTGGGAAAAAAAGGAAACCGGGACCTGTTCACGACAACCACCTGGCATACGCACGGTGAGGGGACGTCATGTACTTCAGGGACACAAGTAATCGGCACCCACGAATGGAAACAGAAAACTTGAAGATCGTTCACCAAACGCTAAAAGGTTGGGGGCAACTGGGCTGCCAGCCTGTGGATAGGAGCAAACTGTGGGGGGGGGGTTTACAAAAAACAAGTCCATCATCCAACGTACCGGAAAAGGTAAGAGCCACCGGTGATTAGAAAAAGTTACTCAGGACAGCACCGGTTCCCAGGTAGGTAAAGAAAAAGGGAAATGGTGGAAAAATGCAATGGGTGCAACTAGGGTAAGTGGGAGAGAGTTACATAAACGCCACATGAAAGTAAAGGAAAAACGAAAAAGGGAAACATCTTATTGTATTTTGGGTTTGGAACATCATTGGGCAGGACAACGGAAAAAGAGATAGACTCGAAAAAAAAAAAACACAACAACTGAGGAAGTCGGAAAAAAGAGGAAAAACGATAATTTGTAATGCGCCACCGAAATGATTGGACAACCAAAATGACTGAAAAAAATAGGGGGGGGAAGAAAGCACCAAAGGGGGGAGGGCTTTCACTGGGAGAATACCCTAAGGGAAAATTGCCATGCCATTGATGTGAATCGTTTGAACAAATGGCCCTTGGAAGTAGACTGCCAGATAAGTACCAAAACCCGTAGGTCCAACCTTAGGGGGGGGACAGTGGGATGGGGACCTGATCGCCTACTGGGGGCAGCAAAAGAAAGGAAGACCTGGGCAAAAGCGGTTAAATTAGCGGGTGAATCGGAGCAGGGTAGTTTTTCATCTGGACATTCTGGGGACATTGATGAACTAAATCACAAGGGGGGATTAAAACGGACGCCAAAAAAAAAGTGGTTGGGAACTCAAGCTGCAAGGCCCTTTTGGGGACGACGCAAAGCCGCAAAAATGCAACCGGGAAAAAGAAAGACAAAACGTAAAGGGGTTCATTCTTGGGGTGGGCAAAAGTGTAGTCAGTTCGGACAAGTTTTACGTCGGGGGGGGGGGGGAAAGGAAACCGACAACACTCTTTGGGAAGATTGGGCCCAGACGGGCACAAGTCGCGGCGGAGTTGCTAACCTCGTCAAAAGACCTGATTACGTTGCGGCCCAAAAAAACTGAATTTACGCTTGGGTACGGTCGGCAGATGTCGGACCTGAACAGAAAAGGGTGCTAATAGAACAGAACTATGCAGAATTCGGGGTCGTGGTCTGTGACTTTTTTTGAACTAGAACATGGTCAGTCGGCATGGGGGGGGAAGGGAGGGGAGGGGGACCGCAAGAAAGGGAAAAACGAGAAAAACGAATCATGAAGATCGTGTAACAATGCCAAAAGGGTGGACCGTGAAGACCCGCGCTGCGGTGGGGGGGCGGGCAGGAACGGAAAAGCCGATTTGTTTCCAGGGGGGGGGAGATCCCAGGAAACTCAGGGAACAATCCCCGGGAGGGAAAGCCCTATAAAGGAAAAAGGGGGTGACTCAAAGGTCGGCTCATAAAACGCAAACTCGAAGGCAAAAAAATGGAAAAAAGGAGTACGGGGGGGTTGGGGGTGGATTTCACGGTAGTAGGAAAGTCGTTGCATAAACTTCGGGTCGGAAGGGAAACAGGGAGAAAATGGGGTTGAGGGGGGTGGTCCGACAACTGCGCGGGACTGGGGGCACAATATGGGGGCAACAAAAAAGAGAATTCGCCGGCAGGGTGCATCACGGCAAAGCAACTAGCCCAGCAATCCACTTCAAAACATTACAAAGGTGAGGAAGAATGGGGAAATCCCCAAAATGTGGATGAGCTCTAAAGCAGAAAAAGGAACCACAGAACCCCCCGTATAGGAAATTATCGTGGTAAAAGGGGCCAGGGTCAGACTCAATGGATAAACTCCTGGGATCGTTTCAAAAAATCGTCCTACAGGAAAGGGGATAAAAAAAAAAAAAAAAAAAAAAGACAAATCCTCCTATGGGTTTGGGAAGCTCACTCCAGGGACCTGGGCCCAGAACATTCGGGAAAAAAAAAAGAAAAGTAAGCGCGGAGTGGAAAGCTGCACCCCCTAGTCGAGGTTTGAACGATGACGGAGGGGCGACGGGAGGCGCCAGGTAACCTGACTCCAAAAGAAAAAAGGGGGGGACTCGACTTTAAGCCGCAAATAAAGAGGGCTCAAAAAAAAAAAAAAAAAAAAAAAAAATCCGAGAAAAATCGACCGATTTCTAGAGAACAAAGACGCGAAGGCTCGGAAAAAGTTTGAAAAAAAAAAAAGGGGTCAGGGGGCCGAAGAAGAGTTCATCGCGAAGGCCAGTACTTTTCCGAACGAGGGGACGGGGAAAGCTGTCAAGAAGAAAGTGAGGGAAACATCCCCGATGAAAGATGACCGGATGAAAAGCAAAGAACTTCTTGGGGGAATGAGGAGCAGTAAGGTGTAGACCAAAAAAAGATCACGGGGCAACGGAGCCCACTAAATACCACCAGAATTTGTCCCTCCCACAAAAAACAACAACCGAAAAAAGGTACCGACTACTGACTTGCAAATAAAAAGAAGAGGGGAATGAAACGGCAGGA
>Ga0179593_1463004_pt1 | contig 11409 bp, 21 predicted proteins | sample CZODoug2_1_08_16_FD_185931 | JGI IMG/M metagenome (GOLD analysis project Ga0179593, IMG submission 185931) | Vadose zone soil fungal communities from Angelo Coast Range Reserve, California, USA - CZODoug2_1_08_16fungal (PacBio error correction) | ecosystem: Environmental > Terrestrial > Soil >...
CTGTGTGAAAGAGGGTTTGGGAGGAAAAGTGGAAAACCCCAAACAAACCGGGAAACACGGAAGAAGGGGACGAAAAAGCCGTTTGACAGAAAAATAAGAAAACCAGATTTGACAAAGGAGCACAAACGAATTGTTGGGGTGAACAGGGGGGCGGGGGGACCGTGATTGAAACACGAACAAGAGGGGAAGGGGGGGAAGACGGGCCCACACAGGCCATCAAAAAGTTTGGGTTAGGGAAAGATTTGAAAAAGGGATGTTGCGGGAAACCCAACATGGAAAGGAATGGGCGCAGGTTGTCTCAAAAAAAGGCGGTAGAAAAGGGCCCAAGGGGTCGCAACCACGGACGGAGGCACACCGTATGACCAAAAAAAAAGGGCCGGAACTTTTACCTGCAATTGGAAAAGGGGGGGGAACAGGTGGGGGTAAGGACAAAAGCCCCAGGGGGCTGGAGTTGTCCCGTCGAGGGAAGAACCACCCAAGGGAATCGGAAAAAGGGGAATGGGAAAGGGGGCCAAAAGAGCAAACGAAAATCGGGGAGGGGGTGAAACGCGGAAAATAAAAAAAACCCCCCTGAAAAAAACACCCACCGTGTTGGAGCCATTCAATAGAAAAACTCGACCTCCTAAAGAAACTCAAGGAGGGGGGTACAAGAGGAGACGAAAAACACCCCGCTCAAAACATAACGCTGCAGTGAACGTAGTTCATAAGGACGTTTTGCCGGAAAAAGAGACCTGAAAAGAAAAACAAAAACCACTGAAAATAATGTTGTCCCCCGGTAACAGGGGGGGTTTAGACAAACCAAGGCCCGCTGGAATCACCAGTTAACGCTAATAAGAACCGGTCAGAGAAAAGTTCAAAAAAAACCCAAAGACACAAGGCGCAAACTTTGCTATGCCGGGGGAGGTGGGACAGCACCCCGTCCGGGGGGGGGAGCCCCTATTGTATGCCCCACAGAAAGAAAAATGGGGGAGAGATGACCACAACGCTGGAGTAAAGAAAGGGATAGTGGAAAATCGGGAAAAAAAACTTCGTAAGGAAACACCCAAAATAACTGGTTTGACTGGACGGGGATACGAAGGGTTGGGACTATAATACGGCAGGAGGACAGCAAACCAATCTTTGATTGTTGGAAAAAAAAAGGATGAGGTCTCAACCGAAGGGAAGACCTTGGGCGATAGTTTCCGACGGAAAGCAGGAGGGCCACCGCAGGTGGGGGTCCAGCCCAAGGTACGGAGTTGGATAGCAAAAGGGGGCAAGGTTTGGGTTGGGGGGAAAAAAGGAAACACGGTGAAGAGGGGGGATCATATCTTTCTGGAAAATGGGACCAGGGAAAGTCGGGCAAGCAAGGGTCAGGGGGGGGGGGGGGAGCCATGGACTCGTTACTCTTTCGAGAAAAACTTGAAGGGGGCGCACGAAATGCATCAAACAAAGGGGGCGCCACGCAAAAACAAAACAGGTAAAAAACGTGTGATGGGGAAGAAAAGCGATTGGGGGGGGCACGTGGGGTGGGAAAGGTAGGCTGCAAACGGGGGGGCACCCCGCGCGAAAGTGTTAAACGGAAGAAGAACACCCATAAGATCGGGGGGGGGGAAAAGGGGGTGCCACCCAAACACAAAACACCAAACGGCGGAAAAAAAATGCCCCGGGTAAAGAAGGGGCAGCGTTAAAAACCACCACAAAAAAGCATGTGAGAGGGGTACGATAACGATCAAAGCGGGGAAATACCAAGGGAAAGCATAGACCAAGGAAGAAAGGGGGAGGCAAAAGTAATTAAACGGAAAAAAATTGAAGGGGAAACAGGGACCTGGAAGAGTAGGGGAGGGGGAAACCAGAGGACCAATTTAAAAACAAGCCCCTTCCGAGGGGGAATAAATGAACAAAGGCAACACGAGAATCCACGCCCAAAGGTAGGATACCAAAACAGTCAAACGGTAAAACCAAAAAAGAACCTGGAAAAAAAAAAGGGGGGAGGCAAAAATGAACAAGGCGAGAGTGGGGGTCGTACAAAAAAGGTCGGTAACAACACAAAACAGGAGGGGTAAAAAAAACCTGGGGGTTTTTTGATGGTAAAAAAAAAAAAAAATAAACCGCTCAGTGGAAAACTTTAAAAAGGCGGAAAAACGTTCTACTGAAGAGATTACCAAACAAGCAAAAAGGAGGGGGAATTCTAAACAAAGAAAGGCTATAGCGAACAAACAGGGGGGAAAACGGAAAAGAAGGTGGTGGAAGAACCCATACACTGACTAGCGAAAGGTCGGGCGCTTTTGGGGTGGGACACTAAAGAAAAAAATGGTGGTTGAAAAATTGAAAAGGTGGCGGAAAAAGGGGGCTGGGAAAAACCCCCGGGGGCAGGTGGAGGTAACAAAAGCAAGGTGCAATCAGGAAACAACAAAGGGGGAGACCGAGCTTCTCCCCCCTCAAAACAAATGAAACACTTAACTCAAGAGAAGCCGATCCGGAAAGGTACTGGGGAACTTTCCACACCCTAATCACACACAGCCATCAAAAGTTGGTGGGGCCAGAAAATGCCCGAAATCATACAACTCCCACAAAAGGGGGGATTTTTGGGGTGTACCAATAGAAACCGAATCAAAGAGGGAACGAAGGTCTTACAAGATCGTAAGAAAAAGTTAGGCGCGGAGCAAAAGATGAAGGGGTCAGGAAAGAACGGGGGGAGGGGTGTTGATGGCTGGAACAGTGCAACATACAGTGACAGAACTGTGGTACGGGTCAAGGACAAAAGTAAATGAAAAAAACAAAAAAGGGGGGGGAGGGGAAAAAGAAGGTAACTAAGTAGACGTGGGGAAACAGCACTCGGGACGCCTGGGGTGCCCACCAGGGGAGAAGTGGATCCTTTGGGTGGGAAGGGCATGGGAAAAAAAAAAAAGGCCCCTTAAAGGGGAGAAATTGACTGGATGCCAACTGTTGTGTTAAGGGAGGAAGCGCTGAAGGGTGCAAAACGGGGGACAAACAACAGAAACGGAAATTAAAAAAAAACCAGTGGGTCAAGCAGAGAAGGGAAAAGACTTTTCCTCCCAGGGCTGGGGTATCGGGCTTAAAAACGGGTTCGGTCGATGTCACGGGGGGGAAAAAAAACCCAGATCTCCAGAAAGTCATGTTAAGCGACGATGCGTTCACCAACAAGGTGCATGGGCGGCGCTGGTGGGAGAAACGGGAAGGAAGTGGTGGAGGGTAGAAAAAAAAAAGGGAAAAGGAAAAAGTCAAAACCGGGCGGCTCCCGAAAAAAAAAAAAAAAAAAAAAAAAACACCACTGCAAAGACGAAAGTCAAGCAAAAAAAGACAAAAAGGCAAACTTTTCATTCGGACCGGTCGGTGGGGAGGAAGGCTGCGCACGAAGTCGGGAACGGAGAAAAAGGGATCACCGAAAAAGGGAATCAGACGATCTGCACCCAAGGGATTGAGAAGGAGAATCCGAGGCAAAAAACGGGGCACACGGGGAAAGATTGGGTGAGAATAAAAAAAGAACAGGACGGGGGGGGAGGGGAACTGTAGAAAGATTGGGGGGGGAAATTGCCACGCCCAGCAAAATTGACGCCTCCGCCCAGCGTCAGAGGGTAGACCGAATTGCCAAAATCAAGTTTGTAAAATTCGAAAGGAGAGCGGGGGAAGGGAGTATAAAACAACAGTCACATCCAAAATGGAAAAAAACGGGTTGGGGGAAAAACAGTTTGGGGGGGGCCCTTAGCCTCCACGAAAAAAAAAAAAAAAATGCGGCATCAACGACATTGAGCTACCACCCGCCAATAACACTGGTGGGCCTAAAAGGGCTCCCAAAAAAACGAGAGCAATAACCGAAATGATCCACACTATGGTCAGAATGGGGGAAGGAAAGGGGGGCTCCTGACCGTTTTGAAAGGTTACCTTTGATTGACACCAGCAAACCGGGCGCCCACACGGGGTTCCGAAACAAAGTAAAGAAAAGTAACTGTAACGGAAGGGGGGGGGGGGGGGGGCGAGCATTCTTGGCAAGACGGGTGAAAAAAAAAGCAACTAAAAAACTGAATCCGAAGGGATTATTGAAGCACCAGGGTTGTGACCGATTACCAGACCGCACGTTTGTACACACAGAGTGAGTAAGGTCCACTTTGCGCACCAAACCGTGGGGAGCGACCAAAAGATAAAGGGGGTTCGACGTAGTTGATCAGACCAAACAATTTTTCCGGTCTGCAAAAAAAGGTGGGGAAAAAGGATGTCCTCGGAAGGAACAGGGTGGTGAGGAAACAGGGAGTAAAAGGTCAAAAAAGGTCCCTCACGTGTCGTTAATGGGGGGGGGGGGGTGGGGTCATCGCCCCTACAGGGAACAGGGGGGGCGAAATACAACTGGAGTGGGAGAAAAAAGAAAAAGACAGAAAAAATGGGTTAACACCTAAGATTGGCAACGCCAACACAAGTGGTTAACAAAAAAAACTAGGCCAGGACAAATGAGAAAGAAAAGCCCGTGTTCGGTCCAAGACAAGAACGATGTCAAAATGGACAAGGAACCCGCATTCAACAAAAATATCAACGGGGGCAAAAACGGTAAGGCCCCAACTCAATGGTGGTCAACGTGTGTTGTATTGGAGTGTTCACCCACTAAAAAAAAAAAAGACCAAAAAAAAAAAAAAAAAAAAACAAAAGAGAAGGGCCACAATCCGTGCAAAAAAGGGGGTTGTGAACAGGAATGCCACGGGAAAAAAAAGGTCCACCCAAAACAAAAAAAAAAAAAAAAAAATTAACAAACAAATCCATCTCCAAAACAACAACCCGAAAAAGAGGGATACTGGGTGGAGATGGGTTGGGAAGAAGAAACGGGTATGAACAGGCACACACAACCCACGGGAAAAACTGTTGGGCATGAGACACGTTATAATGCGAGCTTTGACATGAAAAAGCAACCAAGGGGGAAACCAGGAAAAGATAAGGGATTGGGAAAAAAAAAAATATTTTGTTTTTTTGGTGAAAAAAAAATGGCGGGGGCGGGGTTGAACAAACTCGATGGAGGCAAACAAAAGTGCTAACAAAGGAAAAAAAAATGGGGGGATGGAGAGTGGGGGGGAAATGAATGTGGCAGAGGGAAAAATCGGGAGGACGGTCAGGGACACACTTGGGAAACTGACTTGCTTTGCACTTGAAAAAAAAATTACCGGTCACAAGGCCTGGGCGCCAATATGAAAAAAAAAGTGGAAGACCAGGTGAAAAAGGGGCAAGGTGCAGGCAAAAAACCGGTGGGTGGAGAAAAATCCCCATGGGGGGATGCAAAGGGCGAAGTGAAGAAACGAACAAGGGACAGGGATCGAAAAATGAACTGAATCCAAAACCAACCTAGCAAAAAAAAATGTCCCAGAAAACGGTTGGACGGGAAGGACAAGAAAGACAAGAACCTTGGACAAAGAAGACGGTGATTGGGGGGGGAATCCTAGACCAAAGAGGACATCACTTACGAGGGGGGCCCAAATAAAAAATTCAATAGGGGTGGAGGGGGTGGGGGGGTCAAAAAATGATGGAACCAAGAAACTCGAACCCAATTCCTTAAAGGATGGAAGGGAGAGGTCGAACCAACGACGGACCCGCGGATCAGGTGAAAACGAATAAAATTAACAGGAAATTACAAGCATAAGCCAGAGGGGAAAAAGGGGGGGGTTCACGGGGGAAAAGGGGGGGACAAAACGTAGCCCTGGTCAGTAAAAAAACAACCCCTTATTATAAAAAGCGCCAAAAAAAAAAAAACAACCAAAGAAAGGCCGGAAGGAAAAAAAAAAATAAGCCTGTAAAAAACCCGGACCAATTGGAAAAACCTGGGAAACTGTGTGGATAAACTGAAGCGTAAAAAAACACCGAAAAAAAACATGAAGGGAAGGGAAACTCAACAAAGACTTGGAAAAAAAAAGTTTGGGCCAAAAGTGAGGGGGAAAGAAAAAACCTATGACGTACCTTGGGGCGGGAAGGCAAAAACGAAAAAGTGTGAAATAAGGAACCCATAACAAAAAACGCACAGGGGGGGGTCAAAGGCAACAAGTAAAGTTAAGGGGGAGAGTGCATCAACCAATGGGTGGAAAGGGGGGAAGCCCAGGTGGGGCAGCACCGAATGCATAATAGGCCTCACAACTGGAACCAAGGGACCAGAGCGTGAATATCCTGAATTCAGATGAAAAGTCGGGAAAGCAACAGGCCCAGTAGCCAAATAATCCAAAAAAAAAAGTGCCTACCAAGAACAATAAAGAAAAAAAGGAGGTGGGCACCGTGGGAGTGGATGGGGAGCGCCGGAGGGTTAACCAGGGGGGAGGAGATAAAAAAGGAAGGTGCAGGGATACAGGGTACAAGTTTGGTTAAAAAAAAAAGAAAAAAAAAAGAACCAACAATCGGGAAGAGGGGAAAAAGGGGTTAGCCACACAAGACAAAACTCACAGGGGGCCCTGGGGAAAAACGCAATAAGCCAGGTCGCTTTAACATAAGTGGAAAAAAACACAGAAGACCAGGGGGGAGATCGGAAAAACCTGACGGATCAACGAAAACGAAGCCTATAAGAAAAGTTATTGAAAAGAAAAACGGAAAACCAATGTTGGAAAGGACAAACTTGAAAAAGAGGATTTGAAAGGTTCGAAAAAGGGGGGACAAACGTTCACTTGCGCCAAGCCTAACAGGAACAAGGGGGAAAAACCAAAAAGGTAAAGGCGTGCCAAGTCCAAAAAACTTGAGGTCAAACATTTGGTGGAGGAAATTACCACGGAGAAGCAGGGGTTGTGACAGGGCCGGTATAGCCACAAAAAAAAAAAATCAAAAGGGGGGGGGGATGTTAAAAAACAGCATCAAGTGCCAACACAGGGCTGAAGCAATGGTGCAGAAGGAAAAAAACGTCAAACACCAACGCAGACAGGCGAAAAAAAAAAGAGGACGGAACGGGAGAAAAAAAAAGCGTAACCGGAGGAGTTGGGGTAAGAATGCAAAATTACTAGACTTGATTTCGGAAGAAGGCACAAAGAAACATGGTGGAAAAAGGAAGAGGGCATCAGGGGCAAGGCCAAAAAGGGCGGCGGAGGCAAAGGGAAGACGGTCAAAAACGAGCCGATCACGAAACAAAAGCGGGGGAAAAAAAAAAGGGGAAGGGGGATGAAAAAAACTAGCGAGAGCCCATCCGGGGACAGACCATTGGGACCTTGAAACAAAAGCCCGCCCCTGGGTGGGAAAGCATGGCACGCCCCTCAAAAAAAAACGACAGAAAACCGTGGCTGATTTGGGGCCACACAAAAGGCGACCGAAAGCACAGCTAGAGGAAGGATGTTTCTGAAAAATCGGAGAGGAGATATTCGCGTGGAACTGGTGTCGAATCACCTAAGTGGAGGGGGGGGTGTGGGGGGGGGGGAACAGGCAGGACAATATAACCGGGCTTCAAGCCCCCCTGGGTACTCAAAAAAACATGGCATAAAAAACAAAGCAGGAAAAAAAGCTGGGGCACTGAGACCAGGGACCGCCACCAGAGCGGCCCCTGGTTGCCAAACGTGAGAAAAAAAGTGAGAATGTAGTTTGGAAAAATTGGCAAAACCAGGAAGGAAGGGGTTGGCAAAAACTGGAGTGCCTTGGGAGGCGGAAGGGAAAGGGAAAGGGGTTCAAGCCGCAAACATGATCCCAAATCATGACCAGGGAAGGGAAAACTCAATGTGGAAGGGCAAAAAAACGGGTGGGGGACAGAACAGGGGGGGGGGTATATTCGTTAACCCGGTCGTCAGAGACAGGAAGGGTCAGATCTCCAATGGAGGGCCTGGGGTTAAGCGCAAAAAAACGGAATGCAGGTTCAACGTGCAATAGGGTCGCGTAAAAAATGAACGGAATCGGGTGGGGTGGTCAGGACGTACAAAACAAGTAGGCCAAACAAGGCGTATCAACGACCAAGGTGGGAAAAAAAAATCAAATCGAAACAATCCAACGGGCCACCGACCGTTTGGAATCACGGGCAAGAAACCGTCTGTGAAGATGGGCAGGGCGGAAACAGAAGGGTAGAAAAACAAAGCAGATCAAACAAAAAAAGAGAGGAGAGACGGAAACGGAAGTGGAGATAGATAAAGAAAGACACGGGGGTGCAGAAAACAATGAAAAAGTTGAAGTTCAAGAAGAAAACAAAACAAAAACAAAATACGTGGGCTGGAACCTGCGAGGGAAAGGGCCCACCCGCAATGACGCATCCAAAACCCACGGCCCCAACCCCCGCACAAGGGGGAGACACACATTGGACCAAAAAAAATATTGAGTGTGGAAGAAAACGGTCTCAAAAAAAGGGAAAGTAAGAAGTCCAGAACAAAAGGGCCACGGGGGGGGAGCCACCCGCATTTGAAAAATCACAAGAACCTGCAAAAAAACAGGTGAGCAGAACAATAAAAGACGGGGAAGAAAAAGGGGGGAGACCCAAAGTAAAAAAGGAGTAACCTATGACAAAAAAGGGGAACGCAAGGGTCCCGGGGAATTTCTGCCTGGAAGGTGGAGGATTCAAACTTGGTTCATCCAGCCGCGAACCCGTCAGGGTGCAAACTCTTAACAGAATCCACATTCAAACGGCTATTTTGGTGAAGAAAAGCTTGTTGGGGCAATGACAAAGAAAGACCCAGCCTGAAACTCAAAGGTTTTATCGGTGGGGGGTTTGCTCGGGAAGGTACCAAAAAAGAAAGGGACCCAAGAGGGAATGAAAAATGAATTGCTCAACCCCGGAGAGAAACACAAAAAGTTTCCGGGAGGAGGTAAGAAAAAAGTACCAGGTTTAGATACCGTTCCAGGGGGTCAAAGTCGGGACAAAAATTACTTCTGAACAAAAAGAAAAATGGGGGGGATTAGAAACAGGGTCCGTGGACACTGGGGGGGGAAAAAAAATTGAAATTTTTGTTGGTGGGTGAAAAAAACTGCAAGACTGAAAAAGGTGGGCCGACCACGGGGCAGTGAAACAGGGAAGAATAAGGACAAGAAACGACATGCAAATCAAAAAAAGGGTTTAAAAATGAAAATCCTCAAAAACAATTGAATGAAGAGCACAAGGGGGGGGATACTCCAAATCCTAGGTTCAATCACGCCCCGACAAGAAAACGAAAGAATGGAACGACCTTATTCCCCATGGTACAAGGAGGGGGGTTTGCGGGGGGAAATGCCAAAACAGGAGAGAAAATATGGGACGGGAAAAAGGGGGACAAAAAGGGTTGGGGGAAACAAACAGGTAAACCTGGCGGCCAAAAAAATGCGGGTAAAGAAACAGATCCTCACCCAAACATCAGGCAAAAAAAAAAAAACCAAAGGAGGAGGGAGGGAAAAAAGAGAGAGAGAGGGGGTGGGTTTGAGGAGTTGGGTGGGAGTGCAAAAAAGGGAAATGCGACAAACCTGAAAAGAGCAAAGGGGATAGTTACAGCGAAGGGCAGGAACAATAAAGAACAACACAAGCACGTTTTGACAAATAGATAATGAAAGAAAGGGGGGGCGGGGGGGGGCCGTGAGGGGGTACCCAACGGAATGTTAGGGAAAAGGCTCTGTCCTCAAAGGGGGGGGGGAAAAAAATGGAGATGGGGGGGCCATGAAAATTTGGCGGGGCCCCTATTCGGGCGGGGTCATTGTGGGGGGGAGGTCACTCTTGGAAAACAAACAAGCGTAAAGAAGGGACCGTGTCGGGCAACAAACAAGGGGAAAGACAAAAAAAACCGTATGACACACAAAATTAAAGAAAAAACGTGAGAACATGAAAAAGAATACAGGGTAAAAGAACCATGGGGAAGGAATGCAAAAAAGTAGGAAAAATTGGGGAGACGACAAGGCATATCAAAAATGGAAAACATGCAAAAAAAAAAACCAAAAGTGACGGGGGGCGAGCACGGGGTGTAGCAAGGAAATAAAAAAGGAAGGAAATCCCAACGAATCACTGTGAAAGGGGAAAAGCTCAACAACAACAAAAAACACTAAGCAGCGCTGTCACAAAAAGAAGTGGGTTGGGTCATGGCAAGAGCTGTAAACAACCAATTAAAAGTTTACAGGATGTGAGAGTTTCGACCGGACGAAGAAAAGGCCGAAGGAAAAGGAGAACATAAAAAAAATGGAAGACCCAGAATGGAAAATCCAGTAAGTTTGATAGGAAAAAAGGGAGTGGCAGCTCGGGTAGCCCCTGGGTCTTCCAAAACCCACCGAAGGAAAAAAGTATCCCCTCGCTGAAAAACCATGAAAAAAGTGCGAAGAAACCCAAACTGGAGCCTAAACACACGGAAGGCCTGACTGGGGGTGAACTAATTTCGGGGGAAGGGGAAACATGGAAAGCTAAAATCAAGCTTGAGTTTGATGGGGGAGGGGGGGGAATACAACCGATGACGTCCTTGGGGGGAACACCGGAAGGGGCGAAAAGTGGGGGGCGGACAAAAGGCTTATTTTCAAAAGAAAAACCCACGGACCTTGGTTGAGGGATTCCAATGTGTCAGGGGGGGGGGGGGGGCCGAAACGTTCATCAAGAAAACAAACGGGTCACAACAGGGCAGAGCCGGGTCAGATCACCAAACGTAAAGGGAGAAAAACAAAAATTTTCAGAGGGGGGGAAATGAACGTGTGATGCGCCCGCGGAAATGCTTAAAAAGAAAACGGGCCGAAACCCACACGAAAGAAACAGTACAAGAGGGCAAGGTGGGGGAGGACAGACAGAGATTGGGGGCAAAAGGGTGGGAGGGAGAAAACATTGGAAGAACTGTCCACATTTTAAAGAGACAAAGAGCACCCTCGATCGGGGAAAGGGGAAACCAGCGAGACCAGCACCTTTGGGTGAAAGCATAAACACGGCACGCCGTAAACAAAAGGAAAACGGCAAAAAAACCCTGGGGAATCTACCTGACGATCGAACACCCCAAAAAATACCAAAGAAAATGGAAGGCAAAGCGAAAGAATTCCAGGAAAGACAAATGGAAGATTTATGGGGAGAGGGTTTCGAAAAGGGAACATGTGGACAGCAATCCCGCAAAGCCTCATTAACAGGAAACGAAAAGGAAAAGACCAAAAGTAGGATCAGCAATTAAAAGACAATTGAAAAACCACTTTTACGAACTTCAAAAGAGAAAAGTTTGAAGGGGAAAAGGGGGGGCTCGTAACACCCGCATGGAAAGAAAAGGGGGGGGGAGGTAAACCGCGCAATTGGGAAACAAGTAAAAGGAAAGCCTTTGTAACAGAAAGGGAGACGTCCACACAAAACCAAGAAAAAACGAAAGGTGAAAAAAAAGCAGAAAAGAGCGAAAAAAAAAACAGGATTTATCCACCCAACGCTCCTGTGGTAAACAAAAAGAAAAAAGATGTTCAAAACGCGGAAAAAAAATGGGAAAAAATAAGGCCAATGGGGGGGGGGAAGGCGAGGGCACGCAGGTCGAACAAACTGTTAACGAGGCAAGGTTGAAAAAATTACGGAAAAACGGG
>Ga0179593_1688066_pt1 | contig 11409 bp, 28 predicted proteins | sample CZODoug2_1_08_16_FD_185931 | JGI IMG/M metagenome (GOLD analysis project Ga0179593, IMG submission 185931) | Vadose zone soil fungal communities from Angelo Coast Range Reserve, California, USA - CZODoug2_1_08_16fungal (PacBio error correction) | ecosystem: Environmental > Terrestrial > Soil >...
TCAATTAATCAATTTAAAGAGGGGGGAGAGAAAAGGGGCACCTCTTGGCAGCAAAAAAAAGGGAAAACGTGCAATTCACTCCGGGGAGCCAAAAAATGACAGTTTGGGGGGAGGACCGCCCTCATATAATTGGGGAAGGGAAAACGGAAAAGGATTCTACCAAACGCCGCCCCAGGATGTCGAAATAACGGGAAAAGAGAAGGGATTGAGGGGGGAAATTGTTGTGCCGTCCCCAACCCATAAAAGGGAAAAAAGGAGCCCCCATCTTTCTCGGAAAAAGAGAGCATTCGTGCACACCAGTTAAGGGAAAGAGGGGCTACCCGCGCACTGTCTGCAACTTGGAAAAGGAAAGGGGCTGGCCTTTCGGGGAAAAAACCCCCGCGCCGCCGGGGAAAAAAGGGCCAATATCCAGTGCATGGGTAGAAGGGGGGTGGGGAGCGCAAAAAAAAATGCGGCTTTGCCTACACCATTGGAAAAAAAGGGAAAAGAAAAAGAGTATCGGACTTACGTCGAAAAAAAGAAAAATACGCCATTTCCCTCGAAGAAGGAAGAGTCAGCGCGCTGGCGCCGAGAAAGGAGGGGGGGGGGAGTGGACTCCTGTTCAACAATTTGGAGACTAATGGTTTCCACCACATGGAAAAAAAAAAAGCAGAAAAGAGGTGTTACGACGGGGGGAAGAGGGAGAGAAAAAAAGCCTTTGACATATATTTTTCCGTGTTCGAAAAAAAAAAATCGCGATACATAATGCCCTTATCGCAAGGGGGGGGGAAAAGGGTGGGATGGTAAAATGTTCATCTTAAGGGGAAAAAAGAAAGGGGAGAAGGGGACGGCTTAGCCTCTTATCAAGTACAAAAAAAAAAGTCACATATTCCGCTCGGGGGGGAAAAAAAGCAATGTGGCCTGGCCGTTGCAGAAGGGAAGAAGAGGGGGGGGAATGGCCAATCGTGTTTGTCGTGGTGAGTAAAACCAAACGCGTTCAAAAAACAGAAATGCAACCAAGAAGGGGGGGAAAAAAGGCGACAGAAATTTGTAATGCCCGCGAAAGGGGGGGGGAAAAAGCAATTTGTGGCCTGCTTGGAAAAAAAAAACTCAGGGGCTAAAGAGTTACCAAGGGGGGGAAAGAAAGGAGGGGAAGGGGATCCGTCAGGGTTCTTGGGACTCGGGGGGGGGGGGGGGGGGGATGCAGAAAAATCGCGAATTTTCTCTTGCTCGTTAAAAAGGAGGTGACGATTTTCCGATCGGGGGAAAAAAAAAGGGGGGGGAAGTTGTTTTGATACGGTGGGTTAAAAAAAAAAAGCAACCTAGGAAGAAAGTGGTGCGCGGAAACAATTTCATCACAAGGGTGGGGGAAAGAAAAGAAGGGGACCTCCCTTCCTTTGCCGGGAGAAATACATGAAAAAAAAAAAAAACGGGAAACAGCGGCATCTTTTGCACAAAAGGGGGGGAAAGGGGAAAAAGTCTATCGGCGACCCGCTGAAAAGGAAAAAGGGGGAAAGGGAGGGCCGGTTGGTCAAAGGTTACGGACAAAAGGTGAAAGTCGTCCTACTCCACAACTGGGGGAAGGAAGGAGGTGGGATTGTTCATTGTGGGGAAGGAGGGGGGGGGGTTTTCATCTCCCGTAACGTCAGAAAAAGGGCACCAAAAGGAAAAAGGGGGATTCCCTCTTGGAAGGGGGGGAACAGGGCTCAAAAGAAATTCTTATGGGAAATCACTTTGGCAAGGAAAAAAAAAAGGACCAACTAATAGTTCACCTATCAGAAAAGAGAAGCAAATGGGGCAGAGAAGGTCTATCGCAAAAAGGAAAAAGGGAAAAGGGGGTCTGCAAAAAATATAAAGTACACCTAAACGAAAAGAAGCAAAAAAAAACAAAGCTAACGCGCCCATAATCAGATTTAAAGAAGAAAAAAAAAGAAGGGTCAGACCGGGGGGAGGGGAAGAGAGGACCTTTAGCCAAAAATTGAGTCGGGGGGGTCTCTCAACAACAACAAAACGGAGAATACTGGCCAGAAAAAGAGGGGGAAGGAAAAGAAGAGATCCCCCAATTTGGGACTAGAAGGGAATGTGTCCCCTCCTAAAAAAAGCAAAAAAAAAAGTTCTGAAAGGAAAGAAGAAAGGGGGGGGGGGTGGAGCGGAAATCGTACATCAGGGAGAAGGGGAACCTGTTGTGCGCAGATAGACGGAAGGGTGTTTGAGAAACAATTGAAAGAAAAAAAAGAGGAGGAGAACAGGCTGCCATCGTAGGGTAGAGAAGGGAGAGGAAGCAGGGGTTGAACTATTAGTTGATTGAAAAAGGGAAAAGAGGGATAAAGGGCAAAAACCCGGGGGAAAAAAAAAGAAAAAACATCCGGCATATATGGCTGTGGAGCCATGTCCACATAAAAAAAGAGGGGGAATCCCCCGGGGGAACCAAAAAGAGACTGCAACGTTTTGGCAGGTAGCTGCCACCCCAAACCAAGGGAAGTCTTACAGGGGGCACAATAAAAAAAATAAAAGAAAAGGCTAAACCCAGGAAAGTTCGCCGAAGACAAAGTGGGAAAAGAACAAAAAGGGGGCTATTTACCTTCAGCCCCTATTAGTTACACGCACCAGAAAGAACTCCGAAACCCCCAAAAAAAGAATAAAAAAAAAAAACTTCAATTGGGAAGAATAAGAGGGGTCTCCGATAGAATGTGTCGGGGTAAAAAAACCTTCCATTGGCCCCCCGAAAGAAAAAGGAAAAGAAGAAGAAAGGAAAAATCTGCTAGATGTCAGAGGGGGAAAAGGAAGAAGATTGTTAATATGGGTCCGAAAGGGAAAAAGGGGGACCTCACGAAAAGGAGGTGACACATAAGAGGAAGAGAGGGGGAAGGAACACCTTGTATCCAACCCAAATTAAGGGGGGGGACCGGGAGGAGAATCTTAACCTATCTGGGGAAAAGGAGAAGAGAAATGGAGGCGATTTCAGAAAAAAGGAAAGGAAAAAACCCCCGTCCTTTCTCCCATAAACCAAAAAGAAAGGAGGGAAAAAAAAAAAAAATGACTGCAACTGGGTAAGGAAAAAGGAAGGGGGAGGTTCGCAGCATCAAAGGTGAGCTTTCTTCTGCGGGAAGTAGAGAAAACCTGACTTGTGAAAACGCGTGCCGCCTGTACCTCAAAAAAAAGGGTTAGGGGAACTGACAACCACTCAATGAATGGAAAAGGAAGAAAAACGGGACAGGGAAAAGGCTAAGAAAAAAAAAGAAGGGGCATCGGACAGGGTAGTCTTTCTATGCTAAGGAAAAAGGGGTGGACAATCACTTTCGGTCCAGATGGGAAGATGACCAGGGGGGAAAAAAAGGATTTGCGCTTAAAACAATCAGGGAAGGAACTTGCCAGAAAAAAAAAAAAAGTCCTCGAAGAAAAAAAACGAGCAAAAAAAAAAAAGATTTTTCGAATGTGTCACTGAAAGACCAGGGGGCCCGTTCGCTAAACAACCTTGGAAAAGGGAAAGGGAAATGTGAACAAAACTTCAAAGGGAAAAAAAAAAAAAAAGACCAGAGCAAACAGTTGAAAGGGGGGAAAAAGAAGGGGGGGGGGGGTGGTCAAATCCGCAACACCAAAAAAAAATGGGGAACCCCCCCCCTTGAAGGGCGTACCAATTCGATGGGAGAGGGGGGGGGGGGGGGGGGGGTCTCTCTAAAAATCAAAGAGAGGGGAGCCGAGTGGTCTGAAAAAGGGGAAAAGAAACCGAAGTCTTTTGGGGAGGAAAGAGAAAGAAAGAAACGCCCCTTCAAAGCACATTTCCCTTGAAATGATGAAGAGGCACAGAACCCTCCATGAGCAAAAAAGGGGAGACCCATGGAACCGGAAATAGCTACTCAAACCCTGAGAAGGGGGAAAAGAAGGAGAGGTCTCTTCCCAAAAAGCCCACGGAAAAAAGCAGCGACAAACTCAAAAAATCTCCTTTTTGGAACAGATCACTATTTGGGGAAAAGAAAAAAAAAGGGGGGGCCCTTAGGGCTTGCTATGGAGGGAAAAAAAAAAGGTGTCCCGCCCAATTCCATACAGTAGATGGGCCGAAGGAGAAACCCCCTAAGAGGCGTTGTGGGGGAAATTTGGAAAAAAGAAGCTTCATCCAAAAAGGCCGGCCGCCCCGTAAAAAAAAGGGGAAAAAAAGGGGGGGGGGGGGGAGGGGCGAAAAAAAGGGGAGGGGGGGGGGGAGGATACCTGGTGCAACGCTCTCCTGAAAAAAGGGGGGGGAAAAGAGGGTGACTCTCGAAATTTCACCTTTGGGGGGGAAAAGGGAAAAGGGAAGAGGGAAAGATCTCGACAAAAAAAAAAAAAAAGGGAGGAAAAAGAGAGATTTCGTGGCAAAATTAGGAGGAGCTCGTCCATTAAAAAAAGCTTGGCCCAGCCAACAAAAGACTGAAAAGGAAAAGAAGGATCCAAAACCTGAAGGGAGGGAACAGCCTCAGGGAAAGGGGAAAAAGAGGAAAAAAAAAACTGGGATGAGAGATGATACCACCAAAACAAAAAACAAAAAAGAGAACCGGCGACTCTACTGAAAGGGGGGGGGGGGGGGGAAAGGGAAAGCATCCATAGAACAGAAAAAAAAGAAAGAAAGGGAGGGAGCACAAATCGGGGGTGCGGAGAGAGAGCATTCGTGCGGGGGGAAAAAGCGAAAGCCTACCCCCCAGCAGCAAACGAAAAGGGTTGGTGCCTTCTCGAAGAAAGGGGGGGCCTGCGCACAAAAAAAAAGGAGAGCGGTCGGTCCTCCGTAAAGGGGAAAGGAGGGGGCAAAGGGAGCCGGTGCCCGGTTGGAGGGGAAGGGGAAAGCCCTTCCTTATGAAAAAAAAAAAAAAAAAGGGAGGAGGGGACCAAGGGGGAAAAGATAGAGAAGGGGGGGGGTAGAGGAAAAAAAACATTCTTCCAAATAACCCAAGAAACATCTATAAATTCAGAAGGAAAAAGAGGAAAAAACCGATGGGGGCCTTTGGGAAAACACTACTTTGAAAAGGGGAGAGTGGTTCTTCCCCATTAAGGGGAACTTTGGGGGGGAAACCAAAAGGGAAATTTTCTCCCTCAACTCTTTTTGGAGAGGAAATAAAAAAAGGAAAAGAGGAAAAAGAGGGACCCTATTTGCCGGGATGCGAGAGGAAAAAAAAAAGGTAGCGCCCATATGGGGGAGCCAAAAAAAAACAAAAAAAATTAATGTACTAACGAGTTCCACGAAGGAAAAAAAAAAAGGAAACAATTCTTCCGTACAGCAGGAGGAATGGAAAAAGGAAGGGAACAGATGCTCGTCTTGGTTTTCAAATGAAAACGCTGAAGAAAGACAGGGAAAAAAGGGGCTCTGTCATTAGGCATTGGAAGAGGGGGGGGAAAAAGGGAAAAGGAAAAAGAGCGTAGGACACGTCGGGGAAAAGGGAATTCCACCATCACGTTTGTTTGAGAAAAAAACTCCGACGAGGAAAATCAGAAAAATGGGTTCTGCCAGTTGCAGAAAAGAAAGAAAATGGGCCTCAGCTTGACCACGATTTTTTGTTGCAGGGGAAGGGGGGAGCGGGGAAGGAAAAAAAAAGGGGAAAAAGGGGGGGGGAGGGGGGAGAAAAGGGGGGAAAAGAAGGTCTTATCGGCTTGTGATTAGAAGGAGAAGGGAAGGGGGGGAGGAGTAGGCCCGTATCTTTTTAAAGAAAAAAAAAGGGGGGACAGGTTCAGGACTCCACTGGAAGTTTGGGGGGAAAAAAAAAAAAAAAAAAGTCCTAGCATGGTCCCAACAAACGTAAAGGCAAGGGGGGCACCTGACCACTTTCATCCAAAAAAGGTGAAAGAGGGAAAGGAAAAAGAAGCTGACGGGAAGAAGGAAAAAGAGGTACCTATTCGGCTCCTCGCAGGCAAGATTGGGGGAAAATTATATCTGCGACCCGAGGGAGGGAAAGGGGGAGAGAAGGGGGGGGGGAAAGTTTACTTTCATAGCACAGGGTAGAAAAGGGAAGGCACCAGACCGCCACCTGTTTTGAAGACGTGGAAAAAAAAAGGGGGGGTGCGAAAAAGTGCACTTTTTGTGGGGGAAGGAGAAAGAAAGACCAGAGGCACCACAGCCAGGGGGTGGAAAGGTAAAGGGGGGGGGAGGCCGCGGGCCATTTCTAGGGGGGGAGAAAACTAGGGAAGGTCACTGTTTTGCAATAAAAAAAAGGAAAGAAAAGAAGGCCCCATTCAAACTAATGGGGAAAAAAAAGGAAAAGAAAGAAAAAGAACGACTATAAATCCTAATGGAAGCAGAGCGAGGGGTTCCTCAAAATAGAAGGAAAAAAAAGGGGGAGGAAACAAATGTTACCCAACCAAGAATAAAGGGGAAAAGAATCGTTACTAAGTATAAACAGTGAAAGGGAGAGGGACATCAGCGCCAGGAAAAGAAAAAAAGGGGAAGAATCAGTCGAGCCTTGGTGCTAGCAACGAGGGAAAAGGAGAAAACAAACAACTTATTATGTAGGGGAAAAGGAAGAAGGGAAAGATAAGCCAAGGCGCTAATGAAGAAGGGGGAGGGGAAAAAAAAGGGGTTGGGGGCTAAATTCCCACCCGAAGGGGAGAAAGGATGGGTCCTCCGACAACAGAAAAAAAACGTTTCCTCCCTTCGTACGAAAGGGAGAGGGAGAAGGAGGTGGGTGGGTTTCCCCTGGGTCAATCTGTGGTGCTTCTAGGGGAAGTGGGGGGGAAGAAACCTATGGCGTGGCTCAGGGGGGACCAGCGGTATTCTAGTAGGGGGGAAAAAGGGGAAAGGAAGGGCAGGAAGGGGGAACACCTAATTCTTTGTCATGTCCAAAGGTAGGGGGATTATTGGGAAAAAAAGGGGGGGAAAAAACGAGAAGGCTGTGAATCAAAGGTTCCCCACGCATCCCCAGGGGAAAGGTGAACCGCTGCACTCCAAAAAAGGGAAAAAGCACCGCTGTGGTGCAAGTAAAAGGGGGAAGGGAAAAAGGAACTCTTGACAACAAGGGAAAAAACCAAACGGAAAAAAAGGGGGGGAGAAAAAGGGGGGGGGGGGGGGCGTTCGCCAAGGTGGGGGGGGAAAAAAGAAGAACTTGCCAAAAGAGAGACAAAACCCTTGGGGAAAGGGAAAGGGAAACTGTCAGCCTATGGAAAGGAAAAAGAAAGTTCCTTTATCTTTTAAACTAGAATGAAAAATGGGTTGTAAAAAAAAGGCCCTCTTTGAAAAAAAAAAAGGGGAAGACGAAGACGTACCGACGGGGCACTAGAGTAAGTCTTCCGGCAAGCGTCCGTGTAACAAAAAAGGGGGGTGGGGGAAGGGGGTCCGGTGGCACACTTTGGGGGAAAAAAGAAAGAATAGGGTGCCCATTCTAGGAAAATTCAAAGGGGGAGGAAAAAAGGTACAGTGGTCCTGAACCGAAAGAAGGAAAAAAGGGAGAAAAAAGAAATCTGGGAATCTGAGGTGAACGCGAAGAGGGGGGAGGAGGTTCCATGCACAGCCTATATACGCGGAAAAACCCAAAAAAAAAAAGGAGTATGAAAAAGACCCTGACGGGGGGGAAGAAGGAAGTAAATGCTGTCAAAACTGGCAAGCACTATCCCCTATGATAAAAAAAAAAAAAAGCGGAAAATCATCCCAATGGTGAAAGGGAAAGGAAAAAGAAGGGGCGCTGCATTCCAAAAAGCGTAGAAAAAAGGAGGGGAACCTTGCCAGGAGGAAAAAAGGGGTTTTCCCCCTTGGGGAAAAAAAAAAAGGACACGATGGCCTGCCCTCATGAGGGAAAGTAGAAGAAAAAGGAAAAAAAAGTTTGTGAAACCAGCGAGGGGGGAGAGAAAAGAATGGAAGAGAACCAGGACCAGGGAAGGGGGAAGGGAAAAGCATTGCTCAAGAAATTTCGTGTCATTAAGAAGAAAGGGGGGGGAAAAAGGGAGAGGAGACATCTTGAAGAGGGGAAAAGAGGAGGAAGACGGGCTTTAATGCTCTCACTGAAAAAAAAAAAAAAGATCCGGGCAATAGGGGAGAGGGGGGCTAATTTTACTCATAAAGCTCAGGGGGACGGGCTAAATATAAGTTTGGGGAAAAGGGGGGGGGGGGGGGGGGGGGGAAAAAAAAAATGCCTTCAATGGGAAAGGAAGGAAAAATAGTTTTAAATTATGTCCCAAGTAAAAGAAGCGCCTCTCCCCTCGGGAAGGGGATGGGAAGGCGTTACTAAATTTCATGAGAGGGGAAAAGAAAAAAAGGCAAAGAGGGGGATTGCCAGGAAGGTGAAGACCAATGGGTCTCCAGAAGAAGGGGAAGGGGAAAAAAAAAGGGGCAAAAAAAAGAAAAAAAGCTCGAAAAAAAGGAAAAAGGTCTAAAGCGGGGGAAACCCTCGAAGGAAGGGGGGAGAAAAAAAGCCATTCCTCCCAAGAGTAGGTGGAGGCACCACATTCATACAGGGGAAAGGGAGGGGGGGGGAGTCGAGGTTCTCGGCCAAAAAAGGGAGGAGCCCAAGAAGGAAATGTCAGAAGAGAAAGAAATTGTGTGCCTTAGGAGGGAAAAAAAAAGGGGGGGGGACACCTTAGTTGCTTTAAATGGGGGGGAGGCACCCCAAATTTCCCGAAAAAAAAGAAGAAAAAGTAAGCCAGGTTATTTCGCCCCTCCAAGGGGGGGGGTGTCTTTGTTCTCCAACAAAAAAAGAAGAAAAGGGTTTTTTTTTGAAGGAAAAAGGGAAAGAGACTTATTGCGGGTCAGGAAAAACTGTGAAAGGGGGGGAAGGGACCGAGAAAAAGTGAAAAAGACGGCCAGCATCTTTTGGGGGGGGGGAAAAAAAAAAAGGGGGGGGAGAGGATGGCCGAGCAGAAAGGGAAAAGGGGGATAAATTGCTCTAAATCAAAACCGAAAAAAAAAACAACAACCGAAGAAAAAAAAAAAGAAGAGAGGCTTTCGCGGGGAGGGGAAAGGAAAAGGCGGGGCGGCCCATCGCCGCGCAGGGGGGAAAGACAAAACATATTCTGGCCGGGCAGGGGGGGGAGGGAAAAGGGAAAAGTCCTCTGAGTAAAAGAAGAAAAATTGGGAAAAAAATACAGAGAGTTGAAGTGCTGCAAGAAAAAGGGAAAAAGGAAAGACCAAGCACACCCAACGAAAAGAACAGAAAAAAGACGAAATAACGGCGGCCTCTACAGGGTAGAGAAGCCAGACAGACATAGCAAAGGAAAAAAAGAAAAAGAAAAAGGAAAAAAAGAGGGGGCTCGGCACGCAGGGGGGGGAAAGGGAGGGGGCCGTGGCCATCACAATAAAGAAAAAACAAAAATTGGGGTTGCACCGGGGAAGGGGGGGGGGGGGGGGAGACTTTCTGGCAGACCCAAAAAAAGGAAAAAAAACCGGGTCGTTCGCGTTGCGAAAAAAGAGCGCCAGGGGCGGGAGGGGGGGGGGGGAAAGGGGAAGGCGGACGAAAGCCCCTTGCGGCGGAAAAGGGGAAAAAGAGGCGCCTTGCAGATAGATCTCTGGAGAAAAATAAAAAAAGGGGACGAAAATAGAGGAGAAAAAAGCGCGCTGCAACCAGCAAAGGTCAACTGTTTGCTCAAGGGGGGGAAAAAAAAAAGTGAAAAAGGGGGAAAGGGTTTTGCAAAAACTGGAAAAAAAGAAAGGGGGTTCCTCCGCAAAGGACTGGAAAAGAGGCAAAGCTTTGACATTATTTTTCAGGGAAGGAAAAAAGAGGAAAAGAAGAAGCAAAGGGAAAAGCACAATATTGTAGCGCAGCAAGGGGGGGGCATCTTAAATGCACGCACAGGACGCGAAATGAAAAAAAAAAAGCTACCGACCTCGCCGGGGAAGGGGGGAAGAAAAAAGAATGCCTCTCTGGGTTCAAAAACAGAAAAAAAGGGGGGGGGGAAAAAAAGGACTTTTTTACTCCTTCTCTTCAGAAAGGGCCAAAAGTTGGAAGAAAGAACGTCCCGGCCCGGGGGGTAAAAAAAGGGAAAAAAAAAGGGGCAGGGGTTTGTGGGGAAGGAACCGACTCGTTTTGGGTCAGAGAAATGGAAGAGACTCGCATCAAGAGGAAAGAGGGAAAAAGTTTTCCGTCAGGGGAAAAAAGGGAGGGGGGAACGTGGTATTCCTTCAAAAGGTGAGAAGAAAAGAAAAAGATCGGCTTGTTATGAAGAGGGAAAAGGGAGAGGAAAAAGGAAGGAACTTCCCTAAGGTTGGGGAAAAAAACCGGGGAAAAAGAAAGGGGTAACGGACCACTTGGAATTTGGGGGGGGGGAGGGGGAAGAAAGAAAGGGGTCTAGCATGGGCAAAAAGGGGAGGGGGGAAAAACCTTGTTCAAAACGCTTACACGTCAAGAAAAAGGTTAAAGGATGACCTCCTCTTGAAAAAAAAGAGGGGAACGTAGGCCGTCTCTCCCGCAAGGAAAGAGGGAGGAAAGTCTACAGAAACCTTCTTCTGAGAAACCCAATCAAAAAGGGGAAAGTTACCGTCAATAGCCAAAGGGGGAGAGAAGGGGGAAAGGGGAAAGGAAAAAAGGGTTTTAGCTCAAAAAAAAGGAAGGGGGGGGGGCAGTTGTCAGAGTTCATTGGGGCAATAGGCCACCACAGAAAGGGGGGGGAGGGAGCAGGAGGGGGACAGTTCGATGGGGGGACGGGGCTAAAAGGGAAAAATCACTGTTTTCAAAACAAGGACAAAAAAAAAACCAAAAAAAGGGGACAACTAATAGTTCAACCTATCCGCCAAAGGGAAAAAAAAGAAAATGGGGGGGGGGGGGGGGGAGAAAATGGGTCTAGCGCGCCCACCCAGAGGGGGAAATAAAGAAAGAGGGGGGGAACCGTAAATTCCGAGAGGCACCCCATGGGAAAAAGAGTACGGAAAAGAGAAGGAGAACCGGGCCGAAGTTCGGAAAAAAAAAGGGAAGGGGAAGGAAAGAGAGACATTAAGGACGGGGTAAAAAGAAAAAAAAAAAAGAAAGGAAAAAAAAAAAAACTTGGGCCTATCCTCGGCCAGTATCTCTCGAAAAAACAAAAGATACTGTCCGAGGGAAAAAAAAAAAAAAGGAAGGAAAAAAGGAGACAGGTGTGGGAGAAAAAAAAAGGCCTTCATTCGCTATGGGGGGAATGGGGGAAAGAAAAAAAAAAAAGAATGGACTTGCCCAGGGGTTCAGAAGGGAGATTTACTATAAGGCGAAAGGGGGGTTAAAATCGCACTTTTAGGGGGGGAGAAAGAGGGGGAAAAGGGAAAAAACCCAAGGGGGATACCCTAGGCGGTGGGGAGGAAAAAAAAAGCCTTCCATCGTTTAATAGGGGGGGGGAGAGTTGAACATAAAGGGGGGGGGAGAGGGAGGGGAGGGATGGGGTTTTGTTGGGAAAAAGAAAGGTCACAAAGAGGAAGGAAAAAAAAAAAGGGACACCACATCGGGTATCCCCTTCCCAAAGGAAAAGAAAAACCTTCCTGTGGTGGAAAGGAGGGAGGGGGACTTCAGAAAAAAAACC
>Ga0179593_1285828_pt1 | contig 11408 bp, 14 predicted proteins | sample CZODoug2_1_08_16_FD_185931 | JGI IMG/M metagenome (GOLD analysis project Ga0179593, IMG submission 185931) | Vadose zone soil fungal communities from Angelo Coast Range Reserve, California, USA - CZODoug2_1_08_16fungal (PacBio error correction) | ecosystem: Environmental > Terrestrial > Soil >...
CGAAAGGCATTTCGAAGAAAGGCGGCATGCTATCTCACACGGAGCTCAGACAAGAACCAAGTAATTAAAATCGAGGAGAAAGAAAGGAAAAACGAAATAAAAGGAATACTCTCAAGCAAATCCACGAAAGTTGGGGTGAAATGGAGAAAGGGGACTGCAGATTCATTGTTTGGGGGTTGCGAGAAAGGCTAAAAAAACCCACAAATTTGGTGGGGGAAAAGAAAAGAAGTAACAAATGTGGCTAAAACAAAGATCGGGAATCTACACGGCAAGAAGTTGCGAGGTTGGACAATTTGGAAATCATGACGTGACAAAAGCGAACATGTCGAGGTTCTGTAGAGGGGGGAAGGAGGCCTTCCAGAGGTAAGAGACTCTTGGAATGGAAACGGAGTGTGATACGGAAAGGCGAAGGGGGGGGGTCGTGAATTGACCCCGAGCGTAAATACGCAACCAGTACTGAACGCAGGCCACTGCCCAGCCATTGACCGAATCTGATGCACCTGGGGGAAAATTCTGCTGAGGGGGGGGGGGGTATTACCAGAAGCCTTGGAAACAGAAGGAGCGGACCTAGCTGAAGGGAAAGGGGACAATGCAAAGGGATGCTCGGTTGTTGCAGACCTAAACAGGGGAGATACGTGGGAAAAAAAAAAGAAGAAAAAAAGAAAGTTTTTCAGGACTTGCTATGCCGGGAGAAAGAGACAATGAACGCGTGGACGAGGGCGGTCGGTCAGAGGGGTGTGAGAGACATACGATCAGAAAACGCAATTCAGGACGAATTTCGACGCTGGGAAAGGGAGTCGTTTTTCACCGTCACAAAAAGAGCTGAGCAGGAAATGCGAGTTGGCAATGCGGGTTTGAGATAATGTCTCGGGGGGACTGAGTAACAGGACAACTAGAAACCATCGAGGTAAGAAAACGCAAGAAAAGCGGGGAAAAAAAGGAGACAAGGGCGAGAAAAAAGAATAAGCTAACTCGGGCAGGAGAAAACTGGAGCTCTCCTGGAAAAAGTAGCATCAAGCGCCCGCGACGGTAAAAAGGTCGCCGGGGGGGGAAGTGCTTCATGCCTGTGAACAAAGCCGGACGAGACTCACAATACTGATCTCTGAGGAAAAATTTGGCTGTTGTTATACAAGACAAGGGAGCAATCTGTAAATGGCTACACGCTCAATCGAAGTTTCAAACACTTGCCAGAGGCACTTAAAAAGTAAAACAGGACAGGTGATTTGGAAGAAAAAAAGGGGACTGGTATTGCGTGGAGAAAAACGACGGACAGCACTGGATGCAAAAAGGGGAACAACCTGACTCGGTCGACATCAATAAAAGGAAAGGATATGAATGCGCAGTGACCGGTCGAATGGGTTTCAGAAAAAAGAGGCAGCGTGCGTTAGGGCGAAGTTTTTGCCCGGAATAAGGAGACGGGAAAAGGGCGCATTAATTGAAACAATCGGAAAAGAGAAACCAGGATGGGGAAGGACCGAGAGAGCGACTCGATAAATCTACTGGGAGACGGTATCAGCAGTAACTGCCACCAAATTTAGAGTAAACTGGCCCAGAAGCGTCCTGGGTGCGGGGGAGGTGGGGGGAAAGAAAAACAGCCTGGTACCGAAAATTCACCGTTCAAAAGGGTGATACATACGGACGGTTGAACCGGAAGAGAGAGGGGCGGACAGACGAACATGAAGAATCATAATGTGGTGGAGTCGCGTGGAGCGTAAGATCAACAAACTAAGCTAGATCACAACAACTAAGACAAGGAAAACAACAAAAGTCGAAGGGGATCTTAAACACAAATCTGGGGGAAATCTAATCAGGAGGTTCACGTGCCTTGTATTAGGCAAGACGTGGCCGAAATACACCCACAAAATGCCGTCGGAAGGGGAAGACGAAGCATAACTGATCCTCATGAGGCAGGTGCTTATTCATGTCTCGAGGATACTTAAACCAGTCTCACCCAAGAAGGGGTGCAGGGAAAAAAAGAGGGCGATACGCAAGGGGGAGGTACATCACCCATTAAGAAGAGGGGGCATTCCTTTAGAAAAAAAAAAGGCCCCAAACACACTATATTGCGAAAAGTGGATTGAGAGGTATGTAAAGTGTGCCAGAAGATGCTAAGGTAAGATCTGGCAGAAAAAAATCAAGGGCCATATAAAAGCCACCAGAAGATGGCACACCCCAAATCTCAAGGGAACGTTTGGACGCCGACATTGCCATTTTACTCGGGAAGACTCCAGGTCAAGGGAAAAAGTGGGCGACTTAGCTGGGGCAGTTAGATTGGCTCGTTGAAAAGAAAACGAATAAAGAAAGAGGGACAAAGAAAAGGCAAAAATTGAATTCCAATAGGCTTTACTGGAGGGACAAGAATTTAACGGAAAAACTGGTCGCAGAACCTAGAGTAAAAGAATCTGAGGGAGGGAGGATTAGGGGGGGAGGGGAATGTCGAACGCCAAAAGGCTTCCGACTTCATCATGTAAAAGATGTTTGAGGAACGGGCTACTATAAAAGTTGTGGATACACGGAAATAGAAAGAGTGTCTAGAAAAACCAGAAAAACTGAAAAAAAAAGTGCGTCAGGCGGGGAAGGGGTTGGGTTCTGGAGTGCTTTTTGAACAATTCGAAAGAAGGTAGTGAATGGCAAGTAGGGGGGTGAATTGGGGGGTCTGCGGGTGGGCCCCTTTTGAAAAGTCGAAACTGGATTCCGAGGATCCAAAAAAGCAGGGTCTAAAACCACAAAATTGACTGGTACGATACCCCAAGCCACTGGGGCCCTACTCTAAGAAAAAGCAAGGAGAGAAAACACAAAACGGTAGAAAGGGAAGAGAGAGGGCTGAGGCGAGACAAGAGGTTTGTCATCGTGCTCAGAGGTATGGTTGGGGGTATGTACCTCGTTGTGGGAACATCTGCCAGAAGGAGAAAAGTACAAAGAAAACACAGCCCAAATTCACCAATAAGTGCATTCGGGCAATGCAGTTGAAGGAAAATGGACACAAGCCAGCAGAAAGCAAAGCATGCAATGAAAGATCGTAGGGACTTTGGTGAAAGATGCTTGCGGGGGGATCCCGAATGGTTAACGCGGAAACCCGGTTGCCAGTAAGCGAAACGAGAAACCTCGGTACAGGGAGGGAAGCGTCGCGTGTTGTCGGGGAGACATCCACCCCACAACAGAAAGAGGGAAACAGCAAAAGTGAATTCCAATCATAAGGTTCACTCGCGGGTCCGATAATTACATGGGAAAAACCTTGGCAAATTCACGGATGAGTTGATCGCCGGGATCTGGTCGGGATTCGTTGAACAAAGGAAAAAGTAACGGACTCAACTCACAGGGCGAGAAGATTTTCAACATATGGAGAGGTCGTATAAATGGAAAAAAAGGAAAAGAAAAAACGAACGCGCGGCGGGGGGGGGGGGGGCAAATCCTCGGAGTTGAAGTGAGGCTTCGAGATTAAAAAAAAGATCCAACAAGAACGATACCATAAAGTCGAAAGGGTAAAAGAGGGAGATTGGAAAGCAGCATTTGGACTAATAAGGGAGAGGGATGGTACAACAAAAATTGGTCACAGAACGCTGCATCCAGAAAGCTTTCCCCGACTAAGGTGCACGCAATAAATGAAGGTGGGGTAGAAAAAATGGTAAAAAGAATCTCTTGAGAATTTCCCAGACCCGATAAGAAAAACGGGGTGGGAAAAATGATGAGCAGAGCATTGGGTGAGAGTTAAAAAACCCGTCCAAGGACGGCAGAAAGCAACGTCAGCGGGGACGAAAGCCGACACCATTTTGGAAGCCACCTTGTGACCGGGGACGCAGAGGGGACGAGGCGGGCTCGCCTTACGAATTTGGTAAACGAATAAGAGAACGGTAAAGACAGAAAACCATAAGTAACTGCGCAAGGCCGCCAGCGGAATCGAGAAAGGTGCTTTCCAACAGTTAATGAGTTACATCATGGGATCCCGAAGGAAGAACCGCAACTGGGGAGAGTACAGGAGTTTTACTGTCAGAAAACGACAAAAGTCCGCCTTTGGTTTGAGGAAAAGTAATGATTGAAACCGAGAGAGACGAACAAGATGATCAGTGAATATAGCTTCAAAGCCAACTCCGGTTTACCGTAACGCTGCGCAGGTGGGGGAGAAAGCAGTAACGCCTTTCCACCGTTCTTGGATTGGAAAACTCAGAAAAAAACCCGCCTGAAATCTTGAAAAAAACATGGCAACCAAAAGAAAAATAAAAAGATAGACAAAAGACATGGAATGGGTTCCTTGTAAGATGGGGCGAAAGAAAAGGAAGGGTCCAACTCGTGAGCGTGGGGACAACCGACGCCGAGTGCGTTCCAAGATCCACCAGTATTGAAAATCAAGGTGGAACCCTGGGGGAAAAATGCGTGGGATTAAGGCCTGTGAATGCAGTGGAGCCGCGCAAGGCGTCTTCAACGATCACCAAAGGGGTTGGGAAAATAGAAATCTTTGCATGAGCAATAACACGGGGGGCCTAACAGAAAAGGTTTCTTCTTCGAGGGGGGGCCAGCCCGCACTTGACACACGGCGAAAAGATCGTCAGGCTGCTCTGGGCGATTCCCCTTCAAGGAGGAAGGAAAGGAAAATAGAAAAGATTGTCTTTCTTGAAAAAAACAGCAGGGGGAGAGCATATCCTCATTAGCTTCGGAGTGCGAAGTCTTCATTACCTAGATGAATGGTCGGAAGAAGTTCTTAGCCGCGCTTTCAAAAAGCCGGTGATTGACTTGCACAACCAAGAAGTTTACCGCAAACAGAGCATTGGAAAACAAGATAGGTGATGAGAGAAGGGGGAACCACGTATACGGACTAAACGTCCGAAGACCGCCAAAATGTGAGCGATCCGCCCTCGCAACCTTGAAACTGCCACCCATCGGTCAAAGCAAAAGACGCGAGAGCTTTGGAAGTGGAACGCGCCCGCAAACTCGTCCTGATGGGACTGTTTCCGGATCACGCGGCTGCGAGAGTGTAGGAAAAACCAAGCTACTCAGCTCCGTCATAGTAGGGGAAGGAATCAGGCTCGCGTAGCTATTAGACGAAAAAAAGAGGGGCAATAAACATCAGAGTGAAAAAAAGGGGGTAATCAATGAAAAAAAAGAGCTCATGAAAGTACTAGGGAGGAGGGGGGCGTACTTGCGAGAAAGCCAAACTGGGAGAACCCCACCGATCCTCCAAGGCAACTATTAAATAGGGGCCTGACAGAACATGATAGTGCTCATTTCAATGCAATTGCAATCACTAAAAACCAAAGCGAACCGGCTCCCTAAAGATAAGATTTAAGTCAATGTGAAAAACATGGTCAAAAAAAAACTAGGGGGCACTTCCTCTCTTACGCACATAGTCAGCGCGGAGGGGGGTGGTAGGGGCCTGTGTGACAGGGGTCTTTGAGGAAAAAAAAGGGGGTTACTAAAATTGCAATGGGGCTCCGCGGAATCTGAAGGGGTTGACGAATTTGTCAAAAAACAAGGGGATGATCACGCCCGAGATCCGGGGCCATGAGCTTAAAGAGGACATTCTGGAGCGTTCTCGCTGTTCATGGTTCTTTGTGACTAACAGATTCAGGGGAGGAACGCCTACCGCGTGCGAATGCCAAAAAAAATCTCAAAGGGGGGGCGCAACACAGAGGAGAAAAGATCGGAGAAGCGGGAGGAGCGGGCAAAAGGGAAAAGACACGAAACGGGTGCTCAAAAGGGAAACTCGGACGCGAATACTCGAGCGAAGAGGACTACTGAATCAACTCACGAAGGGGTGGGAAATAGGGTTAACACATAGCAGATCTGAGAAAAGGCGAAAAACGGAAATGCCAAACGAACCCCTCGCTTTTCCCATAACAAGTCACAAGGTCTACAAAAGACGCTCGGAAAACTATCGGGGTCAGAAGGGTGCAAGGAAGGGGGTGACAAGGTGGGTGCAGCGTAATCTTGACATGTCGAGGGGCAATCTTGTTTTTAGAAGGCGTTCAACCTCCAATACGAGAGTTGATGCAGGCAAAGGGTTTTTTAGAAGTGGATGGCGGGGTATGGTGTGGGTCGCAAAGTGCCGACAAGATAAACGCAAAGCGACTGAAACAGTCCCGTAGAGGCCATGTTGACCTGGGGTGGGACTGTTGGAAATCTGTGCGTCGGGGGTGATTGCAAACCTCTTAAAAAGAGGGATCAGAACCCTAGGCTTAGTGAACATAGAAAAGAGTAACAGGGGGGGGAAAGGAAGAAGCAAACGTGGCTTGACTAAAAAAGGACAGGGGGTAGAGAAAGAAAGCAGACTCGAGAGCCGTTACTGCGACAATGTTGGGGTTGGATGCGCGAGTCGATCTATCCAAGACAGGCCAAGGAGGAGGCCGATGTCTGAAGACTGGAGAGAAATTTCGAACCAATACACGTCGCGCTCAATAGCTGTTTTCGATTCCGCGGTGTGTGCAGCATCTGGGCTCTGAAAGCCGCGGGGGAAAGTAAGGACCAAACTAACATAGAGCCATCCGGGTATGAGACGAAGAACTCCGCATCAAACAGGACGGCAGAAATGATAGAAGAGACTCGCTATCGAAAAGGGAGCTCATACCAAAAAGCAGTAAATATCGCCGCTCGACGAAAAAGGTCGCCGAACGGTTCTTAGGGGCCTGGGAAAAACCGCCTCACGAAAGCTCACGGATCGAAGAAAAAGAGAAAAAGCAAAGGGAAAGATTAGAAAAAGGGGAGCTTTTGAAAGAAAAGCAAACAACCAGCACATGAAAAGGGGAAAGGAACGCTTCAGAGTACCCACAGAGTATGGGCTTTCTAGGCTGGGGGGAAAGTCGTTGAGGAAACGAAGACCGCAGTGGTAACTAGGGCAACCAGGAAGGAGAGCAAGAAAGTACATTAAAATCTCTCGTCAGCTGAAAAAGTGCAAGCGTTAAGATAGGGCCAGGATGCGGGGCGTTAGAGCATAAGTCCCATCAGACAAAAACGTGAAAATAGTGGAGGGCTTAACTGGGAGACGGAACAGCGGGATCACCGTATTGGATGTATGACTAAATAAGGGAACGATATTCTCTGAGAGGGGGAGGCGTGGATAACCAATCCATTGACGGTCTGCGCAATCCAAAGAGGATCTGTGTGACGGTTGTGTAATTGTTCAGAATCCGCCTGTACGAGACAAAGAGTGGGCCCGCCGTCGACCAAGTTACTAAAGAAGGGTAAACGTTAATCCGACAGAAAGGAAAAGGGGAGAGCCTGTCAAGAATATCCTAGCATATGGGTGGATGAGAAAGTTCTCGGTCAAAAAACCAAACTAGAAAGGATCGAGGACCACAAGGGCCGAAAGCAGGAAGGCAACCATTGAGAGCTACCCTTTTTGCGACAAGGAAAAAGGGAAAAGGCAGGGTCTAAGCAAAATTGAACGTGGAGCACCCCCCAGGAAAAGAGGGAAAAACAACGCTCAGAGTAACGATAAAAAGAAAAAGTCTGAGCTGAAAGAAAGAGGGACTTAAGAACCAGAACAAACCAGAATTTATGTACATTGAATAAAGAAGAAAGAAGGTGGTAAAATTACCGCAATCACAGCGCTGGATGAACCAGCGCAAAAGAGGGCGAAAAGTTCTGGTTAAATCGGGATTGGGTTGAATGAATTGAAGGGCCATCCAGGAAAGGGGAGTGAACGGACTGAAGTCCAGATCATAACCGAGAGAGATTTGACAACCCAAGCCGACGGGGTCCCGTACGCACTTTTTCAAGATGGAAAGGGGAAGGAAAGATCCATTCAACTGGAATTGGCGCCAAGTTCGGGAAGGCGCGAAGAGAGACGGAGAAAAAGAAAAAAGACAAGAGTGAAGGGGAAGCACAGTTGCCAAAATTTAAAATTAACGAAAAGGGGGTCGGCAATCCACCAAGAGAAGTGGAATTAAATAGGGCATGGGGGCAGTGCTTCGGTGAACGGTGAAAGGAGCGACGCCACCATAAAAACTCTTATAGGGGGGAAAAGAGCAAATGGGGGGGGTGACAAGCTAAAAAGGCCAAGTGTTGTGGAGATCCTCCGGAAAACCGAACGAGGGTATCATCGGCAAAGGGGAACAAAGGGCAAACGACAATTGTGGGGGAAGGGGAAAAAAAACTAGAAGGTGAGGGGAAAGCTGTCGAGAAATTGACTTGAAAGTCAGAAGCAGGAAAGCATGAAACCTTGGTGAAAAGGTTTCGCCTTCCTTGACCTGGCGGGTCGACGGGACGATTCCTGGTATCAAGCGGTAATCCACTAACACACACCAATAAAAACAAAAGAGCAAGATGACAACATCACGTGGGGTTCAAAAAAAGAAATCCCAGTCATAAGCACGTAGGACTCAAAAAAAAAAAAGAGATAAGGAAAAAAGACTAGGAAGGGTGAGAGACTGAAAATTGGTCAGAGGGGTCTCAAGACCTTAGTGTGGGGTGAATAACGAATTGGATTGCAGAACTCAAACCGAGTAAACTTAAACGACACAAGCCGCCCATAGAAACAAGAAGTCATGACTACTTCTAAACTTCGTGAGAAGGAGGACAAACCAAACAGCTCCCAGCAACAGACAAACTGAGCAACTCTTCGTGTGGGGGGGGTACGGGCAGGGCCGATGATCACTGTAAAAAGGTCAAGAGGGGGGTAAAACACAATGGTGAAATAGAATCAGACAGTTACCAGAAGTTAAAAATTGATTGACCGCGGTTTAGGCGATATTCCCCAGTCACCAAAAAAAGAAGAATGACAAACTATTCCTAAAGGACTAAGGGTGAGGAAAAAGGGTTTTCCGGATAATTCTGTCAAAGCAAAGGAAGGGCCAAATTCCGTGGGAGTGGCACTAAAGATTCGGGGTTATTTGCTCCACACGAATCTTGGAACGCTCCTTCCACGCAAGGGCCAAGGGTTGAACAGGGTGGAGAGGGACTCCAGGAACAAGGGGAAAGGGCCAGAAGAAGGCAGGGGGTGGTGCAATCTCTCTCGACGCGGGAAGAGGCATTGAATTCGACAGATCAAAGAGAGGAAAAATGCAAAAAGTGAAAAACAAATCCCGTGAATCAGATTTCGCACTCGAGTGCGAGAGGGGGGACAGAAAAGCAATTAAGCGTCAGACTGTGAGCTCAACTACCACGGGGCTGCACCGGCGTCTCAACATGACAGAAGGGGGACCGGTTATTCATATCTCATGCATACCTGACAGGGGCAAGACCAAAAAGTTGGATCGTGGTTCAGGGAGCGGCGTTGGACGCACAGTGGGGGTATCTTGAAGAAAGCAAAGAATTCGGTCTGGGGAAGCAAAAGCCCGGGGACAGCACGGGACGAAGACCATTTGTGGAAGCCGAGAACGTGTTCGCGAACTCGGCCCAAAAGGGAACGAGCCTTCGCGGAGAGGGAAAGAGACGGATAAACGACCCAGAAAATGGGGCGACTGAAATTATGCCAGGTGGCAAAAAAAGCCAAGGATAAGGAAGGGTCTGCGGAACAACGGGGACGTTCGAGGGAACACGTGGTATCAAGAGGGGTCAGCGACGGCGGGACTGGCACCCAGAAGAACCGAACCACATCCAAAAGGGAGGAAAAGTAAAAGTGGTAAGGGGTAAACGAAGATAAATCGGTCGAGATGAGAAAGAAAAGGACGACCCGCTGGGTCATTCAAAGTTAGGAGACAGTGGACCGTAGTCGTGTTTGAAAAAAAAACTCAAGCTCTAAAGCACCCACCTGCCCGGGAGTCCACTCTCGCAAAAAGAGAAAGCGGTAGAAAACAGGAATGAAAGGGGCTCAACGTGTTACCATTAGGGGGAAAGACGGTTGTCCATCGGAAGCATTGAGACATCAACCGGAGGTGCTGTCGAAAAGGGGGAAATACAAAGTACGGGGGCAATCAAAAAAGTCAAATATTGCCGGTTCAACAGTCAAGGAGTTGCTGCAGTGGGTGTAGGAGAAAGGGGAGCGGCGCCGAACGCGACAAGCGAAAAAGGGTTGGCTCAAATATTGTCAAACCATTCGCTTCCACTCATTTGAAAGACAGCAGCCGGAGGTTGAAGAGAGGGGCTTGCAGACAAAGAAAGCCGGTTCGGGGAGAGGGGGGGAGCGGCGAGAAAGCTGATGCGCGGTCCGTCAAGGAGGAGCTCATTTAGAAAGAGGTGCTGTGCGTCTGACAGGTCCTGCCGCTCCACTTAGGAAAGCGGAGGGGAGGGGAGTCAGCTCCTCCTGTCGAAAAGGGTAGAAGGTCATTGTCGCCGCGCTGACCAAGGGCACACCCGCCAGGTCTGACTCAAACCGCGCAGGAACAAGCGTGTAAACATCTGGAAGGGGCAACAACGTGGAGCAACAAAGAGTTCCGAATCAAGCCCGGAAAGAACTTGAAGGCGATCACGGCACCTAACGAACTTATAGAAATTTACCAAACCAGGAAAGAAGAAAGAAACCGCGACTGGGCGGCTGTCACGCGAACCGACAACAACACCTGTTTTGGTCATTGGGTAAAGAAGAAAAGAATTCGGCGCGATGGGTCTGGCACACCTGAGCGGACTTAAGTCTCAAAGCATAGGTACGTTTACGACAGGGCAGTCCGCCGTAGTCTTAGCGCAAGGCTTGCAAGGGGGGACAATCACCCAACTAGAAACAGAATGGGCAAAAAGTGAAGGGGAAGATGAGGGAAAATGAAGATGAACCGGAACGAAGAATTCCTCATGGCGGGGGCAGTACACAAAGGGAATGAAGAGGGACAAACAAAAGCCTATCCGCCAAACCAGAATTAAACTAAAATCCGATCCTCGTCTACTTGTCAGAAGCTGTGAACTCAAACAAAACTCCAACTGCAACCCAAACGGGGGGGACGAAAGAAGTAAAAAAGGTCACTACGTGGGAGCCTTTCAAAGGTAATCCGGGACGTTAGGGTGTTAGAATTGGGGACTTGGAGGGGCAAAAAGAGAGGTTTCGCATTGACTACGGTTCTCCTAAAGATCGGGAGGAGGGTTTTAACTGGTGGGAAAAAAAACAGTCGGTTGAGAGGCGCCAGGGAAAAAAGGCCATGCCCTGGGGGGCGACTTCGCGTCTTCGCGATGGTCACGCTTGTTCGTTTACTGAGAAAAGTGAATAGACGAAAAAGCCGCGTGATGCCCTGCCATACTCAGAAACAAAAAAGAAGGAAAAAGGAGGAAGTAGAGATCGCGGTCAATGAACGCAGAACCAGGCGATCATCAAACACGAACGGCGCTCATTACCAAAAACAAAAGGGGACATGCGAGACGCCGAATGACTCGGGGCGCAGAAACTCCTAAAGAAGATCAAATCAAAATTGGAAAAAAAGGGTAACACAGCAGAATTCTTGTCGTAGAAAAAAGGAAGGAAACCCCTCGACAGTTTGCAATAACGAAAGAAAGGGTTCTCAAAACCCTACCCGCGCGGAATCGTACTAGGAAAAGAAGCAGGAGTTTTGAAT
>Ga0179593_1615007_pt1 | contig 11408 bp, 15 predicted proteins | sample CZODoug2_1_08_16_FD_185931 | JGI IMG/M metagenome (GOLD analysis project Ga0179593, IMG submission 185931) | Vadose zone soil fungal communities from Angelo Coast Range Reserve, California, USA - CZODoug2_1_08_16fungal (PacBio error correction) | ecosystem: Environmental > Terrestrial > Soil >...
GGAGAGAGAGGGAAGGGAGTGACGGGGTAGGGGAAGGGGCTCAAGAAAGAGAGAGAGGGCTGTTAAAGGAAGGGGGCCGAAGGAGGGAAAACTGCGGGGGGAGAAACGGGACCTTAGTCTTGCCGTCATCGAGCTACTGTGTGAGTAGGAGGGGATGCATGGAGGAAAAAAAGGGAGGGAGGCTTTCGAGGTCGAACTCGGGGACCGAAGGGGAGGGGGAAACGGGAGTAGGACGTGTGCGAGGGTGAGGGGGCCTGAAAGAGGTGTCTTTCCTCTCGGTAGTGGCTCCGGGGGAAGAAAGGAGATCAACTGGGAAGGTAAAAGCAGGTGAAAAAGGGGGGCGAGGTGGTACGGTGGGGGTACTAGGACACCTGTGCTATGGGGGGCTACAATGGAGGGGGGGGGGGACTTGGGGGTGGGGGGGGCCGGGAGGGCGCTGTGTGGTCGGATGGGGGAGGGTGGGGGGTAGTAAGGTAATACCAGGGTTCTTTCGGTAAAATCTCAAGACCCTGGCTGAGGGTGTGGGATGAAGGAAATGGGGTAGGTTCCTCGTGGCCGGTATATGGGAATAGGTGGTCGAATTGGAAATGAAAAGAACTCCTCTTAGGGCTCTAGAGAAGAGCTGAACCACGCACATTCTGAAGGGGCCTCAGGAGAGAGCTCGAGAAAAAAGAGCGCGGGGAGCCGAGGTTGGCGGCGAGCGCGAGGAAAGCGAAGCGGACAAGGAGAGGAAGGGAGAGCGCATCGATTCTCGAAGCGAGCAGACGCACTGGTGCCGAGCAAGGTAGGGGAAAAAAGTGAGTGCAAAAGGACACGCTCTCCGATGGGGGAAATGCGTCAGAGCGCGGAGGGCGGGAGGAGCGGAAACGAGGGGGAGCGTGAAGCGCATTATCATTGCCTCATTCACGGGCGAGCTGTGTAAAAGTTCCAGGGATTCAATCCATCAGGCGGAACTGAGCAAGCAAAAAGGAACCTTGGGGGCTTCCTCGCCGAATTTCGGTAGCCTCGCCGTCGAGGGAGAAATCCGGATAGACCAAGATTTTAGCTCCTCCCGACTAACTCGCTTCTTTAAGGGCGACTCTTGGGCGGCTGGGGAGTGAAACGGATAAAGAGCCCGGGGGAGACTGTAGGATCGATCAAAGATACCTTCTCTATCTTCTCTCTTGCCCGCCGAATTTCAATCATCCTCGCGTTCTCCTCCATGAAAGCCGTTCTCCAAAAAAGGCTTGGGCAATCGGCGTAAAAGCTCTCTTGGGCTAATCACGCAGCGGGAGAAGAACTCAAAACAAGACAAATCGAGCCCTCGTATGCAGCGAAAGACGAAAGGGGAGTCCCAAATCGGGCGATCTGAGCGGAGAGCGTCTTCGCTCCCTCGGGGCCTAGGCCTGCATATTGAAGGGTCAAAACGGCCCCCGCGAACCATCTGGCGCGGGGAAAAAAAAGGAAAGCCGGCCTACGCCAACAGGAGGGTCTCGGCCGTCCGCCCACCTCCCGCGCGCAAGAGCGAGGGAGCAGCGTCGGAGGAACGGGAGGCATTCGGGCTACCCATCATGTCCAGAAATCGAAGGAGGATAGATGATGGAGCGTCTCCCAAAGAAATCTCCAATTCTTGGACCGACTTTTATGAAAAGAAAAGGCTTTTAGGTATGGGCGAGAAGGGAGAAGGAACTGATACGAGCCTCCGTGAAAAAATCTGGGAGCTCCGCCACTGGAACGTACCATCTATCGGAGAAAGTTCAAACTCGGGGGGCGTCGGAGGGGAAGAAGGAGCTGGTCTAGCGGGATGGAGTTATTGAAACGTAACGAGGAGTCTGTTGCGGGCGCCCGGGGAGCTGCTACCAAGCTTTCACGAAGAGAAAAAAGGTCAAGGAAAGGCCCGGGAAAACTACGGGTTCAAAAGACAAGGTCATCAGAAGGCAAAAAAAGGAGGAAAAGAGCGGGGGCATTGAGGTTACCCAACGTCAGCGGCGCCAGAGGGGGAAACAGGCGGCAGACGGCCGAGAGGGAGCACGGGGGACCCGAGAGATTCTTTCGTGGGGATCACTCAAGATAGAGCTCCGCGAGAGGGTAATAGATGAATACTACTCGCTAGGGGGTCAAAGTTAAAGAGGAGGAATTAGTCCTTTTAGAGAAGAGAGTAAATGCTGTTAGCGTTCTCGGGGGCTTAGAGAGTCAGCGCAAAATCGGGATTTCCGAGCAGCGGCCTAAAGGCTATGGCATGTTAAACAAAGTATCCTAGTAGCTCCTCTCTCCTCTTTGATGCAAATGCCTAATTTCCGCCTGTTTGAGAAATTAGAAGTCGAACCCTAGCTGTGGGGGGGGGGGAGGAAAAAATTCGACCGAAAAAAACGAGCGTTGAAAAGAGATACGGAATCTCACTGACCACTGCGAAAAGGGCCTTGGAGCTACAATGAGACTAAGCAACGAGTCCTCAGAAAGGTCGGAAGAATGGATCAATCTCTATCGGGACGTCTGGAGCTTGGATAGAACTGCGCTTATTCGTTCTCTCGTCTATAATCGGTCTCTCGAGAGGCCGGTTGAGGTGGGCGCGCTTCCGAAAAAGAGGGTCTCGCAGTCTCAAAAGGGGCACGGGAGACGAAAGATGCCTGGTTCTCATGAGGGTCGCTGAGAAAACGCGCTCATTGTAAAAAAAAGGGGCTACAAGATATCTCCGGATCCCAGAAGAGGGAGAAGGGAGAGGGGAGACAGACGGCGCCCGTCCGCGCGGGCTGGAGAAAACTTAGGAACCAACAAAGGCGCTCCGCGCGCCAGATCAGGGCCAGTGACAGAAAGCTTCTGGGACGCCGGGGAAAAAAGCCCGCCTACACTAGGCCGGCTCGAGGATGCCAACCGGCACTAATGAGGCGCGTCCCGCTCCTTAGCCTCTTCGCCACTGGGGGGCGCTGTGTTTCTATCCAAGAGGGATCCTCCGCCACGACGTCAGCAAAACTAATCGGCCGAGAATCAAAACAGCTCCTCGACGTCGAACGCTGAAAAAGGGAAGCATCTCGCCGGGGGCTCTTGCGCCCATCGGAGCGTGGCCGTGACTTCACGTGGCCGCTAAAAAAATATAGCTGAGGCTCGCACCTCGAGAAAACAAGAGAGGATCGCGCCAGCGCACTCGTACGACGCTCTCCAATCTCCGCAGGTGGCCCAATAGCAGCATGCGAAACGTAGGCGTCTCTAGGGCAACGTCAGAACGCCGCCGCCGAGTCGTCTGAAAGAGAATCTGCACCGCCCTAACCGACCAGCTGTGCATATGAGGTCCGCGCTCCTTGCTTTTGTCCTGTCTTCGCTCGCCAAAAGGCAACTAAGAGGGGGGGGAAACGAAGCGCAAACCCGATGCACGCTAATCTTCGCACCTAAACCAGTCCGGTTCCTGGTGCGAGGGGATCCTTCGTTGAAGCTACTTTGAAGCGATCGCCCAGAATCTTGGGGGATCTGCGTCGGGCCCCGGGTTGCCAGCATATGCCCCAGGGGTAAAGAAAATGGTTGCTCTTAGTGTGGATTAGAGAAGATTTCTCCTTACTAGATAGCACGTGGGGGGGGGGTTGCGTAGGGAGGTCTGGCTCTCCCAGCCTTTCTGGAGGGGCACTGGTCCTTGGATTCTCGGAAATGTATCACGACGGGCAAAGGGCGCAAGGAAGATGGGCTAATTTGGGTTGTCTGAGCGTGCCCTCCTAGTTAATTGCATCCATTAGTGCCGACCAGTCAGATGAAAGGCGGCCATCACTTACCTGCATACTCGGTAGGGGAAAAAAGAAATAAAGCTATCGGAACTCACAAGCAATGTATAGGTGGCAGGTGATCACTAGCGTCTCCGTTGTGATCATTGATCTTTTTCATCGGAGGTGGGGGTCAATGTCTCCTCGGTTGTCGGCAATCTAGGCATCTAAGAGCCTCCTCCGAGGTTCTCCCTCGGTTCCTCCGCGTCCTCTTTGGGGAGGTTTAGTCGCTTAGGACTTTCTCGCTCTCGTCGGTGACGGGACGGGTCCTTAGAGGCTCACTGCTTAACGGGGGTCCCTTGGAGCGTCCCTTGGGCCACTGTGCGGTTCTTCCCAGAAGGAAGAAGATCTTAGACCTGCCGGGGGCAGGTCCCGACACGGAAGCAAGGGGGGAGAAATGCAGGGAAGGTCGTGTAAGCTCGTCCGTTGCGCGAGGTCGTATCGGGTGGGGGAAGGGAAAAGATGTATCATCGCACCGATTATTGCCGAACCTCTGGTACGGGGCAACAGTCTGCGACAGAAGCAGTTCCTGGCCCCGGGGGAATGATCCCATAGAAAAGTTCGAGGAACGCCAAAAAAGTGACAAACGTGGGGACCTAAGGGGCAAAAAAAAGAGGCGGGCTGGGGGCGTATCTGTCGAGGCGAACGAGAAAACAAATTAAGGCCCTGCCGGCACGTCTAAGTGGGAAAGAACGAAAGGCGTCGAATCTCTTTCGCAAGTTAGGTCTCTACAAAGATCGTCGGCGCAAGAAATAATTGCGTTTAGAACGGCAAGAGGTGAAGGGGGGGAAAGAAAAGAAAATCTTCGTCTGAGTGAATCTAGAAAAGTCTCTCCCGAGACTAGTGATGCAACCTGAGGTGACGCAACCTTTCGTCGGCCTCCCCTCCTCCCCTAAAACATCAGTCCGCTCTCTATCCGCGTTCGGAGGGGGGGGGATTAAAGAGGAAGGAAGTTTCGAAAGTCGTAGTAAAAGGTAAAAAAAGAGCGAGAATAGAAAGGGATCGTGTGAAAATGGAAAAAGGAAGGTAAGAGGGCGGAAAGTCCGCGCCTTCATGTTGTTTCTGTGCATTACACGAGGTGACCTGCCTCTTCCGGGACTTTCACCTCGTAAGGGGAAAACTTCGAGGCTCCCCCTGCATCCTCTGGGATCGAACAACTCAATTGGAAAAAAGGAAATAGGGGGGGTTCATGTTGGGGTTTACTACGAGCCTCTGGGCTCCCTTAATTTAGACCTTATGATGGGCGAAGGAAAAACTGAGGGACTACAGTTTAACGTCTAAACACCGATCTTCGTGCCTCCACTTAAAAAACTAACTAGGCATCTTTCGCAGAGGGGGACTGAAAAAAATAGAAAAAGGGGAGGAGAGTTTCCGGTTTGCAATGGGAGTTACCAAGAGGTGTCGACCACATAAAGGGGCTGCTAAGGGGACCGACTCGTCACGGCTGCAATTGGGTGTCCTCCTCCCTAGAAGAGGGCTCCATTGCATAAGGCTGGAGAACAATGTTTGTGTATCGGGAAAAGGAAAGATATGGAACGCAACCCGGAGGGGCAGCAAATTCTCCGGGGGTCGGCCGCGAATCCCTGGAATAAGCTCTGAGGGCTCCTTAGTAATGGGGGGGAGGTTCTCTCTCGGCGGTCTTTCTACTATCTTGCCGTCACTCTTTAGAGACGCGGTCAGCCGTGAATGTCTATCACGACCAGAAAATCTCTGAACAACAAAAAAGAGGGGTCAAAAATCCGGAACGCGGCGAGCGAACGGAGAGGAAAAAGAAACTGGCAGAGCGCCGTTCTACGCCATCGAGAACCTCCACAAAAGTCTACAGCCACTGGTTTCAGAACTATAGATGGGAGAATACAGTCCTCTCACTCTCGCTGAACTCAGGAGGAGGGTGAAAGCAACTCACCAGGTCTTTAATCCTCGCGAAGGGACCCTGCTCGAAAAAAAAAAAGAAAACCGGTTCATTCGCCAGACCAAGCGTGCGGTACGACCGTCAAGAAATGGTCAACCTCCTATCCCCACGAAGGCGAAAAAAAAAGACTAAAGGGGGCGTCGCCCACCCCCCGCACGCAGCACGAGACGATTGCGTGGGGCGCGGTGGGTTTCTACCTCGAACTTGAGACAGAACCCTTTGGAATGGAAATCCAGCTCGCGGAAAATGGCGAAAGCAGAAAAAAACTGAAGCCACGAAAGAGGCCCCTTCGTGATCGCGCGGCGGAGCCTTGGAAAGGAAAAGTGGAATGAGACTAGTCGGACACCTGAGGTTCCCGCACGTGCGCAAAACATAATTCGCCTGTAACGGGGGAAGAGGAATCCGAAGTGACGGGGGTCGCTGGTCTCAGCTTCTACGCGCTCGGAATTCGGACTTCGTTGTAACGACTACTCGAAGGGAAGACTCCAAACAAGGAAGAAGATCGGAAAAAAACTCAGCTTGACTGACAGTCGGAGAAGGACCTGGCCATCTGTAGACCTCGCTTCGGTGTCAAGATATAGAAGTGCGCAACGTGAGGGGCTCTCAACCCGAAGTCACCACTGCCCTTACGCTGGAAAGCACTTAAGTGACCGCAGAACGAAATCGGGGAGGTCAAAGAAATGGACATATAGCGATCTCTGTCTTCCGTAAAGCCGACTCTTAAGGTTATATCTGCGCTACTCCTCGTCCCATTAGAAAAAACCGGTTTTCCCGACCTTCTTTCCGGTTCTTCACGCTGGCGTCGCGACAAGAGTAGGAGCCAATGGCGCCAGGGAGGTGTGCCTCGTAAGATGTCTTCCACTGTACCGACGGTCAAGAGCGTTCGGGGACGCTAAACGACACTACTCCCATGGAACGCGAGCTACACCAAGGCTGAAAGAACAAAGGGGTGGGGCTTACCTGCCGTACGGATGGTCGGTCTAGTTCTTAGGGGTCTGTTGTTCCAACATCTTGAAAAGTGCCCACTTGATTAAAGGAGCGCAATGTCAAGCAAAATCCTAGCGCACGGCAGCGCCAAATCCCCGCGGGGGATACGGGGGGGTCGCAGGCGGGGTGGCGAAAGGTGCGAATCGAAAGCGAAGGAAGTAAGCTCCTCGACAAGGCGCGCCGAAAAGGTCGTGCGGCACTGCAGCGAAAGGTCGGAGGCGAGGGATCAGAAGGGTGAAGGCCAAACGGCTGGTCATCACGAGACGGGTCGAGGAATGAGCAATGAAAACGTGCACCAAGAAAAATCAAAAATGAGCACCATGCAAGGTTCTCAAGATGGGGCCCTGAGTGCCTCTCTATTCCGCGCCTAACACATTTTCGCTCAAAGGTAAGGAAGATACAAAGGAGCTGCACCCGGGCTCTCCATTCACTCTACGGTCTGACGAGCCGCGGCGGGGCTATCGGGAAAAGCGAAAAGGCACAGGAGGGATTGGAAGTCGAGGGGGCATGGCCTTCGGTTAAAACTACTTATATTTGAGAGTCGGCAGAAGTCGGAAGAACTCAGCTGCGGAGCAGCTCTTCACGAGATCTTCGAGGGAGCGGGAGCGAAGGAGGGGGGTTCGGCGATAGCAGGTCGCAGAGAAGGACTCTGGTGGCAGGGAATGCGCTTAGATAATCGTGAGTTAGGAGGGAAAAGGATAATAGTATGGAGTGCTAGCTAGCGGGTATCGTGGTATTCGGAAGGAGAAAGATAGAGGGAGGCTCCATAGGAGGTCCGAGATGCTGTGTGTTCGGTTTTACGGAGTAGCTGCCGGGAAGTTATAATGGTAACGTCGACCTGTGTTCCTTCGCCGCATAGAAAACTGAGCCGAAAGGCGAGAAACCAAAAATGACTGTCTCCTCGCGGTAGAGTTGTTGCGAGGGAGACTCAAGAGAGGAAAGGGCAAACGCAGAGTCGACCAACCTCCTCTGGGGAACTTGCTGCTCGGTCGCTTAGGGCTAGGACAAGAACTGGGAGCCGTCGAGAATCGGCAAAGGCGAAAAGTGCGAGGAAGAGGAGAAGGCAGCATCAAATCCTCAGCGCGTGCTCCGCCGAAACGACCTCTTCCTCGGCGGCCGGTCATCGAGACGGTGTCTAGAACCGACTCATTCGCTCAGAAACTCACCTTCCTCTCGTCAGCGCAGGTATGCGCGACCTGGGGGGAGCGAACTGGCGATCGAGCTGGCGAGCTCTGGCGACCATCGAAGGGAACATCAGCGCGCGAAAACCCCGTCGGGACCATGTGCGCTTGTCGATCGCAAGGAGATGCATCACCTCGATTTCGGTGCTCGGAAAAGACGAAGGATGAGTAAAGAGTCTCTTCTCCCTCTCCCGGGTGCCAAGCCGGGAGTCCGTCAGCCGTCGATCGGCGTCGAGGGGGACTCAAGGCTTCGGAGAACCGCCGAATTCCGCCTGAGCTTCACTCCTGTTGAGGAGTGCGCTCCTCGAGGTCCAATCGACTGATGTTCCTGAAGCTCAAGTCCGTCCTGCTCCGATCACCAAGTCTGCGGTTAAGAGCTGTCTAAAAGGCTTATTGTATGCCACCCCACGACACCTAACTACGGTATGCGGGTGTTCCCAAACGCTCTCTCGAGGGGGTAAGAATGAACTCAGAAAAAAAAGGCTCTTCTCCTCTCTCGTGCTTTCGTGAATAGAAAGAAAAACAAAAGTGAAGAGTACCTGAGGAGCCGGCTAGACGGCGCAGCGCGACTGCTTGACAGCGGCGAGAACGTGACGAAGGGGCGAAACGGACGGTCCGGTGGCTCTACTCAAGGAACTCGAGGAACAACTGCTACGAGGAGGGGGACAGCTTCTCTAGGAGGGCGACGGCAAAAAATCGTGGGCGAGGGGGGGAGAAAGCCAACGCTGGCCCGCGCAGTTCAGATGGGAGAAAAAAAGAGGAAAAGCTAAGCGGAGAGTCTGGACGGAGGCTGGGAGTCCTCCTGCCGCTCCGCCCGCTCTTAGGAAATCAGAGAGGGTAAAAGAAACCCTCGCGTGGACTCAAGGCGGGGCCGAAAACGCACAGCGACAAAGCGGGGAGAACTGGCTACAGGGAAAAAGGAAATAAAGGAACGGTCTCCTCGGATCGCACAGCTCGAACCCCCCAACGGCCCACAAAAAGCCCCACCAAAAAACCAATAAACCGAAAACGGGCCAAGACGCGATTACCTCGACAATCTCTTGAGAATAGATGATGGGGGAAAAAGGTCAAAGCTGCAGGCGCAACGCGTTCTCCAAGACTCAGCTTCGTCTTCAAAATGGCTAGCCGCGACCTATGAAAAAGGTTCGACAGACGGAAAAGGTAGGAGGCTGAATCTCCGGCGACGTCGCGTTCTCTATCTTAAAGGGAGATCGGGGGGATGGACGTATGCTCCCTCGCCGGCGCTCCCGCACGAGCAACGGAGTTGGTTAGAGGAAAAAGGAACGCCTTAACCTACAGAAAAAGGCGAGCGGCGAAGGAGCCGAGAACTCAAAGGAAGGGGAAAAAAGAATCAGAGGCCAGCAGGCCCGGGAGCGCTTTGCGGAAAGGGAATCGCTCGATTCGTCAAAGAACGCAAAGACGTCCACCAGAGAGGAAAAGGAAAGGGCTCAAGACGCTAAAAACTAAGAGAAAGTACGAACGGGGAACAAGGATCTCGGCCGAACTCATCCGGCGCTTAAATCACGGATGGACGCTACAACGCTAGCTAGGCGAGATCTATACGGGGCAAAAAACCCAAAACTCCGGCTGGCGGTCGCGACCGAGAAGCCCTACGAAGATATCAAAACAAGGGCGAAAACGAGCGACCCATGCTCGCATCTATAGCCCGAAGAACCGACGATCAAAAGGGAAATCGGGGCAAGCGGATCAGAGCGCCTGGAGGGGCCGGGAAGAGATAGGAGAAGGCCGCGATCGAGCAAGACCTCGGAATAAAAGAAAGACGATCGGAGCTACGCCTCCACGAAGTGAGCCCACCTTAGCGCGGAGTGACGGAAGAAAGCTTCGGAAAGAGGGGCGACCGTGCCAGGAGCCCCCCTGGTTCGTTTTCGTACCGTCCAAGGCCTGGTCGGATGCTAAAGTGACGAAATGTCCTGGTCCTGAGTAGCATTGGGGATAGAATCGCAGCAAAGAGAATGCGAAAAGGGTTCTACAATGTGCCCTGGCTTAAAGATGGATCAGATGGGGCAAAAGTCCGGAATCGCGGAGGCGACCGCAGATATAAGGTCACGCGAGGAAACCAAGAACTTAGCAGGCGACGGATCGCATTTTTCGCTGATCTGCCACGTCGTCTCGAGGGGTCCTAGCAAAATACGCCACGCCGGGGCAGGCGGGTCTAACCCCGCGGGATTTGTGGGGGCGCTGAAGTGGCCTGAGGAAAAAACACGACAGCCACGAATTAAAAAGTTGTACACGGTCACGTCTGGTTCCCAAACCGAAGAGCAAAAAGGGATGCAAATCTTCAGTCAAAAACGAAAAAAAACTTGGGGGGAGTCGGGGGAAAAATTTGGACCTTTAGTTTATCTCTTAAAAAAGGGGTCGCAGCTCTTTAAAGGGTTGAGTATCTTTTGAGGTCCCCGGGGTTCAGCTCAAACGGCAAACTGCTCGTGGAAGCCCTTCTGTACCTTAAAAGGGTCTGAGAAGGATGCCCTTAAGGAAAAAAATAAAAAGGAACAGTGTTGTGCGAACGACAGGAAGAAAGGGGGGCACGTGGAGAGGGGCGGGGCGTTGCCAAAAGGAGAAAGAGGACGCTCAAGCGGCGCCGGCATAGAGGAAAGGGATTCGGGCAGGCCGAAGCCAACGATCGGGGACCGGAAGGAGGAGAATCGAGGTCCTCACCCGGCGTCCGAACGGACGTTGCGTTCATCTCTCAACGTGAAGTAGGAAGCAGGAATATACCCAAACCGAGCAAGAGTCGGGTGGGGGGGTAGAGCCGAGAAGCCCGGACAAGGTCGGTTCTTCAGCAGCCCATTGATCGAGGGCAACTTCCTCACTCGAATCGAGCCCGGGAAGGTTGGGGTCCTCGTCCAGATTTTCTAGACGAGTGTCTGTACAAAAGAACAAGCGTAGCGGGCAAAGAGACTGCAGGCCCTAGGGCCGGCGCCGGGCGATCTTACACCCTTCATGGGTTGGAAAGCCGAAAAAAAAACGGGGACACGATGCTAATAGTCACCCGAAGTAGAAAGGTGGCGGGAAGAAAAGGTGCTACCTCGGGCGATTATCTGGATGGTGGCCGAAGTGATGGTTGGGGGGCTAAAACGAAGCCCCTTATCTCCGCACTGACTACTCCCCCTTAAAAAATTCCATCTTGAATCCCTTTCCGAAAGACAACGCCTATGAAGACCGGCGTTCGAGGTCACTCTCGGAATGGAAAAAGGGTTTTGGGGCAGGCCTCACGTCTTTCTGGTCCTGTAGGGGGGGGAAGATCTTGGGGATCTGGGGACTTTAAGTAAACACTGTTGCAAACGCGAGGGTCATGAGCCAAACTCGAAGGTAGGGTCTGGGGACTCGCCGAGCCTATCGCTGCATAGGAGCTGGGAAAAAGGGGGGGGTGAGGTAGCGGTCCGTAACAGAGTCAACACGAGGAAAGGCACGAGGGGCCCTGGGGCAGAGGCCGGCGGCCACTCGAAAAGCGGAGCCGGCCAAATGGATTTAGAAAAAACGGATTGGAGGTCCATAGACCCGCCTTGGATCTGAGGGGGTACTCTCTTTTAGATGGACCGAGTGCGCACCCAGGCAAAGGACTCTGTGAGAGATAAAGGACTC
>Ga0179593_1645710_pt1 | contig 11408 bp, 16 predicted proteins | sample CZODoug2_1_08_16_FD_185931 | JGI IMG/M metagenome (GOLD analysis project Ga0179593, IMG submission 185931) | Vadose zone soil fungal communities from Angelo Coast Range Reserve, California, USA - CZODoug2_1_08_16fungal (PacBio error correction) | ecosystem: Environmental > Terrestrial > Soil >...
GAAAGAGCCTGTCGTTCCTTCCGGGACGCACCTGGAGGCAAGAAAAAATCTTTTCGCAAGGGAGGGGGTTACCTTTGTTCGAGAAAGGATCTGTGAGAAGGAGGACACAGGGGGTTTTGGTAAGGGGGGAGGGGCGCACTTTACCGGGGAAGCTCTTCTATGGGGCACGATTACCTGCCTGTTCCAATGAGGAGGGGGAGGGACGACGGAGGGGAGTACGGGGAAAGGAAAAAGGAAAAGGTTACTTATTATCTTCGACCGGGGGAGGGAAAGAGGGTCACGCCTCTTCGTGCCACCAAAGAAACGGAAAGATTCGGAAAAGGGGGGGGCCACGTGGTGATAACACGAAGAGAAAAAAAGGGACGTATCTTTGGCGCTGATTTCAGAAAAGAGGAAAGGACGGACGGAGGAAGTTTTGGTTGACAGCCAGGCGCGAGACGGGCGGACAAAAATTTCCATGGATGGGACCTGAAGAAATTCTTTCAGCATCGAGGCGGGACGCCCGGCCGGCAAAAAAGAGAGGGGGATTAAAAAAGGACAAAAAAAGACCTCTCTCCTTTGGAGGAAAAGGAGGAAAATTTGCCTCAATCTGCGGAGAGGCAGCTTAAGATCTGCCGGGGAGGGGGAAAAAAAGGTCTTCGGAAAAAACAATGCGATAAAGAAAAAAAGGTTTTCCTCCCTCCCCGGAGGGGGGGAGAGAGGCGATAACCTCCCGTTTACCATTAGGGCGCATATCATCGGGGCCATGAAAAGGGGAAAAAAAAAAAATACACGGAGCTGAAAAAAATGAAAGCTGCCAAAAAAGGCAAGCGGGTTTGTCCTGCATGTTCAGAGAAGAAAAGGGAACCGGGAAGGATTCCTGGAAAGGGGAGACGCGCGGGGAAGGGGACGGAAGAAGGGGTCCCGCCTTCCATAAGAAAAGAGAGGGCGCTTATGGTGGCTTAGGCAAGGGAGGGTTGAAACCTTCGTAGCCTCGGAGGCCTGGAAAAAAGCAAAAGGGGAAAAATTTTTGAACTTTTTCCGAGGGAAAGAAGGAGGCCGGCTGGCTAGGGATGTGGATGAATCACGGGCTTCCGAGAGCCAAGGGAAAATAAAGAGGGGGCGAAAATCGACTTAAATTCACGGGGAAAGAGGAGGGGTAGAAAAAAGTCTCCTCCCTCTGTTCCGGGGAAGCAAAAGGAGTTCTTTTTTTGAGCTCACAGACAGGTGAAGGTCCGTCAAAAGAAAGCAACCAAAACAAGAGTTACAATCACCCAAGGGGGAGGAAAGGGGGACTTAGTATTTCACGGCATGGGATGGGTTCCTTGAGAGGGGGAAAAGACCACCTTAAGGCAAACACACAAAAAGGTGATACCCTCGGCCGGCTGATGAAGTGAAAAAGGTTCCTCATTCCGTCACCTCCCGTGCGATGAGAAAATTGAAATGAGCGGATCGAGGCAAAAGAAAGGAGCTGCAAAAAGCCAAGGAAAAACAAAAAATTCCTCAATCGACGAAAAAAACATTATCTGGAAAGGCAGTCTCAAAAAACAACAACAACTGTTGTTCAGGAAAGGGAAATATCCTGCTTGGCGCGGAAAAGAGGGAATCTGGGGGGGGCCGCTGGCTTTTCCTAGGATGGAGGAGAAAAAGGCATGAACTGATCAATTCAAGGGAGAAGAAAGAGGTACTTCCTGATGCCGGGAAAAGTCAAGCCATCGGTTACTCAAAAAAGGGTCAGCCCCTTCTCAGGGTGGGGAAGAAAAAAATGGTCGAGGCAAAATACTTGAACCTCCCAAAAAAAAGAAAAAAGAAAAGAAAATAACCCCTTCGACAGTGGATTTTCAGGGACATGTGTTCCATCAGGCGGTAGCGGGAAGATCAATCTGCCTTGTGGAGAGCAAAACCCGCCCGTTGGTCATAATAACGAGGAAAGGGAAGGAAAAAAAAAGTCTTTCTCGGTGCCGAGGGAGGCGAGGTTCGGCGATTTCGGTATCAGGGGGGGGACCGCTCGGCCTCCCGTTTCTCATCACACGAAGAAAAAAGGCCGCTTGTGAATACGCCAGTTTCAAAACGCAAGAAAAAAAAGAAGAAAAATTCCCTATTCTCCTCAGTGAAAAAGGGGCCGGAACCATCAGCGCGCCGAAAGGCATGGCCAATTTCCTCGCCGACGGAGAAAGGGAGAACCCGCTAGCAAGTTCAAAAAAACAGGAGAAAGGAAAAAAAAAGAATTCCAACCCTCCTCTCCCGATATGGCTGCAGAAGGGGGTCAGAAGAAGCTTTATTCTTTGGATGCGTGGAAGGAGGGCAACGATGATATTTACCGAAGGGGGGGGAAAGGAAAAAGGAGCGCCCCAAGCCCGAAAAAGAAAAACCAGAGGCTTTTTGCGTGAAAGGGGAACCCGACGTTTTTCGAAGGACGTTTCCAGTCTACGCGGAATCCCTCTTACAGATAATCGACTCTATTGGGGAGAAGGGGCGACTGGGTTTATAGGAAATGGAGGGCTTCCGCGATGACAGCACCTCGAGAGAAAGGGCAGGCCGTGCCGCAAGGGACCCCACTCCTCGATGAGGGCGTTTGTTTGGTTAAAAGGAAAGAAGGGTACCCTATGGACTTATGCCGAGAAAGGGGAGAAAAAAACGTCGGGAAAACAACCCCTTCCTCAACGGAAAAGGGCATGCAAATGAGGACGAATCTCAAACACGATCCGGCCCCAAGGGAAAGTGATCCTCAGCGTGTGGGGAACACCGTGTCAACCCTTTTCAGAAATCTGAGAAACGCCGTTTTTCCGAAGAGGGAGGGAAGGAAAAAAGGGAAATGTGTTCAATTGTCAATCTAATCCAAAAAGGAAAAGGGCCTTCGTTGGCTTAAGGGGAGCTCGTCTCACCCGAGAAGTCTCCGAAGAGAGGAAAGGACGATTGTCCATGAAGGAAGCAGGATCCATAAAAGAAGTCTTGTGAGAGGGAAGTGCGCTCCTACACCAGAAGAGAAAAAAGGTGCACGAACTCGGAAATCTAGATCGAAAGTCACCAGAAAAGTGCTCGCTCAACAGGGGAAGGCCTTTCAGCATTCCGTACACGAAGAAAAAGCATCCCTAACCGGGAAGCACCTGGAAACCTCTCATCGAAAAAAACATGGTCTTCTCCTCTCGAAGTTCAAAAAAGAAAGAATCGAAAAGATCCTCTCAACGATTGAGCGCCTATCGTCATTCTTATCGAAGACGCAGGAAGGAGGCAGCTTTCACTTACAGCAGAGAAAAAACGGAAGAGCCCTATTCCAGTTCAGAGGGAGGAATGGGACACGCTCGCTGCTTCCAGAAGGAAGAATGCACTCAACATAACGATAAGAAAGGGGAAAGGCATCGCTCAATCTTTAACTCCTAGGGGAAAGGGGGAGAGAAGAAAAGAAAATCATATAGGCTTCTCCCCACCAGTTACAGGAATCTGGGAAAAAAAAAAAGAATGGGATACCAGCATTTCCTCTTACCATCGTGGACAATAAAGAGAAAAGTCGAGCGACATGGACCACCTAAAAAATTGAAAGGAAGAGGGAAAATTGAAAAGGTAGACGCGCCTTGGGAAGGAGAGGACACCGCTTTCTAAACTCACACTTTCTAAGAGGGAAGAAAAAAAAGTCCTTCAACTCTGAGCAAAAGGATCCAACACAAAGGCGCCCGAAGGAGAAGTGGGAGGATCTCTGCTTATTAGAGGGAGGAAAGGGAGGTTGGGGGGGGGTGACCGCTTCTGAGAAATGGAAAAGGGGAAAAGAATTGCCTGCCGTACTTCTTGCTCTCAGAAAAAAAAAAAAGGAAAGGCACTTTTTCAGAACGCCGCAAAGACGTTCTGACAAAGGAAAGGGCACGTGAAAAAGCCCGCGCCGGCCTGGCAAGAAAAAAAAGGAAAAAGAAGGAAAACCACGTCGTACTGCCCCCGCGGGAGAAGGAGGAAAAAAAAGGCTGCTGTATCCTCATCCTCAAGCACCTAGGAAGGGGGAAAAAAAGGAAGAGAGAAACTTGCCGGCGCCCGTCTTGATCCAAATCACGGAATCTTCAGAAAAAAAAAGGAAGAGAGAAGGAAAAAAACGCGTTTCGCGCGTGATGATAAAGACGAAAAGCATCGTCAATACCGTGAGTCGAAAAAGAATGGGAGAAGGAAGAGGATGATCCAGCAGCCGTTTGTAGAGAAAAAAAAGGAAGAAACGGGGTCTGCACCTTGTCCTTCGGCTGTCTGAGGGAGAGGGAATCTCTAAATGCGAGGGAAAAAGGGGGAAACCGGATCTGCCTTCGTTCTGAAAAAAAGGGGAGGAGGAGAGAAGGTTCGCGCTTGGTGAGAGAGAAGGAAAATTAAGTGCCAGAAAAAAAAAAGAGGGTCCAGTTCTCGAATCGGTAACCGGGAAAAGGGGGAAATGAAAAGGGGGAGAATCAGCAGGAGAGGAACGGAAAAGGAAGGAGTCGCCTTTTTTGTTGAAATAGGGCCGAAGATTTAAGCAGTTTTTGGAAGGAAACGAAAAAAGGAAGGGAAACTCGGTGGGACATAGAGAGAAAGAAAGGAGGCGTCTCCCTTTCAAAAGCGCGGCAGGAGAGGGAGGAAGGGTATTCGGTTGTCCATTTCGCGAGGAGAAAAAAGGAGGGGAGGGGCCACCGATGTCGCGTGAATCTAGCTTCTGAGCAGAAAAAGAACGGAAAGGAAACTTTTTTTGAGGAAGGAAGAGAAAAAAGGGGGCGCCGCGTCGATCTCGCGCGGGAAAGAGAAGGAAAGGGCCACGTTAAATCTTTTCGCTAGTGAGGGGGGAGGCCTGCGGCAGGGTCTTTAATTCGCTCGACAGAAATAGACGGGACTAGTTCCTCGGTGAAGGAGGGAGGAGGGCATGACGCCGAGAGGAGAAAAGAGCGATACTTCCTTACTATCGGAAGAGGGAGGTGCGATATATGCGGCCGATTTCTACTAAGAAAGAATAAGAACCATGCAGAATCTCTGGCGCGTAGAGTGGGGAGTGAGTCACGTTAGGGGGAGGAAGAAACTATCCTGCCTTTTCTTTCCATGAGGGGAAAAGTATCTAGCATCTGGGCTGAGGTACCTGGGGGGAAAAGGAGAGATTCTCTTGTCGGCAAAGGGAGTGATCTTCATGAGGGGGGGAAAAAAGGAAGGACACGTTTACCATCTCACAAGAAACGGAGAAAAGAAAAAAGGGGAGTTATCCGCTGACCTTCCTTTGTAATCTCCGCGGAGGAGGGGAAGGAGAGAGGGTGATCTATCGCGAGAAAAAAAGGGAAGGGAAAAAGGGGAATTATCTTCGACCTTTACCATGGGAAGGGAAAAAAGGAGAACTTCTTCCCACCGTTGAAGGAGGAAAGAGGGGTGAAAAGGTGGTTGGAAAAAAGGAAAAAAGGGCTTGGCTTATCCAAAGGGAAAAGGTCCTTTACTGAGAGGGGGAGGGAGACTCATTGCTGCGGGAGGGTGGTGGACCTCCTAACGCGTGAGAGGAAGGAGAGGAAGAAGAGAGGTGGTCCAGGAGGTACCGGGAGAGGGAGGGTCAGCATCGTCTTTCCTGCTTCCCTGAAGGGAAAAAAAGCTTCTCGTCTTTCCTCTACAGCAAGCGTCTGGAGAAGGGAGGGGGGAAAAATAGAGTAAGTCATCGGAAGAGAGAAGAGAGGATGAAAAATGGGCGGGAGAAAAAAAAGGGAGAGAAAAGACGGCAACATCAGTCCTTGTTTCGAAAAAAGAGGATATCTTCTATAACTAAAGTTGGGTGAAAGGAGTGAGGGTTCCATGAAAAGGACCAAGAAGCCAAGCCCTCCACGAAGGAATACCTCTGCTTTAATCTGGAGGGGAGAAGAAAAAGTGTTTTTCCCTGCTGTTCGAAAGGGGGGAGAGGGGAAGGAGAAGGGAACTGATAACTTGAAGGGCGCTCTCTGTCCGCGATGGAGAGGCGGAGGCCCTTTACTAACTTCAGGGCGTCGGCTGAGAGAGGAAAGGGGGGCAGGCACGTTTTTTTAGTGGGGAAAGGGATCCTCGTTAAGTTGGTGAAGAAAAATCTATGGCTCTTTTTGGGATTTTTAACGGGGAAAAGGGAGAGGAGGGGAAGCTTTTTCTGGGGGGGATTCTCAACGGATGCCGGAAAAAAAGGGAAAACAGAAATCTCTCAAAGCGAGGGGGGAAAAAAAAACGAGAAATACTTTTATACAATCGGGGAAAAAAGGAGACCCTGTCTGAGAGGGGAAAAGGGGGCGGGAAGGGGGGGGGAGAAAAAAAATCGATTGATATTCAGGGAAGAGCGTCACGCTAACAGAAAGTGGGACACGCTGTAATAAAAATGGAGGTGTTCTTGAGGATTTAAAGAGAAAAGGGCTGTGTCGGTCATTATTGGGGGGGGAAAGAGAAACCGTCTAAAAAAAGAGCACGGATGAATTCCCCGATGGAATGGAAAGGAAAGAAAAGGGCCGTCACCTCCAAAAGCCTAGGGCGATGAATAAGAAGGGAAAGGATCGTCATTACGTTCAAAGGAAAAAGAGAAAAAAAATGACATCGCACAAAAACCCAAAAGGAAAAAACAAGGATCTTGAACTCATCATATAGACAACACCAAAAAAGGAGTACTTGAGGAAAGGAGAAGAAGGAGGAAATCTGCTTGGCGTCGTATTCGGAAGAGGGGGGGGGGACGCGGTCTTTGGGAAGGGGGGAGTTAAAGTCATTACTTGGCTTTGAAGGAGATGAAAATCTCCCAGGCAGGGGGAAAGAGGGGCAGCCGTAATCCATCGTTTGAGAAGAAAATATTTCATCACCTTCTAGGGGGGGGAAAGAAAAAGGTTTCGATGTCAAAGGGCTGAGAAGAACAGAGCCAATGCCTTAAATCACTAAGGAAAAAGAAAGAAATTGGTTATTTCCATCGTGGAAATGGGGGGAAAAAAAATCATTCTTTATCGTTACGGCAGGAAAAGGTGTGGCATCTCAACCCCTAAACCGCCGGAGGAAAGCGGGCGGCTTTGCAAAGGGAGGGAAGAGAGTTCTCGTTTCCGTCTTGAAGGGGAAGGGGGAATGAGGTAATCTTTGGGAAAGAAATTGATAATTCACATCACTACGAAAAGAGGGGGGGGGAGGCAGCGGAAGGTTTCAAAAAAAAAGGGAGAAAAGACGGCGCCCGGCATCAAAAAGGAAATCCGAAGTTCAAAAGAAACACCGTGCCTTCACACCATCGCGCGCTCCCTAATAGAAAAGGGAAGAGAGACCGATCATAGTCTCAAAGAAAAAGAAAAGGATCAGCGCCGTCTCAGAAGCAGGAAAAAAAAGGAAAAAAAAATTTCATGCAACCCCGCGCTCCGAGAGAGGAGAAAGGGGTCCAGATCCTCTTGATTGCTGGTGTCTGAGGGGGAGGAACAGAATGATAGGGACACGAATTTTAAAAGAAAAGGAGGAGGGAAAAAAGGAGCCCCCGCCCTATGCCTTGAGGAAAAAAAAAGAGGTGGCAGGTGACCCTTGTATACCCGCCGGGGGGAAAAAGGGGGAGAAAGTCTGCAGCTCTTCAGCGAAAACTCGAAGGGAGGGCAAGGGAGCTTGTCTTATCAAGGAGAGGGGAGGGAAGAGAGAAGCACCTCGATCTCGGTTCCAGAAGAAGCCACGCCGATTCTGACCGATGAGGGGGGAAAAAAACGATTTCCGTAGGCCGCGAAGTCCTCGCAAAGGGAACAACACCTTCCTCCACTTACAGGGAGAAAAAAAGGGAAGGAACTCCTACGCCACCGTATCCTTCAAGAAGGAGAGAAGAGGGGGATCACCCCCGTGGCAAACATTTTCAGGAAAAAGAGACCTCCGGGTGTCCGAAGCGTCGTTAATTAAATTGAAGGAAGAGAAAGTCACCGGAAACGGTCCGGCTTGGCGGGAAGGGGAAAAGAGAGAAAAACGAGACGTCGCCTCCGCACTCCGCGCGATGGGGGGAAAAGAAAAAAAAAAGCATGCCGGTCACGAGAAATCGGGAGGAGGAGGGAAAGGGGTGCGATCCGAACACAGCATGACTGATCAAGGGGAAGGGGAAAAAGCATAGAGCAAGGAAGAAAAAGAGAAAAAGTTCACCCATAAAAAGAAGAAAGGAAAAGACCGTTTCATCATTCCTACCAATCATATCGGAAAAGGAATCACCGGAACACTCTTCGGAAGAAAGAGAGAGGGTCTTACTGCTGCTCTGAAAATTTAGGCATCCGTCATCTCAAGGGAGGGAAAAGTCCGGATCAGTCAGCTTAGAAAAGAGGGGAAGGAGGTCATGACAGCATCTTACCCGGCCACGGAAAAGGGGGAAGAAGAAAAGGAATTGGGCTTGCGGCCTTTAAGAGAGAGAAAGGAAAAAAAGAAGCAGGCCACTAAACCTACGCAGGAAAAAAGGGGAAACAGTCTCTGTCCAGATCTCATCACGAGGGGAAGGGAGAAAAAAGTGTCAGTGCAGGGATCTTCTACTTGGTAAAAAAAAAGGAAAAAGAAGGGCACGCGACCATCGTGTCACCTAAATAAAGGGAGGGGAGAAGACACAAATAAAATTCATTCATCTGTATAAGGAAAAAGAAAAGGCCTTGGTCATTTAGCAGAGTCCACAGGGAAGAAAGTGTGCGCGCACACTCAAGGGGGAAGGGAAAAGGAAACTCTTCGGCATGAAGAAAAAGAAGGGCCTTTTGAATTTCAGAGAGAGGACCCGCAGCTAATTTTAGCCGTGCAGGAAAGGGAGGAAGAACATTTGCGTTCCTGTCGCGGACGGAAAGGAGGAAAAAAAGAAAAACGAGCAGGAGTCGCTGGTGAAAAGAGAAAAGAAGGAAAGACCGCGCAATCCTGCTTCGAAATAGGAAGAAAGGAAAAAAGGGAAAAGCGGCGGCCTTGCCACGAAAAGGCCACCTGGCAAAAAGAAAAAAAAAGAAGCCCCAGACGGGCTGCCCGCTACCACGGCGGAGGGAGAAAGAAGAAAAAAAAGGGGAGTGCAAAGTAGTTCGACGCGAAAGGGGAAAAGAAAAAACGGCGCCCGGCTTAATCCAACTCTCTCCAAAAGGGAGGGAGAAAAAAACGGCAGATTAGTAAAAGAGAGATATGCCGAGGTGAGGCCGGAAAGTATCAAGCCGGTCTCCGGAAGGGAAGAGGAAGAAAGGGAGAACCTACTTTTCACTACCTGTTTCTGGGGAAGAAAAGGGTCCGCGGCATCCCGCTCTTTGCAGTACAAGGAAGGTGGATTTCGTTCTTCCATGCCTTCCGGGCTGAAAATCGCAGAGGCGCTGACCTATGGCGAAAGGAAGAGAAAGGAGAGGAAAAAAAGGTCGGCTTTCTCACCCGCTGAAAGAAAAGGGAAGAAAGAAAGTATGCCTCTCCAAGGAAAAAAAGAAGTTCTCTAATCGGTAACCTCAACCGGGAATTCGCAGGGAGAAGATGAAACTTCAAAAGGCCCTTCTCGCGAAGGGGGGGGGGGGGGGAGAGTTTGCCTCAAGGGGGGGAGTTCCGTGAAAATTTCTTGTTCATAAAAAGAAGTGAAGGGAAGGGTGGTACTATATCTAAATTAAAAAGAAAAAGAAAAAGTTTACAACATCTCAGAAGGAAAAGTTATGCGTTTTTCCATTTTCTCAATACAGGGATACCAAGGGAGTCGTTGCCACAAGGAGGAAAAGGAAAGGGAGCTTTTTTTTCTGGAGGAAGGAGAAAACACAGGGAAATGGTGGGGAGCCTCCCTATCAAGGAAGAAGGCGGAATCTCGCTCAACTTGAAAGTCGGAAAAAAAAGATGTGGCGCGATGCTTTCGAAGCGGGGAAAAAGGGGTCGTGTCCCTTCTGAGGGGGAAAAGGAAAAGAGTGTTCCACTTCCGCAAAAAAAAAAAAAGGGCTAGTTCCGTGGCCTTGGCGAGTCGGGGGACGAGGCAGAAGGGAAGGGAGAAGGGGGGGGAAGGACGATCGGCGCCTAAGAGGGTTATGCTGCTATTACTTCTGAAGAAAGCAGTAACCATCAATCGACCAAAGAGCGGTGCCGGTAAGGCAAGTTTTTCGTGCTGAGAGAAGCATTGGCTGCTGCTTCAAAAAAGAACGCGTTCGTCGCATCGGGAGGGGGGGTTCTCTATAGGGGAGGGGAAGGGGAGGCAACCGGGGAAGGAAAAATGCTGGTTTCTGATCGGGGGAGGAAACGTCGTCTTCTATGATCCCGAAAAGGAAGGGGAAAGCGCCTCGGCTGTAGAGGAAAGCCGGGTGATCGAGCAGAGAAAAAAGGCCGTCGCGTGGACGGGGAAAGAGACCTGACCAGGAATTCTATAAAAAATTCGGCCACAAGGAAAAAAGAAGATTCTTAAACTGTTTGCCACGGGTGGTGAAAAATGATCACCGACCTGTGAGGATCAGGGAAAGGGGGGGAGTTTTCTCCGGGGGGAAAAAGGTCCCAGAGAGGGGGGGGAAAAAACTCCTAACTCTTTCGAGAAAAAAGGGGGGCCGACGGTAAACGGGTGGCAGGGAAAAAGGGTCGAAAAAACCGGAAAAGGAGGGGAAGGAGGCCCTGCCTTCACCTATCTCGAGGGGGAAAGAGGGGGACAATCCTCCATCTCTCTTTTATCGGAAAAAAAGCTCTTCTATCGCTGAATGCTTAAAGAAAAAAAAAGGATGGAGGCGAAAAACGGAGGGAGAAAAAGAAAAAGGGGGTCCCCCGGCCGCCCCGGAAGAGAAAGGGAAAAATAAACTTCCCTTTTTAAACCATTCAGGGAAGGGAACATGCCCCTCATCCAATCCCTCAAAGCGGAGCTTAAAAGGGGAAGATTTGCAGAAAGAGGCCGCTCTTCTGGTTTTAAGAGGAGATACTTAGGAAATATATACCCGGCGAGAAAAAGAGAAACTAGCCTCCTGCAAGGGGAGGAGGAGTCCCTTTCCTCCCTGTCGGGATGAGCGATTATTTGTTTTCATTAAAGGGGTTTCTTTTAACTGGAGAAAAGGGATCCTTTTCTCCTCTAGTCGAAGGGGGGGAGAAAGTTCCCGTTACTCAATCTCGGGAAGGACGGGGGGAGGGGGGTTAATGAAAAGGGGGAAAGAGCCCAAATATTACCGAAAGCTACTTCAATCCCTGCACCGTAACGAAGGGAGGACGGTCGCCAAAAAGGAGAGAAAGGGGGTTCCTTCTCTCAAAAAGAAGGGGGTGGGTTGATCTTTCACAATTCCTGTGGGGAAAGAAAAAAATCCTGATGTCAAATGAAAGACTTTAAAAAATAAAAGGGAAAAAGGAGGATGATTTTCACGTCAATGGAAGGGAAGGGGAAGGGAACTCTCCAAAAAGAGAAAAAGGTGCTTACCCTTCCTTGGTAAAACAGAAAGGGCGGCCTCAAAGCCGGAAAAAGATAGTGTCTATTCATCAGAAGGAGAAATGACTTTCAGAGGGGAGCCAGAAAGAAGCGAAAAACCCCAGATGCCTAATAAAAGAAAAAAACGGATCTTGAACGC
>Ga0179593_1674829_pt1 | contig 11408 bp, 12 predicted proteins | sample CZODoug2_1_08_16_FD_185931 | JGI IMG/M metagenome (GOLD analysis project Ga0179593, IMG submission 185931) | Vadose zone soil fungal communities from Angelo Coast Range Reserve, California, USA - CZODoug2_1_08_16fungal (PacBio error correction) | ecosystem: Environmental > Terrestrial > Soil >...
GAAAATTGGTGAGAAGCGACGGGGCTGAGGGTAAGCGAGGTCGAGAAGAGGGGAGCAGGGGCTGGGTAAAATCACCGGCTTGGGGGATAACATAATCCGAGGGAAAATAGTTTTCACGAAGAGAAAGCGAGTGTAATCAGGCGTGAGGGACATTGAAAGGGGGGCTAATCAAAGAAACGCCATAAGCGGCGGGAAGCGCGCCCGAAAAGGTGAAACAGGGGGAGGCCTTCGACGGAAAAGGGCTGTTCGCCAGGGCCTTTTCCTTCACAAAGAAGCGACTTCAGGGAAGGGCGCCAGCTGGGGAATCGGGGGGATTTCCGGGTTCAAACGAGGCAGTGGCGCGGAGCTGCTGGTCAAACAGTCTGATGGAGGGGGCGAAGAAAAAAGAAAAGACGTGTTGCGCCTTTAAAAAAGCGATAAAAGTAGCGAATCCAAGCCTAAACTTAATAATCGAAACACCAAACCTTCGAGGAGAAGATGAGGAGGAAATTAGCTTCAAATACTTGGCGGTTCAGAAGGTCGGAGGGTGGCTGTGGGGTGAAGAGCTCGAGGGCATGAGGGACTGACGGTGACCTACAAGGTGAGACACAAAGAGGTGAAATGTTCCAGCGCAAAAAAAAAGGAGCCAGGGTAGAGGATCGGGCACGAAGTCCACAGCCAACCACCCGTTGTTTATTTGAAGGGTTCACACAGTCAGAAAGAAGTTATAGGTCACGCACCTAGAATACTCCACTCCAGAAGTCCTCTCATCAGGGTGATAGAGGGAAAATCGTTTTCGATACGTAACAGCCGTGAAGAGATTTCGCAAAAAGCACCTCAACTAGTGGTTATGGGAACCTCGGATTGGCCTTGGTCCAACCCACCAAAAAGTGAAGCCGAAACGAAAAAAAAAAAGGACGTGGGAGACGTCGATCAGGAAGAAGGAGAAAGGCTTGGGGTCAAGAAAAAATAACAGGCGGCCGCTGCGGAACTTAGGCGCAATTCCTCTCGGATGAAGAGAGGGAAACAAACGTTGGGACCCACCCATGCCGATGGTCAGTGACCTACTCCCTTCTATCCATAAGCAAAGGGGAAGAGGAGAAAAATGAGGAAGGGAGAATGACAAGTTAGATAAAAGGGGCCAGAAATGCGGTGCGAAGACAACGGTAAGACGAAGAGGACGAATAAAAAGAAGACAGAGCTGAGAAAATCAAGTTAAACTAAAGGGAGGGATGGATCCTCGCAAAGGGAGGGGCCATACCTTTCGCTCAATAGGATGGAAGGAATGTAAGAGGGCAGCAGACAGACAGAGTACCAGAGAGCATTCTGGGGATCAGATTTCCATTTTCTTAAATGAACTTAAGAGAACACGGGGCATAGGCGGGGGCCATTAAAGAGGAAGAGCGAGTGAAAACGTTGTGAGGAGGACAATCGCCAGAGTTGACAATAGGACTGCAGCGTGAAAGGGGACAAGCGAACGTTTCGTGTCAAGGAACAACTAGGAAAGGAAAAGGTGCCCAGAGGGGGGGGGGCAAGGTGCGCGTGTCCTACGGCGCTGATCAGTTGACAGATTACTGTGATAAAGAAACGTATCCTACGGTAGAAGGAGATAAAAAAAAATGACGCTCTTATCGGTAAAGAATTGGGGGGGGGGACACCCGGTCCGGGGCTGGGGCCTAAAAAAAAACTAAAGGCACAAACTAAAATGGGAGTTAGGGGAGCAAGGGGGAGCGCAATGTATGTCGAAAACCGAGGGGTCTAACGGGGTAATTGAACCGACGAGGGAAAAGGCAAGGCCTGACTGATCACTCAGGGCCATCCTCGTTTTTAGGCGCAAAGAAGTTAAAGAGGGACTAGATCTCATGGGGGGGATTCCCACCTGGGGGGGCGAAAGGCTGATCGGTCGACCGGGAAAACATCCAGCGCGTTGAGGAGGGAACGCGCGATGTATCGAATTGCAGGAAGTGTGGGGGAAACCCACCCTATTGTTTTGAGGTTGGGTAGGGGGGTAAAGCGAACGTAAATAAGATTGGGGAGAAAAGACCGGGGCTGTCTGAAAAGGGTAAAAGAAACCTTGTTGTATTGCGACCAAAGTCTCGGATTCAAATTAGGGGGAGAAGGGGAAAGTTTGCGAAAAAAAAAACAAAACCCAAAAACAAAAAAAAAAAACATATGTTCTTGGTATTCCGATGCGGAAAAAAGTTCATCGTAATGAAAAAGTATTGGGTTTTGGCGCAGAAGCGGTTCACGATAACTCTGGGTGGAAGGCGAAGGGACGGAGAGGGAGGACCGGGCCGGTATTCCCATCTTCATTGTAGAACTGAAGGGAGAAAGCCCAATCTTGATGATGTTGAAAAGAAATTGTCCTTTCACGGAAAAAATGGGGGTAATGACCGGGTACAGAAGAAATAGAAAGTAAGACAGAATGGGTGGAGAAAAGAACAGAGAGGTCAAACAGATTGGGGTTCGGGATAATGAAACTCTTAATCCTTATCAGGGGGGGGGAGGTGCTTATTTTCATCAGAAGGCCTCCCAACCGAAAATAAAAGAAAGAACTAGAGGAAATTTAAACCAGGAGGTCAGATTTTCAGAAGACTGAAAAGAGGGGGGGACCAGAGGGGATTCAGAATTGACGGGGCAATCACTGACCTCAAGTTTTTGAGGAGGAAAAATCGCCGGGGGTAGAAAAAGGGCCTAGCATGGTACAGAGGGCTGGGCGCGGACGCTGCTGGGGAAGGAAAAAAGGAAAACCAAAAGAAATAATGGAAAAAATGAAAAAAGACAGAGAGGGATTAGCCTCCAATCCTCTTAAGGGGCCATAAAACCGGGAAAAAAGTAATCATCGCTGAAACAAGAGGGGTTGAAAACCAGTCCTACGAGAGTGTGGAGTTGAAAAGGCCATTGCCGCCCGATGCTCGGCCAAAGAGAGAGGAAAAGATAGAGACCTGGGGAGCAAGAACACCTCTCTCCTTCGAAAGTCGTAACGGACCGGGTGGAGGGACGGGGGTTGACCAAAGGGCGGACAGCTAGCGGAAGAAAAAGTCGGCCTGCAGGACCGAGTAGAAATAGCGCACTGGCATCTGAATGAGAATGCGCAGGTGAAAAAGAGATAGCCTCGGCGATGACGGGCGCATATGTCAAGGGGGGGGGGGGGGGGGGGGGGGGGGGGGGGGGGGGGGGGGGGGGGGGGGGGGAAGGGGTGGGTGGTGTTTGATTCAAAGTGGACTTTTTTGGAGCTGGCGGCAGTGAGTTCTAAAATCTGAGGACTATTGCCGTCGTCATCTTCAAGGAGCGTTCTCAAACCCAAGGGTTATCGGGAGGGGCCGCGCAGGCCGGACTAGGGGGAGCGGCTCGCTCAAACCAAACCACGGAAAGAAGCGCGATCTACTGAAACTAAAAGCAGCACAGGAGCGGCAAAACTCGTCCTCAATGAAGGGGGGAGGGGTTGGGGGCCGCCGCTACTAAATGAAGAGCTTCGAATCTCTTCTCAAGAGAAAAGCCAGGGACCGCACAGCTCCCCCCAACAAAAATGTTCCACTTGTGAACCGGGGAACAAAGGAGACGAAGCACGACGAAGAGCTATCGAGTTTGAAAAACAAAGCAGACGGGGGATGAGGAAAAGATATTTCACTGGTGATGGAGTAGGGACAGAAAGACCTTCCTAGAAAACTTTACGCGGGGGGGCGCGGGCAAAGGCAGAGGGCACCAAACGGGGGGGGGGCATGAACGGAACGATTTAGCAGGCGCGGGTTGAGGTGCCGCCGAAAGGTCTTATCTTTCTTATCTTGTACATATCAGACGGGGGAGGCCTGACATGAATCAGACACTAAGCAGTAAGGGAAAGGGTCAACCACAAAAATAGGGGGCAGCGAGGAGACTTCATGCTTCGTCCAGAAGAATGCGTGGGCTGCCTGCATAGGGACGCTCGGAGTTCAGAAGTTTGGCCCATTATGTAATTAAAATGGTGATCAGGCAACCGCAGCTATCATCTCCGAAAACCATAAGGAAAATAAGAGTCGACTCAAGAAAAGCGATATATAATCAAAAAGTCTGCGAGGGAGGGAAACCTCAACTGGGTAGTCGATGGCGATTCCGCATTAAAAAAAATGAACTCAACCAATCTGGGGAAAAAAAAAAACGCAGTTGTAAACACTAGTCGGAGAGTGGGAGAGCGAGTGTGCTCAAAAGTGGGAGGAAACGGAGATGCAAGAAGAAAAACAGTAGCAAGGGGGATGTACGATTCTTACTGCTGACAACATGAAACCCCCTTAAAGACTTAAGTGGAAACCTCCTCTTTTGAAGAGGGAGCATCATTGTGGTAGATCAGGGTTCCTGGGCAGAACCAGTGTTGCGACCTCGTTGGCGCACAAAGGAAGGGGAAAGGGATGTAAACAATCAAGAGTGGGGGGGGAGAGACCTTAACAGGGCGGCACGTCAAAGAGGACGCACAAGGTCCATTAAGGAAGCAGTCTGCACAAGGGGAAAAAAAACTCAGGACAAAGACAGACCGAGTATCGCTCTGACCAAGATGCGATCTCAAAAAGGGGATTCATTAACCTAGGAAGTTCCACGGGACTCGACAAAAAGAACATCCGCTCAAAACATCGATCCTCTCAAAAAGAAGAGGGGGGGGAATTCCGAAGACTTGGAACAGCATGACAAACAATGTTCTGAAGGGAGCGGGGAGCAGCCGGTATCCAAACGCTTATACGCAGGAAGACGGAGTCCACAACCGCAAAAGAACAAAAAATCGGTAGGAATAAACATGACATAAAAAAAGGGGGGATCGAGAAGCAGACGCGGGGAAACGCTAGAAAAACGCGCTGGGATCAGGGAGGAAGGGGGGATTAACCGAGCGCCGGACCCTAAAAAACGATCTCCGGAACAGTGAACAAAGAGGGGGGCGACCCAGCGGGAGTCTCGGAAGGGAAGGAAAAGCGGGCCGGCTGGGGCAACTTGGGACTCATGGGTAAGACCCCGTGAACTGAAAAACAGTCTTTTTCGCGCCATGGAGTCAGCACACCGGGGCTAACAAGAAAGAAGGGGAGGGGGTCCCGGGTTGCTAAGAACGAAAGCCGCAGGGGGGGGGGGTGGTTGAGGACCAAACAGGAGTTAACTATGCTAATTTTGGAAGATCATCTACAGCACCGTCAAGGTACCTGCACCCGACCGCGACCGATGCAAGCTCCGGCGAAGTAGCAAACTCGTCAATAAGGGGGGGGGTGGAAAACCCTTCATTGTCAGTTGGAGAACTCCGTGGATTGTTCAGCTCAGAATCCGAAAGCTCTTCGGAAACCTGGAAAAGGGAGCCAGAGGGCACAGAAGGTGCGAATGGTCCTCGATACAAAAAAAATGCAATAGGCCACAGGGAAATTAAATGGGGTTTCCGCAATCAGATGAAAGGCATGATTGTAGGGGGGGTCAAAAAACGCGGGGAAAGATGGGGGGCGCTGGGTTACTCAAATCCGGACCGCAACGCTGTCCTGCTTCAATTACATGAGGAAGCGCACGGGGTAGAGGGGACCAGAACGCTAGGCGCGGGAAACAGCCATGCGTGACAAGATTCGGTGCGTAAAAGGGCAGACGTCGTAAGACTTTATGCTCTGTTGTAAGGAAAAAAGGGACTGATTTTTTCCAAGCCGGCAAGGGGCCCTGATAAGAAACTTGATCAGTAGCCTCGCATGTTCTCGCGATTTCCGGGATGTATTGGGAGGGCCCTTTATCGGAAGGAGGTAAAAAAGAGGTAATGACCAAGAGGCATTTTTTGGAGACAAGGCCATTGGATGACGGAGCTAAAGAGGAATTGCGCAACAAGGGAAAAGTAATGGAGAGGGGGGACGGGGGAGGGGGGTGCCTTATTGGACAAAAAGGGACGGGAGAGAGATCGTAAGCTCGACGTCAAGAGAAGGAGGAGGCGGCAGGGGTTTGGGTGTGTTGGGGGCGGGAAACACCTGGGCAATGCCGCGGGGCGGGAATACACACCGAGTGTAAGGCTGAGGTGGGCTCACTACTCTTGGGCCAACGCGTTAGAAAGGGATAGAAAACTATTTTTAAGAAATCACCTGTGAAGGAAAGTAAGGCGGATTGAAAGGGGTATCTAGGTCGAAGAACTTCTGGGGAGAGTGTCCCCACTCCTCCCCAAAGGGGTTGAGGGTTATGAGGGGGAAAAAGATTCGGACGAAAACAGGGAAGTTTGGGGAGAGGGAAAAGGAAACATCAAGACGGGTCTAAGAAGGAAGTAAAACCGAAGAGCGAGCTGCAAAAAGCACCAATATCGAAGGGGAAGCGCAAAAGCCACGTCATTTCTACCTTAAGAGGGAAGGAGGAGCCTCGACCGGGTGTGCGGGGGGTCTGGAAGTAAAAAAAAAAGCGGGGGGACACGCTACGATCGATTGTAAAAGAGGGGGGGAACCAAAAAGGAGTTCGCCTGACCGCACCAGCCTCCTATGTGACAAATCGCACAGCCACTCGCCGAGAATCGGGAACAAAGGGAAAGAAGGATAAAAAGGGTTCTACCACTAATCAAACAAGAAGTCGGGGCAATATTGCGGGGCAAAATGCCAGGAATACAAAACTCGAAGAGGGACGCGTAAAAGGCTCAGAGGGGAACGCCGATTAAATGGCGTTTCTGGATCGAAGCCCAGTCAAGGTCAGGTCAAAAACATTCACGACTTACACTCGCTGCGCAGGCTTAGCAAGTGAAAAAAACATGATCCGCAGGAGTATTTCCGGCCAAAGAAGCCGTGAATCGTTACCAAAGAACTGCTGAAATCACGGACTTATCGTCGAACAAAAAATTACTCCCCACGAGTTTGCTCCCAAGTTTATGGGATAATTGAGAAAAAAAAAAGGGAAGAGGAGGAAAAGAGATAAAATTGGTGAAAAGCCGGGGAGTCCGTGTCGCGGAGTAGGACCTAGAATCTTTGTTAGAAAAGTGCTTTTACAGAGGAGCTTTGCGGAAAACAAAGGGATAAGTTTGAAAGGAGGGACAAAGCGGGGAAGAGGAGTGTAGAAGCGTGTCCGGGGAGGGGGGGGAAATTGGGCGGAGAAGACAGAAACGCCATAAGCGGGGGGACGGGGTCCTGCAAACAAGGGAGAAAAGGGTACGGAGAAGGCTTCAGGGCTGGTCGTCACAGGGACCTTTGCAAGTCCAAAAAGATGAAGATGACATTGAATTAGGGTCGCCAAGGATGGAGAAGCTGGTTTCCGGGGGTTCACCAGGCCTTGGGCAGCTGGGACGAGGTGAAAAAAGGATATCTTTTCGAGAACGTCCAAACGTTTGTGCCGCCTAAAAAAACCAGTCAGTAGCTAATCCAAGAACAACGAAAGCAGGAAAAAACCACCCGCGATGGAGGGAATGCCGCGGAAAAGGAAAAGAAATAAGGTCCACACCGTCAGGTTGGTTCTGTTGGAAGGAGCATCGATCCGGGCAAGGCCAGTCCGTCCCTTAATAGAACAACAAACGAGGGAAGGGGAATGTTCACCAGCCAAAAACCTCTAAACCAAAAGGGTAAAGAATCCGCTTCCAGAGCCAGCCCACCCGGGGTAGGAAGAAACCCCCATCAGGCGATGAGAAAAGAGCCAGAGATAAGAAAAACAGACGCCTGACGGTCCAGAGAAATCAGTGATACTAAAAAAGGAACGTGTTCGGGGGAGAACGAGACAGCCGGAAAAAAGAAGGGCGCAAAGAAAGACCAGTAGGGTTATGGCGAAAGCGGTCCAGGGTTCCGAAAACACACCCCAAATGACAGCAAGAAACGACGTTCGTGAAGGTTACTTAATCGGGGGGGGATAAGGGAAGTCTTTGGTCATCCGGATACAACGAATAGAGTGAAACGGACTTGCCTTTGCAACCAGGTCCAGCCAGGAAGGTTGTAAAATGACGACGGGAAGACAAGGTGGAACACAAAACCCCACATGCCGAAGGGGGTCAAATGAACGAGGCGATACGGGCGCGTCAATACTGCACAACGGAACAAGATCGCAGAAATCTGGAATAAGGATCACCTTGGAGGAGCATTTCCAACGCGTTGCACAAATAAATAAAAGGGGAAAGAAAGAGCATAAGAGCATGCAGCGACGAGGCTGAGAACACAAGGAAAAAGGGTACTCCAAGGGTCGGATTCCGCGCAGGGTGTACAGACGTTCTATCAAGCGATATATTGGTAATGAGAGAAGGAGCGGCAGGACAGGATTACAAGGAGGAAGAGTAGTTTTCTGATAGGCCCTGGAGAAATAATTCGACATCCCGGGGGACGAGATACGGAACAGGAAAAAATGAATGGAGGAGGGGAAGTGCACAGTTGGAACGGAGGACAATCGCCAGATGGTTGAAAAAATAATTCTGCGAAGTGAAAGGTCCGAAAGGAGCGGTTCAAGAGGAAAGGGGGGAAAAAGGAAAGTGAAATTCACGTGGGGCAAACACCAGTTTTTTGGTCAGGATTGACTCGGGTAGGGGCGGGGATGACTGCGCAGGCAAGGAAGGGTGACGACTGTAAAGAAAGGGTACGATAAAAACTTCGCTCTGAGGGAAAGATCCAAGTGGGCGCCGAGGTTTCTAGAATCCCCGCGACAAACAACCAACAAACCAAAAAAAAACAAAAAGGCTGGGAGGGAGCACATGTGGAAAGCGCCATTAGGAGGAAAAGCCGGGGAGGGGTGACGTCAACGGGAGACCAACAGAGTCTTACAATCTTCAACCTAACGGACTGAATGAAAAAAAGGACAAAGGGTCGAAAAAGAAAAGAGCTGGACAAAAAAAAGAAGGTTGGCGTTTGGGCGAAAAGCTGAGGCTGATCGAGGGGTCGGTCAATCCAAACGGTTGCGGCGCGCGATGGGAAACAAAGCGGGTATTTCGGTCAGTGTTTGAGAAACTCGGTGGAGGTGGGGCTGGTGGGAAAGAAAGGAAGAGAAGTGGGATGAAAAGGAATGCGCAAAAACCAGGTCCCAGACATTGGGGGGAAGGGGACTGGGTGACCAAGGTCGGGAGGAATTAAGAAGGCTTGAGAGGGATCGGGGGGTCTAACAAAAAAAGGGTAAAATGTGGCGTTGAGGAGATTCGACGCAGTCAGAGTAATGAATCTTTGGGGAAAGCAAAGCGTGGTCACTAAAAGAGGGGTGGGACCGGAATACCATGTGCGAAGAGACTGACCTGGACCTGGCGAACAAAGGAAAGGAGGGCCGCCCTGAAGGGAGACCGCCTTGGAATCTGTTTAAGAAATGTCACTTACCTGCGCCACACGGATTGGGGGCGAACCACAGGTAAGAAGAAAAATGATAGGGGGAGGAGAACAGAATGAGTTAGAAAAAAGGAAACACGCAGTTCCAGGGGCAGAGTGGGGTGGCATGGTCATAATGAGAACGCGTAAGCCGGGAGAAGGGGGGTATTTTGGCATCTGAATATGCACTAACCTGAGCAATCGGGAAAAACAATCTGGAGATTGAACCCGCGTGTTCGCTGGAGATTTTCAAAAAAAGAACGGACTGGCCAATGAAACTGTGGAAAAAGTCCAGAAATGCCGGAGGGGGGAGGAGAAGAAGCCAGCAAGTGAGAGCGCAGAGCATTTCTGCGGGGGAAGGGGACTCTTCTCGGATGTTCAAATGGAGATCACCAAAAGAATGAAGAAGGCAAACAGGAAGAAACCATTGGGAGGACCGCAAAAAAGCAGGACAGGCTGCCAAAGAAGCCGAAGAAGAATCGCTGCCATAATCAGGGGGGTGAACCATTGAAGTACTTTGTCGATTCAAGGGTGACACACTGCACGCCCCTATTCTCTGTCCAAAACTAAAAAGGTATAAAGACAACGGGAGGGGGGGAAAAGCAACAAAAGATCAAGGACGACAGTTACCGTTGCGGATGCGTTTGGTACAAAGGAAAGATCGGCGCGCGACAGAAGTTCGGCCTTCAGGCGGTCTTCAAAAATCTAACTTTCCGATCAGGGTACTGAAGAAAGGACGCATTATTTTTTCCCCAACTCAGGAGCATAGGGAGGAATTCGGCGCATTATGTCAGGAAGGACATTGTGGTGGTGAGAATTGATGGCCGGAAGGGCTTCCGCGGCGAAAGAGTGCGAAGAGAAAGGGGGGGGGGAGTAAGGGCGGCAACCGACAGGCTGAGGATCGATGGGCCCCTGACCTGGAAGCGCGAGAGCTCTCAAAAAAAAAACGAGAGTGAGAAAAGGAATCGAAGAACGCTCATAAGAAGCCCAGAGGAAGCCTCAGAAAAATGTTGAAGGGGCCGCCATACTTACGGGAAGAAGAGTCGGCATCTCTTCCAGCAATGAGACACATGCCAGCCCATCCGTAGACAAAAACCACACAATGGGCAGTTTGAAACAATGGGGAAATCAGAGAAAAGATCCTCTAGCGATCGAGGAAGAAAGGAATTCTCAAAGAAGAGGGGTGCACGTGCGCTATGACGAAAAAGACGGCCTGAAGGCAGGGAAGGAAAGGGTCTCTCGCGAGCTGTCCGCGGGGGCACCCAAAAAGAAAAGCATATAAAAGGAAGGACTGGAGAAGATAGCGCGGGTAGGGAAACGGCCAGGGAACAAGGTCTTTCTATGTCTTTCAAGTGGAAGAGCCAGGAGGTGCGGCCTTACGGTAATCGACAACTTCAGGATACTTTTAACACAAAGAGAAAAAAGCAGAGGTAGGCCTCAGGCATTCTGGGAAAACGAGGGGGAGGGGAACTCAAAGATATAACGCAATCTCCATGTTTGCCATGGGAAGTCAATGGGTGATCATGACCACCGCAAAGCCATCTAAAGAAAAAAACGACATGAAAGGATCGTCGCGATCAAAAATCGATAAAGGATAAAAAAACGGTCGGCATGTGCACCGGAAAAGGAATCGGGGGTGGCGAAGTCAGTCAGTCTGTCAGGGGAAAATCAAAAGCGAACCGAAGTTCAAGAAGACCATCGTCGGGGCGGCGAAAAAGGGGAAGGGACAGGTTGGAGCAAATCGGGGTAGGAAAAAAAAGAAGCCCACCCGTTCGAAACGCGCGAGCAGACAGTCTGGACCAGGAAAAAAAAAAGATGAAAAGTTTAAAACGCTACTGGGTCATTGAGACAGTCATTCTGTTACTGAATTTTAAGGGACGAAAAACGGTGGTAACAACACGTTGCGAGGGAAAAAAGGGAAAGTCGGGAAAAACAGTGTGCGCGACCTAAGGCGGACCATCCTGTCATAAGTCCAGGGAAAGAAGAAATCGCAAGGAAATGAAGAAAAGAACAGCTGATCGGCAAAAACTTTCTGAGGGAAGCAAAAAAAGAAATATTCAGTACGGAATGATGGCGCCCAGGCATAGAATAAAATCAAAAGAAGGGAGAGAAAATCGAACCTATAAAGCCTCGACTGCGCGAGGGGGTCAAACCAGATAACAACAATTCCATGGACCTGGCAGGGCGAGAAGCCGGTGAGGGAAAAGAGAT